>WNFT01000977.1_pt1 | contig 25719 bp, 23 predicted proteins | sample 5400191 | NCBI WGS metagenome assembly WNFT01 (sample SAMN13153359, study PRJNA577476) | soil metagenome | isolation source: 80 cm saprolite under Madrone tree | place: USA:California | collected 2016-06-14 | reverse complement strand
GAAGCGCATTGCCTGCCTTATCCTGCCAAGTCTGAAAATGCATCGCCTCGGTTGGACCGATACTGAGGACGACGCGCAAGACCTCTACATTGCTCACCCTCTGAGCCAGAGATGGATAGAGGCTGGTACCACCTTGCTCAATAAAGGCAAAGTGGAACCCTGCCGTGAAGGCTATCACTTGGAGGCGGGGAGTGATGCCGTTTTGCGGGGGGTTGGTTAGGGAACTACCCATTGTGTCGGTCTCGTCTTTGGGGATTGCCCGATGCATCCCGACATTCAAACCTGTGACCGCTTGCGTAAACTTGAAATTGGGGTCGAGATCGGGATTGTGAGCATCATCTCGGTACCGACTCCAAAAACCGGTGTCTATCGTCAGTTCTAGGAGGTTGGTTAGGCGTTTCTTTTTGCTCGAGCCTGGCGCCGTACTGCCATCCAAGGTGCGGAAATGCTCTCCACTCAGGAGATCGATGTCAGCAGTTGAGGCGCCTTTCGAAGCTAAGTAAGCTCTGATGAAGGCTTGGTGGGTGAACTCGTCATCCGTGTTGTCGGTGATGTATTGAGGCATATAACCATCGAGAATGGTGAGAGCGGAGGTGTAGAGTGGGTTCCCTCCGTTAAAGGTCGGCGCAGTCTCTCCGCGAGGAGTCTCAAACTCGTTGGCCGCAAGGGGCACTCCGCCGAGTTCCCAGTATTGTTCCCATAGGTCGCTCTCGAGGATTTCAGCGGCGGCCAGGAACCGAAGAATGGACGCGTCGCCTTTCGACAGTCTTCCGCCGCCATCGTCATCCGCTTTCGCTTTAGTGGCTAACAGCGCGGTAGCCGGAACCAATAATGCACCAGTTGCGCCGAGGCCCTTGAGGAAGGAACGCCTTCCTACGACGGGTCGGCTCGCCTGCTCTGGACTTGGGTTACCTCCGGAGAGGGACTGTGATTGGGATTTCACGCCATTTTTGGAAATGAATTTTTTCATAAACTTTCCTTGGTGAAGCGCTTGACGTCAGCTGAAGTTGGGGTTGGCTGATTAATTCGCTCAACCGACATAGACCGAAAGTTTTTGGATTTATTCCCAAGGATCGCAGGCAAATCTTTGATCTGGCCGGCGCTCCCGAGCGATTTAACAATCGTGTCGTCAAACCGAGTAATCTTCGGGAATAAATCGGGCGACGAACTGTCACTTGTTTGAATGGGAGAAGAGCTTTCGCGGTTCGAAGAGCTTTTCCTCCCTCACCTGGATGCGGCCTATAATCTCGCACGCTGGATAGTGGAAAAGGATCAAGACGCGCAAGATGTAGTTCAGGAAGCATACGCTCGAGCATTTAAAAGTTTTGCCGGATTCCGCGGAGTTAACCCTCGAGCTTGGTTGCTGACTATTGTTCGGAATACTGCTTACAATTGGATTCAGAAACACTTAAGAGAAGACAACCTAATTCCATTTGATGAAAAGATTCATGCCGTGCCGGCCAGCGAGCCGTTGTCTGAGTCCTCTTATGAAAAGCGAAGAGAACAACTCCAGGAGGCATTGAGCAGGCTCCCTCCTGATTTTCGCGAGGTCCTCGTGCTCTATGAGTTTGAAGGATGGTCGTACAAGGAAATGGCATCGGCACTGAATGTCCCGATGGGGACCGTGATGTCGCGGCTAAGCCGGGCGCGGCGTCGACTGCACGAGGCGATTTTAGAGGTTCAAGATCTGGAGACCGAAGATGAATTGTGACGAGGCGGAGCGCTTTTTGGATGCCTACTTGGATGGAGAGCTCGAGTTGAGTCAGCAGCTCGAATTGGAACAACATCTGAGCGGGTGTGCTGAGTGCCAAGCTGTTTTGCAGGAACGCCGAGAGTTTCGCGCCTTCTTCACCGCGGCCGCGCCCAGTTTTAAGGCGCCTCCGGAACTTCGGGAAAGGGTCCTGGCGATCACCCGGGAAGAGCCGGCACCGGCAAGGCCTAAAGTGAGACAATTCCCATTGTGGCGGCGGCCCTGGCTGTATGCCGCCGTATTGTTAGCTATTGGATTGCCAATTGCGTGGATGGTATTCCATGAGAATAGGGAGCACCGATTCGCCAGGCAAGCCGTTTCCGACTATCTGCGGGCGCTTTTCGTGGATCACCTTTGTGATGTAGTTTCCCCAGACCCGAAGGTGGTTAAGTCCTATCTAATGGCCAAGCTCAACTTCTCTCCGCCAGTAGTGGATCTAGCTTCGGCTGGCTACCAAATGCGCGGAGGGCGCATCGACATTGTGCAGAGCCGCCGGGTGGCGACGTTAATTTATCGACGCAATAAAGACGTAATTAACCTGTTCATGTGGCCGGCCACGCGTCACCGATTCACCGGCAGCGATCAGGTCATGAGCGGATTGCGCATCTGTACCTGGAATGATGTGAACCTCAACTTCATTGCGGTCTCTACGTTGAGCGATGCCGAGCTCGATCGTTTCACAGACTTATTCCGAGAAGCGATCGGTAATCGTTAATCATTTAATTAGTGATTGGTACGCCGATGTGATCAGAGCGCCGAAGGCGGTTCGTTCGGTAGCGGCGACTGTCCCACGAAGCGTCTGATCTCGGCACAACCTCGAAATTGATCCGGAGCCGCTCGGGTGGCGCTATCACAAACCGCAGTCGCCATTGTTTGTCATGCCACCAGACGCGTGGCTCAGAATCAGCCTGAACAAATGTTCGAGAGACCTCACGTCATCGAAGACCCCGTACGCTGCGGTTTTCTACGAGCAATCGTCGAGCAGTTCGATGGGTTCCAGTGCCGTTTGAGCTGTCCAGGCGGGATGACGGGAATGGCGACTACCGAACGAACCGCCTTCGGCGCTCCGATCACAAATCACTAATCACCTTTTTCCAATCACCCTCATTCAACCCTGCCCATAGTACGCATCCTTCCCATGCTTCCGGAAAAAATGTTTGTGGAGCAAACTATAAGAGATCGGGGTGGCCGCGGGATTTAGTTGAAGAGTCTTGTACGCCATTTCAGCGATGATCTCTAAAGCCAACGCGTTTTCGATTGCTTTCGCTCCGCTCGGTCCCCAGGAGAAAGGACCATGTCCGTGTACCAAAACTGCGCAAACTTCCTCTGGATTGAGGTGTTGAAAACGCTCGACGATTACATTTCCGGTCTCCCATTCGTAGTCTGATTTAATCTCGTCGTCGCTCATGGGGCGAGTGACCGGTACTTCGTCCCGAAAGTAGTCGGCATGGGTCGTGCCGAGGCAGGGGATTCCAAGGCCGGCTTGCGCGAAAGCAACCGCGTTTCGCGAGTGGGTGTGGACAATGGCGCCAGCATTACGAAACGCTTGAAACAGACGACGATGGGTCGGCGAATCAGATGATGGACGAAGCGCGCCTTCAACCACTTTCCCCTCGAAATCGACGACAATAATATCTGCGGCTGTAAGCTGAGCGTAATCCACGCCACTCGGTTTGATGGCATAGACGCCACCGTCGTGATCAGCTACACTGACATTGCCGAACGTCAGGTCAATTAGCTTATACTTCGGCAAGAGGAGATTCGCTTCGTAACATTCGGTTTTGAGCTCCAGATGACTCATGGGACTGCTAATTCCTGGCCGATAAAAGGCCGTTCCGAAAAACGTTTTCGCCTGGATAAGGTACCGCATCCGGCAGCGGCGTGAAGACCTGAGCCATTCCCAGAAGCTTGAAGGCATCATAGAGAACAGCGCCGCAATGAGCGAATGCCACCGCCGCGTGGTGATGGAAACGTCCAAGCAGAATATGCCGGTAGAACCGGCTGAATCCCGGGAGATAAGCAGTTCCGGTACAACCAAATGTCCTTGGATCGAGATCGAGGAAAAACCCTTCCATCAAATAGGCCTGAAGTTGATCGCCTAAACCATGGACCTGAACGACGGTGATCGGCGACGCATTGAATTGTCCCTCGATTGTTCCCCGCGTAATATCGGGAGGACTGTTCGGTTCCATCATCCGTTTCATGATCACTTGGAACTTCATTTCCGGATTCTTGAGAAGCTTGGTGGAAGCATTGCCACAATGGAACATCCCTACCATATCTTTGATCGGATAGTCTTTCAGGCTCTCGTGCAGATCTTTCGGAATACTGTGATTAATGTCGAGGATCCCCACGGTTTCGCTGGAAGCGTACTGGCCCAGTAGCTCCGCCACTAACGAATAGCAGTCGTTCTCACAGGCAATCGGAAAACCTCCTTGCGCCATCCGGCCATTGATGAAGCATGGCACGTGTCGAAGACTGAGTTCCTGTTCAGACCAACACTGGGTGGCTGCTCCTGACAATTTGAGTTGATCGCGAAAATTTCGAATCGCTTGTTCGTAAATAGATAGTCGTGAACCGAACTCCTGATCGGGAATGCTCGGCACTTCCTTTTTCATGTCCGCCTGGATCGCGGTGGTGTCCTCTCGCTTCTCGCGAATTCGTCGGATCTCGTTTTGCAGATCAAACAATCCGAGCTCTTCCACTTCAATTCCGATCGAGTTGACCGAAGCGATGTTGTAGTTGCAGGTCTCAAAGTCCCGCGGGCGCGGTCCGAATAAGCCAACCGTGGCGTTCCGGGCACCTTTGACTACCTTCGCTACTTTGATGAAATGCTCGATTTCTTTGACCGCCTCTTCCGCACTAACCACCGGCAATTCCGGTAAATGCACGCGGTTTGCTAGTCCGCGTTTGCTGATCGCCAATGCGGCCGAAAGCAATCCACAAAGAGCGTCACCCCGTTTCTCGAGAAGGCTGGCCCCAGATTCCTCGGCCGCCGCAATTACCATTACCGGTTGATCTAATTGTTTAATGAAGTAAGCGTCTTCGATCTCCGGAGAAAAATTGCCCAGGAAATAAACAACGGCGTCGCAACCAGCCTGCCTAACTTGGCGTGCGGCTTCCAGAGCGTGATCTTTGGTTTCGATAATTCGGCATTCACCCTGCGGCACAAACAGATCAATTCCAGCTTGCCGGCTGAGATCCAGGATACGGTTGGTTCGCTCTTCCGAGAGACTGCGGGGGAAACAATTCCTGGAGGCAGATATCAGAGCGAGTTTGACCGGTGGTGAATAGGTTCCGAGCGGTAGAAACATGAGAGGTGAGAGGTGAGAAGTGAGAGGTGAGAGGTGAGAGGTGAGAGGTGAGAGGGTGGGTGGGGTCAAGGACTAGCTTCATCCGAATCGAAAATCTTCTCGCCAAACCAATCGGCCGGTTCTTCCATTGTCATTCCGCGATAGTCGGTATCGGAGGAGTATTTACAAAAGTCGGATGCGCGATCGATCATCCTCGCGAGCATTGCAGCAACCGAACGCCAGTCGGCGTCCATTTGGTAAAATTGGGCGGAGTTGATGTAACCGCAGTCATGCGCGTCATCGAGCCAGGATTGCGTTTCGGTTGCCTCGCCGAGCGCTTCGTCAATTTTGCTGACAAAAACTGCTTTGTAACGTCGCCGAGCCCATGCCTCAGATATCATTGCTTTAGCTGCACGAGATGAACGCCGGATGTGATCGGTCAAAGAATATCGTTCCTCTGGGGGGAAGTTCTTGCTCGCTTCAAAAATCTGACCGGCTGCAGCTCTCGCGAGTTGGTAAACTCTCAGATCGCGGAATGTTCTTGCTACGCCCATACACCTCTCACCTCTCACCTCTCACTTCTCACTTCTCACTTCTCACTTCTCACTTCTCACTTCTCACTTCTCAGCACCCCCCGACCTGCTCCTCTCGGATCCGAATCAGGTCCTTCATTACGGCAGAAAGATCGGCTTGGCGATCCACGCCGCCGAACGCGTCGTGAAGTTGCCGGTAAAGCAAAAAGAGCTGTTGGTAGACTTTTTGGCTTTCGGGTACTGGATCGTATTGGACGGGTTTAAGCGAAGTCATTGCTTGCTGTGCGGCCGCGAAATCCGCATGCCCGCCTTTCTCTGGACCAGCTAACACCGCGGCGGAAATGGCCGACCCGAGCGCACAAGTCTGTTCCGATCCGGCGACATACATCGTGCAGCCGGTCACGTCGGCGTAGATTTGCATTAGCAACGCGTTCTTTTCGGCCACACCGCCACAACAGACTACCTTTTCAACTGGAACACCGTACTCGCGAATACGCTCGATGATCATGCGGGCGCCGAAGGCGGTGGCTTCGATCAGTGCGCGATAAATCTCCGCGCGCGTGGTGTGGAGTGTTTGCCCGACGACTAGTCCGCCTAGCCGAGGATCAACCAGAATAGTTCGGTTTCCATTGTTCCAATCCAGCGCGAGCAAGCCGCTCTGGCCGGGTCTTTGCGCGGCGGCTTCTGCGGTGAGAGTGGCATGCAGTTTCGCATCGCCTTCGCAAACCACTTCGACCCACCAATTGAAAATGTCGCCTACTGCAGATTGTCCAGCCTCAATGCCGTAGTAGCCAGGCAAGATGGCACCCTTCACGATGCCGCAAATGCCCGGGATGTCTTTTACCTGTTTGTCGAGTTTTACGACACAGCAGTCGCAGGTCGACGTGCCAATTACTTTGGCTAAGACACCCTCCCGGACGCCGCTGGCGATCGCACCGTAGTGGACGTCAAACTCGCCAATGGCAATCGGGATGCTTTCGGGCAATCCGAGCTTTTCCGCCCATTCGAGGGTGAGGTTTCCGGCAGCGGTAGTGGCGTCCCAAGCTTTTTCATAAAGGCGGTCTCGAAGATCAGCCAATTTCGGATCGAGCAGCATCAAGAACTCTTTGTCGGGAAGTCCGCCCCATTCGTCCGCGTATAAGGCTTTGTGACCGGCGGCGCACACGCCTCGCTTGATCTTGAGCGGATCGGTCAGTCCTGCGAGTACTGCCGGAATGAAGTCGGCCAACTCTACCCAACTGTAGGCGGCAGCAAACACTTCGGGAGCTGATTCGAGGCAATGCCAGATTTTGCTCCAGAACCATTCCGATGAGTAGGTGTTTCCACATTTGGCGATAAACTGAGGTCGATGCTTAGCGGCGAGCTCGGTTATCCGAGCGGCTTCCGCATAGCTGGTGTGATCCTTCCAAAGCCAGCACTGTGCGGCGAGATTATCTTTCAATTTAGGCGCCATCCCGATCGGCCTGTTCTGACGATCGACCGGCAAGGGGCTTGATCCAGTGGTGTCAACGCCTATCCCTATCACTGATTCGCGGCGGAATCCGACAACCGCGGAAGCTGCTTCCAATGCACCTCGCACCGACTCTTGTAATCCATAGAAGTAGTCGCCGGGATGTTGTCTGGCCAAATTGGGATCACGAGGATCCAGTAGGACGCCACGTTTTCCACTTGGGTAGTCGATAACACAACTGCCGATTTCTCGACCGTTCGCACAATCCACCACGACAGCTCGAACAGAGTTTGTTCCGAAGTCGATTCCGAGCGTGAATGCCATATTTTCAGGTATCTAAATTAATCTTGAAGCATGCCGGCCGGCGATTAGCAAATCCAGTTTTGCGGAGCAAGCCAAACGGCGAGACTTAATTGGGGGGGCATCAAATGGTCCGGCCCAGCGACCGCACTCTTTTTTTGATATACCGGGCTTGAGTAGGTGGTCAACGGTGAATGGAGAAGCCGGTTCGGAAAATCTGAAACCAACGCCGCGAACGCCGGCTTAACGGGTGGGCCGCCAGCCGTTACGGTTCTACCGGCGAGCAAAACCAAAGCTTGTTGCCCTCGCTGTCCAAAAAACTGCCAACGTAAAAATCGTCGTAGGCTTGCACCGGATCGGAGACAACCACCCCACGGTCGCGCAGAGCTTTCTCTGTTTCTGGCGCACGTTCGGTCGCGATGGTAATTCGGGGATTGGGGGCTTTGGTGGGAGGCGCGTACCAGTTGGCCTTCGGCATTAGAATCGTTTGACCCAAGAGGTATCCAACCTGTTCGGTTCCTTCGTATGCCGGCGGTAACCCGAGTGTCTTACTGTAGAAGTTGTTTGCTCGATCAAGATCAAGCACTGACAGCGCGATGACTTTAACGCGCAGAAAACCGAGGGGGGAGAGGCTCATTTTTCGAGGATATAGCATTCGGAACCCAGAGGGCGAGAACTTAGGATCTAGAAAAGTTACCTGATGCTTCCTCCTTCGTTCTCTCGCGACCCACAACTTCGATCGACAGTTTCGCCTCGAGGTCGGGCGCTGCCTTGAATAGACCAAATTGAGGGTCTTAATTTTATGAATCTTGGATTCCCGAGCCCGGACCCGCCAGCAACGCTGTCGCGTAGCGGCTGCTGGCCGGGGGATCGGGCTAGGGGCTACCTCCTCACGACCGACAAAATGGCATCCAAAAGCTGTTTCGGGCTGAATGGTTTTGCGAGGTGTGTCTCAAAACCGGTGTCTCGAGAGCGTCGGTCGTCAGGGTATCGTAGCAACGCGGTCATCGCGATAACCGGCACACCTCCTCCGCTGCTGGAATCGAGAGATCGAATGTCGTCGAGCAACTCAAACCCGTCACGCCTCGGCATCACCATGTCACTCAGGACTAGATCAGGATGATGCGTTTTGACCGCTTCCAGCCCTTCAAATCCGTCTGAGGCCGAGATAACGTTGGCGCCTTTCTGCCGTAGGAATGCGCCGATGAGGGCACGTGAATCCGCATGATCTTCCACAACAACGATGGTCAGATTATCTAAAGCATTAGGTGGCATAGAACCAACACCGGACGCGAAAGTCTAATTCAACATTCGACCGAATTGGTTCGGTCGGATTCGGCGGACGGTGAAATAGTTAGAGACATTCAGCACAAATAGAGTTGTAGTCACCAACGACATTTGTCTGAATATTGCTGCTCCTCAGGAGTGGCCAGCAAACGATCGGCTGCTCAGTCAGATTTCGGGCAGATTGCACGGTCTGAGTTTTGGCGAAGAAAGTGAGGCCGGCACTTGTGCACCGGCCTCGAGGCATCCATGCCGAAATTTCCCGCTCATGGTTGGCGATAGAGAAGGCGGCCGGATCTGGCGGATACAAATCATTTCTCGAACGGAGTCGGGCAAAGCCGAATTAGCGGAAGTCGAAAACGAAGAAATAGATGGCTATTACGGATGCTTTGTACCGCTGCGACGAGCAAGTGACATCAAAGAAATGCGCCCGGAAGATGCGTTGGACGCGTCAGGACTGCCGATGGCAACGACAATAACCGACGAATTGTTACTTCACGACCGACGGTTCACATGTTGAGCCGCAAAAGCATGTAGCTAAGGTAGAGAGAAAGGAGATCGAGTTGATGAGAAGACCGTGAGCTCCGCTTACGAATACGATGCGGTTGTGGTAGGCGCTGGACCAAATGGTTTAGCGGCGGCCATCCGACTTGCGCAACAAGGTTTCTCCACTCTGGTATTGGAACGTAACAAAGAAATTGGTGGCGCCTGCCGAACGCAGGAACTGACCCTGCCAGGTTTTCAGCACGACGTCGGTTCAGCGGTTCATCCAATGGCTTTGGGTTCGCCGTTCTTGTCATCTCTTCCGCTCGAAAAATATGGTTTGGGCTGGTGCCAGCCGGAGATACCTTTGGCGCATCCGATCAATCACACCGGGATCGCCACGCTTCGGCGGTCAGTCACCGAAACCGGGGATGCTTTGGGGAGAGATGCGAAAGCGTATCGAAAACTGTTCGAACCGATTGTCTCTCGCTGGCAGAGTTTATTGGAGGAGTTTCTCCAACCGATCATTCACTGGCCCCGACACCCTTTCCAGATGGCGACATTTGGAAGTCTGGCGCTGGCATCCATCGACCATCTGATCCGAAACCGCTTTTCACGAGAGCCGGCGAAAGCGCTCTTGGCCGGTTTAGCTGCCCATTCTTTCTTGCCTCTCACAGATCCCGGTTCGGCGGCGTTCGCCCTTATTTTAGGAATGCTGGCTCATGCTATTGGCTGGCCGATTCCAATCGGTGGAGCTCAAGCAATTGCGCGAGCCTTATCCGAGCATTTTCAGGCGCTTGGCGGCAGAGTTGAGACTGGCGTGTCGGTTATGACCTTGCGTCAATTGCCGGAATCACGGGTCGTCTTGTTTGATATTACCCCGCGACAGCTGGTTCAAATCTTAGGCGGCCTCCTCCCGGCGAATTATCGGCGGAAACTCGAACGATTTACTTACGGACCTGGCATCTTCAAGATTGATTACGCATTAGATGGTCCCATTCCATGGTTACATCCAGATTGCGAGAAGGCAGGGACAGTTCATCTGGGAGGCACCTTTCAGGAAATCGCGCAGTCCGAGTATCAGGTTTCTCGAGGCAGACACGCAGAACATCCGTTTCTTCTTCTTAGCCAACCGACGGTGGCCGATTCCACTCGGGCTCCATTAAATCGGCACATCGCCTGGGTTTACGGTCACGTCCCGAATGGCTCGTCGTGGGATATGACCAAACCATTTGAGAAGCAAATAGGCCGCTTTGCTCCGGAATTCAAAGATCGCGTGTTGGCCAGCCACGTCACATCTTCTGTCGAGCTTGAAAGAATCAACCCGAACCTCATCGGAGGAAGTATTACCGGAGGGGCCAATAATCTCTGGCAACTGATTGCCCGGCCAATTCTAAGCTTCGCACCTTATCGAACTCCGCTCAAAGGGGTTTACCTTTGCTCCTCCTCAACGCCTCCCGGAGGCGGGGTTCATGGGATGTGTGGCTTTCATGCCGCCAATGCTGCCGTGAGCGATCTGCGGCGGAAAATTTCCCGTTAGCGGTAGGAGCCTGTCCGACGGGGATTGCGCGCGATCAACCTCACGACCGAGATGGGACGTTACCCCTGGTTCGAAGCCACGCGTCGACTTTGTAGTTTCGGCCCAACCAGAAATGTGGTAACGCACTGGCCGAGCAACACGGTGGCGACTGCGCTTTTTGGTTGAGCTCAGTCAATCGCTTCGTTCCGACGCCTAAACGACACAAAGCGATGGGCGTGCCAGGACAGTCGCCGCTACCGAAGAAGGATCCATATCACGTTGCAAACGTTTCGGACGGCCGGAAGAAATCGCTCCTGCCTTTGTTCCCGGCGTTGCCGGCGCTACCGGCGTTATCGGCGCTAACCTGACGGCGTTATTCTTGAGACCTCACCGGTGGCTGATACAGATTCTTCAATCGCAAAAAGTGAACCTCGAAGAATTCGTATGAGGCCAAGGCCACCAGGATTGTACCGATTATAGACAGCCCAAAGAATGCGATGCTTACCGTATCGATTCCGGCTTTTCCGGATAGCGGTAGCTTTAGCAGCCTTTGGACAGGAAGATGAAAGAGATACATACCGTAGGAAATCCGACCTAGCCGTTGAACAACCGCATTCCGAAAGAACGGGAGATCTTTGGTCTTTAACATGCCGATCAGAAAGGCCGAAGTGAGGTCGATCAAACTGTATCCCCAAACCGAAGAATGAAAATTGGGCAGATTGATAGGATACCCCAAAGAGGCCGACGGAATCGGTGAGCCTTGTACGTGGGAGACTATAGTAAGGCCAAGACCGGCAAGGACCGTGATGCTTGCCAGTATGGCAAATTTCTGACCAAAACCAGAGCGAAAGCCCGGAATTCCTAGTGATACAGCAGCTCCCGCTGCAAACGCGTCGAGGTGAGAAAGGGGTGAGTTGTAGACCGCGTTTCCGATGGCTTCAGGATCTGAGTAAACGGCCGACGTTTGCAACTCGGTCAGGAACCGGAGGAGTGGCGCGGTCGCCAGTAAGAAATAAATCAAAATCGGCAATCGCTCGCGGTTCGTGAAATAAATGAGCAGGGGCCAAAGGAGATAGAACTGCATCTCCACCCCAAGACTCCAGAGATGAGTATAGGCCTGGTCATTATTAAACCATGGTAGGAGCCGTGCGATGTTCAGCGTTAATGTCGACAGGAAGGGAATCACTTGAGGCAGCGACGACGGTTGCCGGGTCAACCAAAACACGCCGGCCAGAAAAAAACACATAACCAAAATAGGCTGGAAAAATCCGGAGTGCTCTTCGCCACTGGAAAACCAGAAAAAAGTTCCTGGCATCATATTTTTCTTTAGCCGGCGTCAGGATACCGGTCATCAGAAACCCCGAAAGCACGAAAAAGGTCTGCACGCCGATCCAGCCAAACTGCAAAATACCCTGCCAATGAAAACACATGACGCCAAAGACACAAAGTGCCCGTAGCGCATCCAGCCTTGGATTGTAATCCATCATGGTTCAGAAACTTCCCTCCATGTAGCTCCGGTTTTTTACCGGAGTCGTTCTGAGCCGCTAACGACTCCTTTTGGATTTTGACGGCGAATTGGCCGATTTATTTGGCCAAATGTATTAGAGCGAGGCCTGGGCCGAGGCGCTATCCGCCCTGGCACGCACTGTGCCGTGGCCATTCCTCCCGACCCGTCCACCTATGTGATCCCAGGCGAAATCACTGCTAATGAGCGATGTCGAAGATTATCCGGGACCTAGTCGTCAGCCCGTGAAGAAGGGACAAGATCCACGCGGTCGAGCGGACGAAGGCATGGTCAAACCATCCACCAGCCCTCATCCAAAGAAGGGGAAAAACCGGAAACAAAAGCAAAAACCTCAATAGGGTCCGCGGCAGAAACTTGCATGAGTCGCTTTCCCCCCGGCTTTGGCGGCGGCCTCGCTCCAAAAGGTTTCCTCATTCAATCCGACCGGTTGCGTTGACGAAAGGGTAAAATCGTTGAAAAATGAGTTTTGCTTCTTCCTTCCGATTCCCCCGCGCCCTTTAATGTCCTGCGGAAGATGAGTGACGATTCAGAAATAGTAAATGCCCAGGACGCAGCTGATATGCCCGAAGTAAGCGCCCCTTCTCGGGTTGTTGGAATCGGGGCATCGGCGGGCGGGCTGGAGGCCTTTTCGGAACTTCTGCGGCATCTTCCTAAAAATACAGGAATGTCGTTTGTTTTTGTCCAACATCTCGAGCCGAAGCAGACAAGCCGACTCACCGAAATTCTTTCGCGGATAACGGAAATGCCGGTGGAGGTGGCCGCCGACGGAGTACGGATGCAGCGAGATCGGCTTTATGTGATGCCGCCCGGCCTGGACCTCACACTATCGGACGGTAAACTGAAGCTGGAACCACGTACCGATACCGGTGGACGCCATTTGCCGATTGATCATTTTTTTCGTTCGCTGGCCAGAGAGCAGGCAAACAAGGGAGTTGCGGTCATCCTTTCCGGTATGGGGAGTGATGGGACTGCCGGACTAAAGACGGTCAAAGAGAGTGGGGGAATGACCTTTGCGCAGGACGAGCTATCGGCCCAGCACCAAGGCATGCCCCGTAGCGCGGTCGATTCCGGCGTCGTGGATGTCGTTGGGAGTCCGGGGAAGATTGCAGAAGAACTTGGACATTTGGCTCTTAGTCCAACGTCCAAAGCTGTGAAAAAACGTCCGGCTCCCGAAAGTAGCCTTAAGCGCATCTTTATACTTCTGCGATCAAAAACGGAGGTAGACTTTGGCCAGTATCGGAAAACGACGGTTCGCCGGCGAATCCAGCGTCGGATGGAGGTTCGACGGCTCGAAAAGTTGGACGATTACTTGGCCTTTTTGGAGCGTAATCCCGACGAAGTGGATGCTCTTTACAATGAGCTGCTGATCCATGTCACCCACTTTTTCCGGGAGCCGGAAACATTCGAGATCCTGCAGACCGTCGTCCTTCCCAGGCTTTTGGAAAACCGAGGGCCAAATGATCCGATTCGCATTTGGCTGCCTGGATGTTCAACCGGTGAAGAGGCCTATTCGTTGGCCATTATCGTAACAGAATTTTTCGATGGAAGGCAGGAACCGCCCGGGATTCAGATTTTCGCAACCGATGTGAGTGATCGGGTACTAGGAATCGCGCGAAAAGGCATCTTTGATCAAGGCATCGAGTCCAATGTGTTTAAAGAACGGCTGCGGCGGTTTTTCTCCAAAGTTGAACACGGCTATCAGGTCAACAAACAGATTCGCGATCTCTGCGTTTTCGCGCGCCAGAACGTGCTTCGGGATCCGCCTTTTTCTCGGCTGGATCTCATTAGTTGTCGTAATGTGCTGATCTACTTTGAGCCGGGCGCCCAAAAGAAATTGATTCCGTTCTTTCACTATGCTTTGAAGCCGGGAGGATTCCTGTTGCTGGGCGGGGCAGAGACGGTGGGCAATTTTTCCGATCTTTTTGAACCGGTGGATCAGAAGACCAAACTTTTCTCTAAGCGATCGGTCCGGAGCCCTTCTCTAACGAGGGTGGAGGGTGAGTTTCCCGACCCGAAAAGCGCGCACCTCTTGACGGTCTTCGCGGGGCAGACCGCCTTGATGCAACCCGATCTCCGCCGGGAGACAGACCGCCTGCTGATGGCCAAGTACTGCCCACCTGCCATCGTGGTGGATAGCGGAATGAAAATCGTGCAGTTCCGTGGCAATGTGGCCCCTTTTCTCGATCCTGAGCCCGGGGAAGCTAGTCTTGATCTTTTTCGGATGATACGAACGAGTCTGGAGATGCCGCTGCGCTCGCTGCTCGCCGATGCGAAAAAGCAGGGGCAAGCGGCTCGTAAAGAGGGGATACTGGCTCACGGGACCGGGCTAGCCAATTTTCTTAATTTAGAGGTCGTTCCAATGCTGGGTCCGGTGACCCGCGAACGCTGGCTCGTTTTGCTTTTCGAAGATAGCCGCGTGCCCGTTCAGGAGGCCGCCTCCCCGGAATCGCAAAAATCCGGGTCAAAACCAAAAAATGCTCGGGTCTCTCAGCTCGAGCAAGAACTTGCTGCCACCAGGGAACATCTTCAAACCCTCATCGAAGAGGAGGAATCAATCAATGAAGAACTCCGCTCGGCCAACGAGGAAATTCAATCCAGTAATGAAGAGCTCCAGAGCACCAATGAGGAGCTGGAGACGGCCAAAGAGGAACTGCAGTCCACCAATGAGGAACTGATCACGCTCAATGAGGAGCTCAAGGGCGGTAATCTGGAATTGACCGAATTGAACGACGATCTCACGAATCTTTTGCGGAGTGTCAACATACCGATCGTGATGGTAGATCGTAATTTGCGCATTCGCCGCTTTACGCCAGTGGCACAAAGGGCTTTGAAACTGATTCCCGCTGATGTTGGTCGCGCGATTACCGATTTGCGAGCCGATGTCGAGATCCCGAAGCTGGAAGAGTTGGTCTACGAAGTGATGGAAACGCTCAGTACGAAAGAAATAGAGATACAGGATCTTCGCGGACACTGGTATCGTTTGCAGATTCGGCCTTACGAAACCGCTGATAACAAGATCACCGGCGCGGTGATGATTCTATTCGATGTCAATTCCGCCAAACTGGAGAACGAGCGGAGCAAGGTGATGATCAGCTATGCGGAGGCTTTTGTTGAGACGGTGCGCAATTGCGTTCTTGTGCTCGATAGCAAGCTCAAGGTCGACAAGGCTACTTCGTTCTTCTATGAGACATTTCAGCTCAGTCCGAGAGAAACCGAGGGCTTCAGCATCTACGAGATCGGGAATGGACAATGGAACATTCCGGCGATGCGGACGCTACTTGAAGAAGTACTACCTCAGAAATCCAAAGTAGAGGATTTTGAGATCGAACATGAATTCCAGCGAATCGGTCAGAAAAAAATTGTGTTGAATGTGCGACGATTCGAAGGGCAAACCGCCGAAGATAGCCTTATCTTGATTTCCATTGGCGATATCTAATCGGTTCTGATAAGGCTGGGTAGAGGCCTAACAAAGTCGTCAAAAAGGCGTGACCATGCATGAGACTGGCAGAGCCGAACTGCAACGTCGACTACAACCCAAGGGGGTATCAATCGGAACGGAGAGATTGTGGTCAGAGCAATTCGACCCGTCGCTCGCTACGGAATATAATTTGTCGCCGGTTGCTCATGTCACGCTCGATCGGAATGGCTGCATTTGCCGGCTCAATTTAGCTGCGGCCAATCTTCTGAAGGGAGACAAGTTCCAACTCCGAAATGTACCGTTCTTGGCATTTGTCGAGCGATCCTATTGCCGGGCTTTTCTCGATCATTTGGCCGCTTGCATTCAATTCCGGAAGAAGGTTTCCACTGAACTGGTATTGGCCAGCCATACCCGGAGCAGAGCTCCGGTTGAGTTACAAAGCATGCCGGGCATTGACCAATCGGAAGGCGCCTTGATCTGTCGAACGGCGATCATCTCGAAATCGGAAAGAGAATCGGCTCCGAGAGCTCTATCCGGCGACCGGCAATATTACGCGGAACTATTCGAACTCTCTCCCGACGCAATCCTCGTCCAGGTAGACGGGAAGATTGCGACTGCTAATCCAGGTGCGGTGAAGCTTTTCGGTGCGGGAAGTGTAAATGAATTGCTCGGAAAAGGCTTTTTTGAAATCGTCCATCCGGACTATCATCAGACAGTTCGAGAGCGGATCGAGCGTATTCGACAAGGAGAATCAGAACTGCCGATTGTTGAGGAGAAATTCGTCCGTACCGACGGCAGGAGTGTCACCGTCAACGTGATGTCTCGACCCGCTGTCTTTCAAGGTAAGCCGGCCATTCTGGTACTGGCGCGTGACGTTTCGGAACGACTAGAGCTGGAGGAGGACTTACATCGGGCGGAAGATCTCTCCGCCCAGATCCTGGCCAATAATTCAATCGCGACCGCGATTATCTCGCTGGAACCAGAACGGGTTCTAAAGGCAAATGCGATTTTCTGTACACTGACCGGTCTTCATCAATCCAAAATCGTGGGTCGCTCGCTGTCGGAGGTCGGCTGGCGTGTCACTACTAACCAGCAAGATGATATCATCAAAAACTTAGGACCGCAGAGCTCGATTCAGAATCGCGAGGCGCAAGTGCGTCGACCAGGTGGAGGTGTTACTGATGTGTTAGCTTCGGCCAAAACCATCCAATTCGGCGGCGAACAGTGCGTATTATTAATGGTCCAGGACCTCACTGATCTGCAGCGGCTGAAACAGGATGTCGTCGCGATCTCGGAGGAGGAGCAGAAGCGTTTCAGTCGTGATTTGCATGACAGCCACTGTCAGGATCTTACTGCGATTGCATTTTTTGCTGAGACGATCGCGGCCGCGTTGGATTCCAAAGATAGGGAAAGCGCCGGCCAGATCCGCGTGCTCGGAGATATGGTCCGCAAAAGCGCGGAAAATGTCCATTCACTTGCTGCCGGTCTGAGTTCGCAGCAGATCGAACAGTCTGGGCTGGCCGCTGCGCTAAAGGATTTAGCTTCTCGGACCGGTCAGCGTTTCGGCCTGGTCTGCACCGCCAAGGTGGATCGAAGATGCCGGTTTCGAGACACGGTATTAGCTGTCCATCTCTATCGGATCGCCCAGGAGGCCACGAGCAACGCGGCCAGGCACGGGCACGCTAAAAGAATCGATATCAAGGTACGGTTCGAGGACGACACTGGCATCCTCCAAATCGAAGATGATGGGCAGGGCTACTCGGTGGAAAAGAAACCAAATGGTCTTGGGCTGCGAACGATGGAGTATCGTGCGACAGTGATTAAAGGAACCCTCAACATTGATTCCAAACCAGGAATCGGAACAGTGGTTACTTGCTCATTTCCCGCATCGGCAGCGAAGTAACTTTTTTTTGAAGACCAGGGAAAGTTTACGTCGCCCCCGTTCGTCGAATCAGCGTTATTGTTGAAGACCCGAAGGAGTCGGCTATTGCCGCCGCTCTCCCCCATGTATCTCACCAATCGCCCGGTATTACCCGAAAGCGAACAGGGACAACAATTATTCGAATATCTGGATCCAGCCGGCGAGGTTGTTCCGATTGGATCTGAAGATGTGAACGAATATTTACAGAAAATCAGTGGTCAGCCATCCAAGAGTTGGCTCGGCGGTTAGAGAAGCATCGCCCTCCGCGCAGATCATGAAGATCGCATTATTCCACAATCCGGTGGCCGGCGGCGCCGTGCTCAAGAGTAGCAAGTTAGTTCGCCAATTCGAAAATGCCGGCTACGAAGTACTTTATGTTTCGATAAAGGGTAAGGAATGGGAAGGAGCGTTTCGTGAGCCAATCGATCGAGCGGTCGTTGCTGGTGGAGACGGAACGGTCAGTCGACTCGCTCCTTGGTTGGCATGGACGACAAGCAGTAATTTCACGGCCGTTCGGCTTCTGGTGAAGTCGTCGTTTTCCCCGCGGTAGCCATTTGAAATGTTTTACTGCATTCGTGACATAAACTTCTTCCCGGTCGATCCCCGCATCGACTAACCCACGATCCAATAATTTTCCGGCCGGTCCGGAAAACGGAGTCCAGTTCAAATCTTCCTGATCTCCGGGCTGTTCTCCAATCAGCATCATTTTGGCGCGCTCGCTTCCGCCTCCGAAAACTGTCTGGGTGGCATTCCTCCAGAGCTCGCATCCCTTGCAGGTTGCAGCGGCTGCTCGGAGTTCTCGAATGCTGGATCCAGCAGGCAAGAATTTCCCAGCGCCGACTTGGGTTTCTAAGTTACGCACCTTGATAGTTCGCCGATCAGACCGGCTCCGAGTCTAGTCGCGTTCCCGGCGTTGTCGACCTGATGCGCAATGGCGGTTTCAGGAAGAATTTCGTCAATTTCTTCTCCTGCTCGGCCGCCCTCTATAAACGGACGCGTCGGCCGCCGTCGCTACGCTTTGGCGCGCCCTAGCGCTTGGTTCGGCAGACACTGTAGACCAAGCCGCGACGTAGGCTTTGCGAAGTCGGGAGCACGCCCCTACCGATCTACTCGATTCGCCGATGGTAATAGCCGGGCGGGCTCACTCGTTTTCGCTTATGAGCGATGATTTCGATGATCTCCTCTGCCAATCGTGAGACTTTCTCCACGGCACCTTTTTTCAGCCGCAGCGCCATATTCCTCAAGCACAATTGAAAGCCTTTTAAGTCCTGCTGGCAACGAACGATTCCGCTCATCGATTTGGTGAACATTTCGCGGCTTTTCGTTTCTCTTAGCGGGTTTTGAGCGCATGAACTGGGGAGATACAAAAATGGCCACGGATCTCAGCCGAGTCCGTAAACCAATCAATTAGATACTAATTGGCTCGCGAAAGATATGAGGCGCCACCCTGATTCCCGCCTCAGGAGGTATGGATATCTTCAAAAAATGACCATTGCTATCTACGATTGGCCGCCAGCCGGTGAATCACTTGCAATTGGAGGTAGATTGCCGGAAGAATCCTGGCTCCTACCCTTTCATGCAACCCCTCCGAGTATTCCTGGTCGAAAATCACGAAGACACCGTGAGATATATCAAATTGTACTTGGAGCATTTGGGCCACCAGGTCTTTATCGCACGCGAAATGGAAACGGCTCTGCGCGAAGTTCCGAAATCGAGGTGCGACGTCCTGATCAGCGATATCGGGCTGCCTGACGGTGATGGTTGGCTGCTTCTGGAAAAGCTCGGTCCGCAACGGCCGGCCTTTGCCATAGCGATTAGTGGCTACGGAACTGGCAATGATCAGCGGAAGAGTCATGCGGTCGGCTATAACTCGCATCTGGTGAAACCTTTTCTACCGGATGCGCTGTTAGCGCTCCTCAGACAGGCGGCCGAGAAAAAGGGGAGTGCGCCGGTCACCTAGTGTACCGTCTCGCATATAATGGTGACGTCGTTGCGTTCAAAATGGGCGCCGGCAAGGCGGTCCGAGCCGGACTGGCGGAAAGGAGGGCGCATATCTAAATTGATACGTAACCGACGAGCAACGCAGCCGCCGGCCCATTTTCAACGCAACCCTTCGGGCCGCGGCCGGTTGGCTGCTTTTCCGCGTTGCTCGCTCCTTACGTATCGATTCAGATATGCTCGTCGCTCGCGCCTTGAAAAACAGCCAACTGACCTGCGGCGACGTCATCATTATATGCGAGACGGTACACTGGGCGCACCTACCTAACCAATGCCAAATCAGTCTCATTTTCCAGCGGACACTCCCTCGCCTCAGTCTCCGGGAGCAGAAAACAAGTCCGACCCAGTTTGTGCAATTCTGCAAGCGATCGGTTTACCTGCCGTTCGAATTGCCGCCGGTACGGCCAACGTGCTCAATTTTAATGAGCTATTTCATTCTCTGATCAATACGTCTGCGCTTCCCAATCGCCGGCTCTGGTTTGTAGAAGGCGTTGTCCGAAATTTTGGCCCAGCTACTAGAGACCAATGGGAAACTGCATTTTCCAATCGAAATCCCATTCAAATTCATGTGCGATTGAATCCGCCGGACTGCCGGCCAGTAGACTCGGTCATGCGGGTTCTGACATCGAGCGGTCAAGCGCCAGCTGATCAATCCGTTGTTTGTGTTTTCATCCCGCTCACCGGGCCCTACTTTGATCATCTCCGCCAAACCTGGATGGCTGAGGGGCAGGAATTGGAGCGGAATCGGATACGATCTGCGCTTCACCACGAGGTCGCGCAACAGTTTCTCGGCGCTGCCTTTGGATGCAAGCTCATTGCTGACAAGATCGCTAATCAGGACGAAAACCTTAGCGAAGAAGCCTCGAATTTGGCAGAGCTGCTAACTCACGCGACTGAGGAATTGCACAAGGTGATCAATCCGCTGCGCGGAAATGACAAATAGCAGATAGCACCTAGCGAATGGAGGATGGACGGCTTCGCGCACGCGTGAGCATCTGCTACGCGCTACCGCGTAGCGCCTAGAGCTTTCTCGGATCCTCGGATCATGACGCACACCGATTGTCGGCGCCTATCTCATTCGGCTGACAAGATCAGTGCGGATGAGCCGGGGAGAACGCCTGAACAAACCATAAGGAAAGAATCGGTGGGACTTGCTCCGCGTGGCATAACAACCACCTCCGATTCAAATCGCAGGCGATTGGTGGAACGGACTTGTCTGAGAAGGTCTACCCGGGTTTCAGCCGAGCATTGTAGACCGTTCTTGGGCAACGCTATTATAGAACGGCGCGGTCGCCCGGTCATATCGTCCAAACTCGAACGCCATTCTTTTGCAAAGTGGCCGTACGATTGCGAATTTCCGATGGCAATTCACCTACTTGCGCGATGGAACAGTCCGATTCGGATTCAACGCCGATCGCCTCGACCGCAGCCTTTTTTGCGATCCGCTGGGCCAGCTCTAGTTCAGCTCTGTCTTTGTTTTGTCCACCCTGAGTCAACGTCAACGTTTCCGGACTGACTTCGACAAGAACGGAGCGTTCCTTGGTCGCGTCGCTATCCGAACGCGGAGTCATCCGAACATAAATCTGAAACGCAAAAGGAGCAGCTGCCACCAATCAAATTTGCCCACCGCGATTCAGAATACAACCCGAGATGGATATCAGGGTGCGCCGCTAAGAAAGTGATTAGTGATCGGTGATTGGTGATTGGTCAAAGCGACTGTCCGGCGCACTCAATGGTTCGGAAACGTGACGCTCGGTCTCGACTGAGTAACATCACAAAACTCAACAGCTTATTCGCGTCGCTGGCGTAAAATACCAAATCGCAGCTCTCGAAGCACTGCACTCGGCTCCTGAGCCGGGAGGACGAGCCCATGTTGCTGTCACCGATCACTTTTCACCAATCACCAATCACTGATCACCAGTCACTCGGCAACTGCCGGTATCTCGACTACGAATGTCGCTCCTTTGCCTAGACCGGGACTACTGGCAGCAATGCGGCCGCCATGTAGTTCGACGATGCTTTTGCAAATCGCTAACCCTAAACCAAGTCCTTCGGAGCTTTCTCCCTGTTCAAAAGGTTCAAAAATTCTGGCTGCGACTCCCGATGCGATGCCTTTCCCTGAATCTTGGATTTCGACCCTGAGCAAGTCGCTCCGCAAATTCATTGAGCGAATGGTGATCCGTCCGCCCGGTGGCGTAAATTTGATTGCGTTCTTGAGCAGATTCCAAAAGACTTGCTGTAGCCGATCTACATCGGCCCGCAATTGGTAATTGGTTGCTTCCAGCTCGACTGAAAGGCGAAGCTGCTTGTTCGCTAAATCGACGGAACAAGTTTCTAACACGGTCCGCAACACTTCATGAGCATCAGAGGTGGCGAAATTGAGGTGAAACTTGCCTCGGCTGATCGTGGTGACGTCGAGCAGATCATTAACGAGTCGAGCTTCCAGTTCCGCATTTTTCACAATCACTCGAAGGTGGTCGCGCATCGTTTCCGATAGCGTTGGTTCTTCGGTGAGAAGCGAAGAGGAAAACAAAATGGGCGTGAGAGGCGTGCGCAACTCATGGCTGAGCATTGCCAAAAAACGATCCTTCGCCCGGCTGGCCATTTCTGCCTTGTGCTGCGCTTCCTGAGCCGTGGTATAGAGCAAAGCATGATCGATGGCGGTAGAAACTCTTCTGCCCAGTTCCTGCGCCAGCGCTATCTCAGTTAGGTCGTAAGGACGAGCGGAATCGGTGATGACAAACGAAATGGCCCCGAGGATCTCGCCTCGTTTAATTAATGGAACCACGATTGCCGATTGAGCAGACAGAGCTTTGAGCAGGGGCGCTTCTGTCTGTTTTCCCTGAAACTGTGCAGCGAGCTTCGACAGCTTGGACCCATCGCCAAAAATTCGCGGCCGGCCTGTCCGTAAGACGTCAGCGACTAGATAACGATCGTGCAGCCCGATGGGATAGTACTTGCTCAACCGAGATACGACGTCAGGAGAAGCGTCGCTCAACTGGTTGACCGCGGCGATTCGTGCGAAACCCTCTTCCAGACGATCGACGATACAGATATCAGCCAGAAATGGTACTGCGATACGGACAACCTCGTGATAGATCTCTTCCTCGTCGAGCGAGGCAGCCAATGCTTCGCTGGCTTCGGCCAGAAACAGCGCTCGTCTTTCCGAAATTTCGGCCGCCTCGCGCGCTGCTTGCTCGCGAACCAAGCGGGCGGATTGCTCTTCGGCCTGCTTCCGCGCAGTCAGGTCACGAGTGATTTTTAGGAATCCTTCGGTGTTACCATTCTCATCCCGAAGTGCGGTAATGGTGACACTGGCCCAGAAACGAGAACCGTCCTTACGCACCCGCCAACCTTCATCTTCCAATCTGCCTTCATCTCTGGCTAGCTGGAGTTCCTGCTCAGGCCAGCCTTGCTCGATTGATTCGGGTGGGTAGAACGTAGAGAAATGCTTACCGATTATCTCGTTCGCCGTATACCCTTTGATCCGCTCCGCACCCTGGTTCCAGCTAGCAACATTGCCGTGAGCATCGAGCAGAAAAATCGCGTAATCGCGGACGCCCTCGACCAGCTGGCGGAAGTGGACCTGGCTCTTACGTAGAGCTTCTCCGACAGATCCCTCGGGACTCGAGTGGCTAGGCTCGTTCCGAGCGGTCATCCTTTTTGGGACCGGAGCTAACGGCCGCATCGATTACCCTTTCTCGCGCCATCGTCATTCTCGATCACAAAACCACAATCCGAAAAAAGAAGAGTACGTCCCATCTTCATTGTCCACTGTCCATGTTCCGACGAGAGATCTTCTCTGCCTCCCGTGGCGCGGTCAAATTCCTTTACTAGACCCATGATTCTAGCGAAATGATGAACGGATGCCAAAGCCTAACGCCGATCCGGCTATCAGGTCGGTACCTGATTGTGAGATCGGAGCTAATACTTCGGGACGCGAAAAAACTGGGTTGAGTTTAATCGAGCCGATTCATTCCGAGGCCAAGTGACCGGAACTCCGCCGCTAAGTGGCCCGGGACTACGAGCGGTTCCATCTTCAGGAAAGAGGTTCGCAACATACCCAATGTCCTGCGCGGTTTTCACCGACTGATAGTTTCCGTCGAACTACCGCGGTGGATCCACCGGAGGCTTGCTCAGTGTTTAACTCTCCTTCCTGAGGCTGGAGCATCAGGCTACTCTGTTATTGCCATCGGCGATTGGCTTCGCCGCGTACTTGCCGACCATCTCTATCAATCTCCGTGCATTCAGCGGTGCCCGCGTGTTAACGTCATTGTTGAAATAGGCAAATCCTCTCAATCCCTGACGAGCGCATCGCCGCAAATGTTCCGCCCACGGTTCCAGCTCGCTATCGGCATAGTCGTGTGCCGATCCACCCTTTAAGCCATGAAAACGCAGATAAACAAAATTAGCTGTCGGCTTGAGGTGCATCGGCATGGCTTGAGAACTAACTGATACATTGGCAATCCGATGACGTTTCAGGACGTCTTCAACCTCTTCATCGAGCCATGATGGGTGACGAAATTCTATCGCGTGCGCGTAGCGGCGAGGTAAGGATTTCGCAAATTCAGCCAGCCGTTCCGTATTCTTCCTGAAATTCGGTGGCAATTGCCACAATATCGGACCTAATTGCGGCCCCAAAAGCCGGCAGCGATCGAGGAGAATATAGAATTCGAGGTGACGTTTGGCTGGGCAACCCTCCGGATAGAAAGAATTTGCCCAGCCCTTATACATCCAGCCGCTGGTTCCGATATAGATCTTACCGGAGCTCACAGGTTACGTAGTGGAAATCGCACCGTAAAACATCGCTGCGAGCGAAATCGCATTCTGGATATACTATTTAGCCGCTAAGAGCGAGCAGCGCCCATGTTGACTTGGCTTTCGGCGATCGAGGTAAGCTTCTTATCGGCTTCACTTTCCTCATTGAGGGTTTGCTGCAATACACTAGCGATCTCGTTCTCGCCGAGCCGCCGAGCCAAGGTCCGAGCGGTGCCATAGCCGGCCATCTCATAATGTTCGACTCTCTGGGCGGCACCGATTAGTCCAGCGTCGCGCACATCAGCATCGCCTTGCGCTTTAATGATTTGCTCGCCTTCTTTGATCAGCCCTTTCATGGCCTCACACGTTTCGCCAGAGGCTTTCTCACGAATACCGGCAAACATGTGTTCCAGGCGAGAGGCGTGCTGCTTCGTTTGTTCCAGGTGGTGTTTGAATGCGGACTTTAAATCTATTGTTTTTGCTGCGTCAGCCATCTTTGGAAGGGCCTCGATGAGCTGCTGTTCCGCATTGTACAGGTCACGCAGTTCCTCCAGCAACAGATCACGAAGCGAATTCAACTTTATGGATGTAAATCTCATACCGATTTGGTTCGCAGGTGACGCGTTAAAGGGTTTGCTGGTTCACAGTTTCGAATGGAAATGCGGAAGGATAATTGAAGCCAGTAGCGAAATGTGGCATTAACCGCCGCGCGCCACTCTGGTGATTTTTCGCGCAGCAGATACTCCGCTGTCGAGAGCCGCATGCACGGTTCCGTTAGCGCCTTGAAAATCGGTAGCTTCGCCGGCAAAGAAGATAGTGTCGTTTATCGGCTCGGCCAAAGTTTGAGCGGCTTTCAGCCCGCCGACCTTCGGATAGCTGTAGGCACCGCGAGAAAATGGATCCTTGCTCCAATCGCGATAGTAAATTCCATCTACTCGTTCCCGTAGCCAACGTTCGGCCTTGCCAAAGATCCGACCCAAAGACCCAATGGCGCAGTCGAGGAGTTCGTCTCGCGAGAGATTGAGCAATCTTTCAGCCGCCGATCCACCCGCCCAGCCGGTTAAGACATTCGAGGTCAGAGGTTCCTGCGTCCACCAAGTTGGTATATCCCTATCGAACGAAATGACGAACGCGAATTGTCCGTGGATCTTCCAGAATCGCTCTCTAAAGCAAATCATGAGCTTTATCACATGACCTACCTGCAAATGTTGGAGCGCCGCCTCCTTTTGCGGCAGCGGCGGAACAAATTGGATGGCGCCGCGCGTACCCGGTAACAGCTGGAGGATACCTAGAGGCACAGTAACCACTAGGCGAGCTGCCAAGAAGGTGACTTCGCGGTGCGCACAGTCCGCCACTACTTCAACATGTCCTTGTTGCCAGCGAATTTCTTTCACGGTCGTTTGCAAATACAGCGAGTCAGATGGAAGCCCGGCAGCCAACCAGTCAATGAGCGATCCATAACCGGCCGAAAGGCGAAATTGTCTTGT
>WNFT01000851.1_pt1 | contig 25736 bp, 15 predicted proteins | sample 5400191 | NCBI WGS metagenome assembly WNFT01 (sample SAMN13153359, study PRJNA577476) | soil metagenome | isolation source: 80 cm saprolite under Madrone tree | place: USA:California | collected 2016-06-14 | reverse complement strand
AGGGCCGGGCCGATCTTTTCATTCTTGCAAAGGCCATCCGCTACGCCGCGGACAACGGCGCGAACGTGATCAACATGAGCTTCGGCGCGCTTGACCAATCCAAGGCGCTGAAGAATTCGACTGATTACGCACGGGGCAAGGGCGTGATTCTCGTTGCCTCCGCCGGGAATAACAATACGTCGACGCCTCAATATCCGGCGGCGCTGGCCGGCGTGCTGACCGTCGCAGCGACAAACTTGACCGACGTCAAAGCTTCTTTCTCAAACTACGGAAACTATGTATTCGTGGACGGGCCCGGAGTACGAATTATCTCCGCCTATCCTGGTGGTCTTTACGCCATAGTTTCAGGAACCTCCTTCAGCGCTCCGGAGGTCGCGGCAACAGCGGCCCTGATTCGCTCGATCAGGACATGGGGAATTGCAAACTCGATCTCGTCAACGGCTGTCGACATCGATAACAAGAATCCAGATTACGTAAATAAGCTCGGGTATGGTCGTATCGACGTTCTACGAGCGTTAAATCCGAATTAACTCAACTCCGCGGATTGATGGCGTGCGGAGTTCAGGGACACCTTACTATGATGAATACCTGGACAGCCGGAGATCCCCAGTACCGTATCGCTCAACTGGAAGATCGGGCCAGGGACCAAACTCTTGCAATGGCCTGTTCTTTGATTTCTCTGATTGACCTGAGAGACCGTTATACGGGCGGCCACAGCGCCCGGGTTGCGAACTACGTACGGCACGCAGCGGTGCAGCTGTGCCTGTCCGATGACGAAACCGAGAACGTTGTGCTTGCAGCGTCGCTTCACGACATCGGAAAGATCGGTGTGCCGGACCAAATCCTTCTCGAACCGGGAAAACTCACCGAGGAGGAATTCAGTTGGATCCGAAAACATCCGGAATGGGGATGGATGGCCGTGCGCAATGTCGACGGATTCCACCAGGCCGCATTGCTCATTCTTCACCACCACGAACGTGTCGACGGAAAGGGCTATCCCAGCCGTCTCCGAGGCGCCGAAATCCCGCTGGGCTCGCGCCTCATCGCCGTCGCTGATTCCTTCGACGCATTGACAACCAACCGTCCTTATCGGTCCGCACGCACGTGCCAGGAGGCTCTCAGTGAGCTCCAGCGCTGCGCCGGCACACAATTCGATCCCTACGTCGTTGAGGCGTTCTGCGCTTCGATCGAACACAGTTTGGGCGAAACGCTGCTGGCTCGCACGGCCTAATTCGGGGACAGACGTATAAATCACCTAATTAGTGACTGAGATGACTTTGACGCTAATTAGGTGATTTATACGTCTGTCCCCGAATTAGGCCGTAGTAGACTGCGGCTTGTGATGCGAAGACTGGCTTGCGTAATTGTGGCTTGCTGGGCATTCGGTTGCCAGAGGCAGGTAAATACCCCGGTGCAACCCTCCGAAAACTGGACCAGGTTCGTGGCGGATTTTGAAGAGTCGTACTTCAAGGCGAATCCGTCGTTCGCTGTTTATCAGGGAAGGCACGAGTTCGACGGGAAATTGCCGGACTGGTCCGCCGATGGAATCAAGAAATGGGTAGCCGAACTGCGGACGTGGCGGGACAAGGCTGCCGCATTCGATGCATCCTCTCTCGACGACAAACAGAAGTTTGAACGCGATTACCTCGTCGCGGTTGCCGGTGGCGACCTGTTCTGGCTCGATAGCGCAGAGTGGCCCTTCAAAAACCCGAGATACTATGCCGGACCACTCGACCCTAATGTGTATGTTGCGCGCGAATATGCATCCCCCGCCGAACGTCTGAAGGCATACACGGCCTACGCCAGGGCCGTTCCCGCTGCGATCGAACAAATCAAAACGAATCTCCGGACACCGTTGCCGCGGCCATATCTGGACATCGGCAAATTGACCTTTGGTGGCTTCGCGGATTACTACCAGAAAGATGTGCCGGGTGTCTTTTCTTCCGTGAGCGACCCGACCCTTCAGACAGAGTTCCGCACTGCCAACGAAGCAGCAATACGGGCGATGAGGGACATGGACAAGTGGCTGGACTCCCAGCGGCCCCATGCAACCGAAGCGTTCGTCATGGGTGCGGATTTGTTTTCAAGAATGCTGAAAGAAACAGAACTGGTGGACGTTCCCCTGGACGAACTCGAACGCGTCGGGCGCGCGGACCTCGAGCGTAACGTTGAGGCTCTCCGACAGGCGTGCGCCGAATACGCGCCGGGAAAGACGATTCTCGAATGCATCAATAAAGCCAGCGCGATGAAACCCGACGGTGGAACAGTCGAAGCCGCACGACGCCAGCTTGATGAGCTGAAGGCATTCGTGGCCGAGAGACAAATAGTGACGATTCCCGGCCCGGAACAAGCTCGCGTTATGGAATCACCGCCATACCAGCGGTACAACTTCGCATATATCGACATTCCGGGGCCGTATGAGAAGGGATTGCCCTCAATTTACTATGTGGCTCCCCCGGATCCTTCCTGGTCGAAAGCAGAACAATTGGCATACATCCCGGGGCGGTCGGACCTGCTCTTCACGTCCGTGCACGAAGTGTGGCCGGGACACTTTCTGCAGTTCCTGCATTCCAACCGGTCGCAATCGAAGTTTGGACAGATCTTTGTGGGTTATGCATTTGCCGAAGGCTGGGCGCACTACGCCGAAGAGATGATGTGGGAGGCAGGGCTGGGTAGTGGCGATCCTGAAACGCACATCGGACAACTGCAGAATGCCCTCCTTCGAAATGCCCGCTTCCTCTCGGCCATCGGACTTCACGCAAGAGGGATGACCACGCAGGCATCCGAAAAACTGTTCCTCGAGGAAACCTACCAGGATGCCGCCACCGCGCGCCAGCAGGCCGCCCGCGGCACGTTCGATCCTGCCTATCTCAATTACACGCTCGGGAAGCTGATGATCCGCAAACTCCGTGACGACTGGACCGCTTCCCGCGGCGGCAAAGCCGCCTGGAAGCAGTTCCACGACGCATTTCTGAGTTATGGAGGCCCGCCCGTTCCTCTCGTCCGAAAGGCAATGATGGGAGCGAATCCGGGATCGTTGTTCTGAATCAGGTTGAGGGTGAGAAAAAGAATTAGCCGCGAATTACGCGGATTACGCGAATGGGCGCATCAAAGAATCCTTGATGCGCCCATTCGCGTAATCCGCGTAATTCGCGGCTAATTCTTTTTCTCACCCTCAGTTTAGAAGGAGTTGCCGATGAAAGGCAACATGCGGCCGCAATACATAACTCCAACCCAGCAGAAGATTGCGGACGCGGCGGCGAATTTGGCGGATAGCGGCGCGTCGTCTCCAGGCCCCAAAGCCCAGGGTTCGTCGACCACTGTAAAGTAAAGGACGTTTGCTCCCGCGAGCAGCATGAAGATCAACTTCCAGTAGAACGCGACATTTTGCGTGTACTGTTCGGGAGTTGCGATAAAGAACAACATTCCGGTTATGGCGTTGATGCCGAATCCCACGATCCCCAGCGGTAGCATTCCGTGCAAAACAGCAAATGACAGGCTCTTCATCATGCCCAGCATTCGCAGATTAACCAGCAGCACAACGCCGAACAGAAGACCCAGCCCGATGAAATGAAGGGTCTCGCTGGTCGGCCATACCCACGGATGACCAAGTACGAAAGCACCAATCGTGGCGGCCGTTGAACTCGGCGCCCCGTCTGTTACTTCTTCGGCAGCCCGGATCTCCGGATGGCGGATCTCACCGCCGATGTTTGAGGCCCATGCCATGAGACCGAAGGTCACAGCCGAAAGAACCAGGACAGCCGCCAGGTTAAATTGCGACATCCTTAACTGCCGGCGATACTGCCAGAGTCCCAGCCAGGCGACGAGACCGGTGATCTCCATGAACACGAATGCCAGGAGTGCCGCGTCCTGGTGCTTTGCCATCAGGACTTCCGACACGCCGGCCTGACCCTTGATCAGCGCCCGTGCTGCGCTGCCGGTCACATACGTCGGAAGCGATATCAGAGCAATTACAAAGAAAATCCCGAGGCTGGTCCGCTTCAAATCGTCGTTTTTTGCGATCAGGGAAGCAACGAAAAGGCCGATCGCAACCATGGTGCCGATGGTGGGAAAATGATTCAGCAAAAGGTGTAGATGTGCCAAATTCATAAGAAACTCCTTAAACGTCGATACTGTGCCTCATCGATGCTCTTAATTCAAGAAGGATTCGCATAGAAGTAGTCTTGCGAAGTGAGTTAGACTGGCGCCAAAAAGAGCTTGGGAGCATTTATACGGCATTGCGATTCATCGTTGAATGGATTGATAAGCCGGGCTTACAACCTCCGCGTGAATGCCAGAATCCAGCAACAGGCGATCGCGCTGGGCGGTAAGATAGAGTATCTCCCGCAACAGCCCGCGCTTCCGCCTGCCGCTGCGGGTTTCGATCGTGCCTGGGAGTACTGGAAACGGATTATTCCAGCGAACTAACTGTGGCGGCGGTCTATGACCGCCGGCGGTCATAGACCGCCGCTACAGTAGACGTCAGTTAGTAATATGAGGAGGGTTCAGATGAGACATCGATTTCTCGTTTTGATGGTTATGCTGGTTGCAGTGAGCGCGATCCCCGTCGCGGCTCAGGCCCCGAATGCCACAGCGAAGGTATGGACTGCGCCACGCACGGCCGACGGCCACCCGGACCTGCAGGGAAGATGGAACTACTCCACGCTCACCCCGTTGGAGCGCCCCGCTGAGCTCAAGGGAAAAGCGGTCTTCACCGAGGACGAGGCGGCTGCATACGAGAAGCGGGCGGTTCAAAGCGCTAATGTGGATGGCAATCGCGAGACCACGGCAACCGCACGCGGGTTGATCAACGGCACTCAGGAAACCCAGGATCTTGCGTCGGCCTATAACGAATTCTGGTGGGACCGGGGAACAAGGGTCGTCGGAACCAGGCGCACGTCACTGATCGTGGAGCCACCGGATGGAAAAATCCCTCCGCTGACGCCCCAGGCGCAAAAAAGAATGGCCGCCCTGGCAGAGGCGAATCAGCGCCTCGCCGAGGGACCGGAGGATCGGCCGCTATCCGAGCGCTGCATCGTGCGGCCGAACACCGGACCGCCGATGACGCCCACCGGCTACAACAACAATTTTGAGCTCGTCCAGATCCCTGGATACGTCCTGATTTTCAACGAGCAGATCCACGATGCCCGCATCATCCCGATGGACGGGCGACCGCACCTTCCGCAGAACATCCGGCAGTGGATGGGAGATTCGCGAGGCCATTGGGAAGGCAATACACTGGTTGTCGACACCACCAATTTCACCGACAAGACAAACTTCAGAGGATCGGGCGTGAACATGCATCTGATCGAACGGTTTACGCGCTCCGCTCCGGACACGCTGCTCTACCAATTCACTGTCGACGATCCGCAGTCGTTTGCGAGCCGCTGGACCGCAGAGATTCCCATGGGGAGGACTCAGGACCCGATCTTTGAGTACGCCTGTCACGAAGGGAACTACAGCATGTTCGGTACACTGAGTGGCGCACGCCTTCTGGAGAAGGCCGCTGCGGATGCCTCGAAGAAGGGACCACGTTAAGGCTCGCTACTTCAGCTCGTCGTAAATCACCTGGACGTTGCTCTTCAGCCGGGCGGGCTGCGGGGCAGCGTATCCGGTGTATTTGGCGGGCATCTTCCAACTGTTCGCCACATCGTCGACGGACTTGCCGGCTTTTTTCGCACCGCGAACGGCCGCCAGGAAGTCGCGATTGAACTCCGCGTACTCCTTCAGGTCGTTCGTCGTCATGAGCGTGCTGTGACCGGTGATGATCGTGTCGACATTCTTGACGGTATCAAATGCTTTCATGAGCGAATCCCCGATGGCAACGCCGCTGCCGCCATTCGCCGCGTCCAGGAGCGGAAGGTTTTTTCCGGAAAAGATGTCGCCGGCGTGCATGACTCGAAGCGCCGGGAAAACAACCCACGCGTCACCATTCGTGTGTCCGCGCCCGAAATAGAAAAGATCGATCTCGTCAGGCCCCTTGCCAAGCGACATCTTGTCGTTAAAGGTCCTTTTTGCCATACCTCGACCATTGTTGACCTTGAAGATGTTGGTCGGTGGCCCCTGCTGCGGCAGACCGGTGGGCGGAGTCATCTTCTCCATGTTGGCCTTCGTGTTCGCCTGGACGATGACATCGACAGTGGCTGGAAATTCCACATTGCCGCTGACGTGATCGCCGTGAGTGTGCGTATTGATGATCGTCGTTATCGGCTTGTTGGTCAGTTCCTTGATCTTGTCCAGAATCGGCTGACCCCACCCGGGGTTCTTCGTGTCCACAACGATGACGCCGTTCGAAGCGATGAACACGGCCGTGTTGCCGCCGCCGCCCTTAAGCATGAACAGGTTGTCCTTGAGCTTCTCGACCTCGACAACCTTCGGGCCCTGCTGGGCCGGCGGCTGCTGAAAAGTCGCGGCGACGATCGACAGCGAGCCGATCGCGAACACCATTGCAAGAAGCATGGTTCGTCTCATGGCATGTCTCCTCAAAAAGAATGTGGTTTGCAGACGGACATTATAGAACGTGTAAACAAAGAATCAGCATAGAACGTGTAAACAAAGAATCAGCATAGAACGTGTAAACAAAGAATCAGCCGCGAATTACCCGAATTACGCAGATGGGCGCATTAAGAACCTTTGATGCGCCCATCTGCGTAATTCGCGTAATTCGCGGCTGATTCTTTGTTTCCCTTCTCCCCAAAATCTGATTGCTATCGAAACGACTCAGTATAGAGTATCGTTACCAAAAAAAAGCGGTTTCTGATTTCGTTATCCGGGATTGGTGTATTCAGGTGGGCCGGCTTTCTGGAGGAGAAACTTATGCGTTCCTTTCTGCTTTCCCTTTGTTGTTTGTTCCTGTCTTGCGAAGTTGCCTGGTCGCAGGCTACAGCTCAAATTGGCGGCACAATACACGACGAGACCGGTGCGGTGATACCGGGTGCCGAGGTCAAGGTGACCCAGACCGCCACTGGGGCAGTGCGAACGGTCCTCTCCGGCGAAGATGGCAGGTATGTGTTTCCCACTCTTGCGCTAGGCCCGTACATGTTGGAGGGGTCCAAAGCCGGTTTCAAGACGTATATCCAGACAGGCATCGTGCTACAGGTGGATAGCAATCTCACCATCGATGTCCCGTTGAAGGTTGGGGCGGTCGGCGAACAGGTGACAGTGGAGGCCAACATCGCTCAAGTGGAGACGCGTTCGACGAGCGTCGGCCAGGTGGTAGACAACCAGCGAGTCTCCGAGATGCCCTTGAACGGGCGGAATCCGATCGAACTGGTGTTCCTTGCGGGCATGGCAAGTTCGCCCGGCAACGGTGCGATCAACACGGTGCGGAATTATCCGACCATCGTTGTCTCGGTAGCGGGCGGGCAGGGCAATTCCGTGTCGTACCAGCTGGACGGCACGATCTATCAGGATCCGTACAACAATCTCGCGCTGCCGATACCGTTCCCGGATGCGTTGCAGGAATTCAAGGTCGAAACCAGCGTGTTGCAGCCACAATACGGCTTTCACTCCGGAGCGACGGTAAACGCCGTCACGAAATCCGGCACGAACGAACTACACGGGGACCTGTTCGAATTTTTGCGCAATGGCAAGCTGAACGCGCGCGACTTCTTTGCGCTCAAGCGCGACACGCTGAAGCGCAATCAGTTCGGTGGAGTGCTCGGCGGACCCATTATCAAAGATAAATTGTTTTTCTTCGGCGGTTATCAAGGCACCATTCAACGCTCGGACCCGGCATTCAATACCGGTTACGTTCCCACGGCGGCGATGCTGCAAGGCGACTTCACAACCTTTGCGTCGGCGGCGTGCAATCAGGGCATTGCGAAAAATCTGTCCGCGCCGTTCGTTGGCAACAGGATCGACCCCGGCAGGTTTGACCGTGCGGCGGTGAAATTCGCCGCGACGCTGCCGACTCCGCTGGATGATTGCGGCCTGGTCAAATATGGTTACGTCGCCAACCAGCATGAAGATCTTTACGTCGGGAGAATTGATTGGCAGAAGAGCCAGAAAAATTCGATTTTTGGCCGCTTTTCCGCCGGGTACCTCAATGTCGCTTCGACGTTTGATGGAAAAAATCCGCTGTCGATCAACACGTACGGCGTCAACGACCTGGACTACCAGATCGCAATCGGCAACACGTACTTGATCAATTCCAACGTCGTCAGTTCCTTCCGCGCGTCCGCCAGTCGCACGAACATTCGGAAGGTCCCGGACAACTATGCGTCGTACGCCGATTTCGGCGCGAATGTCAGTCCTCTGGCGGGTAAGGTGATCAGTATGACCGTTACCGGAGGCCTGGGATTCACCATTGGCGGCGGGGCCGCGAACCCGGGACAATCACACAATGGGCCGAACCCAGCCATTGCCGAGGACATCAGTTGGATCAAGGGGAGCCATCAGTTTGGCTTTGGTGGATCTTTATATCACCAGCAGATGAATTACTGGTCCGGCGTCAACGCTACGGCTTCGATGACGTTCGATGGCACCGTGACGAATCTGGGTTTGGCGGATCTGATGATCGGCAACGCCAGAACATTTGCGCAGGGCACGATATACGGGTTCTACACCCGCCAGTATTATGAGTCCCTCTATGCGCAGGATACCTGGAAGGCAAACCGTCGCCTCACGCTGAATTATGGCGTGCGGTGGGAGCCGTATGTGGCGCCATCCAGCAAATGGGGCCAGATTCACTTTGTCGATCCCAAGTTGTTCGCTCAGGGCTACCGCAGTCCGGTGTTTCCCAACGCCCCGCCGGGCGTGATCTTTCCCGGCGATCCCAACTACGTTTGCGGTAAGAGCTACAACTGCGACAAATGGTTGAACTTCTTTCCACGCGTCGGACTCGCGATTGATCCTGTCGGCGACGGCAAGATGACGATCCGCGCGTCCTTTGGCATGGCTGGCGACCGGACGCACATGTTCTACCCCAATCAAATGTCTTTTGGCCCGCCGTTTGCCGATCGGGTTTCCTTATCCAATGTCAGTTTTGCAGATCCCTGGCTGACCTTCCCTGGAGTGCCGGGATTCTCGCCGGCCGGGCAGAACCCAATGGGAGCATTAGCGGGCGTCGTTGGCATCGGCAGCACCGTCAAGAATGCGCCATTCCCGACTGCCGGGTTCTATGTCAATACCGTGGAGAACCTCGACAAGAAGTTCAAACAGATGTATGTGAACCTTTGGAACCTGAGCGTCCAGAGGCAAGTGGGAACCTGGCTGTTGACGGCCAACTATGTCGGTAACAGCACTATCCACATGAACACATCGACGACTGCAAATCCGGCGGAGTTTCTCGGCCTGGCATCGTGCACGTTGAGCGTGGTCCAGGCCAACGGCTCGGTCGCGCCGCAAAGCTATCCGACTTGCTCAACGACAGCCAATGAGAATATGCGGCGCGTTCTGTATCGCCAGGATCCATTAAAAGGACAGTATTTCGCGAATATCGCCCAGACCCTGAATGGGGGTACAGCCAGCTACGAAGGCATGTACGTGTCAGCCAATAAAGCGCTGACGCACGGCGTGAGTATGCTGGCGAACTATACATGGTCGCACTGCATCTCCGACGTCTATGATCAGCAGCCGAGCGGGAATGGACTGACGCCGCCGGGTAACCGCCGGGCATATCGTGGTAATTGCACGGTCGGCAACGCGGATGTCCGCCATTTCTTCACGCTGAACATGGTGGTGAATACGCCGAAGTTTTCCAACAAGACGCTTCAGACCTTTGTGGGCAACTGGCAATTGGCGCCGATTCTTCAACTGAAGACCGGGAATTTCCTGACGATCATGAGCGGTACGGACCGGGCGTTAACCACGGCCGCGAACCAAACCGGAAATCAGTTATTGCCAGACGTGTACTCTCCCAATAAGGGAAAGGCGTGCGCTCCAACAGGTCCCGCCTGCGTCAGCTATTTGAACAAGGCGGCGTTTGCGATTCCTGAACTGGGCACTTATGGAAACATGGCCTACGGAACCGTGCAGGGGCCGGGGTTGATCCAGCTTAATATGGCCCTGTCACGCACGTTCCCGATTGGGGAGAAGCGCTCGATTCAATTGCGGGGGGAGGCGTTCAATCTGCCGAATCATTTGAACCCGCTGATTCCCGACGCTAACCGGAATCTGAATTCCGCGCTGTTCGGAGTCGCTAACGCCGACCAGAACGGTATCGCCGGCCAGATTGGCGGTGTCACCTCAGGAGACTACCGCGTGATTCAACTCGCCTTGAAGCTTGTGTTCTGAGGGTGGAAAGTTCCGGGACAGACCAACTGTAGCGGCGGTCTATGACCGCCGGCAATCCTGCATGCTGCTGTATCGTCGGCGGTCATAGACCGCCGCTACAGTTGCCTTGACTCGTTCACATCGAAAGGAATGTTGCATGAAAAAACTGCTGATGCCAGCCGTACTGTTATTGTGTCTCGTTCCTTTCACACACACATTCGCTCAAACCAGTAACGCCACATTGGGCGGGACTGTCTCCGACTCAACGGGCGCTTTGATTCCTGGAGTGAACGTCACAGCGACGAACACTGCAACCGGAATCGTCACCACCGTGTTAAGCAACGAAGCCGGCGCGTACCAGTTCGCCAGTCTCCAGACCGGAACCTACAAAGTAACTGCGGAGCTGCCCGGCTTTCAAACTGCGGCGTATGACAACGTCACGCTTGGAATCTCGCAGCAGGTGCGGCTGAACTTCACGCTCCAGGTCGGTTCGTTGGCGCAAGCGGTTGAAGTAACCGTGGCGGCCGACACGCTGATTGCGACATCGTCATCGTCAGTGGGTTCGGTACTTCCGGAGTACAAAATACGCGACCTTCCCCTGGGAGGCCGCAGCGTGATGGACTTGCTCGTGACGACGGGAGGCGTAGGCCCGACCGATGGGGGCACCACTGGAGAAGACGGCTATTTTGCCGGCGGCCGCCTCAGTTCGGTCAATACGACGCGGGACGGTTTTACGGTCTCCGACGGCCGGTACAACCATGGCGCATTTTCGCAAAACTACGTCGGTCCTGACCTCGTTGAGGAAGTCCGCGTCATTACTGCGCCTGTCGATGCGGAAGTAGGACGTGGCTCCGGACAGGTGCAGATGGTTACCCGCTCCGGAACCAATCAGTTCCGTGGCAGCCTGTTTTGGACCAACCGCAACTCCGCGCTCGACGCCAGCAACTGGTTTAACAACTTTAACGGCGCTAAAAAAGACTATGAGAATCGGAACCAGTTCGGCGGCCGTCTCGGCGGGCCCATTATCAAGAACAAGACATTTTTCTTTTTCCTGGTGGACGAGCAGCGCGACATCTTTCGCCAGAACTTCGTCGGCGTTGTGCTGACACCGCTCGCGCGGCAGGGCATCTTCCGATTCTTCCCCGGTGTAGATAATCAGAACTCGACTCAGAACAACCCGACAGTCGATCGCAACGGCAATCCGCTGAAGCCCGCGACCGCCACAGGTGATCTCCAGCAGTTCAACGTCTTCACGAAGCCCGACGGCACTGCCCGCGATCCGAACCGGCCGGGTGTTGATCCGAGCGGCTTTATTCAAAATACATTGCTGGCGAGAATGCCCATGCCGAATGACTACACCGTCGGCGACGGTTTGAACACGGCGGGAATCCGGTTTACGCGCCGCATCAGCGGCCTGGACTTTCCAGACGGCCAGGGCTACGACACCAATCGCGACCAGATCAATTGGCGCCTCGATCACAGCTTCAGTTCCAGGCACAAGCTGAGCGTGAACTACACATGGGAACGAGGCAAGAACAACACCGTGCAGTCCGGCATCATGAATTGGCCCGGCGGGTACAACGGCTCGAACCAGAAATGGCCGATGCTGTACAACGGATCTCTTGTATCCACGCTCTCGGCGAGCATCGTGAACGAACTCCGCATCGGCTACAAGAGAGGAAAACAATCCAGCTGGGCGCCCTGGTACGTCGGAAGACCCGTCTTGGGTGAAGGAGAGCCCGTCGAGCCCGGCTTGACGGCGTACAAGCTGCTCCCAAAGTACAATGGTGTACCGTTGCAGGTCATCACGTCGTTGTTTCCGGACAATATCGTTAATTGGACCGCCGGAGATGGCAACACACGTAACTCCAAAAGCCCGCTCTACAGTTACGCAGATACTCTCAGCTGGACGCGGGGCCAGCACGCCTTCAAAGCCGGCTTTGAACTTCGCTTAGGCGAGTCCAACGCAGGCAATGACAGCAATTTCACTCCGCAAGCCACCCTGGGCCCCGGGGGAGTAGCGGTTGTCGGAATCGACAACGTTGCCATACCCGGTCTGACCGGAAACAACCAGACCGTCGCGCGGAACCTGATGACCGACCTTGCCGGATCGATCAACAGGATTGCGGAAGCCTTCGATCTCAGAAACCCGAAGGATCTGGTTTTCCGCGGCTATGACCAGGGAATTAAATTGAAGATCCGCGATTGGAAGACGACCGAATACAGCTGGTTCTTCAAGGACAGCTGGAAAGTTCGCAGGGATCTCACGCTCAATCTCGGCATCCATTACGAGTGGTTCGGCGTGCCGTACGAAGGTCACGGTATCGCGGGAGCCCCGGTCGGCGGAGTCGCGGGACTGTGCGGAATTTCGTGCGGCCCCCTGACGACCGTCGAATTGGTCGGCAAAAACTCACCGAACCCGCAAAAGCAACTTTGGGGCGATGACAACAACAACTTTGCTCCCTCGGTAGGGTTCAGCTGGTCACTTCCGTGGTTCGGAAAGGACAAGACGGTCCTTCGCGCGGGATACGGCTGGAGTTATGTGGGCAGCGCCCTTATCGGTGTAAACGGAAATCTCAACAACATCGGGGGATCGATCCCGGGCACGATGGAGGGTTCTACCAACACCGGCATCTTTTTTAACCCCACCAATTACCTCAACCTGGTGAACGTCACGCTGCCCATAGCGCATCAGTTTCCGCCGCTCCAGCCGGCCCCGCTGAACGGACAGCGGTCGGATGTCATGCAAGCGGCCGTGACGAATCGCGTGAGTCCATATATTCAGAATTTCAATTTCGAGCTTCAACGGGAGATTGCGCAGAACTTGACGCTGGACGTCGCCTATGTCGGCACTAAAGGCACACACCTCTGGGGAGCAATTCCGCTGAACAACGACGAAATGCTCAAGAATGGGTTCCTCAATGCATTCAACTTAACGAGAAACGGCGGGAATGCGACGCTGTTCGACGATATGTTGAGAGGACTCAATCTCGGTTCGGGCGCGATCAACGGCACCACCGTAACGGGATCAGCGTCACTGCGTGCGAACACAAACACTCGAGCGTTTATTGCGAACGGCAGCGTCGGGCAACTCGCGGACTTCCTGAACCGGAGCACCAGCGTGACCGGTTTTGGCGGCGGTTTCGTCCGAAACACCGGTTCGTTCCCGGAAAATTTCTTTGTGCTCAATCCGCAATTCAATCTTGTGAACGAGCATTCGAATCCGGGCAGCTCGACGTACCATTCACTGCAAGTCAGCGCAACGAAACGGCTCTCGCAGGGCCTTACAAATTCCTTCACGTACACATGGAGCCGGGCTATCGGTGAAAACGACGGGGATGCCGCCATCGACTATCGGGATCCAAACAACCGGTCGTCGAACAAAGCGCTGCTTGGTTTCCACCGCACGCATGCCCTCACAACCAACGGCACGTACGAACTGCCGTTCGGGCCGAACCATCGAATCCTTGGTAACGCTCCCGGTTTCGTACAACGGCTTGTCGAGAGTTGGCAGTTGGGCGGGCTATTCAGTTTTACGTCCGGAGCGCCACTGAACATCGTGGCTCCAATCGCGACAATCAATCAGACCACCAGCGTTGCCACTCCCACCGTCGTCGGGGATTTTCCCAAGAATATGGGTAGAGTCACGAAGACATCAACAGGCGTGACCTACTTTGCGGGTCTTCAACAAATCGTGGATCCATCGGTAGCCAATGTCACGTCGTTGAATGCGCTCAGTGGCCAATTCACGAATAAGGCGATTACGGATTCTCAGGGCAACCTTCTTCTCGTGAATCCTCAACCGGGACAGATCGGCAGTCTGGGCCTGAAATGGATCGAAGGGCCGCCGATCATGGGCCTGAACCTGGACCTGATCAAGCGCATCAGGATTACCGAAACGAAAGATTTTCAACTTCGCGTCGATGCCGTCAACGTGCTGAACCATCCCGTTTTCGGCAATCCGAACCTGAACATCAACAGCACCGGGACCGGAACCACCACCGGAACGGCCGGCACCAATTTCAGTTTCGGGCGTATTACCACGGCATCGGGGAACCGAAGATTTACGCTCGGCGCCCGGTTTAACTTCTAAGAGGGGATGTCGGGGTTTTACTAAAAACAAAAAAAGAAGAACGTATTCCCCTCCTGGGACAGGAGGGGTGGACGCGCAATCAAGAAAATGCCGCGCAGCCTCCTTTGAAAGGCGCGGACGGGGTGGTCAGTTCGGCGCAACGTTGCGTGTGAGCGACCACCCCGTCTGCGCCGTTTCGGAGGCTGTCTTTTGATTAATGGCGCAGCCACCCCTCCTTTGCAAGGAGGGGAATCCGCTCACCGCCCACGACGACGTTCCATGGCTTTACTTCCCATCGTGTAACGACGCCCTGCGTCACATAGGGGTCGTTGCGGGCGAAGTCTTCCACAATCGAAACATCTTCTACACGGAATACGAGCAATGCGCCGTTGGGAGGATCACCCAGCGCGCCCGCCAGCGGTATATGTCCTCGGTCATGTGCCTCCCTGACCAATTGGAGATGCTGTTCACGATACGGCTTGCGGCGTTCAGCGAAATTCTCGACAACGTCGTAAAACAGCGCGAAATATTTCATTATTCCCTTCTCACCTTGGCTGCGTGACGACATCCACCAGCGCCGGCTCGCCGCGTTTGACGGCCGCAACCGCGCGACGGAGCGCCGGCCCAAGGTCCTTTGGATCCGTGATGGGCCCCTCGCCATGCACGCCCAGCCCCTGTGCGACCTTTGAGAAGTCAATGTTGGGATCGGTGAGTGTCGATCCCATCGTCCCGCGATCGATCCCGCGGTTGCGCTGGTTGCACATGCGTTGCACGTGCATGAGTTCCTGGTGATAACCGCGGTTGTTGAGCATGACGCTCAGGAGTGGAATGCGGTGGTGGGCCGCGGTCCACAGGACTCCTGGCGCGTACATCAGGTCGCCGTCGGTCTGGAGGCTAACGGAGAAACGGCCGTGCTTCTTATTGGCGAGCGCCGCGCCCACCGACGACGGCGCGCCGTAACCAATGCCGCCGCCACCCGCGTGACCAAGCCACTGATAGGATTTGTCGAAGTTCCACAGCCGGCGCGGCCACACACCCGCCTCGCTGTAGTAATTCGACACCAGGGCCCAATCTTCATTCTTGATCTGCGCCCACAGTTCTGCCGCGACGCGCGCCGTACTCACCGGGCTGGCATCCCACGCAAACGTGGCCGCTTCCCGCAGACGCTCGCGCGCATTCTTGCTGGCCTGGGCGAGTTTCGCGCCGCGCTCCTGAAACACACGCTTGCGATCAGCAGTAATCAGGCGTTTCACGGCTTCGATCAGGGCAGGCAGCGTGGCTTCCCCATCGGCCGCGATGGCCAGATCGACGTCCGCCATCCGCCGGAAATCCTGATAGTTCGACTTGATGTAGAGGTCGCCGGTCGTGATGGTCGCCAGCTTCGCGCCTGGTTTCGTCGTCTTTCGTGTGGAGCGATGCAACTGGTCCCGCAGACTGTTAACCGTTGCCCAGAAGTCGGCTACCTCCAGGCCTACTACGACGTCCGCCTCGCCGACGGCTGCCGCAGCACGCTGGGTCTGATTCAGAGGATGGAGCGACGGGAAATTCATCCGGCTGCCCTGATCGATAACCGCCGCCTGCAACGTCTCGGCGAGTTCGATCAGCAACGGCATCGCTGCCGTTGTGCGCGCCAGCCGGTCGGCAACCAGAACCGGGTTCTCGGAGGCCACGAGAAGCCGCGCGAGCTCCGCCACGGCGCCCGCTTCCCCTTGCGGGGGCGCGGGCATGGTCAGCCGCGGAATCGGCAATTTCGCTTTACTCTCGAGCGGGCTTTCCTGGAGGGTTGCGTCGAGCACGAGGACCACGGGGGCCATCGGCGGAGTCATCGCGATCTTGTACGCACGTACCGCGGACTCGCCGAAATGCGTTAACGAGGCGGGCTGATCGTCCCACTTCGTGTAATCCCGTACCATCCCCGCACAGTCCTGGACGCCGTGGTACCACTCCGCGGGCCGGCGAACCGCCGCATCGACGTAATTACCAAGCATGATGTACACCGGAACGCGGTCGCACCAGGCGTTGTAGATGGCCATTGAGGCATGCTGCAGGCCGACGGTGCCATGAGCCAGCACTGCCATCGGTTTGCCTTCGGCCTTGTAGTAGCCATGCGCCATGGCCACCGCAGACTCTTCATGACAATTCGTAATGAACTCAGGGTTTCGATTGCCACCGTAGTTGAGGATCGATTCCTGCATCCCCCGAAAACTCGATCCAGGGTTCGCGCAGACGTATTCGAACCCCAGTGACTTGATCACGTCCACCATGTAGTCCGACCCACAACTGTCCGTGGTAAGAACCTCGTCCTCAGGCGGCGTGCCGGGAGCCTGCTGCGCAGCCGCAGCAGCCGGCGCGACAATTGCGGCAGCACCGGCAAGCATCCCGCGCTTGAGGAAGTTCCGACGTTCCATGTTTCGGTTCGAAGAGTTCTTTTTTTGTGCCATGCCGACTCCTTTTCGCTTGGAAGAAGCTACCTCATATGGAGGGCGGCGTTGCAAGAAAAAGTTATTCCACTCCTTGCAAAAGTCTACTGTAGCGGCGGTCTATGACCGCCGGTTTTTCGTTGATTCCAGGAAAAACCGGCGCTCATAGACCGCCGCTACAGTAGCCAAAACTGGTAGGATTGCAGGCAATGGGAGAACAAATCATAGAAACCGATGTGGCCATCGTGGGCGGCGGCAACGCGGCCTTGTGCGCCGCGCTGGTGGCGCGGGAATCCGGCGTATCCGTAGCCGTGCTCGAGTGCGCTCCACCGGAGTACCGCGGGGGCAACAGCCGTCACACGCGCAACATGCGCTGCATGCACGAGGCTCCCACGGACGTGCTGACGGATGAATACACCGAAGAAGAATACTTTTCGGATCTGCTGCGCGTCACCGAAGGCAAGACGACGGAACAGCTTGCAAGGCTGGTCATCCGCGATTCGCTGCCGACCACCCGGTGGATGAAGAGTTGCGGCGCTCGCTTTCAGCCTTCGCTCGAAGGCACGCTGCATCTGGGCCGGACCAATGCATTCTTTCTGGGCGGCGGCAAGGCATTGATGAACGCTTACTATGCCGCGGCCGCCAAGCGTGGCATTCGCGTCTTCTACAATGCCGAGGTGACGGAGTTGAACATCCGTGACGGCAGGTTCGAAAGCGGCAGGATGTTGCTCAACGGTCACCCCGCGGCGTTCCGGGCCAGGGCACTCGTGGCGGCTTCGGGCGGCTTCGAGGCCAATCTGGAATGGCTGGAAGAAGTGTGGGGCGAAGCCGCACGAAATTTCATTGTTCGCGGCACGCCCTATAACAGAGGCCGGCTGCTCAGGCTGCTGATGGAGCTGGGCGCCGAATCCGTGGGCGATCCAAAACAGTGCCACGCCGTCGCCATCGATGGCCGCGCGCCCAAATTTGACGGCGGCATTGTCACGCGGCTGGATTGCGTGCCCCTCGGCATCGTCGTCAACAAGCAAGCCGAGCGCTTTTATGACGAAGGCGAGGATCTATGGCCCAAGCGCTACGCGATCTGGGGACGCCTCGTCGCGCAACAGGCGGATCAGATCGCATGGTCCATCATCGATTCGAAAGCGACGGGCCGCTTCATGCCCTCCGTGTTTCCACCGATTTCCGCGGCAAGCATCGCAGAACTGGCTTCGGGGCTCGGCCTGCCGGCGCGGAACCTCGAAACGACTGTTCGTGAATTCAACCAGGCGGTGCGACCGGGCCGTTTCGATCACCAGGTCCTCGATGACTGCCGGACTGAAGGTCTCAATCCCCCGAAGTCCCACTGGGCGCAGGCTATCGACCGGCCGCCCTTCTACGGCTACCCCTTGCGGCCGGGAATCACGTTTACGTATCTCGGCGTGAAAGTGAATGAACGAGCCGAGGTCCAGGGGCTGGGCTCTCGCACCAATGTTTTCGCGGCGGGTGAGATCATGGCCGGCAACATTCTCGGCAAGGGCTACCTGGCGGGGCTCGGCATGACCATCGGTGCGGTATTCGGGCGCATCGCCGGACGGGAGGCCGCCCGTGCAGCCGCTCAATAATCTCATCGCGGAAGGCGAACGCCTGATGGTCATCTGCAATGCCTGCCGCTACTGCGAAGGCTATTGCGCCGTCTTCCCCGCAATGGAGCGCCGCCTGAGTTTTAGCGAAGCCGATCTCAACTACCTGGCGAACCTGTGCCACAACTGCGCCGAATGTTACTACTCCTGCCAGTACGCGCCGCCGCACGAGTTTTCCGTGAACGTCCCCAAGGTATTTGCGGAGATCCGGGCGCGATCGTATGAAAAATACGCGTGGCCCCGCTTCCTGCGGATCAGCGCCTGGTGGGCTCTGGCGGCAGGATTAGTCGTTGCAGCCTTGCTTGCCGGCACACGTCCGGCTGCAGGGGCCGACTTCTACTCGGTGATTTCGCATGACGCGATGGTCGCAACATTTGGCGTAATCACGGCGTTCATCGTTCTCGCGGGTGTTGCGGGTTTCTTGCGCTTTTGGCGCGAATCGGGCGAAGGCCTGGCGCGGTTTTTCCAGCTCTCCACGCAGCTCCAGGGGGCGCGCGATGCTCTCTCACTGAAAAATCTGGACAGCAACGGCGTGGGATGCACTTATCCGGATGAGCAACATTCACAGGCCCGGCGGCGTCTTCATCATTTCACTTTCTATGGATTCCTGTTATGCCTGGCCTCGACGACGGTCGCCGCAGTTTACCACTCTGTATTTGGGTGGCAGGCGCCGTATGGGTACTTCAGCGTTCCGGTTGTGCTGGGAACTCTCGGCGGCATCGGCCTGCTGATCGGCCCGCTCGGATTCTACGCGCTCAAGCTCCGCCGCGACCCGGCTATTGTGGACCTGAAGCAGGACGGCATGGACATCTCTTTCCTGGCGCTGCTGTTTCTGACAAGCCTGACGGGATTGCTGTTGCTGGTGCTGCGCGAAACCGCGGCGATGGGACCGCTGCTCCGAATTCACCTGGGTGTGGTTCTGGGCTTGTTGTTAACGTTGCCCTACGGGAAGTTCGTGCACAGCATCTACCGCCTGGCGGCTCTCGTGCGTTCGGCGCTGGAAGCCTCGCGAGGTCAGCATTAACGTTGCTGTCAAACCCATCAGCCCGGCCAGCGACAGCCATACGCCGGGCATGGCGGCATTGCCGGTTGTGTGAATCAGCCAGGTGGAAACCGCCGGAGTGAAGCCGCCGAAGATGCCGGTTGCCAGGCTGTAGGCGAAGGAGAAGCCGGAGACGCGCACGCTGGCAGGCATTATCTCTGTCAGGAAAACAACCATCGCGCCATTGTAGCTGCCGAAAATCATCGAGAACCACAGTGCCGCCGCCAGCAGCCGTGCAAAAGACGGCGCACTTACCAACCACAGCAGGACCGGATACGGCGTGAGCAGCGCGATGGTGGAAAACAAGAGGAGCAACGGCCGCCGCCCGACTTTATCCGACAAGGCACCCATCACCGGCAGCCAGCAGAAATTGGAGATGCCCACGAGCAGCGTCACCAGCATGCTGGAAGTAATACTGAGATGAAGGACGGTGCTGCCATAGGTCGGCATGTACGCCGTGATCAGATAGAAGGTCACCGTCGTTGTAATACTCAGCATCATCCCGAGAATCATCAGACGCCAGTTGGTTATCAGGGTGCGCCAGATTTCCGAAGTACCGGGACGGTGCTTTCGCGCGCGGAACTCTTCGGTCTCGGTAAGCGAGCGCCGCAGCAACAGGAGAAACGGGATCAGCATGGAACCGATCAGCAGCGGAACGCGCCATCCCCAGCCCGCCATCTGTTCCGGCCGCAGCATTGCGGAGAGCACCAGGCCGATAAGGGCCGCGAAGACCACCGCCACCTGCTGGCTGGCGGATTGCCAACTAACAAAAAATCCCTTGCGGCCGGGAGTGGCGATCTCGGCCAGATACACGCTCACACCGCCGATTTCGACGCCCGCCGAAAGCCCCTGCAGCAACCGGCCCGCCACGACAAGAAGCGGTGCGAACAAACCGATGGTCTCATAGCCGGGCACCACGCCGATCGAAAGCGTCCCGACAGCCATCAATGAAAGCGTCAGCAGCAGGCCTTTGCGGCGTCCGTGGTGGTCAATGTAGGCGCCCAGCAAAACGGCCCCCAGGGGCCGCATCAGATAGCCCGTACCAAAAGTCATCAAAGCCAGCATCAGCGAGGCGTACTCGTTCTGGGCCGGGAAAAAGGCGCGCCCGATGGCCGCGGCGTAATAGCCGAAGACCATGAAGTCATACATCTCGAGGAAATTTCCCAAGGCCACGCGCACGACTGCGCCGATGCGTGATCCCGACTGCGGTCCAGTATGCAACTGATGACTCATATGCAACCCACCTGCGCCAGTTTACTTCTTTAGAGGTGCGGGGGAGAAACCATAAGAAGCACGCGGGCTAAAGCCCGCGACTACATTGGGAAACAACGTGGCTCCCAAAATGTAGTCGCGGGCTTTAGCCCGCGTGCTTCCTTGGGGTTTCTTCCTGTCTTATTCGACGATCGTAAGCTGGGACGCTTCGACGTCGAACGGCTTCCATTCGCCGGTGCGGCCCTGCGGGTCTTTCGCCGTCACGGAATAGCGCACAATGCCCGGGGGCGCGTCAGCGGGCACCATCCATTTCAGCACCCAGAACTCCCGTTCCGGCTGCTGTGCGGTCTGACGATCGCGCATCGGAAGATCAAGAGTCTTGCCGGCGTACTGCAGGTGGACGACTAGCTGGGTCGCACGATCTCGTTTCCCGGTCGCAGGATCGATTGCAGTCATGCGGAATCCAACCGGATCGCCTCTCTTGTATCGGTTGTTCAACGTGCAGTTGAGGGGCTTGCCGGGACCGAAGAAGTAGGCCAGGTCTCCCGACAGGACGAGCCGATCCCCGCCATGTTGCGCCAGGCCTGGAATGGGTAAGGCCGCAGCGAGAATCACCATGATCACTACGGCTGCCGACAGTGCGAAAATTCGAGAGACTCTATTCATGGGAGTGAAGGTTACTCCAATCGAATGCTTTTCGTCCAGAAATAGAACATGCCACAAATTGACTTCAGTTCGTCGTAACGGCCGGGGCGTTTCGACGTTCGCCAGGGGTCACTTCAAACTTGAAATGCAGAGCCGGAATCTTGTTACCCGGGTGATCCTCCGCATAGGTCAGCTGCGGCTGCCGGTAGAGCAGTTGCGGTTCGCTGGAAGGTCCCTGATAGATACCCGGAAACAGGTCGATCAAATGCTCGCCGGGAGCGCCCGACGCAGTGAAGTTGATAACGACGTCGCCGTGACTGTTGAAGCCGCACACGTATCCCATGTACGCGTTATCGTAGGTGGCCACATAGATGTTGTCGTACTCGGTCCAGCCGACTCCTTTAAGGTGGATCGTAATGGGTGTTCCAACCGGTCCTGATGCCGGCGACATGCCGACGATACTGGTCTCGATGACAAAGTGAGCGAGCGCGACCGTCTTTTCGCCGGCGCGCAGCGCGAGTCCGTGCAATCCGCCAAGATCTTCGGGAATGACAACCGGAAATTCGATCCGGCCATCGCTTCCAACCTTTACTTCAGCGATGACGCTTTCCTGTGACTCGAATCCATTGCCGCTGACGCGGCTGCCCGCGAAAGTCTGCCAGACCAGTTGCAGCGCTCCAGGACCGCCGAAACCCTCACCGCGCAGCATTGCGCGCGTTCCCACGGGACCCTGCGTCGGGCTGAGTGCCAGCCTGGCATTCGCAATTTTCACTTCGGTTTCCGGCACCGGCTGCCGCGGATATGGCTCGATATAGGAAGCCGGCGCTGAACTGGGGCCGGCTGTCGTCCGGAATGTGAACTCGGGCCGCGGCAGGTAGGCATTTGGCGCCTGCTCGTAGTTCAAATAACTTTGAGCCTGATATCCGGAATAGACTTTGATCGGGTGATCACCGGCCGGTCCCACGGCGCGGAAACGCGCTACAGCCGATCCGCTCGACCCCGCCGCAGACACAAAACCGACGGCATGGTTGTCCCAGTTCACGACCCATGTGCTCTCCATTGTCCGCCAGCCAAGACCTTTGACGCTCAGCTCAATAGGTGTTCCGATCGGCCCGGAAACCGGACTCATCTGGAAGCTCTGCGTTACTTCGATGCCGTTTTGTGCGACCGGCTTGCCATCGACGAGAACGGTCACCTCGTGTACTCCGCCGTAATCCTCGGGAATTACGAAGCGCGCGTCGAGACGGCCGTCGGAGTCGATATTGAATTTACCGAGCGATGACGTGGTTTCCTTATATTTCTTTCCTTTGAAATGATAGTAGTCTTCGACGACCCAGCCGCCGGCTACCGTTCCCCATTGCAGGTCGGCCGTCCTTCCCGCAGGCAGATCGATAGCCGCCACACGAACTTCGGCCCCCACGACGACCGGCTTGTCGTACTGGAGATCCAGCTTCTTATAAGGAACGTTCGAAGCAGGGTCTGCGTTCGCCCGCGGTTCCGTCGGCTGCTTGACGGAACAAGCAGCCGCAAGAAGGAAAAGAAGAACTACTGATCTGCGCATCGCGCCTCCAAAGATTGTGAAAGCAGGCTAATTTATTCGCCAAGTCTTGTCCAGATCTGTCACTGTAGCGGCGGTGTATGACCGCCGGCAATACACCAACTTGCGAGATCGCCGGCGGTCATAGACCGCCGCTACAGTTAGATCACTCTAGGTCTGGAAAGAGTGATATTTTTGCGGACGATATGGTCGAGACCTTCAAAAACTTCATCGGCGGCAAATGGGCAACCTCTCGAAGCGGCGCCACGTTTGAGAATGAGAATCCCGCTTGCCGCGGGAGCAACCTCGGTCTGTTCCAATCATCGACTGCTGAGGATGTCGCAGAAGCCATTGCTGCAGCGGACGGCGCTTTCGGGACCTGGCGGCGCGCACCGCTTTCCCAGCGCCAACAACACATTGCGGAGTTCCTGAGATTGTTGAAGGAATCGCGTGAGGAGATCGCGCGCATCGTCACGCTGGAGAACGGCAAGACTATCCGCGAGTCGCGCGCCGAAGTGGATTCAGCGCTGGTCGAGGGCAGTTACCACTTGAATCAGGTAGCAGCCTTCCACGGCCACACAGGGCCGGGTGCGTTCCGGGAAATCACGACGTGGGTCCAGTACCCGCCGCTCGGCGTGGCAGGGGTGATCAGCCCGTGGAACTTCCCGATGAACGTGATGTGCCGCAAGGCACTGCCGGCCCTGCTCACGGGCAACACGGTCGTTTTTAAGCCGGCCTCGTTCACACCATGGTCGGGCGTTTACATGGCGCGTCTTTTCGAGCGCGCGGGCCTGCCTGCGGGCGTTTTCAATTGCGTCACCGGCCTCGGCTCATCCATCGGCAACGCTATCGTGGAAGACCCGCGCGTCCGTGCCATCTCGTTTACGGGTTCTACGGCGGTGGGCAAGAAGATCCAGGCGAAGGCCGCAACCAACCTGACGAGGACGCAGCTCGAGCTGGGCGGGAAGAACGCGCTGATTGTCATGGATGACGCCGTCATCGGCGACGCCGTCGAAGCCGCCATCACGGCCGGCTTCTCCAACGCGGGCCAGTGGTGCACCTCTACCAGCCGCCTCCTGCTGCATCGCGCCATCGCCAAGTCGTTCTTGAGCATGCTCACCGCGCGCTGCGAGAAGATGAAGATCGGCGACGGGCTGGAAGAGACAACCGACATGGGACCCGTGGCCGGCCCGGACCAATATAAGGATATCTGCGCTGCAATTCGACAGGCGCAGTCGGACGGCGCACGGATGATAGCAGGCGCTGACGCACGCGATTCGGCGGGCTACTTCATCCGCCCCACTGTTTTTACCGACGTCAAGCCCGACATGGCTTTGTTTCAGGATGAAATCTTCGGGCCCGTCCTGGCCATCTGCGAATTTGGGTCACTGGACGAGGCCCTCGAGCTTGCGAACAACTCGATTTACGGCTTGTCCTCGGCTATCTTCACCAAAGACCTGGGCACGGCAAAGAAATACATCGATGGTATCGAGGCGGGCCTCGCACACGTCAACATACACACCGGTTACAAGGAGCCATCCATGCCGTTCGGGGGCGTCAAACAATCCGGGGCCGGCCTGCCTGAGAACAGCCAGACCGGCCTGGAATTCTTCGTCGATCAGAAGGCTGTCTACCTGCGCGATTGAATTCGTAAGCTAAAAGCTCAGCCGTCCATTGAGCTGGATCACCCGCTGACCCCGGGTACCGCGTGCCTGCCCAAATGTTCCACTGTTAATGCTGGTGGTGATATTCGACAGGTTCAGCTTGTTCAGCGCATTCAACATGTCTGCCCGAAGCTGGAGCTTGACGTTCTCCCGTATCGCAAAGTTCTTGCCCAGCGATAAATTGAGGTTCCAGAAACCAGGACCTCGAACGGCACCCCACCCGAGACTGCCGGGGCGCGCCGCGCCGCCGGAAGCCTGGATCACTGGAACCTGGGCAAACGCTGCCAGGTTCAGGTACTGACGATTCGGAGTTTCGCTCCAGTTGTCATTAATCGGGTTTTGACCAGACACGTAATCGGGACGCTGGTGGTAAGCCGAGGTGGTCTGAGTTATTCCCAAGGGCTCCCCCGTTGCGGCGGAGAACACACCGCCGACCTGCCAGGTGCCGACAATCTGCCGGACAATAGAACTATTCACGCTCGAGAGACGCGGCGTGTCATATCCCCATTCTGCGACGAAGTTGTGAGTCACGTCGCCGGCACCGGGGCTTTTTTCAATCGCGATGTTGTAGAAATCCTGTACCCGGGTATTGTTGTCTCCTTGATACGCGGCTCCGATATCGCCTCCGCCGCCATATGCGAGCGCTTTGCCCCACGTGTAGTGCACGCTCGAGCTCAGGTTGTGGGAATACCGTTTACGAAGCGACGTTTGCCAGGAGAAATAGCTCGAAGTCTGCGACTCGTCCAGATAGAAGTTCGTCAGGAATTTGGGATTCGGACGAATGCCGGTAACCCGATCGGGCTCGTTGGGAACGCGATTCAACAGAAATTTCCGGCCCGATACTCCGACGAAAGATGTTTCCAGGGCCAGGTCTGAAGCCAGTTCACGCTGGACTCCAAGGGTGTAATGGAACGTGTATGGGTTCTGGATCTTTGGATTCACCACCTGGAATACGTTCGTAATGCCCTCATCTTTGATCTGCCGCGCAACGACGGCGCGGAAATCGTCGTTGTACATGGGATACTTCAGACCATATTTGATCGCATCCTGGCGACTGAATACGACACGCCTCGGGGCGTTCAGGGAGTGAACACCCGACCAGAGTGCCGCCATAATCTGAGGGCTGAAGAGGACGCCCGTGCCGCCTCGAACTACAGTTTTACCGTTTCCGCTCACGTTGTAGGCGAAGCCAAATCTGGGTCCGAAGTTGACGGCGTCGCTCTCATAGGCCTTGTCCGCCGGCCGAATGGGTCCGGGCGTCATATTGCTGATGTTGAGCCCGTCGGGATTCACCATGAAACTGCGCGCCG
>WNFT01000850.1_pt1 | contig 25736 bp, 27 predicted proteins | sample 5400191 | NCBI WGS metagenome assembly WNFT01 (sample SAMN13153359, study PRJNA577476) | soil metagenome | isolation source: 80 cm saprolite under Madrone tree | place: USA:California | collected 2016-06-14 | reverse complement strand
CAAGATGCAGGACGTGCAGGCCCCGCGCGTGAGCGCCAAGGATGTCCAGGCCCCGCGCATGCAGGATGTCCAGGCCCCCAAGATGCAGGACGTGCAGGCCCCGCGCGTGAGCGCCAAGGATGTCCAGGCCCCGCGCATGCAGGACGTGCAGGCCCCCAAGATGCAGGACGTGCAGGCCCCGCGCGTGAGCGCCAAGGATGTCCAGGCCCCGCGCATGCAGGATGTCCAGGCCCCCAAGATGCAGGACGTGCAGGCCCCGCGCATGCAGGATGTCCAGGCCCCCAAGATGCAGGACGTGCAAGCCCCCAAGATCCAGGATGTGCAGGCCCCACGCATGCAGGATGTCCAGGCGCCGCGGACGCTCGCCGGCGCCACGCAGATCGACGCCAGCAAGGCCGCCAAGCTCGTGAAGGAAGCCGAGGCGGCGTGCAAGGCGGGCGACATGAAGACCGCGAAGAGCAAGGCCGCGGCGGCAATCGCCCGGCTGAAGTAACGGCGCGTTCGGCGCGAACCTTCCGGGCTCCAGGGGCGCTGCCCCTGGAGCCCTTCGTTTTCCCCGCGGGCTTCCCGGCCGGAGGAGCGCGAGGTAGAATGCGGCCATGATGTTGCCCAAGTCGGCGCGACGAGGCTCGGTCCTCACGATAGTCGTGCTCGGGCTCTTGCTCGTCGGGCCTCTGTGCGCGCAAGCCAATCACATCTCCGTCCAGGAAGCGGTGCTGCGGGCCAAGCCGGCGGTGGCCCTCATCGTGTCCGAGGTCTCCGCCGACGTGCAGGTCGATTGCAACGGCGATCGCACGCGCGTAGCGCCGACACCGTTTCGGGAAACTGGCACCGGCTGGGTAATCGACGCCCGCGGCTACCTCATCACCAACGGCCACGTGGTCCAGCCCGCGTACACGCCCCCGATGTGGCTCATCACCTCTCTGACCCGGAAGGGCGTCGAATCGGCCTGCGTGCCCATCATGCTCGCGCGGATGGGCGTGCAGCCCGGCGACCGCCCCGACCTGGAGGAGCAGCTGAAGCGCCGCGCCTTCGAGACGGCGCTCCCCACGGCGACCGCCAAACTCGACCCCAACATCTTCGTCGTGTTCTCGAACGGGACCCGACTGCGGGCAGAGGTCAAGAAGTACAGTCCGCCAGTGCTCGGGGCCGAGATGTCGGGGCGCGACCTCGCGCTGCTCAAGGTAGACGCCAACGACCTCCCGGTGCTCACGCTCGGCGATTCGGGGAACGCGCAGATCGGGGACCCAGTTCACATCCTCGGCTTTCCGGGCGTGGTCCTCAGCCACGAGCTCCTGAATCGGAGCGCGCGGGTCGAAGCCTCCGTCACGAACGGGGCGATTTCCGGCTTCAAGCAGGACATCGCCAACAACCCCGTCATCCAGACCGACGCACCCGCCGCGTGGGGCAACAGCGGCGGCCCCGCCGTCAACGTCCACGGGGAAGTGACGGGGGTCCTCACGTTCGTGACCCTCGCGCCAGGGCCCGAGGGAAGCATCGTTCAGGGGTTCAACTTCATCATCCCAGCCGCTGCCGTCCGCGACTTCGTCCAAGGAACCGAGGTCACGCTCGATGGCCGGAGCAGGTTCAACGACCAGTGGTTCGCGGGTCTCAAGGACTTCTTCGATCAGAGCTACCGGAGCGCGACGCGCCACTTCCGGGCGGCGGACTCAGTGCAACCGAACCTGCCCGACGTGAAGCGGATTCTCGCCGAGGCCGAGTCGCGACCGACGCCGATCCCCTGGGGCTGGCTGACGGGCGGGGTCACGGTCGCGAGTCTCGGCGCGTTCGGCGTCATGTGGGCGCGCCGGCTTCAGCGAAACCGCTTCCGCATCGCCCCCGCGGAGGTCGTCCGCCTACTCGAGGATTCGCCGGAGCCGCCCGTCATCCTCGACGTCCGATCGGCCAACTCGTACGCCAGGAGCCCACTGCGGATCCCCAACGCCGTTCACATCACACCGCAGGAGCTGCAGCAGGGCTCGACGGCCTTCAGGATCGAGCCGCACCGCACCGTCGTCGCCTACTGCACCTGACCTGACGAGGCGACGAGCGCCAGTGTGGCGCGCGAGCTTCGAAAACTCGGGTACCGCGACGTGAGAATTCTGAGGGGCGGTCTCGGGAGCTGGGCCAACGCCGGGCTACCGCTCGAGAGCAAGGTCCTGGAGCAACCGGCGGCGCCCGCCTAGCCGCCCCGCCGGCCCGCGAGGAAGTGGAAGTGGAGGTGGTAGACGACCTGACCACCTTCGGGCCCGCAGTTGACGCTAACGCGATAGCCGCGCTCGGCGAAACCCTTGCTCTCTCCGATCCGCCGCGCCACCAGGAAGCAGTGGCCGACCAGCGCGCGGTCGTCCGGAGTCAGCGTCGCCACCGACTCGATGTGGCGCTTCGGGACGATCAGGAGATGGATCGGCGCCTTGGGATAGATGTCCTTGAACGCCACGACCAGGTCGTCCTCGTACTCGATCTCGGCCGGGCTTTCACGCGCGGCGATCCGGCAGAAGAGGCAAGGCGCCTCCGGCATGCGTGTATAATAGCGCGGCGCTGTCGCGACGGCGGGAGCGAAGGAGAGGCATCGAAATGGGGACCTGTCCGAAATGCAAGAAGCGGATTCGCCGCAACGGCAACCACGTGAAGCTGGGCTCGACCTGGTACCACAAGGCCTGCCCCGCCACGCCCGCCAGCAAGTCGTAACCGCCGCGCCCTCGCGGCGGCTCCGCTAACGGCCGATCACACCGCCACTGTCCGCGCTTCCGCTTATGGCCTTCGGCGCGATCGGACCCGGCCCGCTGCGCTGGTCGTGGCCTGGCTCGGTCGGTATCGTCGCGCAGCTCCCGAGCGCGACAAGAAGCGAGAAGCCGAGGCAGCCGAATACGATCCTCTGCATGGCGCACCCCCGACCTTGATGCTACACCCGCGTAGGGACGTCTGGACCGGGATGCTGGCTACAGGTACCGCAGGTCAGAGAAACGACGCGACCGCGTCCTGTCGGTTGGAGTAGACGGCGATGTGATTGGCGAGACCGGTCAGCCGCAGGAGCCCGCAGACTTCGTCCTTGACGGCGCACAGCTTCAGGTCGCCCCCGATCGCGCGCGCTTCCTTCATGGCGGACACGAGTGCTCCGAGGCCGGAGCTGTCCACGTAGCCGACGGCGACGAGATCGATCAGGAGCTTCGACGCGCCGCGCTCGATCAGCTCGGCGAGCATCACCTTCATCTGGCTCGCCGCCCCCGCGTCGAGGTTCCGCTTCGGGGTGACGATCGTGACTCCTTGCACCTGGCAGAACGCGAAGGCGACCGGATCGGGCTCGTCGAACAGCTTAAGCGTGTTCATGCTCGACCGAACGGCGTGATCGAGCTGGTCGAGGTTGAACGGCTTGAACACATAGTCGACGGCCCCCACCTGGAGTGTCGCCTGCGCCAGCGCTAGCTCTTGCGCGCCTCCGATCGCGATGACGGCCACCTTCGGGTCGTCTCGGCGGATGCACTTCAGCACCTCGAGACCGTCCTTGCCGGGAAGCCCGAGATCGAGAAGCACGACGTCCGGATGATTCTGGCGCACCGCGGCGAGGGCGTCCTCCGCGTTGCTGGCCTGCCGCACGCAGTACCCCTCTTCCGTGAAGTAGTCGGTCAGCAGCGTGCGGACCCACGACTCGTCGTCGACGACCAGGATCTTCCCCCCGCCTCGCAAGCTCTTCCGCAACCCCCGCCTCGCGCTCAACGGGCGCGCGGCGGCCGGCGCGTCCGCCGCCCCTCGCGGGTCGCGCCGGAGGGGGACGCCTTCGGCATCCGTGCTCGTCAGTTCGGCCGGTTGAGACATCGTCTTGGCTCCCCTTTGGGTGGTGATGGAAACGGCGAGCAGGAACGGATGCAAACAGGGCGCCAGCGTGTATCCACTCGGATTACTGGACGACGCCCGTCGCTGGCAGCTCTTTGAGACACAAATCGAGGTTCGCGGGTGCCACGCCGACATTCGATGCTGTCGAGGCACCGGACCGACCCGTTCCTCTGCCCAGTCTGACGCGGGACGCTGCGTCTGGTCTGACATCCTCGCTCGCTCAGAAGAGAGGTTCTCGGCCGGCCTTCGGGCTCCGGCCAACTGGGCCGAGCAGCCAGCGGGGGCGGAGTCATGGACCGTGACGGCTGGAATGCCCTGACGAGCGCCGGCTCGCTCCGCTTGAACGGGACGCAACCGACAGGTTCAGGTCGTCGCGCGTTGTTCCCGAGACAGTTCGGCCAAGGGGTCTTCCGAAAGCCGGCGGTACCCACGGCGGCGCGTCCTACCGCGTTCGGCCCGCTCTCGGCCCGCCCTCAGCGCGGCGCAGTCAGGGCCGGCGGCGAGACGTCGTCACTCAGAACTGGCCCGCGCCACAGCGTTTACACCGCCGCCATCGCCATCTCGTCGTGCGCATCCGTTCGCTCTCATCGCGAAACCAGGCCCATGCTTGACGCGACCGCCTGACCGAGACGATCCAGGTCGAACGGTTTGAAGAGGCAGTCCGTCGCGCCGAGTTCGAAGCCGAGGCGCGCGAGGGCCAGCTCCCGGTTCCCCGTCAGGATGATGACGCCGATCGTCGGCTCCTCCCGGTGAATGCGTCTCAGCACGTCGAGGGCGTCGGCACCGGCCAGTCCCATGTCGAGCAGGACCAGATGAGGATGCCACTCTTGTATCGCGTCGAAGATCTCCTCGACGGCCGCGTGGACCTGAACGACCCGGGCGCCGTCGTACGCTAGGTACTCGCTGACCAACTGCCGACGTGAAGACTCATCGTCGACGACGAGAATCGTGATACGCCCGTGTTGAGTAACGGCCGGACGTACGGGCGCCGATGGGAGGAGCGCCGAGTCCTCGTGAGACCCCGATGTCGATGTCCTGGGGGCACTGGGCGGGATGGGAAGCTCGTCCTTGACGTCCAGGCCGACTCCATAGAGGTGGCCGAGGTCTCTCACCACCGCGATGAAGTGAAACTCCTCCGGGCTGCCCGGGCATATCGTGAGACCGCAGACATCGTTGAGTTCCAGAATTCCGGCCGGGAGGCGGTCCAGGAGCACCCGGGCACCGTGAATGCTGGCGTCGACCGTCCGTCCGGCGATGAACGTATTCTCCCGTACCCACAAGCGGACCGGCCACGCCACCGAATAGCGCTCCTGCCGTCGACGTTCTGCCACCGGGCCTCCCTCTGACGCGCTCGGCGCGCGCTCCGACCGTTACGGCTAGCAAGAAGGGCGCCACCCAGCCCCGCCCGCGAAACGAACGATGAACGGGACATTCGTTTCAAGGCGAGGGTGCCGCCTATGCCACGGGGCCGATCCGCGGACACGATTTGGCATGTCAGAGTGAGCGCCACTGTCAGGTTGACGCCCCGCCGTGAGACCCGCGGTCCGTAAGTCGCGCTCGGCCGGAGCTTTTCTGCTGGCACTGGCCTTGCTGGTTGTCGACGAGCCCGGGCGGCGTCGCTCGGGTCTTGAGGGGGCTTGTGGCTGACGGGTCACCGACGCGGATCCCACAGGAAGAGACGACCGGCACCACGGGTGACGGCGCTGAACGCCGTCGCGACCCGCGTCTGTCGGCCTCTTGGCTCGTCGAAGTGTGGCTCCACGACGACGTGTTTGCAACCGGCTGCGTCGTCGACGTCAGCACGCGGGGGCTCTGCGTGAAGACGTCGGACACGGCCGGAAACGTCATGAGGACAGGCGAACTCTGTCGCCTCAAGATCCACACGGACTCGGGCGTGCTCGCGTGCACTGGAGAGATTCGGAATATCGACCAGCGAGGCATCCAGTTCGAAGTGAGGGAAAGCTCCGCGCCCTGGTTGCCAACCGCGAACGCACCGGGGGATCATCCGAGCGAAGCGTGACAGGGGGATTCCGCGGCCCCTCTCTTACGTCAGCACTAGTTGAGTTTGGATCGTCAGTGACAGCAGGCGCCCGACGTCGTCGGTGACCCGCGTCTGCCACACCATGGTGCGGCGTCCGCGATGCAGGGGTGTGGCCTCCGCGCGCACCGTCCCGGCGCGACCGGCGGCGAAGAAGTTGGTCTTAGACTCCACGGTCGTTGTGCTGGCGCCGGGCGGGAGATTCAACATCGTCGCCGCCGCTCCCACGGTGTCGGCGAACGCCATCAGGGTGCCGCCGTGAAGGCTCCCGCCCACGGTCGTCAGCTCCTCTCGATACGGGAGCTCCGCGACGAGGCAGTCCGGACTCGCCTCGACGAACCGGACGCCCAGCAGCTCGGCTAGGGTTCCCCTGAAGCGTTCCGAAATGACGGCGAGATCGACGGTCATAGACCCTCCGTGCCGGACCCGGCCATGAGAGAGCGTCACCGGCCGGGGCCAATGACCTCGGCGGCGGTGTTTCCGCCGCTTCGGGCGGTGGCGAGTCCGCCGCACGGATCGGGCGCCCCCGGACGGTGACTCCGGGCGTCGGCGCCGTCACTCGCGGGGCGGCGCCGCTTATGCGACTCGACAGCGCCGTCCCGTCGACCTGCCGTCGAGGCCGCCTCGCGACGACGGGCACGGGTGACCGCGCAGACTACGTCGTTGCCCTGCCCTCAACCGTCTGCCGCGCGGCGGCGATCTCGTCTGAGATGGCGTCCCGGCCGGGAAATGCGCGTCCGGCTTTCCGGTACCAGTATCGTGCGTTGTCAAGATCGCCCTCGAGGGTGTGCACGATGCCGTGGAGCCACGCGCCGAGTTGAGACTCGTCCTCTTGGACGATCTCGTGGGCGTGCTGCCACGTCCCGGCCTCGAGCATCTCAACCGCTCGGGCCAGAGCCTCCATCGGGGGACGACGATCGGGCATTGCGTGATCATACCGCGGCCGAGGCGGCCCCGGCCTCGCAGAAGCATCATGAGTGCCGGCGCGGGTCGGGCGCCCGATCGACCTCACGTGTCGGGCCAAGCGGCGGGGAAGGACTCCCCTCTAGTGGGCGGTGGCAGGCATGGGCTCCGTCACCCGGCTGAGAGACGTCTGATCCCCGGCCGTCGCTCTTGGGGTGGGCGGAGTCAGGGATTCGTCGTGTGCCGCGACTCGGCTCGCGGGTGGCCACATCTCGCGTGCGAGGCGGCGGCCCCCGACCCAGCGGCTCTTGTACCAGCGTTCATCGAGGTTCGCAATCCTGACGCTGTCGCCAGTCTTGGTGGCGTGAATAAACAGACCACGGCCGATGTAGATCCCGTTGTGACGAAGGTGGTCGAAGAAGACGAGGTCGCCCGGCTCGAGCTGATCCCTCGAGACCGGCGTTCCGTACCGGTACTGCGCCGCGACGTTATGAGGAATCGCGATGCCCACCCTGGCGTGCACGTATTTGACAAACCCCGAGCAGTCGAAGCCCGCCGGGGTGAGGCCGCCCCACCGATACGGAGCGCCCAGGTAGGTCAGCGCCATGCGGACCAGTGCGCTGTGAACCGATTCTGTGGTCTCGCCCCTCCTGACGGCGACATCGACGGCACCGGGGCGTGACATCGAGAAGGCCTTCGAAGCCGCCTCCGGGGACGGCGCCGGGGGGCCAGGCCGCTCACCCGCACGGCGACGCTCCGTAGCGCCGGGCGGAGCCGCCGCGTTCCCCCGCGCGTCGATGAGAGCTCCGGAGGCATACCGTTCGTCGTGGAGTCCATCCCCCTCCTCACCGTTAGGCAGCGCGCTCGAACAGCTCATCAGTGAGCTCGAGCAGCTTATCAACGAGCGCGAGCAGCCCCAGGCGCCGAGCATGAGGCCGAGAATTATCGCGCGGCGAGTCCGGTCCGTCACGGCTCCCTGCCCCCGCTAGCCTCAGCGTCCGCCCCAGGTCCGTGGTCCTTGAACCGGCGCGGCGCCCTCGATAGCCTGCGGCGCGAGAGAATCGTCGTGCTTCGCGCCGGTCTGCCTGGTCGGGACCTTTCGACCGTGGACCACCAGAGTGCGTGGGGGGCACCACTCGCACTTTCGCCCGTTGGGGGCGCCTGCAGATATCCTGCTGCGAGTCGCGGATGCATCGCCGCGCTTGTCCGACGCATTTTTTGGGCCAAACCGCCGCGGCAAGAAAAGACGCACACATACGGCGCACGTGGATCCGGTCCGCTGTCATTCTCCGACGCCGATCCGACACAGGGACGATCCAGGAGGTGCGCCGCAGGTCTCGGCGTGAAGGCACCGCCTTCGACCTGCCATCCGAAGACCGCCGCACCGCACGCGCGCCTCGGTCGAGGCACGCCTTCGCGCCGTGTTCATGCTGTGGACGGCCCGCCGACCTTCGATTAGGTGCAGCCGCAGAGGGGCCACGCCTCGATCGGCGAGCTCGCCGACAGCGGGAGCACGTCGAGCGAGGAGGCCATGCGGCCGCAGGGAGTGGGTCCGGGTCGCAATCTGAGGCTCGCGACGCCGATGTGGAGAGCCAGGACCACGCGAGACGGCGTGATCGAGCGCGAGGCAGTCCTCCCCTTCTCCGGCCGACAGCTGCGTCAACTACGCCCGCACACCCGACCCAACGTACCTACCTCGATCGTCCCAGCGTCCCTCGGTTCCTGCGAGCCAGATCCCCCGTGCGGTTCGTCGACTCTCTGTATGCCCGTAGGATCCGCACCGGGCGGGCCTCCACGGGTCGCGACGGCCACGACGGGAACATCTGGTGGCCTTGTTCGGCGGACACACACAAGCGGTGCTCGTTGAACCTCGTCACGGACCCGGCGCCGCGATGCCGCCACCCCCGGCAAAGGCCCGCCGGCTCGACCGAATCCGTGTCCTCACAACGTCGAGCGAGACATTCGTCGAGGGTCCAGCGGCGCAGGGCACGGGAGCGAGAAGAAAGGCGATCGACTTGCGAACGTCGAGCCTTCAGCTACGTGACAGATGAAGATTGGGTAGGCCGTCGGGGGATTCGAAGCGGGCCTCCGATTACGCGAGGAGTCGGCCGGCGACGCGGTTTGCGGCAATCGGTTCAGACCCGGTGGCGGGCGCGTTTCAGCCGCCGGTACTCGAGCCAGGTGAGCACGATCACGATCACGTCGAGGATGCTGAGGGCGATCATCGCGATCGAAGAATCCAGATAGTACCGGTACATCTGGTACATGATGAACAGAGCGAAGACCACGATCGCCGTTGGGTACGCCAACAGCCGCCTGCGAAGCAGCGACTCGACGAGGACAATCTTGATCACGCCGTGCGAGAGGAGATAGATCCCGGCGAACACCTGAGAACTCGCCGAGAAGTTGTTCGCGGCCCGGACGAGATAGTCGGCGACGACGTCGTTTGGATCCTCGCCCAGTTCGTGCTGCGTGAGGGCGATGACGACCCGGCTGATGGTCTCGGGCTTGACGAAGAACAGGAGCAGGCCGCCGACGATCTCAAGCACGCCGTCGAGACCCTTGAAGAAGATGCCGATCTCGAACGCGATGTGGGCCAAAGATTGTCGTCTGAAGATCTCACGCACACGCATGGTCGGCCTGGCCGTCCTAGATAGACCACCCGATCGGCGATCTACCAAGGGAGTCGGAAGGGGACAATCAGGGTGACAAACCTCTCAGAAGTTACACCCCCCTCCCCGAGGGCCCGCGGCCGGGCATATCTATCACGAGACCCTCAAGGACTCCATCTTCATCCTGTCGGACGTTCAGTAAGACTGACAACGGTGTGCCATCGTGTCGCCGCCACTGCGACTCCTGGTTGGTTGTTATCCCTCCAGGTCTGAGACGCGCCATCAGGTCATCGCGCTCCTTGGGATTGGCGTAGAACTCTCGCAGGTTATGCGAGGGGAGGGCCTCTTCTCGTGACGAGAAGCCAAGGAGGCGGACGAAAGCGTCGTTGCACTCTAAAACCTGCCCATCTCGGCGACTCCGGAACATCCCGGCCGGATTGAGCTGGAAGAGGAGCCGATAGCGCTGTTCTGATTTGCGGAGAGCCGCCAGAACTGCCGTAGCGTGTCTGAGCTGCCTTTCATTGATGACGCTGATGAGTAGACCGACAGCAAGAAAGATCACGAGACCGAGAAGGTCACTGAGATCGCTCACCGCGAACGAGTACCGAGGGGGCAGCCAGTAGTAGCTAATCGTCAGGCCCGACAGTGCGGTCGCTACGAGTCCAGGCCCGAGGCCGCCATACCCAGCGCTCAGTACCACGGCCGGGTAGAAGAGCAGGGCCGGCAGGTCTTCGGCCCACAGAGGAGCGAGACCCCGCTGGAGGAGAGCCGCCAACGCGACGAAGCCGACGGCGACGCCGTACGGTCCGACTTTTTGCGACAGCCAGCGACTTACCGTCGTGACACTCCTGACGCGTGAACAGCGCGTGCAGGTTGGCAGAGGGGAGGGTCCGTGTCAAGGAATTCGCTGACGTATTGCCTCAGGGATCCGCTCTGGCGAGCGGCCTCACGCGGGCGGCCGGATGGCTTCGCGCTACACCAGCTCCGCATGCGTGACAGCCTCCGTGGGTCCGCTCATCAGCGAGGGCGTCCGTGTTCGAGACAGGCGATGTGACTCCCCGTTAGGTCCCGCGCCGAGGCCCGTGGAGTCGGCCTAGTCCGCGATCCGTCGCGCCTCGTTCGCCGCCCGCCAGAGGTACCAGGCTGCCACGGAGCGATACGGCTTCCAGCGCTCTCCATACGCGCGCAGCGCCTTCGGCGAAGGCCGCGTGCGCCGGCCGTACGCAACGCGGAAACCCTCGCGTACGCCGAAGTCGTCCACCGGCAGTACGTCAGCGCGCCCGAGCGTGAAGATGAGCAGCATTTCCACCGTCCACCGCCCCACGCCGTGGATTTGCGTTAGCCGCTCGATGATCTCGTCGTCGCTGAGCCGCGAGCACGCGCGCCGCGTCGGCACAACGCCCTTGAGCGCATGGCGGGCAATGTCCTTGAGCGCGCGGACCTTCGCGCGCGAGAACCCGGCACGGCGGAGGGTCGTCACGCGCGCAGCCAGCACGGCTGCCGGCTGGGGAAAGCGCCCGTCCGGGAAGAGGTCGACGAATCGGCCGAGTATGGTCTGGGCGGCGCGGCCGTTGAGCTGCTGGTGGGCGATAGCGCGCGTCAGCGCCTCATACGGCGAGAGACCATGGGGCGCAAGTCCGCACGGGCCGTGGCGGCGGATGAGCCCTCGCATCACGGGATCCCGCGCGAGGTGCTGGCGCGCCTCAGCCATCATGGCAGGCGCCCCGAGTCGTAGCTCGAGTGGGCCCGCCACTCGCGAAGCGGCGCCGTCGAATACGTCGCCCATCGCTCGGGGCCGCCCGTCCCTCGCTCCCCAACCGACTGGTATGCTGGCAGACGCCCTGCCTCCGTCCAGCGCACGTGCCCTCCGGGGACAGGCACTGGATGCTCCGGCGCCAGCCGAAAATACCGGCCGCCAGCCCAGGCAGCGGCCGGCCAAGCGGCCAACGAGAGACCCAAGATCAGTGGCTTCGGCACTGCCCGGCGCACCCCCTCCGGCGGGTAGTCTACGCTCTTGGGTCACATGACGTCAGGGAGGGAAAGTGACAGACCGCCGGAGGCCCGGGGGGGGACCTTAGCCTCTGTGCTTCCGCAGCCGACGACGGCGTCGACCTCCTGGCCAGCAAGAAGGCGGCGCGCTGAGTGGCTCCGGCGCGGGGCGCGGGCTCGCGGTGTCTCGGCGCGCGCTGCGCTGCCGTGAAGCCCGCTCAAGGAGATGCGGCCAGGCCCCGCCGCTGCTGCCGGCCGCCGACCCAGACAGCGGTGACCACCACGGCGAGCCCAACCACCGCCACGCCCTCTGCGATCGGGCCTTCCGCGCGTGCTCAGCCTGAGGTAAACATCGCCCGGACTAAAGTCCGGGGCTTTCTCGGAGAAAGCAGCCCGTGCTTGAGCCCGAGCCTCCCCGTCCAGCACCACCGTCGTTTCGACGGCTGTCTGAGCCGGCCCACGGCTTGGTTGTCGCCAGGGCGGCTCGCGGAGCGCGTGTTCAGCTCCAACTGGGGACCCTCTACCACAGAGATCGGCGCTCCTCCCCGCCCTGAAGGGGAGGTGTTCCGCGCCGGCAGAATTCGATGAATGGAGGCGTGCCTGGCCTCGGCCGCCGTCGACAACAGCGCGCCGGCGAAGGCGATCTCTGGTGACTTACGTGTGCAGCCCGCTGTCCGCCGCGACCAACGGTGCCGCCCTCCGGGTGGATGGCGGAGTGGTTCAAGCGTGCTTTTGAGGATGACAACGCCTAACCCCGATTGGCGAAGACCGCTCCTCCAGCTTCCCCCGGGTGCGTGAAATGGCCGCCGAGGGCTGACCAGGGTTCCGGCGCGGACACGAGACTCCGACGGGCGTCATTGTCGATTCACTTCTCTGCTTCCTTCCCTCTTTCCTTCCGGCCCTGCCGCCCCGAGTCGATCGTGTGGCGGATCCCCCAACGGACGAGCCGACTTCGCTCCGCCCCTTCCAGGAGGGCCGCGAGGTCGTCGTAGATTGTGGGGTCGGCGAGCAATGCTCCGAGTGTCCCCTCCCCGCGCGCGAGCTTCCCGCTGATGTCCTCAAGGTTCTGGGACAGCTTCTGCAGGTGCTCCACCAGGTGTTTCGATTCGGGATCGAAGAGCAGCGCGGGAATCGCGCCGTCGGAGTGCCGAATGGCGTCGAGCAGGGCGTGCGTTTCCTGGAGCGTCTGCGAGACCTTCGGCAGCAACCGGCCGCCCTCGGGGTCGTAGATCAGCGCGTGCGCCAAGCCGGGTCCTCGCCTCACATCCGCGGCCAGAGTCTCGAGCGCCTCGACCGTGCGCGCCGCGTGCTGCAGGAGCTGGCGACTGGCCGGGTCCCGCAACAGCCAGGCCGCCGCCCCCTCGCCGTGCTCCAGCGAGGCCGTCACTGCCCGAACGGACCCCAGCGTCTCGGCCAGCAGGCGTTTGCTCTCTGGATCGTTGATCAGCCACGGCAGCGCCCCGTCCCCCCGCGCGAGCGCGGCGGTGAGGCCTTCGGCATTCCCGAGTAGCCGCCGCCCCTGGCCGACGAGCGCCGCCACGTCGATCGGGTCCTCGGCGGCCAACGTCGCGCCGTCCCCGACCTGCGGCTCCACCGGGCTGCCGACGCTGACCTCCACGAACTTGTCGCCCATGAACCCCATTGTCTCCAGCCGGGCGCGCGAGTCCTGGCGGACGTTCTCGATAGCGTCCCCCGCCACATTGAACTCCACCAGGACCTTCTGCCCCGGCGGGCTCAGCCGGATCCCCGTCACGCGGCCCACGGTCACGCCCGCCAGCCGCACCGCCGCCCCCTCGTGCAGGCCGACGACGCTAGTGAAGCCGGTCCGGAGCGGATGCTGGGCGGCGAAATACCGGCCCCGCTGGCCGAGGAGGAAGATCGACCCGCCAAACAGGAGCAGCCCGAGACAGACGAATACTCCTACCGCCACCTTGACCCCGCTCCGCGGTTCCATGAAAGACCTCCCCGGGCCGTGCTGGACGTCGCGCCCTAGCGACGGGTGCCCGCCAAGAACTGCTGCACTTCCGGTCGGGGCGACCGGCGAAAGGCTTCGGGCGGCGAGACTTCGATCATCCGCCCCTCGTGGAGGAAGGCGATGAAGTCCGAGATCGCGAAGGCGCACTCCACATCGTGGGTCACCACCACCGAGGTTTCACAGAGATCCCGGTGCAGCTCGGCGATCAGCTCCCCGATCAGCCGGGCGTTGCTCGGATCCAACCCCGCGGTGGGCTCGTCGAACAAGAGGAACTCGGGCCAGAGCACGAGCGCCCGGGCAATGCCCACCCGCTTCTTCATTCCTCCGCTCAGCTCGGCCGGGTACCGCTCCTCGATCCCCGGCAGCCCCACCCGCGCTAGCACCTCGGCCACCCTCTCCCGCACCGCCCCCGGGCCGGTCTGCGTGTGCACCTGAAGGGGAAACGCGACGTTCTCGCCGACGGTGAGCGAGTCGAACAGCGCCGCGCCTTGAAAGACGACCCCCATTCGCCGCCGGAGCGGCAGCATGTCTCGCTCGCTCAGGGGCACCTCGTCCTGCCCGAACAGGACGATCCGGCCCTGGTCCGGCTTGATGAGACCCGCGATCAGCCGGAGCAGCGTGCTCTTGCCGGTCCCGCTCCCGCCGAAGACGCTGACGGTCTGGCATCCCTTGAGGCTGAAGTCGACCCCCTGCAAGATGTCGTGCCCCTTGAAGCGCTTGGAGACCCCTTCGAGCCTCAGGACCTCGGGATGGCCCCCGCTGAGCCCAGGCGTCGTCGCCGTGATCGCCGTTCCCGCCACCGTCTCCGCCATCGGTCCCCCTACACGACGAAAAAGAACTGCGTCAGGAGAAAGTCGGCGATCAGCACGGCGCTGCCGATAGCGACGACCGTCGCCGTCGTCGCGTGCCCCAACTCCGTGCTCCCGCCGGTGAAGGTCAACCCCTTGTAGCACCCGGCCAGCGTCACGAGGAAGCCGAACGCCACCGATTTCCCCACCCCGCTCAGGTAGTCGCGAAACGTCATCAGATCCAGGATGGTGTTCCAGAAGAGCCGGGAATCGATGTGGAGCTGGAAGACCGCGATCAAGAGGCCGCCCAGGACCCCGACGACGTTCGCGACGACCGTCAGGAGCGGAAAGACGAGGAGGCCCGCCAGCAGCCTCGGGACGACGAGAAACTTCACGACGCTCACCCCGATCGCCCGCAGCGCATCGACCTGCTCCGTCACCATCATCGCGCCGAGCTCAGCCGTAATGCCGGCCCCCACCCGGCCCCCGACAAGCAACGCCGTCATCACGGGCGCGGCCTCCCGGACGATCGAGCGGGCCACGGTCGGCCCGATGTACAGGGTCGCGCCAAAGCGCTCGAGCTCGTGTGCCCCCTGCAGCGCGACCACCATGCCCGCGAAGAGACCGGCGACCGCGGTCAAGAGGAGCGAGCTCACACCCATACTTTGGATCTGTGCCACCAGGAGGTTGCTCGCATAGGGCGGGATCAAGCCCTCCCAGATCGCCTGGGCGGCCAGTAGGGCGACCTCCCCGATTGACCTGAAGAAGGCTCTCATCTTACAAGGCCTATCAGGCTGAAATTAAACGTGTGACCGAACCTCCCAGGGTGCCCAGTGCGGCCACGCCACGACCGGAGGCTGACCCGGAAGGGCCGCCATGCCAGCGGCGACGCTGCCGCTAGCTCTCCTGTCCGAGCGAGACGCCCTCGGCGGTGAGCTTCAGACCGACGCCCTGGGTCCTCGAGACGAGATCCCACGCCGTTCTGCCCTGCATCGCGATAGCCTCGCCCCCGCCCCGAGCGCACGTACAGTTTCCCCTGACGTCTTCGAGCTAAGGATTGTACACGGGGCCAGAGGCGCCCGCCCGGGTTACCCCCACCTCGCCGACCGACGCACGGAGGAGTGGAGTGATCGCCGGTACGAAGTCGGTTGCGCCGACCTTCGACAAGGCGACACGATCAGCTCGGAGCGCTCAGCTCGTGACAGGGCGTCCCACGCTTCGTCGCGCGAAGTGGTGTCGGCCCGCGTTGCAGCCCTGAGCGCGCCACGGATCGGGACAACGCCCACCAGGGGCACGCTGACGAAGCCTACGCCCGCGACCTCGCCGGGCACGACCTCGGCCTCCTCGCGCAGCTCGAAGCGACCCGGGGCGTCATCGCGGGCTCGGCGCTGAAGGCCGAGGGACAAAGGACACGGCGACGAGTGCTTTCGCTTGACCGTGCCCGCGAATCCCGCCATTGTCCGGCCATGACGAGGCCGGCCGGCGTCCCCGTCTCGCTCGTCCGCCTCCGCACTGGCGACGGCGTCTGGCTCGACGGGGTCATCGCTGAGCCGAGGCGCCGCCAGCGTGCCGCGCTCATCTGGGTGCACGGCCTCGGGTCGGTGTTCTCCTTCGGCCAGCCGCTCATCCGGGAACTATCGACCCGACTCAACGCCGCGGGCATCGGGTACTTCAAGTTCAACAACCGGGGCCACGATGTCGTCGCCGGCCGGGGCAAGCACCTCGCCGGCGCGGCCTTTGAGCGCTTCGGCCAGAGCGTCGAGGACATCCGGGCGATGATCGGGTTTGCCGTCAAGCGCGGCTACCGCCGCGTCATCCTTGCCGGGCACTCGACCGGCGCCAACAAGGTCCTCCACTACGCGGCCCGCACCGGCGATCGCCGCGTGATTGGGCTGGTCCTGCTCGGGCCCATCTCCGACATCGCGGCAGAGATGAAGCGAATCCGCGGCCGCGAGCTTCGACGCCGGGTCGCGCTCGCGGAGCGGATCGCGAGCAAGGATCCCGCGGAGCTCGTCCCGCGCGCCTGGGGCTTCTGGAGCGCCCGGCGCTACCTCAGCCTGTACAGGCCGGGCGAGGCCGAAGACGTATTCCCCTACTACCGGCGCGACGCTCGCTGGGCCGCGCTCCGACGGGTCCGCGTGCCGGTCACGGCCATCGTCGGCAGCCGGGACGAGTACCTCGACCGGCGCCCAGCGGAGCTCATCGCGGCATTCGAGCGAAACGCGACCCGGGCCCGCTCGTTCACCGGCATCGTCCTCCCGGGAGCGCGCCACGGATTCCAGGGGCGAGAACGCGCCCTCGGCCAGGCCATTCTTCGCTTTATTGCGAGTCGTTGTTTGTAGGGGGAGTCGTCGCCCTCTAAATCTCGCCCGCGCCCTCTCACCCGCTGCCCACCGCCCAACGGCGAACCGCGACCCGACGGATTGGCCTGATCCATCAAATCTGCCCTGACCGACGATCTCCCGAAGGCGTCCGATGATGCCGAGGAAGACGGGACCTATGTCGTGGAGGCCAACGTCGAACCGACTGACAGATTCCGGTACAGTTCCGACCGCGATCGTCCGTCGTTCGCCTCGCCGAGGCGCTTGACGATATTCGGGCCGAGAGACCTGCGTCCGATATCAACCGACGCTGCGCCCACTCACTTTGCGGGTGACTCGCCGTGCGAGAGCCGGGTGAGGAACTTCGCGAGATCGCGGGCGGCGTCGTCGAACGACTCTTCCAGATGCGCGTCGTCGTCCCCGCCGAACCATCCCACCGAGGCCTTGCGACGGTCGGCGGTCACCATGACGATCCGACCGGTGCCAACGTCGACGAAGCGCGTCTCGATCTGCGCCCGCGTGGCCCCGGCGCCGTACAGACCCGCGAAGTGACGTGCGAGCTGTGAGCCACGGCCCAGCCGCGTGATCTCGCCGTCGAGCCGCAGGATGTGACCCGCATCCTTGGGCATCTCAGCCGCCCCAAGGTTCACGACCCGCGTGAACAGCCCGCTCTCCGTCAGTCGGCGGACCAGCTGCGTGTGGAGATACCCGGTCATCTTGTCGGCGAATCGACGGTCGCCTTCGTCCTCAATCTCCGACGCGCTCACGGTGAACGGCGCGACGGCGACGATACGGTACGCCTTGACATCGAAGTTCGGCGCCACCCCCACGAGGCCCGCGTCCTTGTCGTCGACGGAGGGCACGAGGCCGCCGGCACCGCGCGGGTTGTCCGGGCGAACCTGCTGGGCGCCGAAGCAGCCGGTCAACCCGACGAGGGCAAGGACGACGAGGGGCACGGCGAAGCGGAATCTCACGAGGGGGCCCTCCTTTCACGCGCTCACGTGCGTCCGGCGACATACCCGGCGACGACGTACACGGTGCCGCCTAGTGTCTTGCAAGATACCAGGAAGGACTATAGATCGGGGCCCAATATTGCCGAAGTTAACGAATCAGGTTCACCAACCTGTATGGGCCTAGTAGGACTTTCGCGCCTCGGCGATGCTCGCGTTTGCTCATCGGTAAGCGGCACGGCGTCGCGCGGATGTGTCGCAAATCCCCGTAAAGGGCCGCGCCTCGTGAGCTCGCCGCAGAGTACCGACGGCGGAATCGTCAGCCGGAGCGTCTTGGCGGTCTTGAGGTGGACGGGCAATCTCCGAATTAGACGACCAGCCGGTGGTAGTCACGGACTTCCTTGATGCGGCCCCCCACAAACTCGAAGACTTCGACCCCAAGAGCCCTGATCACCTTGGCGTCGCGGGAACGTACACCGTGAAACAGCGACTCGGCCATGCCACGGGCGCCGTTGCCGGCGATCGAGCGTAGTTCGCACCGACCATCGGGGATATCTGAAAACTGATCCGCATAAAAGCGGCGCACCGCCTCGTAGCCCTCGTAGCGCCTTCCGGTCAGATCCACCACGACTGGTTGTTCGTGAAGGCACGCCATCACTCTATCAATGTCGTGGCTGTTGAAGGCTTCGAAGTAGCGGTGAACGTGTCCTTCTTCCGCTGTTTCCTCCACAGCCCCTCTCCTTTTACTCGGACCCCTTCAATTACGACTCCGCCCTCTCCAGCCAGAATTCCATGTCCATCTCGCGGTACATCGTCGTCGCGGTGGTAGCCTTCGGCCAACCGCATCACATCATCGGGGTGGAGCCGGGCGTCGCCGCCTGCTCCATGCGCGCCGCTAGATGGGTGGTCTGGCCTACGGCCGTGTAGTTATGTGTAGGTCACTGCCGATGGAGTGGACGACAACGTCACCAGAATTCACGCCGACGCGGATGTGAATGGGCACGCCGACGGTGCGGCTGACCTCTTCCGCGTACCGTCTGACCGACTCCTGCATCCGCAGCGCCGCGTAGCAGGCTCGCACCGCGTGGTCCGCATGGGCCAGCGGCGTTTGTTCACCCGGAACCTTGCCGGCTAGGACCACCGGTGCCGCTTGGCGCGTCACAATCTCGGCTGTTTCTCTCACGGTCATCATGGTCCTACGCGCCCTTGAGCGACTCCCCATCGATCGCGATGAAGACGATGGCTTGATCCCGTGCCCCGCGACTCGCCCAGATCGCCGATGCCGCAGGCCCCGTGCGCGCGTTGACTCCTTGCCACACGCCGCCCCCAAGGATGGGACGCTGCCATGCTGGCCGATTGACCCAGATCGCCGATGCCACCGAACCCGTCCGCGTCTCGACGCCCTGCCACGCGCCGCCGATCGGCCTCATCGTCATCTCGCGCCTGCATTCTTCGAAACCGTCCCTGGAGAGTGCTTCCACGATCTCCTCCGGGGCCGCGACCCATCCGTGCTCCTGTTCGATCCACGTCATCCCGCCCTGCTCGCGAAGCTCATTGAGGCCGGCCATCTGTCGCATCGTGTTCTCCCGACTCCCGTGAAGAAACGTGACTCTGGTTCCGACGACTGCAGCCCGCGATCGCTCAGCTGACGACCGCCCACCGCGGGTCCAAGTCCGTCCTCACGCCGCTCGGCGCCCCCGGAGGGGGATCACTCTCAGCAACCGGCGGGGGGGGCGCACACCACAGGCACATGCCGTCTGAGACCTCAAGGGAGCCGAGCGGTCCCCAGGTCGACACACCCATGATGGCGAGCCGATGGAACCTGTGCCACGCGCCGCGTTTGAGGATCATTCACGCACCCTCGCTTTGTCCCGTGGGGTCCCAGACTGGACTTTCTCAGCTCTCTCCACCCGTTTTCGACGCTCCGCGCCTCGCTCGAGGCGAGCCGCCCAGGCCTGGTCCCCAATGTTCGCGAGGACGGCCGGGCGACCCCCTTTCGATGAGGGCCCGAGAAGAACGACCTGGAGGCTCGCCGGGAGCCTGAGCAGGACCGTCGCCTTCCCCCTCAAGACCCGAGCCCGGTAACCAGAACGTCACGCATGAGCACAAGAAGGACTTTCGTCTTATTCGTCGCGCGGTGACTCAACGGACTTATATATTTTTTATTTGATATATAGCTTATATCGTGATACTTCAATGAGTCAAGCGAGATCGTGGAGAGCCGAGCACCGGTCCAAGGATGGCGAGGGATGCCCGGCGGGCTGGCCAGGAGCGTCATGAAGGACGGAGGGTACCGGTGCAGGCGGACGTGATCCTTGGGGTCGTCGGAAGGGTCGTGGGCAGCTGGATCTTCAGAGTCATGGATGGTTCAACGGAAGAGCAGATATTCCCGGCCCTAGGCGCTCTTGGACCAGGGACGAGTAGGCCAGCAAATGAAGCATGAGCTCCACGACGCAGGCATCGCCGTCGTCCGAAGGGACGGGCACTCCGCGGAAGAGCGTCAGACCGCGATCCGTCTTTTAAAGGCAGCCGCCATGCGCGGCAGAGGGATTGGGGAGCTCCCTGCCGCAGGGCTCGCACGGCTGGAAGCCCAGGAATTCGCTTGGCCCGAATTCGATCGCTGGCGCGCGTTCTTCGCTCAGCGTGAGAAGTTCCCGCCACTCTGGGACGAAGTCAAGAGGATCCCGAATCTCCGAGACTCTGCCGAAATTCGGGACGCCTACCGCCGGCACAAGTTCCATCTCCTTCTCGATTGGCTCCGGAGTCTCGAAGCCTCACGTTCGGCCCTCGCCCACTATAGGGAACGGGGCGTGCGGGCAAAGATTACGCGGCAGGGGGACGGTGCACTTTGCCCGGCATGCGATCCCTTCAATCACCGTGAGGTGAAACACAAACGGGAGGAGCTTCCTCCGTTCCACCCGGGTTGCCGGTGCCTCGTCGTCGCGATCACAGATGTGTAGAGTTCATCCTTCGGCAGGAAGGGCTACCCGCCCGTCCCGAAACCCTCTGTCGCTCTCCCTAACGGTGAGGGTGTCAGTGAAGGCGTGAGCTCTCCTGGCGGTACCTCAGGCCGAGAACGTCGAGGGCACCAGCCCAGATCGCCGCGGTCTTCAAGAAATGGGAGCATGGCGGCACGCGCACCTATGGCCCGCGGCTCGCCGAGCCCGAGCTTGACGCCCTCAGAAGGGGTGTCTACTGACAGCACCAGCGGCGGGCGCTGCGGCTCAGAGCTGGTGGCACCCCATACAGGCGAAACGCGATCGCACCATGATGGTTGGCACTCCGACCTCAGGATGCTCTTGACGGAACACCTCTACGTTCGCCGCGGCGTTGCGAATCCGGTCCTCCAGCACGTTTTTGTAGGGCCAGGCGTCATACTCTGGCGCGTGTCGGGCGTTGGCGTACATCTTCACCGCCGTCTGGGGTTGCCCGCTCTTCACCAGCATGTCGCCGAAGTTAAGGAAGAATCCTTCGAAGTTGTGAGGGGCGATCCAGGAGTTCCAGCACACCCGCTTGGGGCCGTCCTTCGTTTCAAGGCGCATATACCGGGAGTAGTCCGCATTAACGCGGTCCACCTTCTCCCCGGTGCAGGCGTCCAGGGTCAGCCACTGGAACTGGAGTCCCTCTGCGAAGCGCTCGGAATCGTGCCGCAGAGAGGAGAGCCCATAGCCTGCCGTGAAGTAGTTGAACTCCGGCCAGGCCGCGATCGCGTCTCGCATCGTGTAGTAGCCCCGGCGTCGTAGCTTTTCGTCGCGGTGGATCGCGCCTTCCGTCATCAACAGGGCGGCGTAGAAGCCCAGGTATCGTGCCTCGCGCGGATTCAGGTGCACGGCTTCCTCGAAGTATTTCCTGGCGAGGACGGCATGGTCGGTGATTGCCGGGTCGCGGGCCGGCTCGAGACGCGCCCGCTCGGACAACCTCCAGATGTGCATCCAGCCGATGTGGGCGGCCGTCACGGCATCGTTGGGGTCTTCCAGGTACGCGGCCGTCAGGGCCGTGAGCGCCTCCGGGATCCGATCGTACTGCCCACCGTGCAGGATTGCCCAGAATAGGCCGTCGGCCTGGACCGCCGCGGGCGTGCGTTCGGCGCTCGGCGCCTTATCCGGGGCCGCCCCGATGGCCAGGGTGTTGCAACCAACGGTGAGCCCAGCCGCTGCGATGAGGATCACGAGGGAGCTACGTGGTCTCATGGCCGCCTCCTCCGAAAAAGAATGACCGTGATGGTGACATCGTTAACATATAATGTATACGCTGTCAACACCGAACTCCTATCCTAGCTCCTCGGAGGGATCGGGACCATGAAACGAGCAGGTCGCCGGGGACGGGGCCGACCCGGGGCGGGCTACTGGGGACGGCGGACCCACTACCATCACGGCAATCTCCGCCGCGCTCTGTTGGACGCCGCGCTCGCGCTGGTCGAGCGGCAAGGAGCCGACGCCCTGACCCTCCGGGCCGCAGCCCGACGCGCCGGGGTCTCTCAGGCCGCGCCGTACCGCCACTTCCGGGACAAGGAGGCGTTGCTGGCTGCCGTCGCTGAGGAGGGCTTCCGTGCGATGACAGCGGCCATGCGCCGGGCCGCGACGTTCCACGCCGGGGACCCACTGGGCCGGTTCCAGGCGCACGGGCTCGCGTACATCGAGTTCGCCGCCGGCCACCCCGCCCACTTCCGGGTGATGTTCGGGCGCCTGGCAGCGGACCGCTCGGTGCACCCGGGCTTGATGCAGGCCGCTGCGGAGGCGTTCAGCCTCCTTGTCGGCGCTATCAGAGACTGTCAGGAGGCAGGGGTCGTCCGGGGCGGGGATCCCGAAGAGCTGGCGCTCTGCGCGTGGTCGGCCACCCACGGGCTCTCCGCACTCGCCGTGGACGGGCAGCTGGCCCAGCGTGCCACGCGTCTCGGCGAGCTGGCCCGAGCCGTCACCGGTAACGTCCTGCTAGGGCTCGGGCCTAGGTAGCCCGCGACAGCCACCTACCGCATCACGGCCATCCTCGCCAAGATCCTGCACCGGCCCTGAGGTCTGCCGCGGCCGGATCCTGGAGGCCGGTCGTCCGGGGTAGTGTCCCCGCTGTTGGAAAATGCAGGAGCGCGACTTCCGGTTGCCCAGGTCCGATCGCGCGTGTACGTGTCTTCATCACATCCCGTTCGCAGCTGTCCACTGGGCATCCGTGAGGCTCCAGCCACCGCCGAGCGCCCTGTAGAGCTGCACGTAGGCGACGAGACGGTTGAGGCGGATCTGCGCGAGCGTGTTCTGCGCCGGGTAGAGCTGCTGCTGGGCTTCAAGCACCTCGAAGTAATTTGCCAATCCCTGGCGATAGCGATCGGTCGCGTGCTCGACTGCCTCCCCGAGCGCCTTCACTGCCGTCGTCTGTCCCGTCTCGGCCTCGTTCAGCTTGCCCAGCGCGGTGAGGGCGTTCGAGACTTCGCGAAGCGCGGTGAGGACCGCCTGCTCGTAGAAAAGCCGCGCCTGCTCCCATTGCGCGATGGACGCGCGATAGTTCCCCAGGGTGCGACCCGCGTTGAAGAGCGGTCCGCTGAACATGCCGGCCACCGCCCAGATCGTCGCCGTCCCTCCCGTGAGCGCCGACACCTCGGGACTCGCAGTGCCGATGAGAGAGGTCAGGTCCAGCTTCGGGAAGAACTCTGCCTTGGCGACGCCGATCCGCGCGTTGGCGCTCACGAGCTGTTGCTCGGCCTGGCGGAGGTCGGGCCGCCGTTCGAGAAGCGCCGACGGCAGTCCGGCCGGTACCGTCGGTACCACAGGCTGCTCGTACATCGGCTTCCCGCGCGCAACCGGGGTGGGAGTCGTCCCGAGCAAGATGCTGATCTGGTTTTCTTTGGCGACGATATCGCTCTCGAGCTGCGGGATTGTGGCCTGGGCGTCGCCGAGCGCGCCCAGGGCCCGCGACGTCTCCAGCTTCGAGGCGACGCCCAGGGTGAAGCGATCCAGGAACAGATCGTACGTGCGCTGGTAGGCGTCCGTGCTGTTCCGAGCGATCTGCAGCCGCACGTCGAGCTCCAGCAGCTCGAAGTAGGCCTGGGCCAGATCGCTGACCAGCGTCAACCACACGCCGCGTCGGGCGTCCTCAGTGGCGAAGAGCGTGGCCCGGGCCGCCTCGTTCGAGCGGCGGATCCGACCCCAGATGTCGAGCTCCCACGACGCCGAGAGCGTGCCGGAGTAGAAGTTGCTGGTGGTGGGGGCCTGTCCACCGGGCCCACCCAGCACGCCGGGCGTGATGTTGCTCCTCGACACGCCGCCGCTGTAGTCGAGAGACGGGTAGAGGTCCGATCGAGCAACCCTGAGAATCGCTTGGGCCTCCTGCACGCGGGCGGCAGCGATCCGCACGTCGTAGTTCCGGCTCAGGGCCTCCTGGATCAGGCCCTTCAGGACGGGGTCGCGGAACACCTCCCACCAGGGCTCGTCGGCGAGCGACGAGGCCTCCGCCGTGGCCTGCCCGCGGAACGTCTGGGGCTCGGCCACGGAGGGGCGCTTGTAGTCCGGTCCGATCGCGCAGCCGGCCAGGAGCGCCGCCGCGACGATGCCAGAGGCGATCCATCCGCGCACGGACACGGTCATGGTCGTCTTCCGTCGGCGGCAAGGGCCTGGTCCGTTCCTCCGCGGATCGGAGCCAGCGTCCCGGCCGGTATTGCCGTCTGCTCGCGCTTTCGTTTGAAGCGCTCACTCACGTAGAACGTGACGGGAATGATGAAGATGGCGATGAGGGTCGCCGCGAGCATGCCGCCGACCACCGTCGTGCCCAGGATCTGTCGGGAGTTGGCGCCGGCGCCTTTCGAGATCACGAGCGGAAGAACGCCGAGGATGAAGGCGAAGGCGGTCATGAGGATGGGGCGGAGCCGGACACGCGCGCCGGCCAGCGCGGCGTCGAACAGCGAGGCCCCGTGCTCGTATTCTTCCTTAGAGAACTCGACGATGAGGATCGCGTTCTTGGCGGCCAGGCCGATGACCATCACCAGGCCGATCTGGGAGAACACATCCAGCTCAAAGCGACCGAGCCAGAGCGCTCCGACGGCGCCCAGGACGGCGATGGGCGTGCCGAGGAGGACACCCAACGGCAGCGTCCAGCTCTCGTACTGGGCGGCCAGGAGCAGGAATACCACGAGCAGCGAGAAGCCGAAGACGGCGGAGGGCGGGACGCCCTCCGCCGCCACCTTTTCCTGGAACGAAATCCCCGAGTACTCGAAGCCCATGTCGCGGGACATGGTTTGCGCGAACACCTCCTCGAGCGCCCGCATGCCCTGCCGGGTGCTGTAACCCGGCACGAGCGATCCGTTGATCTGCGCCGCGCGGTACTCGTTGAACCGCGTGGTGAACTCGGGGCCGTTGACCGGTCTCATGGTGACCAGCGTGGACAGCGGCACCGCGTGGCCGGCGGCGTTGCGCACGTAGAACTGACCGACGTCCTCGGCCCGGGTTCTGTACTCGCCCTCGGCCTGGACGTACACCTGCCAGACCCGTCCGTACTGGTTGAAATAGTTCACGAAGGCGCCGCCCAGGAACGCCTGGAGGGCCTGGTAGACCGAGGACAGCGCGATCCCTTGCTTGAGGACCTTCTCCTGATCGACCTCGGCAAAGAGCTGCGGCGCGCCCGGCAGCAGCGTGGTGAAGAGCCGGGCGAACTCGGGTCGCTTCCGCGCGGCGGCGAGGAACTTGGCGGTGTTCTCGGCCAGGAACGCGGGATCTCGGCCCGCGCGATCCTCCAGGATGAACGTCACGCCGCCGGACGTTCCGATGCCAGGGATCGCGGGCGGCGAGAACGCGAAGACCTGGGCCTCGGCCACGCCGGCCAGCCGCTGGTTCAGCTCGCGTATGATGACGTCGGCCGTGAGGCCCTTCTTGTCCCGCGCGTCCCAGTCGTCCAGCGTGATGAAGTAGAACCCGTTGTAGGTGGTCGTCACCAGGCTCAGCAGGCTGAAGCCGGCCACGCCCGTGTAGTACTTGATGCCGGGCGTCGTCTTGAAGATGGCGTCGAGCTTGTCGTTGACGGCCGCGGTGCGACCCAACGTCGCGGCCAGGGGAAGCTGGACGTTGACGTAGAAATACCCCTGATCCTCGTCGGGGACGAAGCCGCCGGGAAGCCGGGAGCCGATGAGGCCGGCGAAGACGGCCACGGCGAGGAGGAGGATCATCGAGAAGGCCGACTTGCGGATCAGATGGCCGCAGGCGCCGACGTAGCCGTTGGTGGCGCGGGCGAACCAGCGGTTGAAGCCACGGAAGAACGCGCCCAGCGGGCCGCGGGTCTCCCGCCGCGGCCGCAGAAGCAGCGCCGAAAGCGCCGGGCTCAGCGTGAGCGCGTTGAACGCCGAGATCAG
>WNFT01000849.1_pt1 | contig 25751 bp, 15 predicted proteins | sample 5400191 | NCBI WGS metagenome assembly WNFT01 (sample SAMN13153359, study PRJNA577476) | soil metagenome | isolation source: 80 cm saprolite under Madrone tree | place: USA:California | collected 2016-06-14 | reverse complement strand
ATTCAACAATCGTTTCTGTCAAGGTCATCACGTGGCGCACCGGTTGGTCCGGATAACCGGCCCAGATTTGCCGCGAAATCGTGACGGCCAGAGCATCGGGATTCGTTTGCGTGCGGACAATCAGGTGATGCGATCCCACGCCCCACTGAAAAAGAGCGAGATAGAATTCCGGACTGGCCTCATCCTGTATCTCGACATCGCGGGCATTCGCGGCGACGCCGACGATCTCATTCCATTGCGGAGTGCCCTTGCCGTCCGTGGACACGCTCAAACGTTTTCCAACGATGTCCAGCGTGCCCCAATATTTTCTGGCCATCGCTTCGTTTACCATGACGACTTTTTGCGCGCCTAGTTGGTCCTGTTCCGCGAACTCCCGGCCTCGCATGAGAGAAATACCAAGCATGCGGAAATAGTCCGGCGAGATGTATCGAGCGATGACGCTCTCCGTTACCGCTGATTGTTCGGGAAGCGCGCCTTCGAGTTGCAAGCCCGAGTGCTCGTACATCATCCCGTCCAAGATGCCGTGATCGGAGGCGACAACGTCTTCGACTCCGGGCAGGCGGCGCACGCGCCCTAGCGTGTCTTTCAAACGCACGATCTGGGCAGCGGCATTTGCGTCGGAATCTTTGAGGCTCCACTGCGGCGGCTGAGGCAGGTCAAAGGTCAGAAGATGATCAGTGCGGAAGCCGGGATTCTGGTGCAGCAAGTGAGCGAGCGTCTGCAGCATGAGCGTCGAGCCGATGAGCAGAATAAAAGCGAGGGCCACTTCCACGACGACGAGCGCGTTGCCGAAGCGTGAAGTTCCGCCGACGCTTCCGGCCGTTCCTTCTTTCAGGGCGTCGCTGGGAGCCATGCGCGCGGCACGGCGCGCCGGAGCGAAACCGAAGACAACTCCTGATACCAAAGAACTCGCCAGCGCGAACCACAGTAAGGTCCAATCTGGTGTTATTTCGGCGAGCCGCGGTGTGCCGCTCGGCGCGATAGCGCGAAAAATCCGTACGATGCCGGCGGCCAGCGCAATTCCGACCACGCCGCCTAGCAATGCCAAGAGACAGCTTTCGACTAATCCTTGGCGTTGCAGTCTTCCCGGCGAGGCGCCCAGCGCGGCGCGCACGGCCATTTCGCGGTTTCTGCCCCAGCCGCGCGCCATCAGCAGACTCGTCAAGTTGGCGCAAGCGATCAGGAGTACGAAGGTGGCTGCGGCCAGAAGGACGAGGTAGCTCCGCCGCGCGTCGTGGACGCGGCTTTCGAGGAGCGGCTCGGCGGAGAGCTTGTACCCTTTGCCCAGAGTTGGATCTAACTTCGCGATACGCTGCGCGATGGTGGCGAGCTCCGCTTGCAGAGTTTCTAGCCGTTCTCCTTTTCGGAATCTGCCGAGGACCTGGAACCTGAAGAACTTTTGATTCTGCTCGATTTCGGGTGTCAGCGAGAGCGGCAACCAGACTTCTGATTTTTCGGGAAACGCAAAACCTTCGGCCGCAACTCCGATGATAGTGTAGACCTCCTTGTCCAAAATCAGTCTTCGGCCAATCGCCGCCGGATCCTCTGCAAAACGGGTGCGCCAGAGAGCATCGCTGATGACCGCTAAACGATCCTGCCCAGGTTGGTGATCCTGTTCGGAGAGCAAGCGCCCTTGCTCCGCACTGCCCCCAAGTTCCTCGAAGAATCCGCTGGTGACGCTGGTTACACGCAGCACCTCCGGCTGGTCCAAACCAGTCAACGTCCTGTCTGTCGGCCAGTACGCGGCGGTCTCTTCCAAGAGAGTGGCTTGCCCGCGAACTTCCTGGAAAGCCGGCCACGTCAAGGGGAGAGTAAAATTGGGGAACATGGCCGTCTTGGTATGAAAGGTGACAATTCGCGCAGAGTCTTTGTAGGGCAGCGGACGTAGCACTACGGCATTCACGATGCTGAAAATGGCAGTGTTCGCGCCGATGCCTAGCGCCAGCGTGAGCGCGGCGACGGCGGCGAAGCCGGGATTTTTGCGGAGCATGCGAAAGGCGAAGCGCAAATCCTGGAAGAGCGTTTCAAGTAGCGGGAGCCCACGCCGGTCGCGGTAGGTTTCTTTTGTTTGTTCGACGCCGCCCAATTTCAATAGTGCCTTCCGTCTTGCTTCTGCGGCGGTCATGCCCGCGCGGAGATTGTCATCGATATGCATTTGGAGATGGCTGTCCATTTCGGCGGCGAGATCCTTTTCTCGGCGTTCTTTGCTAAACAGTCCGCCCAGCCTCAAGAACCAAGCACGCAATTGCCTCATAGTCTCCCTCACGTCACCGGCCGGTCTGAAGACCGGCCAACACAATAACTATTCGTAGCGCAGCGCTACCATCGGATCGACGCGGGTCGCGCGGCGCGCGGGGAGCCAGGTGGCGAGCAGCGCGATGCCGCCCAGCAAGAGCGACACGCCGAAAAATGAAACCGCGTCCACGGGATTGAGGCCGAAAAGCATCGCGGCCATCAGTCGCGAGACACCGGCGGAAGCGGCGACACCGATAAGCATGCCGGCGAGAATGGGCTGGAAGCCTTCGCGGAGGACGTGCCGCAATACCTGAACACTCTGTGCGCCAAGAGCCATGCGGATGCCGATTTCCCGGGTACGTTGGGCGACGTTGTAGCTAACCATGCCATACACACCCATGCAGGCCAGGAGAAGACCGAGCACGCCGACAATGCTTGCAAGCAATCCGCCGATGCGCGAGACCACAAAGAATGGGTCCATCGAAACCATTGTGTATAACGGGGCGCCGATGACGGGGAGATTGGCGTCCACGCGGCGAACCTCTTGGCCGATTGCCGGGAGCAGAGGCGTGGGATCGCCTTCGGTACGTGCAAGCAGTGTGCTTGTCCATTGACGGGATTGCGAGAGCGGCAGGTAAACGTAGGATTCATCTATTTTGCGCAGGTCCATGCTGCGCACATCGCGGGCCATACCAATGACTTCGCTGCTCGCGACGAACGGATCCTTCTCGCCCGGGAAGGACGTGGTGCCCTTTTCCGAGCCGATCTTGAGGCGCTTGCCGATGGGATCACGGCCGGGCCAGAAGCGACGGGCAGTTGCTTCGCTGATAACCACGACCGGAGCCTGTCCATCTGCCTCGCGAAGCGTGAAGCTGCGGCCGCGAACGATGGGAATGCCGAGCGCGTCAAAGTAGTTTGGCGTGACAAAGCTGTATCCAGCGACAGGCGGTTCGCTTCCCTTAGCGCCGGGAGTGGCAGGTGCGGTGTCGACGGGAGCAACCGGCACCCAGCGGATCCCACCGATCGGCCCGCGCGAGGCCTGTGCGACGGAGTGCACGCCTGGAAGATTCGCGATCCCCTGGATGAGGTCACGATTTAGCTGGAGCATGCGTGACTGGGAGTAGTGCAGGTTCGCCGGATTGTACATTTCCAGGTACGCCACGCGCCGCGCCTCGTAACCAGGATCGATCTTGAGGGCGCGCTGCGAGCCGCGAAGGAGCAGAGCGGAGCTGATGAGCAGGACGAGGCACGCAGCCATCTGTCCGGCGATAAGGATTCCGCGCAGCCGCGAGCGGCTCAGACGCTGGCCGAAAGCCGTGCCCTCTTCCTTGAGAGCGGAGTTCACATCGGATTTTGAAGCCTGCAAAGCGGGAGCGAGTCCGAAGGCAATTCCCGCGCCGCAGGAAACGAACAAGGCGTAGGCGAAGATCCGAATGTCAGGGCTGATTTCCAGAGCGATGGTGCCCCAGAACGAAGGGAGGGCCGAAGCGATCTGGACGATCAAGAGGTGGAGCATCCAGCCGGCAAGAGGCAAACCGAGGGCTCCAGCGAGAAGGGCGATCATGATGCTTTCTGTAAGCAACTGGCGCAAGAGGCGCGGTCGGCCTGCGCCGAGGGCCAGGCGCACGGCAATTTCCTTGCGCCGTGCGACCGCCCTGGCAAGCAACAGGCCTGCAACATTGGCGCAAGCAATCAGCAGGAGCAAAGCGACGGCAGTCATGGCGGCAGCGACGACAGGCCAAGCCTCGCTGTCAAGGGCAGTCAGGTTATCGCGGCCGGAGACGACGGAAATGGATGAGTTGCGTTTCGTATCAGGATAGGCTGCGCGCAACTGTTCGGCAAGAACGTTGAGTTCGGCTTGCGCGTCGAAAAGCGAAACGCCAGGTTTCAACCGGCCGGTGGGAAAGCCGGCCATCACCCGATGATTTTCTAATTCCTGTCGGGTCATTGCGCCCAACGCGATTCTTGCGGGGATGGGTGCCCAAAGATCGGGAACAGATGGCGCGGTAGCAAGGTAATCGAGCGGCGTAACGCCGACGACCGTAAAGGCCACACCATTCAGATGGAGGATCGAACCCACAACTTTGGGGTTGGAATGAAAGCGTCGCTGCCAGGAATTACCGCTCATCAGGACAACCGGCGGAGCATTGGCTTGATCATCTTCAGGCAGGAGGAGGCGGCCCAAGAGAGGAGTCGCTCCCAGCATTGGGAAGTAGTTGCCAGAAACGAAATAGCAACCGATGGGTTGAGCGCTGCCCTGAAGCATTTGCGGGAGCTGGAAGCCAACGGCTCCAGCGATGCGCGGCGTGGCCTCTGGACCGGTGGTAGGCAGGTCGGAAGAAGTGACGGCCGTGCCGAAGGCAAACAGAGAAAGATCGGAGAACGAGCTGGAGTGGTCGCGATAGTAGAGATAATCGGGATAAGAGAATCTGCCTTCGCGTCCTCCGGGAGTGGTGCGAAAGACCGCTGCCAGTCGGTCCGGATCCTTTACCGGTCGCGGACGCAAGACAAGAGCATCGAAAGCGGTAAAGATGGCGGTGTTGACGCCGATGCCGAGGGCCAGAGTTAGGACTGCCACGCAAGTGAAGCCGGGATTTTTGCGGAGCATGCGACAGGCGAAGCGCAAATCCTGGAAGAATGTTTCAAGGAGAGGAAGACCGCGGCGATCGCGATAGGTTTCTTTGGTTTGTTCGACCCCGCCAAGTTTGATGAGCGCCAAGCCCCGTGCCTCTGCGGGGCTCATGCCGGCGCGGAGATTGTCTTCGATGTGCATCCGAAGATGGCTGTCCATCTCGGCGGCAAGTTCGTTGTCACGCCGGTCTTTGCGAAAGAGCCCGGCGAGCCTGAAGAGCAACGCGCGCAGCTGTCTCATGCGGATTCCTTTCCGGGGGCCAGGAACCGCGCGAGAATTTCCGTGGTCTGCTCCCACTCGCGTGCTTCCTTCTCCAGTTGCTTGCGGCCGGCGCGCGTCAGCTTGTAGTACTTGGCTTTCCGGTTGTTATCCGACGTGCCCCACGCGGAAGAGATGTAGCCTTCCTGCTCCAGCTTGAGCAGAGCGGGGTAGAGCGTTCCGTAGTTCACCGCCAGCAGGTCGCCGCTGGTTTGCTCGATACGGCGCGCGATTCCGTATCCATGCAGCGGGCCCAAGGCTTGCAGCGTTTTCAGCACCATTAAGGCCAGCGTTCCTTGCCAGACGTCCGCTCTTTCGCCCATGGTGTTCTCCGGTAGCCTCTATTGGATGCCCATACCTATATGCTACAGTTCCTATGGGAATGCAATAGAAGAGACGACAGACCCCGGCATTTTGTTTCCAGGTTTTTTAATTTTTTTCCCGCCTACCTTCTTGACTCCTCCGAAACTTCCCACTAGCCTCATGCGTCTACCTTTACGGTTGCCGGGGGACGGTTGTCCTTTCAAAGCCTTCGCCAGGAGTCTTGCATGCGTTCCAAGAAGATTTTCAGGTGTGTCTCAGCGGTCTGCTTCGTGGCTGTATTTGCTCTGGTCTGTGCTACGCCGGCTGTTCAGGCGCAAGGAGGCGAGCCGCAATATTTCGCCATTCGCGGCGCGAAAGTGGTCCCTGTTGCCGGGCCGCCGATGGAGAACGCGACGATCGTTATTTCTCGCGGCCTTATCACGGCAGTTGGAAAGGACATTGCCATTCCGCCCGAGGCGTGGGTCGTCGAAGGGAAGGGCCTTACCGTTTACCCAGGGCTAATCGATTCTCTTACGGATGTGGGGCTTCCCGTCGCGGCGCCAGCGAGCGGCGAAGGCGGCCCGCGCCGCCCGGCTTCAGAGGGCGCGCGCGGTCCTGAGGATCGGCCCTACTCCACGCCGTGGCGCAGCGCGGCAGACGAAGCTAGCCTGAGCGACAAGCGCATCGAAACCTGGCGCAGCGCGGGATTTACAACCGTTGTGTCCGCGCCAAAAGGGGGAATTTTCCCGGGACAGGCGGCGGTGCTGGATCTAGCGGGTGAACGCGCCGGGGATCTGGTGGTGAAATCGCCGGTAGCGATTCCGGTGACGTTCCAGACCTCGGGAGGATTCGGCGGCGGGTTTCCCGGTTCGATCATGGGATCGCTAGCCTACATTCACCAGGTCTGGCTGGACACGGCGTGGAGCGTCAAAGCGCAAGCGACGTACGAAAAGAATCCTCGCGGCGTGGCCCGGCCGCGCTATGACCGCACCGAAGCCGCGCTTGCCGAAGCGCTGGAAGATCACGCGCTGGTTTTGATCCCCGCAAACAATTCGATACAACTGCGGCGCGCGCTTGAACTGGTTGATCGCTGGAATGTTAAGGGCGCCATTTATGGCGGCCAGATGGCATACGAAGTGGCTCCGGAAATTGCCGCGAAAAAACTCTCCGTACTCGTGAATCTGAAGTGGCCGGAGGCCGAGAAAGACACCGATCCCGAGGATAAGCCGCCGCTGCGAACGCTGCAGTTCCGGGATCGGGCGCCTTCTTCACCGGCGGCGCTGGCCAAAGCGGGCGTCAAGTTTGCGTTTTATTCCGGCGGCATCACTGCGCCGAAGGACACGCTCAAAGGCGCGAAGAAATCGATTGACGCGGGCCTGGCGCCGGACGCCGCGCTTCGCGCGCTGACGCTCTCGACGGCGGAAATCTTCGGCGTCGCCGACCGCCTGGGCTCCATCGAAAACGGAAAAATCGCGAATCTCGTCGTTACCGATGGCGACCTCTTCGAGGAAAAAACGAAGATCAAAATGGTCTTTGTCGACGGCCGCAGATTTGAAGTTCGCGAGCCGGAGAAGCCAAAGGAGCCGCCGAAAGGCGACATCAGCGGGAAATGGAAGCTCTCCTACACCACGCCTGATGGGCCCGAGGAGTCTGCGGCCGACCTCACCATGGATAAAGACGGCACGGTCTCCGGCACGCTCACCAGCAAACGCGGCACCGCCTCGATCATCAGCGGCTACCTGAGCGTGGACAAATTCAGCTTCACCATCAACATTCCAATCGAGGGATCCCCCGCGGACGTCGTTTTTTCCGGCACGTTTGACGGGACGTCACTGAAGGGCACCATCCGGGTGCAGGGTATCTCGCTAGATTTCACCGCTGTCAAACCCACGATCACTACTACTGCGGCGGCTGTGCTTGGAGGTGCCCAGTGAAGGGCTCATCTGGATTTTTCATCAATGCAAAGAACCTGCGATTTCTGAGTCTCCTTTCTATTCTTTGCTTCCCGCTGCTGGCCGCTGCAGCGCCGCCGGACGCGCCCGCCGTCATCGTGATTCGAAACGCCACCATCCTGACCGTCTCACATGGGAACATCGAGCATGGCTCCATCCTTATTAAGGATGGCAAAATCGCCGAAGTCGGCCAGACCGTCAACGCACCGAAAGATGCTCAGGTGATTGATGCCGCGGGACAGTTCGTCATTCCCGGCATTATCGATTGCCATTCGCACATCGCGGCGGAAAGCATCAACGAAGGCAGCGTTTCGATCTCTTCCATAGTGAACATGGCGGAGATTTTGAATCCGGAGGACATCGACATCTATCGCGATCTCGCGGGGGGAGTCACGTCGGCAAATATTCTGCACGGCTCCGCGAATGCCATCGGAGGGCAGACGCTGGTCATCAAGCTGCGCTGGGGCCAGCCCGCGTCGAAGCTCCCGTTCGAAGGCGCGATTCCCGGCATCAAGTTCGCGCTGGGCGAAAATCCCAAGCGTTCGAACTTCAGCATCCCGGGACAGCCCCGGCGGTATCCCGCGACGCGCATGGGTGTCGAAGAAACGATTCGCGGCGCGTTCAGCGAAGCCCGCGATTATAAGAAAACGTGGGACGAGTACAACAAGCGCGCCGGTGCGGGTGAAAAAAATCTTATTCCGCCGCGCCGCGATCTGCGTCTTGAACCGCTTGTCGAAGTGCTGGAAGGCAAGCGCTACGTGCACTCACACTGCTACCGCGAAGATGAAATCCTGATGCTGCTTCGCGTCGCGAAAGAGTTTGGTTTCAAAGTTCGGACGTTTCAACACGTTCTGGAAGGCTACAAAGTCGCGGATGAATTGGCCGCCGCGGGAGTCGGCGCATCCACTTTCTCGGATTGGTGGGCCTACAAAGTGGAAGCCTACGATGCAATTCCGTATAACGCGGCGTTGATGACCCGCCGCGGCGTGGTGGTTTCCATCAATTCCGATGACGCCGAAGAAGCCACGCACTTGAATCAGGAAGCTGCCAAGAGCATGAAGTACGGCGGGCTCTCGCATGATGAAGCGCTGAAAATGGTCACGCTGAATCCCGCGATGCAGCTCGGCATCGACAAGCGCGTTGGCACGATTGACGTGGGGAAAGACGCCGATCTCGCAATTTACAACCACGACCCGCTGAGCGCTTACGCCGTGGTGCAGAAAACGCTGATCGATGGCCGCGTTTACTTCGACCTTCAGCGCGACATCGCCGAACGCGCCGAGCGCGAAAAAGAGAAGAAAGCGCTCATCGAGAAATTCAAGAAAGCGGCGGAGAAGAAGCCGGAAGAGAAAAACCCGGATGCAGCCGGTCAAAAGCCTGGAGAGAAGAAACCCGAAGAGAAAAAGCCGGAAGTAAAGAAGCCGGAGGAAAAGCCCAAGCCGCCTCAATCAAACAGCGCCGACTCCGCGGCCGTTTTTCAAAGGGGTGCGCTGTGAAGACCGCCTCCATCGCTCTTCGAACCGCATTCATTCTCGTCGCGATCTGTGTCCTCGCTGCTATCGCAGGCGCGCAGGCGGCGCCCCCCAACACCTACGCGATCACGCACGCAAAAATCTTTACGCTTGCCGGGAGCGCCATCGAGGACGGCACGGTCGTCTTCCGCGATGGAAAAATCACCGCGGTGGGCGCCGGCATTGACATCCCGCCGGGGACGCAGGTCATCGACGCAAAAGGATTACAAGTTTATCCGGGAATTTTCGACTCGATTACCCAGATGGGATTGCGGGAAATTGGCGCCGTCAGCGCCACTGTCGATTCGACGGAGACGGGAAATTACAATCCGGACGTCGTTGCAGCCACGGCAGTATCTCCGTCGAGCGAACACATTCCCGTCACGCGCGCCGCGGGCATCACGGAGGTTCTCGCCGTTCCGGGCAGTGGCGGTTTCGATTCCGGCGGATCAAACAGCATAATCGGCGGCCAAGCCTCAGCGATCCACCTGGCCGGATGGGTCATCGACGAAATGCTCATCAAGAAAAGCGCGGCGATGGTGATCCGCTGGCCGGAGATTGAGACACAAACGTTCGACTTCGCCACGTTCTCGCCCAAGGAAAAACCATACACCGAAGCCAAGCAGGAATATGACAAGCAGGTGAATGAAATCACCGACTGGCTCGAGCGCGCCCGGCACTATGCCCAGGTCATGGAGAAAGGCTCGCCCGCGAAATACGATCGCGACCTGAAGCTGGAGGCGCTAGCGCCGGTCGTTCGCCGCGAACTGCCTGTGCTGGTGTTTGCCGATCGCGCGCGAGAGATTCGCAACGCCGTCGAGTTTTGCGACAAGCAAGAGCTGAGGATGATCCTCGCCGGCGGCGCCGAGGCCTACAAGGTGAAGGACCTTCTCCGTTCGAAAGGTGTGCCCGTCATCCTGCGGCCGACGCTTACACTCCCGCCCGAAGAGGATGATCCCTACGATCGCTTGCTTTCCCAGCCCGCGGAGCTGGCTTCTGCCGGGGTGAAGTTCGCCATCGCCAGCTTCGACAATTCTTTCGCGCGGCGGCTGGGACAAAACGCCGCCAACGCCGTCGCGCACGGCCTTCCGTATGACGAGGCGCTCAAGGCCGTCACGATTTATCCGGCACAGATTTTTAGCCTGGGCGATCAGATCGGGACCATCGAGCAGGGCAAGCTCGCCAACCTCATGGTGACCAACGGCGACCCGCTCGAGTTGACCACCGACGTCAAGTACCTCTTCATCCGGGGACAACTCACGTCCATGGAAAACCGTCATCTCCGCCTCTACGAGAAGTACTCAAAGCGGCCGAAGACGCAGTAATTTGGCCGTATGTGCGTGTAAACGTAGGGGCGTGGCCATCTTTTGCCTCGCCTCAGAACAAAACTGCCCTCCCAAGGCTAAATTCTAAGAAACTTTTTGTGGGCAGTTGCGTTTCTATAGTTGAACCTCATGCGCACACCTCTACTCATTGCCCTCCTGGTGTCGACGCTCACGGCCGGGTCCTATCCCGCCCGCGCGCAAGAGGAACCGGGGAAAATCGTCGAGCAGTGCGTGAAGGCCGCCGGCGGCGGCAAAGCGCTGAGCAGGATTCAAACCTTAACGCTCGAAGGGACTTTCGCGAGTGACAACGGGAAAACGGGAACCTACACGCTGGATACCAAGCTGCCGAACCGCTACTACTCGGAATTGCTGGCCGGCGATAAGAACGTGATCGAGGCGTACAACGGGAAGTCGGCGTGGCATCAGAATGGCGCCGGTGAGTTTGGCACGCTAGTGGGTCCCGAAGGAATGCAATTGGAAGCGGCCGCGCAGTTTTACAACTCCCGGCTGCTGAATCTCAAGAAAAACAAAATCACGCTGGCGCTTGTGGGGCACACGCAAGTGCGTGGAAGAGACGCACTGCAACTCGCGGTGACCACGGCCACGGGAGTAAAGCGGCAAGTATTCTTCGATCCTCAGACGCACCTGATCGTGAAAGAAGCGGCGACGGTCGGTGGGGTCGAGGAAGAAATTCTCTACGACGACTATCGAGCCGTGGATGGCGTGAAGTTGCCGCACAAAATCGAGCTGCACCGCGGGAACGAAAAGTACGACGTGAACGTCACACGCGCGGTGATCAATGGAACCGTCGGCGAACGCGTGTTTGATTTCCCCATCAAGTCGCAAGTTAAGCTGCCGGACTTGAAAGCGTTGTTTAAAGAGATTGACGACAACCAGAAAGCCATCGACAAACTTAAAGAGAACTATGCCGGGTCGCAATCCGAGGAAGAAACGGAACTCGAGGGCGACGGCAAAGTCAAAAAGCATGAGATCAACGAGTACACGTTTTTCTATCTCAACGGAGATGAGATCACTACGCTGGTTAAGAAAGACGGCAAACCGCTGAGCGACGCGGAACAGAAAAAGGAAAACGAAAAGACGCAGAAACGCATCGAGGAACACCAGAAACGCGCCGCCAAGAAAGAAGCAAAAGAAGAGAAGGCCAAGGAAGAAGGGAAAAACAACGGAAAAGATGAACCGGGGATTGAGATATTCCTGCGCGCCAGCCAATTCGTGAATCCGCGACGGGAACGCTTTCGCGGGCAAGACGTACTGGTCTTCGATTTCGAGCCGAATCCAGAATTCAAAGCGCACAAGCTGGTTGAAAAAGTGGTGCAGAAACTCGCCGGAGTCGTTTGGGTGGACGAGAAAGCGTACGACGTGGCGCGGCTGGAAGCCTATTTTACCGGAGACATGAAAATCGGTGGCGGCCTGCTGGCGAACCTGCAGAAGGGCACCAGCTTCGTTTTCGAGCAATCGTTTGTGAATAACGAAGTGTGGCTGCCGACATTCATGGAAGCGCACGTCGGAGTACGCTTTCTGCTGGTGAAGGGAATCAAGGCCAGCATCGCGACGCGCTATTGGGACTACAAGAAATTCAATGTGGAGACGCTCTCAACAATTGCGAAGCCCAAGGGAGCGACGGATGCGCCCGCGGATCCGCCGACGAAACCCGAGTGAAAGCGACTCGCGTCAACAGTGAGTCGTGCCAGATTGTCTGAGGTACAATCCAGCGCATGAACTCGGGGAGCGAATTCAGCTGGGAACAGAATTTCGGGAGAGCTTGGGTCTTTCTCTGCTTGGCGTTTTGCGCGCATGTGGCGGACGAAGCACTGACGGGCTTCCTCCCTCTTTACAACGCCACGGTTATGGCGATGCGCAGCCAATACAAGTGGTTTCCAATGCCGACATTCGGATTCCGCGAGTGGCTGGCGGGGCTCATCGCTACAAATATCGTTCTGTTGCTGCTGACGCCGTTTGCGTTTCGAAACGCCTGGTGGCTGCGGCCGTTGGCGTACTTCAACGCCGGCGTCCATCTCTTGAACGGAATGGGCCACACACTGGCAACCATCTTCGGGCAAACCGTCTCGACCATTCACATCGCACGCCCCGCGCCCGGCTTCTACTCATCGCCGCTGCTCTTTGCAGGTTCGATCTATCTTCTGGTTCGATTGCGCGCCAGCCGCCGAAGCCAGGCAGCCACTTCCTGAAAGCGTAAGGCGAAGGTTCGGGGGAGGAATATGCGACGAAATAGTTTTCCCAACTTTTTCTTGACCATCGTGGCTCTGTTGGTTTGCACAAGCGCCGATTTGCGCGCACAAGCAAAGCCGGAGATGAACACGGAGGAAGCGCCGCTGCGCGTCGCTCTTGCTGGACTTGCGCACGGCCATGCCTTCGGATTCTTCGACCAGTTTCAGCGCCGGACGGACCTGCAAGTCGTGGGGATCGCCGAAGCCGATCACCAACTCACGGAACAATTTGCGAAGAGATACGGCTTGCCGCCTGGCATCTTCTATTCCGATCTGGAGGAGATGCTGAAGAAAACGCATCCTCAGGCGGTGCTCGCCTACACCAACACCTACGATCATCGCCGCGTCGTGGAAATTTGCGCGCGGCATGGCGTTCCAGTGATGATGGAAAAGCCGCTGGCCGTCAGCCTCGAAGATGCGCGCGCCGTCGAGAGAGCGGCGCACGAAGCGAAGATTCAAGTTTTGGTGAATTACGAGACCACCTGGTATCGCAGCAATCAGGCGGCTTACGATTTGACGCGCGAAAACGCAATTGGAGAAATTCGGAAAATTGTCGTGCATGATGGCCACAGTGGCCCGAAAGAAATCAATGTTGGACCGGAGTTTCTCGCATGGCTGTCCGATCCCAAACTGAACGGCGCGGGTGCGCTCTTTGATTTTGGCTGCTACGGCGCGGACCTGGCGACCTGGCTGATGGATGGCCGCCGGCCAGTCTCGGTGACCGCGGTGACGCAGCAAATCAAGCCGGATGTGTATCCGCGAGTGGATGATGAGGCGACTATCATCCTGACCTATCCCCGCGCGCAAGCGATTATTCAGGCCTCCTGGAATTGGCCGTTCTCGAGAAAAGACATGGAAGTCTACGGGCAGAAAGGCTATGCCATCACTGTTGGGCGTAATCAACTGCGCGTGCGGCTCCCTGAGAAAGAGGAGGCTTCGACCGAAGCTAGGCCATTGGAGAAAACGAAGGAAGATTCCGTTTCCTATTTACGAGCGGTGCTCTTAGGCGGAATGAAGCCGGACGGATTGTCGTCGCTTGAGACGAATGTGATCGTTACGGAGATTCTTGATGCTGCCAGAAAGTCCGCGGCCACAGGCAAGACCGTGCCCCTGCCGGGAAACCCATAAGAGCCATTGCGATGTTTTATTTTGCAGAAACGGAGCGATCCAGCACTTCACGGACTTTTTCCGAGAGAACTTGCGGTGTAAATGGTTTTTGCAGGAAGGAAATTCCTTCTTCTAGCGTCCCATCTTGCGCGATCACGTTGTACGTGTAGCCGGACATATACAGCACGCGCAGATTGGGATAACGCCCGGTGAGCCGCTTGGCTAGCTCGCGTCCGCTGGAGCCCGGCATCACAATGTCCGTCAGGAGCAGATGGATTTCAGCGCCATTGTTTCCCGCCAGGCGCTCCGCTTCTTCAGGCGTATGCGCTTCGATTACCTTATAGCCGCGCTCGGAGAGAACCATCTGCGCCAGCTCGCGTACGGCGGGCTCGTCTTCAACGAGCAGGATGGTTTCGTGGGCTTTGTGAGTTGCAGAAGCGAGCGTCTCCGGCGCCGGCAGATCCAGGACGGCATCCTTGACACGCGGCAGATAGACCTTGAAGGTAGTGCCCTTTCCCAGTTCGCTGTACACCCAGACGTAGCCGCCGCTCTGCTTCACAATGCCATACACGGTCGATAAACCAAGCCCGGTGCCTCTGCCGCTTTCCTTCGTGGTGTAAAACGGCTCGAAAATGTGGGCGACCGTTTCGGCGCTCATGCCGATTCCGGTGTCCGAGACCGCCAGCAGGACATACGGTCCGGGACGGACGATCGCGTGATCGAGCGTATACGCGGAGTCCAGATCGACGTTGCTGGTTTCAATGACGATGCGGCCGCCCTCGGGCAAGGCGTCGCGCGCATTCACGACCAGATTCATGATGACCTGCTCGACTTGACCGGGATCCGCCTTGATTGTTGCGACGTCCTTGGACACAAATGTTTTCATCTCGATGTTCGCGCTCATCAGCCGGCGGAGGAGGTGGTCCAGATTCACAACGATGGAGTTGAGATCGATGATTTTTGGCCGCAGAACCTGCTTGCGGCTGAAGGCGAGCAACTGCCGTACCAGCGTGACCGCGCGATCGGCGGCGTCTTCGATGCGCCGGATGTCGCTGTGCAGCGCGGGTTGATTCAGGCAGCGCTGCAAGGCGATTTCGATGTAACCTTTAATGATCGTCAGCAGATTGTTGAAATCGTGCGCGACACCTCCCGCCAGCCTGCCTACGGCCTCCATTTTGCGTGCCTGCATTAACTGATTCTCGAGCAGTTTCCGCTCGGTGATGTCGACGATCAAGCCTTCCATGACCGGATGGCTATCACTGCCGCGGACTACCACTGCCGTGTCGCTGACCCAGATAATCTCTCCGTCCTTGCGTGTAATGCGATATTCGGCCTGGAAGGGTTCGCCGCGTGAGCTGGCTTCCTCCGCGGCGTTCACGATGGGATGATCTTCGACAGGAATGTGGCGAATCCACTCTCTCGAAGTCGAGAGCCATTCGTCCACGGAGTAGCCGAACATTGTCTCGACTTGGGGGCTGACGTACAGCCATTGGCCCTTGACACCAAGCTCCGCGATGTAGCTGATGGCCGCGACTTGCTCGACAAGCATGCGGTATTTGATTTCGGCTTCGGCGCGAGCACGCTGGGCGCTAACTCTTTCCGTGATGTCGCGGCTCACGCAGATAATGCTGCCATCTGACAAGGTGGTTATAGCCATTTCCGTGGGGACCGCAGTTCCGTCGCGACGGTGTATGGTGACAGGCCCATACCATCTGCCATGTTGTTGCAATCCATGCCGGATGTCCTGTTGCACGGGGTCCACGTCTCGCGCCTGAGTGACCTCACGCCAAGACTTTCCCAGTACTGCTTCCGGACCGTCGTCAGCGATCATTCGCGCGTACGCCGGATTGACATAAGTGTATTTTCCGGCCGCATCCAGGATGGCCATGCCATTGATTGCCGAATCCATGGCCAACGTGTGCGTCTGCACAGCACTCGCGCTTTTTGTCTCACGAAACTGGCTAATTCCCAGCCGCGCGGCATAGCATACGATTGAAACTCCAAGAAGCGAGAAGCGAAGCAGACGCCATTCCGCTTCCAGTTGCGCGACTTGCCAGAGAATGATCAATGGCGCCAGCGCAAACGTAGCGTTGGTTAACATTAAATCGCCGACTGTCTTTTGCCGAATTCGTGAACTAATTTCGACGGCGGGACTGGGCTGCCATTGCGCCGCCCACATTGCGGCAACGAGAAAGGGCAGAGTCCACAGCAGGTCTCTTAACGTCCCTGTCGGGGCCGGCTTGACGACTTGCAGGTACTGCGCCGAAGCCGCGCACAACGTCGAGAACAGCAGATAGAGTGCGAGGCCGCCATAGAGTTTCCGAAAATGCGGCTTCCGCGCGCGCAGCGCCTGCAAGGCAGCCAGCCCAGTAAGCGCTGCGTCTTCCGCATTCTCAACGCGCATCTCCCGCAGGAAGGCGGAGTAGCCGTCAAGGTGGCGAGCCGGAAGGTAGTAAAACTCGAGGTAGATAAAGAAAAAGACGATTCCGACCTGTACGAAGTCGAGTGCGGATTCCGCGTCGATCCGGGGAGAATCCTTGTCCTGGTCCAGAAACAAGACCATCGCGAACAGCACGCTTTCCAAACCGAACAGGAATCGCACAAGCGAAGTCGAGGGCGGCTCGCTGTGCAGCACCACTTCGTAATACATCCAGCCCAGGTTCGCTGCGCCCCACATGGCGATGCCCACGCCGAAAATCAGCCAGTAGGGACGGCTCAAGCCGCGCCCGCGGCGATATGCTCCGAGGGCCATGGCCGCGGCAAAACCGCAAGCGAAGATTTGCAGAAGATTTGCGAGTAGAGATCCGGTCGTAGTGGTGCCCAGCGTTGCTGCTTCGCAAAGATGCAGCGCGACAATTACCGCCGCAAGGATCAGGGGCTTCCGGAGCATTTCTTGTCGTACTCTCTCGGGTTCGACTGAGGCTAATTACCCGAATCTATTTTAGGGGGGAATTCTGCGGGCCTTACGACAATCCGTCTTCCGGCGTGCCTTCCGAGATACGGGACTATGCAGGAGTAGCCGAAGGTTGATTCTGGCCAGAATTCAGTTTTTGCCGAGGCTAGCGTCCCTCGAGGGGGTAGCGGTCCTGCGACTGCACGGCGGCGGCAACTCGGCGGCGCAGGGCAATGGTGTCCACGGGAGGGCGCTTGGCGAAACGCTTGAGCACGGCCATTTGCGTGGTGAGCATATCGCCTTCGTGAATGGCGGCGATGGCGCGCCGGGCTTCACACTCGACGCGCTCGGCGGCATCGTTGATAAAGACGCGCGCGGCGTCGATCATGGTCTGCGATGCGGCTTCGCCCTTGGCCGCCGCGGCTTTTTGCGCGCGCAGCAGGCTGGATTCCATGGCGTAGATTTCCATAACGATATTGGAGAGCGCGCCGATCAGCTCTTGTTCATCGGCCAGCTTTTCGCGGAATCTCTGGACGGCACCGCCGGCCGCTTGCAGGAACATTTTCTTGGAGTTGGCGACCACGCGGGATTCCGCGGCGAGCACGCCTTCGGGCGCTTCTTCAAACGACGGCCCGGCCAGGATCTCATCCGCCAGCTTCACGGCCGCCGGTATGAGCGGCAGTTGCCCGCCCATGGCACGCTTCATCAACATTTGGATGATGAGCATGCGGTTAATTTCATTGGTGCCTTCGAAGATGCGATTGATGCGCGAATCGCGATACGCGCGGCAGACGGGATACTCTTCATGGAAGCCGTAGCCGCCAAAAATCTGAACGGCTTCATCCACCACAAAATCGAGCATTTCGCTGCCGTAAACTTTGGCGATGGAGCTCTCGATGGCGTATTCCTCGAGAACTTTCATGGTGTTTTGGATCTTGTCGCCGGAGCCGGAAGCTGCGGCCATCGCCGCTTCGATGTTTCCTGCCGAGCGGTACACCATCGATTCGACCGCAAAAATCTGGATGGCCATCTCCGCCAGCTTTTCCTTCATCAAGCCGAAGTCGCCGATCTGTTTTCCAAACGCCTTGCGCTCTTTCGCATATTTCGAGGAGGTCATCAGCACATGCTTCGAGCCTCCCACGCAGGAAGCGCCGAGCGTGAATCGCCCCGCATTCAGGATGTTGAACGCCACGATGTGCCCGCGGCCGATTTCGTGGAGCAGGTTTTCTTTGGGCACCTTGCAATTTTCCAGGAAAATCGGCGTCGTCGAGCTGCCGTGGATGCCCATCTTGTGCTCTTCGTTGCCGGGCTTGAAGCCCGGGAAAGTGCGCTCGACGATAAACGCCGTGAATTTTTCACCGTCAACCTTGGCGAAAACAATGTAAACGTCGGCGAAGCCGCCGTTGGTGATCCACATTTTCTGACCGTTGAGGATGTAGTGCGTGCCTTCCTTGTTCAGTTCGGCGCGCGTCAGAGAGTTCTGCGCGTCGGATCCGGCTTGCGGTTCGGAAAGACAATAGGCGCCGATCCATTCGCCTGTTGCGAGCTTCGGCAAATACCTTTTCTTTTGCGCTTCCGTGCCGAAATAAACGATTGGCAACGTGCCGATACCCGCGTGCGCCCCGTGGGTTACTGCAAAGCCGCCGTAGATCGAAAGCTTCTCGGTCAGCACCGTCGTGGAGATTTTGTCGAGGCCTGCGCCGCCGAATTCCTCTGGCACGCCGCCGCCCATCAAGCCGACTTCACCGCCCTTTTTCACGAGTTGCGGCATCAGTCCGGGCTTCTTGTTCTCCAAGTCCTTGATGAAGGGAAAGACTTCCTTGAGCACAAATTCTTCCGCCGTCTGCCCGATCAGTTTCTGATCGTCGGTCAAATCAGCAGGCGTGAATACATCGCTTGGCTGGGGCGACTCCAGGAGAAAACTTGCTCCTTTTGCTGCCGGCTTGGTGAGGGTAGCGGTGGCCATGTCGGGCGCTCCTAACGGGAAGTCCTTGTAATTGGCTTTAGATCTAACGGCCGTCTGTCGAACACAACACAATCAATTCAATCCATTTTACTCCCGCACCCATTCGCAGTAAACACCGTTAAGTCCGCGCGTGTCGCAAACCGGAACGCCGTGTTTCTTCGCGCACCGCTGGCTCGCTTGACCGCCTTGGCCCCTCCGGACTGACACTCCGGACTGACACTCCGGACTGACACTCCTATACAACTTAGGAGAGTTGTGGTACCCTTCCTAATCTACTTAGGAGAGTGACGTGTACGAACAAGCCCAACTCCTGCCAGGCACGCTCGACCTGCTGATTCTCAAAGCCGTTTCGCTTGGTCCTTTGCACGGCTATGGCGTGCTATTGCGCATCGAGCAGATCACCCGTGGCGCACTTCTGGCCGAGCAGGGCGCGTTGTACCCTGCACTCAATCGCCTCGAACATCAGGGACTGCTCGAATCGGAATGGGGCACTTCCGAGAACAATCGTCGCGCGAAGTTTTATCGGCTGACTACAGCCGGGCGAAAAAGATTCCGGGAAGAAACAGCAAGCTGGAATCGCCTGGCAGTGGCGATTGGCGCCGCGCTAAGCGCCAAACCGCAGGAGGATTGAACATGTTTCCGAGGCTGAGTTCATTCTGGCGGACAGTCTGGAACCGTTCTCGATTCGAGCAAGATTTGGACGACGAGATGCGGTTCCATCTTGAAGCACGAATGGAAGATTTGGTTCGCTCCGGCCTTCCGCGCGAAGACGCCCGGCGCCGCGCGCAAATCGAGTTCGGCAGCACCGAGGCATATCAGGAACGTGTACGCGAGACACGGCGCATGAATTGGTTTGAGGACCTCGCACAAGATTTGCATTACGGCGTGCGGGGCGTGCGGAAAAACCCCGGGTTGATGCTCGTGGCCGTGCTGACCCTCTCTCTGGGCGTGGGCGCCAGCAGTTGGCTGTTCAGCATGCTGCGGCAGTGGGTGATCGAGGCTGTATCGTTCCCCCATCCTGACCGCTTGACGGTGCTTTGGAAGCTGGACACGAAGAAGGGCTGGAACGGCGGAGTCTCCGCGCCCGACTTTCTCGATTGGCGCGCGCAAAATCACGTTTTTGAAGACTTATCGGCTTGGACCTCGGACGAATTCAACCTCACCGGCGGCGCAGTTCCGGAGCGCATTGAGGGCGCGCGCGTGACGGCGGACTTTTTCCGGACGCTCCGTGTGCAACCGGCGGCTGGGCACGACTTCTTCAGCGGCGAAGACCAGCCAGGAGCGGCCCACGCAGCCATCATTAGTTATGGACTCTGGCGAGAGCGCTTCCACTCGGAATTGAACGACACGGTCATCAAGTTGGACGGTGAACCCTACACCATCGTCGGCGTCGTGCCGGATGACTTTCATTTCCCGTTGATGGGCCGCGCGAATATTTGGGTCCCGCTGATCTTCACCGATAAACAGCGCACCGATCGTGGCACTGGATGGCTCAATGTCATCGGCAGGCGCAAACCAGAAATCGCGGAAGCGGCCATCGAGCCGGCTATGACCACAATTGCTCGCAACATCGAAAAGGAGCATCCGGATACCAACACCAACTCGGGAGTCCTGATCAACTCTCTCTCCAAAGAAATTGGAAAGCACGTAGGTGACCAGGCGATTTACACCGCATTCATCGTGGGGATCTGCATCGCGCTGATTGCTTGTTCCAACCTGGCCGGCATTTATCTTGCCCGCGCATGGACCCGCCGGAGGGAAATGGCCGTGCGGCTGGCTCTTGGAGCGAAAAAAAGCCGCCTGGCGCGGCAGCTCTTGTCAGAAAACGCGCTGTTGATGCCCGCCGCCATTGGATTGGGCCTGCTCATTGCCAACCTAGGTGGAAAATGGACTACGAACTCAATTCCTTTTGAGAACCGCGGTTACTTGCCAAACTATGGCCGCATTACTGTGGATACCACCATGGTGCTCTATGCCATCGCCGTCGCTGTTCTGAGCGTACTGCTTTTTTCGATTTCGCCTGTGCTTGAGGGATATCGCGTAAACCTGACCGGCGCTCTCAAAGAATCGGGTAGCTCCACTTCAGCGGCGGGGGGCCAGCGTTTGAGAAAGTTTCTGGTCATTTGTCAGATCATCCTCGCGCTGATGGTGCTGGTTCCCGCGGGTTTGACGTCGAAGTCCCTCTCCATCATCCTGCATGCCGATCTCGGCTTTCGCGCGGACCACGTGCTGACCGCGCAAATGAGTTTGCCAGCAGCCAAATATGCAACGAGCGTGCAGCGCCTGGCTTTCTACAATCAACTGCTCGAGCGCGTGCGAAGTCTCCCGCAAGTGCAATCGGTGGGAGCGAGCCAGCACATTCCATTCGGCCATAGTTCGAGTTGGCTGGAGTTCCGAATTAATGGCCGCCCCGAGCCTGCACCGGGGGAAGTGCCTTCGACCCTGATTACCGCGGTCACTCCGGAATACTCCGCCGCTATTGGACTTTCCCTCCTCCGCGGACGATTTATCAGCGAGCAAGACGGTTCAACCGCGGTTCCCGCCGTGGTGATCGATCAAACTCTGGCCGGGCGTTTTTTTGCTCATGAAGAACCTTTGGGTCACAAAATTCGTTTAGGACGCGATGAGGCGACCTGGTACACCATCGTTGGCATCGTCAAAGACGTTAAGTTCTACTGGCCGGGCGATAACCCCATGAACGAAAGCTATGTTGCATTTGCGCAGGCGCCCAGTCCAGTCATGCATCTGGTCCTGCACACCACGGCGGATCCCATGGCCCTCGCCTCCGTTCTGCAGAGTGCCGTGTGGGCCGTGGACAAGGAGCAGCCCATTTCTGGCGTACAGACGCTTGAGACGCGCATCGACAACCAGGAAGCGCCGGTTCGCAACATCACGCAGTTCTCCGTGTATTTTGCGCTGCTTGCCTTGTTCCTCGCCGCCATTGGTATCTACGGCGTGATGGCGTATTTGGTCGAGAGCCGCGCGCGAGAAATCGGTATTCGCATAGCGTGTGGTGCCGAACGCCACAGTATTCTTTGGCTGGTGCTCACGGGCAGCTTGAAACTGACGTTGACGGGAATTTCCGTGGGATTGCTGGGGGCCTGGATCATTGCACGCGTACTGATGAACAATATATTTGGTGTTTCCACAAACACCTTGGACGTTTACGCCATCTCCGTGGCGGTGCTGGGCGTTGCAGTTCTGCTGGCCACCTTGGTTCCCTTGCGGCGCGCCACGCGCGTTGATCCTCTGATCGTGCTGCGGTGCGAATAATTACGCGCCATCGGCGCTGAATCTGGCGGTCGAAGGAATTCGCGGTATAATCCACGCTCATTCCCTCATCACTGAGGATCCGGATGAAACCGCTCTACTGCGCACCCACGCTTACTCTGCTCTTACTGATGTTCGGCACTCTCTTCCTCGCCGATCTCGTTGCGGCACAAGCTCCGCCCGTTTCTACGCTGCCCAGTGAATCGCCGGCGCAGTTCACGCCCGTCACCGACAGTTTCGACTACGCCCGGCGCGAAGTGATGATTCCCATGCGCGACGGAGTCAAGCTGCACACCGTTATCCTCGTGCCCAAAGGCGCCAAGAACGCGCCCATTCTCCTGACGCGCACGCCTTACGACGCCGACGATCTCACGACGCGGGCGCACAGCTCCCATCTCGGGCCTAGCCTCCATGGCTATGACAACGCACTCGAAGTCATCATCGAGGGCGGTTACATCCGCGTGGTCCAGGACGTGCGCGGCAAGTACGGCTCCGAGGGCGACTACGTCATGACGCGGCCGCTGCGCGGCCCGCTGAATCCCACCGCGGTCGATCACTCGACCGATACGTACGACACCGTCGAATGGCTCGTGAAAAACATTCCGGAGAGCAACGGCAAAGTCGGCATCCTCGGCATTTCTTATGACGGATTTTTACCGCTGATGGCGCTGGTCAATCCGCATCCCGCGCTCAAGGTTGCCGTGCCGATGAACCCCATGGTCGATGGCTGGATGGGCGACGACTGGTTTCACTACGGCGCGTTTCGCGAACAGAATATGCCGTACATCTACGAGCAGGAAGCCACGCGCAAAAACGACGAGCATTGGTGGACAAGCCATTACGACGATTACGACATGTACCTGCAAGCGGGCTCCGCCGGCGAGCTTGGCCGCCGGCACGGACTCGAACAGATCGGCTTTTGGAGAAAGATTCTTGATCATCCGGCCTATGACGCTTTCTGGCAGCAGCAAGCGATGGACAAGATTCTTGCCGCTCAGCCGCTGAAGGTCCCCACGATGCTGGTCGACAGCTTGTGGGATCAGGAAGACATTTACGGCGCGACCGCCGTCTACAAGGCCATCAAGCCGAAGGACGCCGGCAACGACAAAGTTTTCCTCGTGATGGGCCCGTGGCATCACGGCCAGGAGATCGATGACGCCAGCCGGCTTGGCGCGCTGAAATTCGGGAGTGATACGGGGCTTTATTTTCGCAGAGAAATTCTGGCGCCGTTCCTGGCACAATATTTGAAAGACGGCGCGCCGAAGAGCGATGTGGCGCCCGTGTCAGCGTTTGAAACCGGCACGAACACCTGGCGGCGTTTGCCTGCATGGCCAGCCGGCTGTGCCAGCGGCTGCACGGTAAAACCAGCCCCGCTCTATCTGACTGCGGGGTCAAAGCTGAGCTTCACCGCACCGGCAGCGGGCGAATCACCATTCGATGAATACGTGTCCGATCCCGCCAAGCCAGTGCCGTACCGCGCGCGTCCCATTCAAGCGGTCGGCTACGCCAACGGCATGACTTGGTCGCAGTGGCTTGTGGACGATCAACGCGAAGCGTCCGGCCGCCCCGATGTGGCGGTGTTCGTTTCCGGTGTCTTTAGCGCGCCGGTGAAAATCAGCGGCCAGCCGGTCGCCAACCTGGTCGCCTCCACCAGTGGGGCGGACTCCGACTGGGTCGTCAAGCTGATCGACCTTTACCCCGACGAAGTGGGCGCGCAACCCGAAATGGGCGGCTATCAACTCATGGTTGCTGCGGACATTTTCCGCGGACGCTATCGCGAAAGCTTCGAGACGCCCAAGGCTATCGTGCCGGACAAACCGCTGCTCTATCGCTTCGCCCTTCCCACGGCGAATCATGTGTTCCTGCCCGGCCATCGCATCATGGTGCAAATCCAGTCGAGTTGGTTTCCGCTCTACGATCGCAATCCGCAGACTTTCGTTCCCAATATTTTCTGGGCCAAGCCCGGCGACTATCGCAAAGCCACCCAGCGCATCTACCATGCGCCCGGCCAAGCCACTTTCATCGAGTTACCAATCGTCATTACGCCCTGACCCGCACCAGTGGGCAGTCCAATCACTCCTCCGCGAACAGCGGGTCACCGGCCTCCGAGTAGCCTGTGATCGGTCGAGAACCGATGCCAAGCGCGGAAATCAGTTTCTACAAGCCGACTTTCACAGGACTAATGCCGCTGTGGAAGCCGACTAACCGGGCTTAGGTCCTTCGTCAGGCGAGTAGGCCTGAACTCCCACTGAGTCAAATTGCCCGCTTGAGTAGCGACCACGAGAAAGCTTTGTCCTATGTGGATTGCGGCGGGCAATTGAAGATAAGAAACTGCTTGACATCTGGAGTAGTGTTATAGTTAGCTATAACAGTATAGAACGAGGAGTTCGTTCGGGCTGATTGATCGCAAGTGACTCAGCCAGCGAATAACCCCGACCCGGGATCAGGAAGAGATGAATTTCTTAAGGAGGATGAAACATGCAATCCCTTCGTTTTGTGTTGTCCGTTGTTCTAACGTCGCTCGCCACCGTGGCTTTCGCGCAATCCGACGCGCACAAGATGGCTGAACCCAAGGCTCCTGCGCCGAAGTCCGAGGCGCAGAATTCCTTCGACACCATGAAAACCCTCGCGGGTGATTGGGAAGGCCCCGTGAAGACCGACATGCCGGTAGAGGCGAAGGTGGACATTAAGCCGCTGCACGTCTCCATGCGCGTGACGTCGCGCGGAAACGTCCTCGTGCACGAGTTCCAGGAAGCCGGAACACCCTTGGACCCGGCAAAGTACGACCATCCCGTCACGATGCTGTACGTCGACGCGGACCGGCTCACGCTAATCCACTATTGTGACGCGGGGAACCGGCCACGCATGACCGGAAAAATCTCGCCGGACGGAAAGACGCTGGAATTCGAATTTGCCGATCTTTCCGGAAGCAATACTTACGGACACATGTACCACGCGGTGTTCACCATCATCGACGCGAACCATCACACCGAAGACTGGACTTACATGATGCCTGGGGACAAGCCGGTCCACGCGCATGTCGACCTGCAGCGGACAAAGTGAGGCAAGCGTGTCTCTGGCAAGGGCTATCTGGAAAACCTGATGGACCGTGAGTGGAACGACAGTCAGCCGATTTACCGCCAGCTTCGGGACCGTGTCGTCGCGATGATACTCGATGGCGTGCTCAAGGAAGGTGATCCGCTGCCGTCGGTGCGTAATGTCGCGGCCGAATATCGCGTCAATCCGCTCACGGTTCTGAAGGGTTATCAACAATTAGTGGATGAGGGACTGGTTGAGAGCAAGCGGGGCCTGGGCATGTTCATCAATACCGGCGCACGCAAACTGCTGCTGCAAGCCGAACGGCAGAAGTTCCTTGCCGAAGAATGGCCCCGGGTCCACGCAACCATTCAGCGGCTGGGCCTGACACCGGAAGAACTAGAGGTGGCCGCAAAACGCCGGTCGTCATCAGATGGCGCGCAGTTGAAAACCGCCGAGTCGAAGCCCCGAAAAGAGGAGCGCTAAAGCCATGGCATGCATAGAAGCACGTGGACTCCGGAAGGCATTCGGAACAACGGTCGCGGTGGACGGTATCGATTTGCGTGTCGAAGAGGGCCGCATCCTCGGACTTATTGGGCCCAACGGGGCGGGCAAGACCACAGCGCTCAATGCGATTCTAGGCCTCACCTCATATCAGGGTGAGCTGAAGGTGCTCGGACGAGACCCCTGGACGGACCGCGAAAAGCTCATGCGCGATGCCTGTTTCATTGCCGATGTCGCCGTGCTGCCGCGCTGGATGAGGGTTTGGCAGGCTCTCGACTATTTCGCGGGCGTGCATCCGCGATTCGACCGCGCGAAGGCGGAAGGCTTTCTGGCGAAGACCACCATCGGGCGCGCCAGCAAAGTCCGGGAATTGTCGAAGGGCATGGCGGCGCAACTGCACCTCGCTCTGGTCATGGCCATTGACGCGAAATTGCTGGTGCTGGACGAGCCGACGCTTGGCCTGGATATTTTGTATCGCAAGCAGTTCTACGATTCGCTGCTGAATGACTA
>WNFT01001843.1_pt1 | contig 25764 bp, 22 predicted proteins | sample 5400191 | NCBI WGS metagenome assembly WNFT01 (sample SAMN13153359, study PRJNA577476) | soil metagenome | isolation source: 80 cm saprolite under Madrone tree | place: USA:California | collected 2016-06-14 | reverse complement strand
TGCTGCGTCTGCTTGTTGCAGCCCGCCACGACGGCAAACAGCACCGCCACCAGCGGTAGCAAAGCTCCAGCGCGCTTCACTCCTTTTAACTGCTCCATCGAGCGCCCCACGAATGGATGGTTTGCAACGGATGAGTTCAAGGTTGGAGGCTCAGGCCGCTTTCTTCACGCGTCCCCCACGGATGCACTCCGTGCAGGCACGCACATGCCTCTTCACGCCGGCAACGACCGCGCGCACGCGCCTCAGGTTCGGATTCCACCGGCGCCTGCGCGTGTTGTTCGCGTGGCTGATCACGTTTCCATAATGCGGCGCTTTGCCGCAAAACTCGCACTTCAGTGCCATTGTTCTTCCCGCTTACGCCTATATTGGCCTGGATTTTCTACTCAGAATGTCGCAAAACCAAGCTCTTTATTCTAGCAGACCCTCCACCTCCCTCAAAGTGCGTCCTTTGCACCCAGGATGATTTTGCGGCGTGCGGGTTGCATCCCGAATTGCTTCGCGGGACGCGTCCATTGCGCCCGGACACTTTTCTGGGAGGCCCTGCCGCGACGGCGTCTCGTTGTTCGACCCCTCCCTGTTCTTTCGTACGGTCTCGCACTCCGCGGTGCGTACCAGTAACTCCCCGAATCCCACTGAACCTAAAGGGTTTGCCTGCGAAAAAGCTTGCGTCTGGCCCGCCGTACCATTGGCGATCCTCGCCCTGCCCCCTATCTTGCGCTTAGCCCGCGCCGGTTTCTTTACGCGCGGCAACATCCATGACCGCCCGGCCAAACCATCGATCCGCTGCCTCCGGGGCAACTCCGGAGCCGCTCGTCGGCTCGCACCGCGCATCGGCCATACTCATTCACCCGCGTCGGCTAGCTTTGTGTTTCGCGCTGCTCGCAGCTCTTTCCACAGCGGCCGGTTTTCAAGTCGCACGCTTCCACTACCTCTGGGCAAAATGGCGCAGTCCTAACCCGCCGCAAGCCGCGTCATCGGTTCAGCAATCGCCGTCTCTTGTGTCCGATTCCAAACCTGCTGCAACCAGCGTTGAATTAGAGAAACTTAGCCACCTCGCTCCGCAGCAGCAAGCCGAGCGCCTGCTCGATCTCGCCATCCACCGGGACGAGCGGTCTCTTGAGATGATTCACCAAAGGCAGGACGCCTGGCGCGGCCGCCTCGAAAGTACCGACCGGCTTTTCCATCTCGTGCTCGCGGCCCTGGATTCCGAGGATCCCCGTGTGCGTGCCGCCGCCGTGGAAATCGATCTTGCCGCCAGCAATCTCAGCAAGTCTCCGCAAAGCGTCGCGCATCTTCTGAACCAGATTAATAACGATCCTGGCAGCCGCTCTCTGACGCTCTGGAGGCTCGGCGCACTCGGCAATCGCGGCGTCGAGCCGGCCATCGTGCTGGCGACTCTGCTCCGCTACGCGCACGACTCAAGCCAGCAGACGCGCTTCTGGGCGGTCGAAGGATTGGCGATGCTCGGCACAGACGAATCCATCGATCCGCTTCTCTCCATCCTGGCCCACGACTCTTCGCCAAAAATCCGCGAGCGCGCCGCGTGCAATCTCGCGCGGTCGGGAATGCTGACCGGCGAACAGCGGCTCACGGCTGTGCCGCAACTGCTTAATCTCCTCGATGATGATTCCCTCAACGTCGCGACGCAGGATTTGGTCTACGCGGTATTGCATTCGATTACTGGCGCATCCTTTGGCAAGGACCTCGAAGCCTGGCGCGAGTGGTGGGCCCACCACGACCACCCTGAAAAGCCGCGCCACATCCCCCGAGGCCTTTCCCTGGCTTAAAGCTGGGTTTCCCTTGCAGGTCTTTCATCTACTTCTTAAGCAGGGAAAAAGACTCTTGACCGTCGGCAATCGTATTCGTAAAACTAAAACACGCGTTACCTGATTCCAACCTGTTCCCCCCACAGGCTAAAAGGAAATCCATGCCGGAACAAGACCGTCGCACCTCGCGCCGCCTTATCATGAAAGTCCCCTTGCGGTTCCGGCCGATGAAAGCAACTTCCATCCCCGAAGAAACTGCTGCCTCCATGAACATTTCCACCCACGGCGTCTTCTTCGCGACGGAGCAGAAAGTGTCCAAAGGGCTGTTGCTTCAAGTGCACTTGAAACTGCCCAGAGAGATTATCGGAGATGACGTGGAAGAGTGGAGTTTCACCGCCCGCGTCGCGCACGTCGAATCACTGGGCGCAGCAAACGAAATCTCCGGAGTTGGAGTGCAGTTCCTCTACTACGAGGTCCCCCGCGCTTCGATTTAGAGACATCTCATTCCGCGGCAGTTTGCCAATTGAAACGGCACGCCTGATAAACAAATCTTTTCCCCGCGCGTCGACATAATAGACAAACAAACTCGCTTATCGGACCGCTACAGCTCCCAACCTTTGCGGCGTTCCGGTGATACCAATTTCTGCGCGGCCTCCGAGTTGGGCACCTTGAGATTCGAGCGATCCCAATTGAGTTTTTGCCCCGTGCGTGATGCCACGTTGCCCAGAAGCAGAGTCTCCGTCACCAGCCCCGAGAATTCGAAATTGCCTCCCGGTTTCACTTTGCTCCCCTTGCAGGCATCCAGCCATTCCCGTTCGTTTCCCGGCGAGCGCGGCAGTGTTTTTTGTGGCTGCTTGTAGCTGCTCATTCTGGATTCCGGGATGAGTTGCGGATGCCCGCCGTGGAAGTCGCACAGGATTTTGCCGTGATCCCCTACAAACAGGAGTCCTTCGTCTTCCTCTTCTTCCGCCACTTTCATCGGACGGTTTTCTTCCAACTCCTCCGGGCGCGGCGGCTTCAAGCCGCCGTCATACCATGTGAATTTCACCGGCGGCATATCACGGCGCGCCGGAAAGGTGTAACGCACGATCGAGGCCAGGGGGTAAGTCTCTTCATAGCGATCAGTTGAACTTGCCTCCACGCTGGCCGGCGCCTCCAGCTTCAGCACCCGGAAGATGGTGTCAAAACTGTACGAACCCATGTCGCCCAGCGCGCCACATCCAAAGTCGCCCCACCCTCGCCACACAAAGGGCAAATACGCATGATGGAATGGGCGTTCCGGCGCCGGACCGAGCCACAGATCCCAATTCAATCCGTCTGGCACCGCTTGCCCTTCCTTCGGCCGCTCAATGCCCTGCGGCCAGTAGGGACGGCTCGACCAGTTGACAACCTCTCTCACCGGGCCGATGGCGCCATCCCAAATCCATTCGCACAATAAGCGTGTTGCTTCGGAAGCTTGGTTGCCCACCGCAATTTGTGTCGCCACGCCGGTTTCACGCGCAATTTCGGCAAGGCGCCTCGCTTCATAAATCGTATGCGTCAGCGGTTTTTGGCAGAACACATGTTTTCGTTTCTTCATCGCCGCCGCGGAAACCGCCGCGTGCAGGTGGTCCGTGGTGCACACAACCACGGCATCGAGATCCTTCTGCTTTTCGAGCAGTTCGCGGAAATCACCGTAGGCCGCGCAGCCCGTGTACGCGCCCGACGTCTTTTGAGCGGCGTAATAAGCGTTCACGATTTGCTGGCACGGCTCGCGGCCCGCCATTCCGCCGGTCACTTTGAGCGTATGCGTCAGCTGAATGGGCTGGTCCGGACTGAGCCAATCCCAGCCCGTCTCCACGCCGAGCAACTTTCGAACGGAATTGCAGAACTCGTGCGGCCCCCATTGCGGATGATCCGCGCTGCCCTTGTTCGGATCGCAGACTGCCACGCCTTGTACGTCCGGTTCCTTCAGGAAGTGAAGCATCACACGCAGACCCTGCGCGCCGACGCCGATGAATGCCATGGTGATCTTGTCGCTCGGAGGGACGTATCCCGGTCCGCCCAGCACATGCCGCGGCACGATCGAGAAGCCAATCGCCGTCGCTGCGCTCTGGCGCAAAAACCTGCGCCGTGAAAAACGGCTCGCTGGAGCGCTTCCCGCAGGATTCCCATCTTTCATTTCCACACCTCGGCGTTGCAGTTCTAGAGATATCTCAGCAGGAGATCAATAATGACGGGAACGCCTGCCCACCCGGAACATATTTCCGATCGTCCACCCAGCCAGCGCCCCTGCGGAGCGTGCCATGAACCCGCGACGATTCATGGAGTTATGCCCATATGATTTCGTTCGCCGCAGGATATCATCCGCTGAATTGAGTGGGAAGCTTTGGTAATGCGCGAAGGCAATGGCTGCCTGCTCTGTTACTCGTCGCGCAAAACCTGCATGGGCTCCACTCGCGCGGCGCGGATCGCCGGCACCAGCGAAGCAACCGCCGCTACGACAAGCACCATGAGGACCACAGCCAAGGAGGTCGCCATATCAGAGGACGAAACGCCGTAAAGCATTCCGGAAAGGGCCCGCCCGAACATAGCCGCAAGCCCCCAGCCCGCAATGCAACCCACGAAAGAAACTCCGAGACCCTCCAGAAGGAACTGCTTCAGGATTTGTCCGCGTAAAGCACCCAGCACGAGACGGAGGCCAACTTCGCGGCGGCGGATATTCACGGAGTAGCTGAGCGTGCCGTATAAGCCGACGCAGGCGAGCGCAACGGCAGTAGCGGCGAAAAAGGAAAGCAGCACGGTGCGAAGACGGTTTTCCGCGAACGCGGCGTCGATCCGTCCACCCAGTGAAGTAATATCGAACACCGAACGAGCAGGTTCGATCTCGTGGATCTTTTCTCTTAGAGTCTTGGCCATCGCCAGAGGTTCGGCGTGGGTGCGAACAAGGTAAAAGGGATCCGGGCCGCCGGGAGCGCCAAAGCACCAGTACACGGTCGGGCCCGGTGGGTGGTTCATGCCTTCCTCTCTGGCATCGCCGACGATTCCCCGCACTTCGCCTACGTCCTGCGGTCGCAGGAAAGAGTTGCCCAACGCCTGAAGATGATGGCCGATGACCGTCGATCCAGCGGGGTATGCATCTGCAAAACTACGATTCACGAGCACTTGTATCGCGCTGAGCTCAACGTGATGTATTCCAGTTGGATCCGCGGCGCTACTTTTGAGATTCATTTGCGGTTCGCGGCAAAGTTCACCCGCGAGCAGCGGAATTTGCATCGTTGCAAAATAACCGGGGGAAATCAGCCGGCTCTCAGCGACGATCTTGTGCTGAGGGTCTTGTTGTCCTTCGACAAATTTTAATTCCGTTGGATAGTGAGAGGGTACGCCGGGCAGTTCAGTGGAGGCCGCGGCCCCCTCCACGCCCGGGACGCCCTTCAACTCGTCGATGGTTCGGTCGATTCGTTGCGTAAGGCTTTTCCAGTCGACCGTTTCCGCATACGAGCCGCTAATGCGAAAGGTTAGCACGCGGCTCATGTCAAAGCCTGGTGACACGCGGCCCAGCGCCTGGAAGCTGCGCAGCAGCAGCCCAGCACCAGCCAGCAGCGTTACGGCAAGAGCAACTTGCAGCCAACCAGCAGCCATTGCAGGGGATTGCGTCCGGATACCTGGGTGCGGCTGGCCGCTGCCAGCGAACTGGAAAGGGTTTCGCGGGTACCACGAACTGCTGGCACCAACCCACACAGCAGCGTTGCCACTATGGAGCACGCCAGCGAGTACAGTGCGATTCTCCAATCCAGGCGAATCTCCTCCACGCGCGGCAGGTCGCCGGCAAGCGACTGAAACACCTTGGACGCCCCGCCGGCAACAAACAGACCAAGCGCAGCACCGATGAGCGCCAGCAAAAATGCTTCGGTAAGCAATTGGCTCACAATCGTCGCTCGCGAAGCCCCCAGCGAAAAACGAACCGAGATCTCATGTTGACGCTGCGTCGCCCGCGCCAAGAGGAGTGCAACAATGTTGGTGCAGGCAATCAGCAGAAGGAGTGAGACGGACCCAAACAGCATCCACAGTGACCCACGCGCGCCGCCGACAGTTGATTCCTTGAGAGTCTGAATCGCCACACCCAACTCTGCGTCGGTTTCGGGGTAGGCCCGCCCCAGTTGTGCTTGAACGGTCGCCAGGTTGGCTTGTGCTTCCGTCAAAGTCACACCCGGTTTGAGCCGTCCGATTACCGTGTACCAGGTAAATCCTCTGCTGGTCGCGTACGGTGCATCTGCCGGAATCGGGGTCCAGAGATCGACCTCGCGGTCCGGGAAAAGGAAGGAAGCCGGCATCACGCCAATAATGGAAAAGGAAAAACCACTGATGCGCAGTTTCCTGCCAAGTGCGCTGGGGCTGGCGCCGAATCGATTCCGCCAGAAACGATCGCTGATGAGAATGGCATCCGGTCCACCAAAATGCTGTTCCTCCGGGCTAAAGTCACGCCCCAGTGCCGGTGCAACTCCCCACACTTGCAAAAACCGAGACGCCACGAAAGCTTGTTTTACTTTCTCCGGTAGTACGCTCGAGGTTTCAGAGTTGTTTTCCGCATAGTATCCCGTCATCGCCTGAAACGTGGCGTTCATGCGGTTCCAGTCCTCCAGCCGGGCGGGCGCCACAAAGGTTTGCGCGCTCTTCACCCTCGTGTTGTACTGAGAGAGCCTCATCAGGTGGTCGCCATCGGGGAAGGGCAGAGGCCGGAGGAGAATCGCATCGAGAGCCGAGAAAACCGCGCTGTTCGCGCCGATTCCCAAAGCCAGCGTTAAGATCACGGTCATCGAGAACGACGGAGATTTGCGAATGAATCGGAAAGCAGATTTCAGGTTTGCCAGCGAGGTTTCGATGATGCTCACGCGGTGCACGTCGCGCAGATCTTCCATCACCTGCTCCCGTCCACCGAATTCGAGAATGGCCTGCCTCCGCGCTTCGTCAGGTGCCATTCCCCCAGCGATGTTGTCGCTCGTCAACTTGTCAATATGGAAGCGAAGCTCGGTATCAAGTTGCGCGTCGAGGGCGCGTTTGCGGAACAGAGATTTCCATCCAAACATGACAGGTTCCTATTCCGCCGTTTGCAGGATGTGGCCGACGGCTCCGGCCAGGCGATGCCAATTGGATTCTTCGGTCGCGAGCTGTTTGCGGCCCTTGGCGGATAGTTTGTAGAACTTAGCCTGGCGGCCGTTGTCGGATTCGCCCCACTCGGCGGCCAGCCATCCGCGTTTTTCCAGGCGATGCAGAGCGGGGTAGAGTGACCCCTGTTGCACTTGCAGCACTTCCTTGGAAATCTGCCGGATGCGCTGCGAGATCCCGTAGCCGTGCACCGGTCCCAGCTCGACAATTTTCAGGATCAGCATGTCCAACGTTCCCTGCAGCAAGTCCGATTTCTCGATCGGCATCCCGCCTCCTAGACGTTCGACATATATACCGTCCCATAGGTAGATTGTCAAGGAGAGACGATGCCTCCCGCCGAACCCCTCTGCCCGGAAGGCCATTTGCGTCCCCATCCCCCCCTCCGCCACTGATAACCGAACGCTTTGCTCGCGCGTCGATATAATAGACAACCAGCATCGACACGCCGCCGTAGGAGGCCCCATGAAACGCCGTGAATTCCTCCATCGCACCGCTTGTGCCGCAGGAGCAGCTTTCTTCCCTGCGGGCGTGTTCGCGCGGCATGCTCGCACTCTCCCCGCGCTCTCGCGCAAGTTCACCGCAGCCGATACCGTAACCCTCGGCAAGACCGGCATCCAGACCAGCCGCCTCGCCATGGGCACCGGCACGGTCGGCGTCGGCCACCATTCCCACCAAACCGCGCTCGGCATCAAAGGCCTCTCCGATCTGCTGCTCAATGGCTACGATCGCGGCCTGCGCTTCTTCGATTCCGCCGATTCCTACGGCAGCCATCCTCACGTCGCCGAAGCCCTCAAGCATGTCCCTCGCGACAAAGTCACCGTACCGAAGGCGACTGGACCGAGCGCTTCAAAGGCATGATGGACGTTCTCTCCGAAGCCAAGCAGAAGGGCATCATCCGCGCTCACGGTTGCTCGAATCAATCCCGTTGGCGCTTACATGGATTCGGATCCGGACACCGTCGTCAGCGTCCTCCGCGAGATGCGCGCCGCAGGCAAGGGCATCATCGGCATGAAAATCCTTGGCCAGGGCCAGCTACGCAACCGCCAGGACGAAGCCCTGCGCTACGCCTTATCCCTCAACCTCCTGGATGCCTTTACTATTGGCGCCGAATCCAAAGCAGAGCAGGAAGATCTCATCCGCCGCATCGCCGCAGCGTAGTGACTTTGCAATTTCACGATTCCGCTACCCAGCCCACAATCGTTCAAGGTATAATCGGTCCAGCAATTAATGTCCGCAGAAGTTCGGACATCGGGCGCAGTCGTCACGCAAAGACAGCGCCAAGGACAACGCCCATGTTCGTCCCCCAAGTCGCTGTACGCATCTAATCCGCCGTTAGTGCGGACCTGAACTTTTCTCCCGTCTCTACCGTTTAATTGCCGCGGCCGCGTCCACGCGCCTGATTTTCCGGGTAGCGCCCACGCAGAACGTAAAGGTTTAAATGTCCCTCGAACAAACAGTAGTCGGGGCGCCGTCGCCCAAGCTGTGGAGCTCCATACGCGAATCCCTGCGCGGCTCGCATCAAGACTTCACGACCGGCAATCTCAATCGCGCGATTCTCCTTCTCGCCATTCCCATGGTTCTGGAAATGGTGCTGGAGTCGCTTTTTGCCGTCGTCGACGTTTTCTGGGTTGGCCGTCTCGGCGCGGACGCGGTCGCCACTGTCGGCCTCACCGAGTCGCTCCTCAGCCTCGTCATGGCCATCGGCTTCGGGCTTAGCCTTTCCACCACCGCCATGGTCGCTCGCCGCATCGGTGAAAAGGATCCCGCTGGCGCTGCCGTCGCAGGCGTTCAAGCCATCGCCATTGGTCTCGCAATCTCCGCGCTCGTCGGCATTCCATGCGCCTTCTACGCGCCGGATTTGCTTCGCCTCATGGGAGCCTCCCCGCAGATCGTCGCAGTCGGCTCCGGCTACGCGCGCATCGCGCTAGGCGGAAGCGGCGCCATCATGCTGCTCTTTCTCAACAACGCCATCTTCCGCGGCGCTGGCGACGCCGCCATAGCCATGCGTCTGCTCTGGGTCTCCAACATCATCAATCTCGCCCTCGACCCCTGCCTCATTTTCGGCTGGGGCCCCTTTCCCAAGCTTGGCGTCACCGGAGCCGCGCTTGCCACTTTCACCGGCCGCAGTATCGGCGTGCTCTACCAGTTCTACCGCCTTCTCCGCGGTTCGGAGCGCATCCGCATCCTCCGCAGCCAGATTCATCTCAACCTCGCCGTCCTATGGCGCTTGCTGCGCGTTTCGTTCACCGGCATTCTCCAATTCGCCATCGCGCACACCAGTTGGATCGGCCTCGTGCGCATCGTCAGCATCTTCGGCTCCGCGGCACTCGCCGGCTACACCATCGCAATCCGCATCGTCATTTTCATTATTTTGCCCAGTTGGGGGCTCAGCAACGCCGCCGCCACCCTCGTCGGACAGAACCTCGGCGCCAAGCAGCCCGAGCGCGCCGAAACTTCCGTCTGGCGCACCGGGCTGTACAACATGATCTTTCTCGGGCTCATCGGCCTCTTCTTCATCATCTTCGCCGAGCCCGTCATTCGCCTGTTCACACACGACCCTGCCGTCGTTCCGCTGGCTGCCTCCTGCCTGCGCATTCTCAGCTACGGCAACATCGGTTACGCCTACGGCATGGTCATGCTCCAAGCCTTCAACGGCGCCGGTGACACCGTCACTCCCACCATCGTGAATTTCTTCGGCTTCTGGCTACTGGAAATTCCTTTGGCCTACTTCCTGGCGATCACCGTCGGCATGCGCTCCAAGGGCGTCTTCTGGTCCATCGTCGTCGCCGAGGGGTTTATCGCCGCGGTCAGCATCATTCTTTTTAAACGGGGCCGCTGGAAGCGCCAGCAAATATAGACATGCCTGTGCAGGGGCGCGCTTGCCGCCCCTTTCTGTCCATCTGTTGAGATTTGCCTTAGTTGATCGCCACGGCCGTCCTGGTGGTGAAGGACAGCCTTGTTTCAGCGGGATACTCGATATCCTTCTTGCCTGTCGCCGCGGCGCCCACCGTACCGGCGCCAGCGCCGGCTCCAGCGCCTATCGCTGCACCCTTGCCGCCGCCAGCCAGCGCGCCAATGATGGCGCCGCCAGCCGCCCCGCCGCCGATGAAGCCGGCATCCCGCTTCCCCTTGCCTTTTTCGGTTCTTCCAACGGAGTTGGTCGCAAACGTATACGTCTTGCCGCCTACGGTCACCGTGCGCAGCCGCAGATACAGTTTCGCGGGCGTGGAAAGTCGTCCTGACGCCTGCACGCCGCTCACCGTCAATTTCGCGGCAGAACCCTTCGGAATCACCACTTTACCGCCCACGGTCACATCTTGCGCAACTGTGCCTGATATGGTCTGACCGACTTTCGCCGTCTTCGAACTTACGGATTGATCAATCACCACTGGAATTTTCATCCCTGCTGGAATGGTGCCGCTGGCCTGCGCGAGTGCGGGCAGTGCCAGCGCTAGCGCAAGTGAAATTGCAATCGTACGAATTCGTGGATTCATCTCCGTCACCTCAGGTATGGATTAGGGGCTCTAGGAAAAGTCTACCAAAAAGAATTGCCGGGAGTGAAAAGGGACCGCCGCAACGGTGCTAAGAATGAAACACGAATTCGTCTGAGCCTGGGGCTTTCGGCTCGATGTACAAATTGTCGATCAGCCGCGTCTTCCCGATGAACACCGCAAGCACAACAAAGCAGGGCTTGCTTAAACGCATTATCGGCTCAAACGTTTCCGAATCAACGACTTCCGCATAGTCCACCGTCGCCAGCCGTTCGCAATCTAGTTTGCGGCGCAATGTAGTTTGCAGTTGCAGCGCGTCGCGCACGCCGGCGGCCAGCTCGTTCTTCGCCGCGTCCAGCGCGCGATGCAGCACAGTCGCGGCCTTGCGCTCCTCCGCGTTCAAATACGCATTGCGCGAAGACATCGCGAGGCCGTCCGGCTCGCGCACAATCGGGCAAACGACAATTTCCGAATCGAGATTCAAGTCGCGCGCCATCTGCGTGATGATGCGCGACTGTTGCGCGTCCTTTCGCCCGAAATACGCGAAGTTTGGTTGAACAATTTGCAGCAGCTTCATCACCACGGTCGCGACGCCGCGAAAATGTCCGGGCCGCGAACGCCCTTCCAGTCTTTCGCTCAATCCATCCACTTGAACGTAGGAAGAAAATCCTTGCGGATAAATTTCCGAAGCTTCCGGTGCAAACAGAAAATCGACTCCCGCTTGCTCCAACATTTCTCTATCGCTGTCGAAGGTGCGGGGATATTTGGAGAAATCTTCGGTCGGTCCAAACTGTTTTGGATTCACGAAAATGGAGGCAATCACTGTCGAACATTCCCGCCTCGCCCGTTCGATCAGTGCCAAATGCCCGCGATGCAGTGCGCCCATCGTCGGGACCAGTCCGATGATGCTGTTCTCCGCACGCGCTTGCCGCGCCTGCTCCTTCATCCACGCAATCGTGCGAATGATTTCCACGGAAAGTGTGCGGGTCCGAAACTACGCGCCCGCTGCCGTGGCGCGCTCGCGATAAAAGTGCATCAGGTCGGTTGCGATCGGCTGCGCGCCGAGTTGCCGCAGCAGCGTGGTGACCTGGCCGCGGTGATACGTACCGTGATTGGCGAGATGTTGCATCGATTCCCAGAGCGGATTGCGATAGACGCCGAATTTTAGCGTTCTATATTCGAACACGCGATCGAGATCCGCCTGCGCCAAGCCGCGCACGAAGCCGAGCAAGCGCATTTCGAGTTCGTCCCAGCGCTCGCGCAAGCTTGCCATATCCGGGAATTGTGTCGCATCCGGAAGCGACGAAGGCGATCGCCCCTGAAAACGTTCCAGCCAAATCCATTCCGCTCCCCAAATATGTGCAAGCGTGTCGCGAACGGATCCAAAGCTCGAGCCCATCGGCTGCACAAACTTCTCCGCCGTCAGTGCGGAAGCGGCTTCCAGCGAACGGCGATTCGCCCAGGCGTTGTAGTCATAGAGTACGCGCATTTCTTGCGGCGTCATCTTCCCCTCCACTTGCAAGACTAGATTTCGGTTGTCATTCCGAGCCTGCCTGCGGCGGGCAGGCGAAAGCGAGGAATCCGCTTCAGACTTGTACTTCGTGGTGCGCTTCTACCAGTCGCCGTCACTATTCACCGGCGCTTCTTTCTGCTCCATCGCCATCTGCGCGGCATGATAGGACTCTCCATCGGACGGAAACATCCCTCCACGCACATCCTCGCAATATTCCTTCGCGGCCTTCGCGATGATTTCCCGGACGTTGGCATACTGCCGCGCAAACTTTGGCGTCTGATTGAAAGTCAGGCCCAACAGATCATGCACGACGAGAATCTGGCCGTCGCAATCCGGGCCCGCGCCAATGCCAATCGTCGGGATGCGCAGTTCGCGCGTGATCTGCGCCGCCAGCTCGCGCGGCACCGCTTCGAGCACCACGGCGAAAGCTCCCGATGATTCCACGGCGTGCGCATCGCGAAGCAATTGCTCCGCGGCATCCGCGGTTTTGCCCTGCACGCGATAGCCGCCGAGTGCGTTCACCGATTGCGGCGTGAGTCCGACGTGACCCATTACCGGAATTTCCGCTTCCGTCAGCCGGGCGATCAGTTCCAGCCGCCGCTCCCCGCCTTCGACTTTCACGGCTTCCGCGCCGGCTTCTTTTACGAAGCGCACCGCGTTGCGCAGCGACTCGGCGCTATCCGTGTGATAACTGCCGTAAGGCATGTCCACAACCATCAGGGCGCGGTGCGTTCCGCGACGCACGGCGCGCGCGTGGTGCAGCATCTCGTCAATCGTTACTTGCAGCGTGTTTTCCTGGCCCAGCACGACCATGCCAAGCGAATCGCCGACGAGAATGACGTCCACGTCGGCTTCATCGAGCAGGCGCGCAGTCGGATAGTCGTACGCCGTCAGGCACGTGATTTTCTGTGAGTTGGAGTGGGAGCCGGCAGCGCGGGATTTCCGCTGCAGAAGCTCGGGTACGGTGATTTTTCCGTCCCCGGAATTTGGAGCAACGCTCATGGTGGCCTCCGGTGCCGTTCCCTAAATACGAGATACAGCCCTGTACTTCACCTGTGCTCAGGATAACAAACTCGAATACAAATCACCACAATTTTCGATGCTTGGCAGCGTGCCAGCTTTCGATCTGCGCGTGATACTCGGGCAGAAAAGTGAAGGCGTGACAGAAATTCGTAATCATGTTGCGCGACGTGGTCATTGCTTCATTAAATCTCTCGTGCTTGCACACGGTGAACCTTACTTCTGCACGCGGTTTTCTCTCACAAATTGCTCTAAGTCCGTTGGTTCCGTGTACGGTTCGCTTGTGCCGCATTTTAGGGGTTTGACTTCCCCTATGAAACCATTTTGGCAGAGGCCTGGAACGTTCATCTCGATCGCCGCGCTTTCCTCCATATAGAAAAACCCCTCCGCAGGCGGGGCGTTTGTGGTCTCAGCATAGTAGTAGTAAACGTGTCCCGCAGCCAGGGTGGGGGCTGTTCCGCTGATTGGGACCGTCTGAACATATCCCCTTGGCAACTGCCCGTATTCGATTTTCAAGCGTTGCACATGCTCGCCCTTAAAGTATCCGTCAGCGGGCTGTACTCGCCACACGAGTGACTTCTCATCGAAAGGAGTTGAGATTTTGTGGCCCTGTCTCGGACCGTAGATTCTAAACGACGCGAGTCGACCACTGCCGGTAAACAAAAATGAGGGGCCGTTTCCAATCTTCGCTGAAGTTGGAATCTCACGGCAACCCCCTAATGTTAGCAGCAAGGGAATCGTCATTAGAAGCGCTCTGGAGTTGATCTGACTTATATCATTCTCGTATTGTCGTACATATTACATATCTTCAGGTAAGTCCTAATACGTCAGATAGTCGGAACCCGACCAACTATTCGGTGCTTGGCCACGGCTGGTTAGGAATCGTGAGGCACTTGCGAACTGCCTAATCCTTTCGGAGCTTGGGAGCGGCCTTTCCATTGGGCGCCGCGGCCGAGCCAGTAGCGAACGGCGGAGAGGAAGGTTGCGTAGCCGTAGAACGCGGCGGCGAAGGGCGGGGTCAGCGCCCAAAGCGCAGAACGGTTGTAGAACTTCACCGTGAAGAGAAACGTCACCGTCATGAGCGAAGCGGCGGTGCTGCCGAGGAGCCAGGCTGGATCTTCGCCGGCGAAAAAAAGAATCCACGGCAACCAGTAGGTGACGAAGAGGCCGAGCAGCATGGCGACGAGCAGCAAAGAGGAATAGCGAAGCTGGGTGAAGGCGGTGCGCGCGATCAGGTCGCGAATTTCGGCGAAGGTCTTGTACTCGCGAAGGCTTACGCTTTCACGCGTAACGCCCATCCAGATTTTTCCGCCAGTTTTTTTCACGGCGCGGGCGAGAGCGCAATCGTCGATCACTTCGTTTCGAATGGATGCAAGTCCACCGATGCTTTCGAGCGCGGCACGCCGCAGCAAAATGCATCCGCCCGCGGCACCCGCGTTTTGCTTTTGCGGGTCCGCAATCCAGCGCGGCGGATAGAGCATCAGGAAAAAATACAAGAACGGCGGGATCAGTAATCTTTCAGGGAACGTCTTGGCTTGCAGGAGGACCATAAGTGACGCGAGATCGAGACATTCCGTTTCGGCATGGGAGGCCAGCCGCCGGAGCGTGTCCGGCGCGTGCATGATGTCGGCGTCGGTGAACCAGAAGAAGTCCGGGGCCTTTCCGGATGTGGCGGAGATTCCTTCGTTGAGCGCCCAAAGTTTCCCGGTCCAGCCTTGAGGAAGTTCCGATGCCGAGAGGATAGTGATTCGCGTCGCTGCACCGACTTCTTCCGCCGCTTTCCGCGCGAGCGCGGCGGTACCGTCGTCGCTCTGATCGTCAACGATAATGATGGAAAACTCTCCGGAGTAATCCTGGCCGAGGAGGCTGGTGACCGCGCGGGCGATGGTTGCGGCTTCGTTGCGGGCTGGAACAATGGCAACGACGCGCGGCCATTTTTCAGGGGGCTTCGGTTCGAGGAGGTCTTCTTCCAATCGCCAAAAGTTTCCGCGCAGGAAGGCAAGATATAACCAAATGACAAGCACAAGCAGTGCCAGCAGATTGGTTACGAGGATGGGGTGAAAGCTCATGATTTCGGCAACGATGGCTTGGAGAGGATATGCGTTCTTGCTCGCAGAGACAAATTTCAGTCAGGAGAGATTGCAAATTGGCAGCGGGAGTTTCTCGCTGGCGACATGCTCTGAGGAAGGAAGCAGAGCGGACGGCCTCGGAAGGCCGTCCCTACGGGCATATGCAAGGAGCCGGCAGGGATGCCGGCCCTATTGGGGGGAGAGAACTGGAAAGTGCGAAGAAGGAGAAAGGCGCCCGCCTCAGAAGGCGGCCTCTACAGGAGAAATGGCAGCATGATCAGGCCAAGTCTTCGGCACGAATCGGCAGACGACGGATGCGCTTCTTCGTTGCGGCGTAGATGGCGTTGCACAGCGCTGGGGCGATGACCGGCAAACCGGGCTCGCCGATTCCCGTGGGTTCTTCCTTGCTCATGACCACGTGCACTTCCGTTTTCGGAGTCTCGCTCATGCGCGGCATCTGGTAATCGTTAAAATTGGATTGTTCGACGCGGCCACCCTTGATGGTGATGGCGTCGTGCAACGTTGCCGATAGCCCATAGATGGCGGCGCTTTCGACCTGCGCGCGGACGCCTTCCGGATTGATGGGACGGCCGCAATCCACGGCGTAGACGACGCGCCGGACTTTTACCGCGCCATCGTTCACGCTGGCTTCGACGACAGCCGCGGTGTAACTCTCGAAGGAATAGTAACCGGCGATGCCGCGAAAAACGCCCTTGGGAAGCGGCTTGCCCCAATCGGCCTTTTCCCCAGCAAGACGCAGGACGCCCTTGAGGCGCGCGGTGTTGAGCGGCTTGGCTTGCTTGGGGTCGCCGAAGTCCGGAATTTTGCGATCGTCACCGATCAGGCGGAGGCGGAACTCCAGCGGGTCGGCGCCGGCAGCGTTGGCGAGTTCATCCACGAAGGACTCGACGACGAAGCCGCTGGTGGAATGCTCCACTGAGCGCCACCAGGCGCGCGGCACGGAAGATTTCGCGAGAGTGTATTCGACGCGATAGTTCGGCGTTTGATACGGAATGAACGCCGCGGTGGCAAATTCGGATTTTTCCGGGGCCTCTTCTCCCTTGGGATTCCACATCGCTTCGATGGAGGTGGAAGTCTGGAAATGCTTCCACGCGGCGAGATGGCCTTTTTCATCGAGCGCGCCGGAGAAATGGTGATAGGAGGCGGGACGATAGAAACCATGCTGCATGTCGTCGTCACGCGTCCAAAGAATCATCACCGGTTTGCCGGAAGCTTTGGCAACCTGCGCCGCTTCCATGACGAAGTCCGCCTGATAGCGCCGGCCGAAGCCGCCGCCCATCAGCGTGGTGTGCACGATTACTTTTTCGGGAGGCAGTCCTGATACTTTCGCGATGATTTCCTGCGCCCACTGCGGTGCCTGCGTAGGAATCCACGCTTCCGCGCCGTCCGGGCGGATGTGCACGGTGCAATTCATCGGCTCCATGGTGGCATGGGCGGCGAAAGGAAATTCGTAGGTGGCTTCGATTTTCTTGGCAGCGCCGGAAAGCGCGGCTTCGGCATTGCCATCGTTGCGGACGACTTTACCGGGCTTGGCGGCGTTGTCCAGAAATTGCTTACGCAGCAAATCCGTGGATTCCGCGGCGGCGGGACCTTCGTCCCAAGTGATTTGCAAAGCTTTGCGTCCCTGGATGGCGGCCCAGGAATTATCGGCGAGCACGACGACTCCGCCCGCCGTGAATGCGCCCGGTCCGACAGGATCGATGGCGATGACGTCTTTGACTCCCGGCACGGCTTTGGCTTTTGCGGCGTCGAAGGATTTCAGTTTGCCGCCAAATACGGGGCAGCGGGCGATGACGGCGAATTGCATGCCGGGCATGCGGGAATCGATGCCGAATTTCGCCGCGCCGGTAGCCTTTTCGCGCGCTTCAAATCGCCGCGTGTCGTGACCGACGATGGTGAAGTCGTCGGAATTTTTCAGCGGAACGATATTGAAGTCGGGAATAGGCTGCTTGGCCGCATCCTCGACCAGTTCGCCGTAGGTCAGGAAATTCTTGCGCGCGCCGTGGAGCACGCCGCCATCTTTCGCGACGCACGTATTAGGATTTACGTTCCAGCGCGCCGCAGCGGCGGCGACCAGCATTTCACGCGCAGCCGCTCCGGCCCGGCGCATGGGCAGCCAGGAGCCAGAGACGCTGCCGCTGCCGCCGGTACCGTGGTCATAGATTTTAGGATCGGTCGGTGCCTGTTCGATTTTTACATTCTTCCAATCGAGATAGAGTTCTTCCGCGAGAATCATCGGCAAGGCGGTCATGATGCCCTGGCCCATCTCGGACTTGCCGAGAATTAAAGTCATGCGATTGTCGGGCGTGATGCGCACCCAGGCATTGAGTGGATTGGGCGGTTTCTTTTCCTGCTGCGGGGCTTCCTGCGCGTGCGCGCCGGCAGGGAGATAGAAACCGATCACCAGCGCCGTTCCACCCGCGGTGCTTTTTTTCAGGAAGTCACGACGGTTTACAACGGGAGCTGTCGCCATGGAGCACCTCAGAAATTTTTCTTGTGGCCGGAACGGTTTCGAAATAATCATGCGGCGGACTTGGCCTTGCCAGCCGGCATGGACGCGGCGCGGTGGATGGCTTTGCGAATGCGCTGATACGTGCCACAGCGGCAGATGTTGCCGCTCATGGCATCGTCGATGTCGGCGTCGGTGGGCTTGGGCTTTTTGGAAAGCAGGGCTACGGCGGACATGATCTGTCCGGACTGGCAGTAGCCGCACTGCGGAACGTCTTCCTCCATCCAGGCTTGCTGCACGGGATGGCTGCCATCGGCAGAGAGTCCTTCGATGGTGGTGACTTTCTTTCCGGCGACGCTGGAAATCGCGGTGATGCAGGAGCGCGTAGCTTCGCCGTTGATATGCACGGTGCAAGCGCCGCAGAGCGCCATGCCGCAGCCGAATTTCGTGCCGGTCATGTTTAACGTGTCGCGAAGCACCCAGAGCAGCGGCATGTCAGGGCTGACTTCAACGGATTGGGGCTTGCCGTTCAGAGTGAAAGTGATGGCCATGGAAACCTCCCTCCAGCAGACGAATATCCTACAACAATTCGGGCCATGGATGAAAATCTACGGAAACTCGTCCCCCAAGGATTCAGACGCCCGTATTTCGAAGCCGTGAGCAGGCTCAATTGCCTTCGGCGGGGGCGGGCCGAGGCGGAGCTTTGGGCGGCGGCGGGGGAATATCCCGCTCGACGCCACGCCAACCGACGGGGCGGCCGCTGACGGCTTCTTTGACGGAGCGGAAAAGAACCACGTACATCAGTTGGCGATAGTAGAAGCGCTGCAGCAGGACGGGGAAGAGCAGCGTCCAGTCTTCCTTGCGTTCCAGGGCAAAGGCCACCATGCAGGTGAGAATGTCAATGAGCACAAAGCCGACGAAGAAGAAGAGGGATTTTTCGACGTCGGCGGTGGTCCAGAGCTGGGGGAGGCGCGTGATGCGAATCTGCGCTAGTCCCCAGAGAAGCAGAGAGCCGAAGAACATCAGATCGATGACCGGGGAAATCAGAGGCAAAACGAGCTGGAAGATGAAGATATTGGGAAGCGCGATCCAGCCGAGCGTGCCGTGCTTGGGACGCAGGAGCGTGTCGCCATGCTTCCAGAAAGCTTGCAGGGTGCCGAAGGTCCAGCGGAACCGCTGGCGAATCAGTTGGCTGGCAGTATCCGGCGCTTCGGTCCAGGCGATGGCTTCCTCGTCGTAGCTGATGCGCCAGCCGAGGCGGCGAATGGCGATGGTGAGGTCGGCATCTTCGGCCACCGTGTCCGCAGTGATACCGCCCGCGGCTTCGATGGCTTTTTTGCGCCACGCGCCGAGCGCCCCGGGAACGACGGTGATGCAATTGAGCAGATCGAAGGCGCGCTTTTCCATGTTCTGACTGGTGATGTATTCGAGCGCTTGCCAGCGGGTGAGCCAGCGGGAGCGATTGCCAACCTTTACGTTGCCGGCGACGGCGCCAACGGTGGGATTCGAAAAGTGACGGACCAGTTTGCTGATGGCGTTGGATTCGATTTCGGTGTCCGCGTCGATGGTGACGACAATTTCGGTATCCGCCTGGGACATGGCGAGATTCAGAGCCGCGGCCTTTCCACGATTCACCTGGTGGATGATCCGCACGCGCGGTTTATGGGAAAAGTTTGTATCGAGGAGTTCGCCCGTTTTATCAATGGAACCGTCATCGACGACGATGATCTGCAAGTCCTTCAAGTCCGAGAGAAGAACCGACTTGACGGTTTGCACGATGACGTTTTCTTCGTTGTGCGCGGGAATCAGGACGGTAACGCTCGGCGGGGGGTCCGGCATGACGGCATGGTCCGGGCGCAGTTTCTCGATGAGAGCGAGCAGACCGATGATTACGGTGCGCCCGCTGACGAGGACGATGCCGAGAATGAAAATGATGCCGATGAAAAAACGAAACCATTGAAATAACGTAAAGATGAATCCGTCGGCGCGCGCTTCGAAGCGCTCTTCGGGGGCGAGGGCCGGCATCATTTCCGCGCGTGTTTTTCCGAGCAGATTCGAAACAGAAACGAGCTGGTATCCCTGCGCGCGCAACGCGTCGATGATCTGGGGCAGAGCTGCCACGGTCTGGGTGCGATCGCCGCCGCCGTCGTGCAGGAGAATGATATTGCCCTTGTCTGCTTGCCTGAGGACGCTGTCGACAATTTCCTTTGCGGGGATGGGCTTGCCGTCGCGCAAGCTCCAGTCATCCGGATCGATGCGCTGGCCCACGATGAGATAACCCATCTCTTGCGCCACGGGGAGCTGCACGATCTCCTCCGCATATTCCGGCTGGTGATCAATGCCGTAGGGCGGGCGGAAAAGGATCGACTTTACGCCGAGCGTACTTTCAATCAGGCGTTCCGTCAGATTCAGCTGCCAGCGGATTTCCGTGCGTGTAATGTCGTCGAACTTTGGATGCGTGAAGGTATGATTTCCAATTTCGTGGCCTTCGGCGTACTCGCGCTGGAGAATATCCGGCCGCTGGTTGGCCATGTTGCCGATTACGAAGAACACGCCAGGCACGTTTTTCTCCTTCAAAATATCCAAGATCTTCGGCGTCCATTTCGTATCGGGGCCATCGTCAAAGGAAAGAACCATTTTCTTATGCGCAGCGCCAATCTGATCAATGTTGTAGGAGAGCGGAATGGCGTCGTACGATTCGTCGGTGAAAAGATCGCTCTGCGCATCGTATTCGAAGGAACGTTTGCCGTTCTTGGGTGTATCGGTAATGTGCCAGATGTCGCCTTCGCCTTCGAGGATCAAGTCAGGACCGGGGGGGAGATCCGCGAGTTTTTGCCGGGCTGCAGCGTCGGCGCGGGTCGCATCCCAGATCGGCCACAATGAGGTATCCGAAGAGCCGAGCCGCCAGAGCGCGGTGCCCTGCACTCCCAATCGCTCGCTGGCTCGGAGCTGGTTGTAAGCGGTGACGGCGTCCAGCATCCACACCTGATGTATGTGGCTGTGCTCGTCGTAGTACGAATAGTGTGGATTCAGCGAATCGCTGTCGAATTCGATGTTAGCGTCAGACTCCTCAGCGTGCAGCAAAGCTCCCTGGACGCTGAACTCCTCTGCGGCCTCGTGTTCTTTCTTTGCAGCGAGGGACCAATCGTAGGCATAGTTGGCAATTCCCACGATGATCTTCTGAGGAGGAACGACCTCAAACACCTGGCGCAAGTTTTCGACGAACCAGTCCTGGGCCGCGATGGGGCCGGGAGGAGAAGTCAGCCAGTGCTGATCGTAGTTCATGAGCACGATGGCATCGCATTGCTTGCCGAAAAATTTGTAGTCGTAGGCGTCGTCACGCGCAGGAAGGGCGATCATGAGTTTCAGAGTCTTCGAGTGAAGCGCAGGCGCGAGCGCCCCGATGAATTGGCGAAAGTGCGGCTGGCTGGCGTCAGGGACTTCTTCAAGATCGACGACGATGCCGGCCTGGTGGGATTCGACGGCATAGTCGACAATATTCCGGACCAGATTTTGCCGTGACGCGGGGTTTGCCAGCATCTGCGCCATTTCCTTGATGCGCCACTCGACTCCGTCGTAGTTGTTGATGAGGCCCATCGTGGGCAGCTCGATGGGCGGATTGAACGACTTCATCCACTGGTGAAGCTTGTCGTCTTTCAGAATCGAGATGGCTTCGGCGGGCGTGGCCTTGACGGTGTTTTGCCCGCGTTCGTAGTCCACGATGGTCAGCGCGCCGTCGGCGGAGACGGCATGGAGCTGCTCGGGAATCAGCAAGTCGATATCTTTGTAGTGTTTTTTCAGGGAAGCGAGGCTGTTCGCGTCCCAGCTCACGAAAAACGCCGCGCGCAAGGGGTCATAGCTTGCCGGCACATTTCCGATATTCGCTATGCGCCGCCGCCGGCCTTCGCGCGCTGGCGCCTGTTTCTTTTTCGATTTGAAGGCACGATATAAAGGTTTGGTGTCCGGCAGGAGTCCGGCGGGCAACTCGACACTGACGGCGATGGTCACGAAGAAATACGCAAGCAACAGCGTCAGGATAGCGCCGGTAATTTCCATGACGCGGCGCGTGCGGCGCCAGCGCACACGCTCCGCGTCATAAAAAATTGGGCCGCGTTCCTTCATGTCACCTTTCCGTCTTGCAGCACGGCAGGGAACGGGACGTCAGGGTGGGCTGAGTCCGTCTGCTCGATTCCGTCTTCTCTATTGTAAGATGCGTGGCATTGATGAAGCGAATTTTCTCGAACACTTTTGTCGCACTGGCCGCCGGCCTTTGCCTGCGGCTGTATTTCGTGCTCCAGTATCCCGCCAACTCTGGCGACACGGTTCTCTACGAGCAGATCGCCGCAAACTGGCTGAAACATCATGTCTACGCAATGGACGTCGGCGGCGCGCCTACGCCGGTGGATTTGCGGATGCCGGGTTATCCGGCTTTCCTTGCGATCGTTTATGTCCTCACCGGCCGCACGGGGACGGATGCGCGAGAGTGGGTGATGTTGGCGCAGATTGCAGTCGATTTGCTTGCCTGCCTGGTCACCGCTCGGCTGGCGGAGCTTCTGACGAGCCCAGCCGAGGGTGTCCCCGCAAACCGGCGAGTGCGAACTGTTGCGCTGTGGCTCGCCGTATTGTGTCCCTTCACGGCCAACTATACGGCTGTGCCACTGACCGAAGTGTTCGCCGTTTTCTGGACGGGACTTGCCTCTTGCGTCCTCGTTCTGGCGTTGCGGCGAGTCAAGCAGCCTGATTTTCTCCTGAAAAATTCCCACATGCGCCTTCGAAGCAGCGTGGAGTACACGGCGTTGGGAGCGGGGTTGCTGGTTGGCGCCGGAACTCTGTTTCGCCCAGAAACACCAATCTTGCTAATTGCGGCAGCACTTGTATTCGGCGGCTTGTTCTTTTTCTCCCGGAATATCAAGCGCTGGATATTGACGAGTCTGGAGATGGCGCTGGGCTGTTTGTTGATTCTTTCTCCTTGGGCTCTGCGCAATAGGGTGACGCTTGGAGAGGTGCGATTCCTTGCGCCGAAAGATTCGAATCTGCCAGGAGAGCTGGTCCCAAAGGGCTTCATGGCCTGGGAAAAGACCTGGCTCTTCCGCATTCGCGATTGCTACCTGGTTCCCTGGAGGCTGAACGAAGAGGCCATCTTCGTGGACGATATCCCGGCGCGTGCGTTTGATTCGCCGGAGGAAAAGCAACGCGTGACCTCCATTCTCGAACAATACAACAACGATTTGACGCTGACGCCGGAGGGAGATGCGGCCTTCGCACAGCTCGCACGAGGACGGGCCGCGCGCCATCCTTTGCGGACATATCTCTGGCTGCCGTTGGCGCGAGCGGTCACCATCTGGTTTACCCCGCGCATCGAACTCTTGCCCATCTCGGGGCATGTTTTTCCGCTCCGACAAATGCGGGAAGACGACCCCGTGGATCAGGAAGTGACCAGCCTGTTTTTTGTGCTGAATTTGTTTTATGTCGGGCTAGGTGTGTGGGGTGCCGCGCGGCTTTGGCGTTCGAATTCCGTGGCCCGGCCCGCGGTCGCGTTCCTGGTGCTCTTTATCCTGATTCGCACCGCCTTCTTGACCACGCTGGAAACGCCCGAGCCGCGCTACGTGCTGGTTTGTTTTCCGCCATTGATCGCGATGGGTGCGCAAATATTTGCCCACCGGGCCGAGGCGCAGTAGGGCAGGCTTCCGCCTGTGCCTCTATTTCTCGTCAAATGGTTCGGGATGAATGGTGACGCGAAAGATCTGCGGAAACTTTTCCTTTACGCGGTCTTCCAGCACGGCGGTGACGTCGTGAATTTGCGTGATCGGCAGCTCGCTCTTCATCGTGCAATGGCAGGACACCAGAATGTGGTGCTCCACCTGGCGGGCACGCACATCGTGGCAGTTCACCAGCTCGTCGAATTCCGACGGCAGACGGTTCAGGAATTCCTCGATCGCACGAGCGAGCTGCTTCATTTCGCCGATGCCCGTGTCGGGCGTGGCGATGTGGCGTCCCAGCGGCTCGATGTGGATATTGACTTCCACCTGGCCGTCGCGCAACTCGCGGATTTTCTCTTCCAAATCACTGGCCTGCCGATGTGCTTCACGCAAGCTGAGCTTTTCCTCCACCTCCAGGTGCAGTTCGATAAAAAGCTGTCCGGCATGTTGCACGGCGGTCAAATCATGGACGGCGAGGCCCAGGCTCTGCGCGGCCGCGCGAATCGCTTCGAACAGGTGCTCGCCCTGCGGCGCACGCGGCTCCGCATGAACCATCACGTCTGCGGGAACGATTTCGCCAACGCGCTTTTCGATGGCGTCGCTCAAGGCATGGACCTGCTCAAGGCTGGCCGTGCGCGCGACGCTGACCGTAGCGTCAACGAAGTGGTGGTTACCGGCACGGCGCACGCGCACGCGGTCCACGTCCAGCACGCCGTCCATGCGCGCGACGGCCCTGGCGATTTCCTGCTGCAAACCTTCCGGCGCAACGTCCAGGAGAGCATCCAGAGTGCGTTTGCCGAGCCGCGCGCCGACCCAGAGAATCACGGCAGCAACAGCCAGTGCCGCGAGGGCATCGGCATAGTTCAGCCACGGCATGCGCCAGGTCTCGCCGGCCCAAACGAGCCCGATGCCTGCGATGACGATGAGGGTGCTCCATACGTCGGTGGAAAAATGCAGCGCATCGGCTTCCAGCGCGTCACTGGAATATTTTTTCGCCACACGCGAAAGCGCTCGGGCCCGCGTGATGTCAATCGACAAAGCAACCACAAGCACGAGGATCGCGGTCACGCTGGGCTGGATGTGCACGCTGCGGAAGAACAATCGTGCGAAAGCCTCGTAAATGATGTAGAGGGCCGTGAGCGCCAGCAATCCGGTTTCCACGAAAGCAGAGAAATTTTCGAACTTCCCATGACCGTAGAGATGGCGTTCATCCGCGGGCTGATCCGCCACCCGGACCGAGAGAAGCGTAATAATGGCTGCAACCAGGTCCAGCGAGGAGTGTAGCGCTTCGGAAAGGACGCCAAGGCTTCCCGTTCTAAGGACTAGAAACGTCTTGAGAGAAACCAACACCACGGCGGAGCCCACGCTCAAAAGCGCCGCGCGGCGCTTCTCCCGGCTTTCCTCAATCTGGTGCATCGTCATCGGTCCGCCTAGACTACCTCAGATTCGGGTTTTTTCGCCGGCACACGAGATGGCGCAGTCCTGACGCGTGCAGCAATGAACGGAGGAGAATCAGGTTCCAAGGAATGGCGCCTACGCTAGCTTTTTGGGGGGACAAAAAGCAGGGCGGCGGAATTCATGCAGTAGCGCAGGCCGGTCGGTTCGGGGCCGTCGGTGAAGACGTGGCCCAGATGAGCGTCGCAGAGGGTGCATTTTACTTCGGTTCGAAGGACGCCCAGGCTGAAATCTTTTTTCTCGCGCACATTTTCCTTGGCGATAGGTTCCCAGAAGCTGGGCCAGCCTGTGCCGGAGTCAAATTTTGATTTGGAATCGAAGAGCGCATTGTTGCAATCGATGCAGCGATAGAGACCGGGCGCGTGCTGATCGTGGAACGCACTGGAAAATGCAATTTCCGTCGCGGCACGGCGAGTCACATCGTATTGCAGAGGAGTGAGCTGCTTTTTCCACTCGGCTCTGCTCTTGCGTACTTTCGGCACGGAGAGTGTTCCCAACGGCGTGCCATCATCGGCGAACTTCACGATTTTGACCGGACCGGGATCGTCCTCCGGGTCGGAATCGCCTGCGAAAGCGGAGAGGCCGATGCGCTGCACTCCGGCGAGCAGGCCGGAGGCAGCCAGGGTTGCCGTGCCGTAAATGAGACTTCTGCGGGTGAACTCGTTCATCGCGAGCGATCCGTGAAAAACTATTTCGTTGCAGTCATGGGCGGCGGAGGCATGAGCGGCAGCCGCTTTGCTTCGCCGCGCGCACCGCGCACTTCCAATTCTTCAAAGAGCAGCGAGGGCGCGACCATCGAAGCCGGGATGCCGGCTTGCGCGGAGCCAAACGCTCCAAGGGCCGTGCCGGCGAAGCCGGTGATCTGGCTCTGCATATAGTTGTAAACAAAATTGTTGTTCCCAATCCCGGCAAGGTTGCGCAAGGCACGCGTGTTCAGCCCGATGATGCGCGAACCGCGGATCATTTCTTCCCGGCCAGTGTCCGGATACACGCGGATAACAACCAGGGGCAGACGATCGCCGGTGCCGGCGCCGCCGCCGAAGCTCGCCAGCAGTTCAGAGAAATCTTCCTGGTGCAGCAGGCTCAGCGTGGGATTATCCATCTCGCGAACGATGATGCAATAGTTCAGTTTCTCC
>WNFT01012792.1_pt1 | contig 25800 bp, 28 predicted proteins | sample 5400191 | NCBI WGS metagenome assembly WNFT01 (sample SAMN13153359, study PRJNA577476) | soil metagenome | isolation source: 80 cm saprolite under Madrone tree | place: USA:California | collected 2016-06-14 | reverse complement strand
AATCACAGCCGACCGGATAGCGCAGGAAGTCCGCGGCGGTCTTCGCCATTACGACCTTCATGATTGCTTCGCCGTAGCCGGTGCAGGAAACACCGCCGGCCTCCGCGTCGGCGTAGCAGCCACAGCCAATCAGCGGTGAATCTCCGACACGACCGGGAAGTTTACAGCACGTGCCGCCCGTGCTCGTCGCGGCAAACAGGCGGCCGTCGCGATCGAAGGCAACGGCGCCGACGGTTCCCTGTTCGTGGCCGCGGTGATGCTCGGCAGCGTGCTTGCTGTTACGGCATTTCAGCCACGCGTCGCGCTCCGCTTCCGCAATGAGTTCTTCAGGCTCGCACAGGGTTAGCCCCTGCTCCACTGCAAAACGCTCGGCGCCTTCACCGACCAGCATCATGTGCGGAGAATTTTCGAGGACCTGGCGCGCGAGGCGGATGGGATTGCGAATGTGACGAAGGGCCGCGACGGCGCCTGCGCGCAGGGTGGCGCCGTCCATGACGATGGCGTCGCATTCGACGTAACCGTCGAGCGTGAGATGCGAGCCAAAACCGGCGTCGAAGACGGGTTCGTCTTCCAGAACTATGACGGCGGCTTCGACGGCGTCGAGGGCGGAGCCGCCGCTGTTGAGAACGGACCAGCCTGCGGCGAGAGCACGCTGGCAGCCGGCTTTGCACGCGTCAACGGATTCATCAGGAATATCCCAGGCGCCGCCGTGAACGATGAGCGAAGGTGTCATAGTTCAAGAGAGTGGCAAAGCGAGATGGCGGTTGTCCATCAAACCAGGGCGGCGATCGCGGTTACATGAAGAAATCGAGCAGGACCAGCAGGGGTCCGAGAAAAGCGAGAATCATACCGCCGGTAATGGGGTTGCGGGGAATGCGGCGAAGCGAACCGACAAAATTGGCGGGGACAGCTTTGAGACGCGAATCCGGGCGCGGGCCGTAGAAGGGGCCGATAACGGTATAGCGCGAAAAGCTGCGGCGGACGAAGCACGCTTCATCATGGATCCAAACATAAACTTCATCGCGGCCGCGCCAGACCAGGGCAGCTCCCAATACGAAGAGCAGATAGCCCACGATTGTGAGAACTCCGAGCGCTGAGCCTTGACCCCAACCCATATTTCCTCGCAGAGACGGATCCTTTTGACTAAGACGCGAAAATGAGCCGCGGCGTTACTCTTCTTCGTGAATTGTGACGAGGCGCACGACCTCAAACTCCTTAGGGCCGGCGGGGGTGGTGACCTGGACTTCATCGCCCACTTTACGGTTGAGCAGAGCACGGCCGATGGGTGAGGTGGTGGAAATAAGTCCCTTTTCAGCGTCCGCTTCTTCGGTGCTGACCAGTTTGTATTCGATTTTGATGTCGCGCCGGGTATCCAGCACGACGATGCGCGAGCCGTAGCCGGCGCGATCCTTGGGGATGTTGGTGAGGTTGAGCATGCCGAGATCACCCATGCGCTTTTTGAGTTGGCCGATGCGCGCGTTCACAAAGCCCTGACGTTCCTTGGCGAACTTATACTCGGCGTTTTCCGAGAGATCACCGTGGGCGCGGGCGACGGCAATTTCCTTGGGGAGGTCAACGCCGAGTTCGTGCTCGAGCGCGGTAAGCTCGTCCTGGATCTTTTGCTTAATCTTCTTCAATGGGTCAGACATGGCGAATTGAAACCTATCCAAGCAGGGCCCAAGTAAGTGAGAACAGCAGGCCCAGCAAGGTTAATTATTATAGATGGGGGCGGATTACGGCTACAAGAGACGTAACGGTCTGCAGCGCAGGAGCGAGAAAGAACACTAGAGTGCGGTCACAACGATGCCGGACGGCGATCTACTCGACCGTGACGCGCAGTGACTGCGTCTTGGTATTACCCGAGGCATCGCTGATAGTGAGCGTGTAGGTGGTGTTCTTTGCCGGCGAGACGGTGACGCAGCGCGCGTAGGAAGGCCAGACCGCATTTGGCTGAGGTTCGAGTTTCACCGTTTTAGCATTCGCCACTCCGTAGCAGAGTTGCGCGCTTTCTCCTTTGTGGATGGCCCCGGGACTGGCATAGAAACTTTGGATGGCAAGCTCTTTTCCCCCGAATTGTTCCAGTGCGACGCGGTCGTCTTCCAATTGTTTTCGGGTCTTTTCCTCGCGCCACCGGCGTTCAATCGCGAGATTCTCCTGCCAGCGGGAAAACAAAGTCCAAACCACAAAGAGGAGAACGATCCCCACTAGCAGCGAAGAATAAAGCAAGGGGTTCTTGAAGGCGGTTTTGGTTGTCGCGGGAGGCTGGGGGCCCTGAGCGTCAGTGAGCATGCTTGCCTGTCTTAACGATCAAAGAGATTGGCATTTGACTTGATTCTGCCTCAAAACCGATTTCGCCGCCGATAGAGATTTCACGTGGCCAGGCGCACACTTCGAGCAAGTGAATACGGTCAAGATTTCGTGAACGTCCAACGGGTCACCGCCTCCGCGAAATTTTCTGCGTGCTCATCCTGGCCGAAGACGGTTTGCGGGTTGACGCGAAAAACGGAGCCGCCGGAAGATTCGAGCAAAGGCCCGACGTCGCCGCCATACTTGCGGTTGTAGAGCTCGACCAGTTCCTTCCAGACGGCGCGATCGGTGACTTCTTGCACCATGCCTTCGAGGATTACGGCCTCGTCCGCTTTTTCCGTACCGACGGCGCAGCGAGGGTTGTTGGCGAGATTTTTTGCTTTGCGCGTTCGAAGTCCGGTGCTGAACCAGAAGGCGTCTTGCCACCAAATGCCCCAGACCAGCATGAGATGTGGACGCCCATCGAGCCGAGAGGTGGCGATCCAGTAGTTGTGAGAATTTTCCAGGCGTTCGAGCGCCCAAGACCAGGGTTTGAGGTCGGAGGCGGCACCGCTGGCGTTGTCCACCGCATCTGGCCAGTAGGGATGACTCGCTTTTGGGTGCAAGCATGGTGTGCCCTGCCGAAGGAGCAGATACGAACACATTTTAGCAAGTGGGCTGGGAATTATGAATTCGTTTTGCGAGCCCTGCAAGAAAACAGCAAGAGCTTTCTTCAGCTTGTTGGAGCACGCAAGATTTATGAGACGAAGGCGCACCCGACGCGGAAGCTGCCCTGCGTGGTGCGTTGAAACCATACCGGCTTGAGGCTTACGCGGACGGGCGGAAGAATGGGGACGTGCAAGACCGCCAAGACGTTTTCCGGAAGATCTTCCTGGGTGTCAAGTTCGATGGCGACGCCCCCGAAACCGAGGTCGATGACGCGAGCGCGACGCGTGCCTTGTTCGCCGAGCGTGGCATAGGCGTTGGTGCCGGCCATCGAGACACGCTCCGCCTTACGCTGCACTGTATAAGCTCGAGCGGGCGGAGCTTGTGAAGGCGTGGCCATTTCCGGGGGAACGGGGGCCTCGGGAAGTTCGGACTTGGACTCTGAGCGTTCCGGCGTGCGCCCTGATTCAATGGAAATCGGAGCCGGCGGCGCTGCGGAGCGCTCTGGAGTTGAAACGGGCTCCGGTGGAGCCGAGGCGGACGGCGCGCGCGTCCCACCGTTTACAGTCCTGCCGTGATTTGCGTGCTTTAGACGATAAAGGCGTTCGTCGGCGACGCGGATTAGCTGCTCGGCCTGCTCGCCATCTTGCGGGAAGGTGGCGACACCATGGTCCATGCTGACGCTTACGTTTAGCTGCAAGGGTTGCAGCATTTCGGCAAAAACCGTTTCCACGCGACGGCTAAGCGCTAATGCTTGTTCCGCGTCTGTTTGCGGCAAGAGAAGGGCGAACTCATCTCCTCCGATGCGGAAAGCAGAATCGGAAGTGCGGAGGGCCTTTTTGAGGGTCGCTGCGGCGACGCGCAAAACTTCATCGCCACGAGGATGGCCGTGCTGATCGTTCACTTCCTTGAAGCGATGCAGGTCCAGAACTACAAGGCCCAAAGGTGATCCGTAGCGGCGGCTGCGATTGAGCTCCTTTTCAAAGGTTTCGCTGAAGAGACGACGGTTGTAGAGACCGGTGAGGGGATCGGTCACTGCATTTAGTTGCAGGATTTTTAGCTCGTCGTATTCGATGACAATCGGGACACGAAAGAGTCCTGCGGAAGCGAGGACGTCCATCAAGGCGGTTTTCAGCGCGACTTGGCGGCCAAGGTTTTCACTCAGCTCGCGTCGACGCAGGAGCATATCGTCCCAGAGCTGAATGCACTGGCTCTCACGCAGATCGAGGTGAGTGATGGCGCGAATGTAGTGTTGCAGGAATTGTCCGCGCGCGGATAGATCAAGACTCTCGAGCGTGTCTGCAAGGAGCTCGAGATAGGAATCCTCGACTGGCAGACGAGGTGGCACAGAGGCGCCAGGGCTGGACATAGCTGGGTAGTTACCTGACCTCTACCTATCCCCGCGGGGTATGGGGAGAAAACGAAACCTCGGCGCTACAAGGGAGCAAGTGGCGGTCCATCCGTACTATGACGGCAATCCCGAAGCACCGCCCGAATCGGGAAGAGCACAAGCTCAACAAGTAATGCTATCCCAAAGCAAACAATAAAGATAGAGGTGCCCTCGAACTTCCGCGTTGGAGGGGGTGTGGAGTAACAAAACTACCCCCGGGGGCATTGAAGTGGCCAAAAGGGGCAGTTAAATTACTCAAGTGGCCTTAGAAATTCCAATCCGAATAGGCGGATATCGCCGACGGCGGATTGCCGGAGGATCTTGGCAGAGATAGGGGGAGTCTCGTTGGGAACGACGCTGGAGGAGGAGTGCGGTGACGGAGCCGGAACGGTGATGCTGACGACCTGGTCGGGGCGGAGGTAATGCGTCGAGGCGATACATGCGCCCGTAGCACTGATGTTGAGAGTCTTGGTAAGCTCAATGAACTCAACGCCGGCGGTGTCGACACCGCGAAGAAACACGGGTACTTGGAGGCGGATTCGCGGGGATCGACGGCGTTGAACAGGTTCCAAGCGCTCGCCCTTGTTGTCTGTTTCGATTTCCAAGCTCTCCCCCAGCAGTACTACCGAACTAGTACGTTTATGCATATTCGATGCCAGGAAATACCGTCGGGACGCGCACTTGTAAGTAGTTAGTGACACAGCAGGTTAAGCGGCGAACCAAGGGGAGCGGAGATAAGGTGGTCTACAAAGGTTACTTTGCGGGCCACGCAGCTTCCCCAAATGTGCAAATGGAACGCTTTTACCATTGACAGGCGAGTGGGCGTTTGGGAGTATGACGAGCATTAACGAAGGGAAAATTTTTTCCTACAGCGACTAGGTGGTTCTCAAAGCATAGTAATGACTGGAACAATTGCAAATCCGCCGCCGGCCGATTCGCGTGGCGCAGTAGGGTTCTCCAGAGGGCTGGTTGTCGGACTTCTTGACACGGTGGAAACTGCGCTGGTGGTGGCGGAACGCAGCGGTCGAATTGTGCTGATGAACGCGCGAGCGCGTAAATCGCTCGGTCTTGAAGGCAGTGCGGAAGCGGGGATCAACCTTTTTACTGAACTGTTAGAGACTGATGCGAAGCAAATTTTCCGCGAGTTCGAAAGCGGAAAACAGGAGGTCCGGCTGGAGGTGGAGCGCGGCGAAAAATTCTTCGCCCACGTGCAATGGATCCCGGAGCCGGACTGGGTGGTAGTGCAATTTCAACGGCAACAAGACATACAACAGGCACCTGATCCGGCGACGCACATTACGGTGCAGGAGCTTCTGCAAGAGCGCGAAATAACCTACCGCAACCTTCTTGCGGCGTATCTGAAATTGCAGGAAGTGAACCGGCAAAAAACGGTGTTCCTGGCTTCCGCGGCGCACGAGTTGAAGACGCCGCTGGCAGTGATCAAGGGCTATTACGATTTGATGCTCAAGGGTTCGCTGGGAAAATTGTCGGACAAGCAAACGGACATACTGGAAGAATCGAAGGAAAGCTGCGAGAGGTTGGTCCGGCTGGTGTCGATGTTCTTGAATTACTCAACCCTGGAAAGCGGAAAACTGGTGCTGCAGCTTCGCGAAAATGACTTACGCGATTGCCTGGATGAGGTGGCGAAGCGATGGTCAGATGCATTTCAGCGAAAGGGAGTAAAGCTGGAGGCCTCCTTCGATCCGTCGATCCCAAATTTCCGCTTTGATTACCAGAAGGTGCAACAAGCAGCGGCGAATTTGCTGGACAACGCATTAAAACACACGCCAACCGGGGGCATGGTGACGCTAGATGCCGGGCCGCACTTCTGGGAACGGCGCGTGGCGGAAGTAGCGCCGATCCAGGAACGGAGGCGATTTCGCTTGCCGCGGCCCAATAGCGTCGAGATTTCGGTGGCGGATAACGGTCCGGGGATTCCAGCGGAACATCACCAGGAGATCTTCGAGGATTTTGTGCGGGTGGACCGCAACACCACGGGAATGGGTTTGGGACTGGCGATTGCGAAGCGGCTCATCCAGGCGCATCGAGGAAAAATATGGGTGGAGAGCGAGCCGGCGGGCGGCAGCAAATTTACGTTTCTACTGCCCATGGATTGGAGTTGATCGGCGGCAGTAGTGTGGAATCCTGACGATTTGAGTGAAGGAGAGATCGATGGCTGTGAAAGAAAAGATTCTGGTAGTCGATGATGAACCGAGCATAAGAAAGTATTTACAGACGCTCCTCGAGGTGGATGGTTTCGATGTGGAGGCGGTGAGCTCTGGCAAGGAGGCGCTTGGGAAGATTAGCGCCGGGGAGCGACCGGATTTCATTATTTTAGATGTCTTGATGCCGGAGATGAACGGGCTGGACACGCTGAAGGAATTGATGCAGCTGGACCGCAGCCTGAACGTAATCATGTTGAGCTGCTCGAATGAGGATCGGCGCGCATGATTACCTGACCAAGCCTTTCGAGAAGGCCGAGCTGGACGCCGCGATGTTGAAGTCGCGACAGAAAAATCAACTGACGCGGGAAAATCAGGCGCTGCGTGATTATTGCGATCAGGTGACTGAAGACTTGAGTTTTCTGGCGGCTAGTCCGCAGATGGTACGAATCCGGCAGCAAATTTTGCAGATCGCTCCGGTGGATGTGCCCGTATTCATCTGCGGAGAAAGCGGCGTTGGAAAAGAGGTCGTTTCGCGCATGATTCACTTGCGTTCGAAAAGACGGAACCAAGCATTTGTGAAAGTGAACTGCGCGGCGCTGCCGGGCGAACTACTCGAATCGGAGCTGTTTGGATTCGAGCAGGGCGCGTTCACGGGGGCAGTTCGCGCCAAGCCCGGCAAATTCGAACTGGCCAACAAGGGCACTATCTTCCTAGACGAAATCGCGGAGATGAGCACGCATCTGCAGGCCAAGCTCTTGCACGTGCTACAGGACCATCAATATTCGCGGCTAGGCGGGCGGCACATGATGGAGACAGATGTGCGAGTGCTTGCAGCCACTAACGTAGACGTGCAAGAAGCGATGAAGACCGGGCGCTTTCGCGAGGATTTGTATTACCGATTGAGTGTGCTTTCGATTTTGGTTCCTCCGCTGCGTGAAAGGACGGCGGAGATACCCCTGCTGATTCACCACTTCCTCGAGAAGTACAGCGAGAAATTTGGAAAGCCGGCGATTGAACCGTCGAAACACTTGCTGGATGCGGCGCTGAACTATCCGTGGCCCGGAAACCTGCGCGAGCTGGAAAATTTCGTGAAGCGCTACGTGATTCTTGAGGATGACGAAGGCAGCCTGCGAGAATTGATAGAGATGTCGTCGGCGCGGCTGCGAACCTCGCCGCGGCAGGAGCCTGCCCTTCCGCGACAGCAGGGTCTGAAGGCCTTGGTGCGCGGGCTGAAGGACGAGGCAGAGATGGAAGCGATCGCCGACACGTTGGAAAAGACCCGCTGGTGCCGCAAGGACGCCGCGAAGATGCTGGGCATCAGTTACAAAGCCCTGCTGTACAAGATGCGGCAATTCAACCTGGATTCGCCTAGAACTCGGCGCTCGGCGTCGGTGGCGGCCGCGATTGAAGAAACAGCGCCCGTTGGTGCCATTCGGAACCAGTAGAAACACTGATCGGCGGTATCGGGCCGGTTTTTTTCGTGGCGCAAAAGGCGCAATTCCGGTATTGTCACCCAATATTAAAAACGACCTAGGGCGGCAGAAATTCGGTGGGCTACCAGAGTAAGGTGAACCAAGAAAGGGGCGCGGAGGATCGCCGTGCCCGCTGTGAGGGATACAGGGGGAATGGGAGTAATGACGGAACGGCGCATTGCACGACGTTACGATTTGTCGCTGCCCGTTATTATTCGTATACCAACGGACCACATCGCGGACAACCAAAAAGGCAAGACGCGGGATGTTTCGACTCGAGGCGTTTACTTCGTGTTGGATCAGGATTTGGAACCGGGGTCGGAGTTGGATATTACCCTGACACTTTCCGCGGAGATTACGCACGGTTCGGATGTTTTCGTGCGAGCGCTGGGGAAGGTCGTACGTGTAGAGAGACGTATCGAAGACGGGAGCTCGCGGATGGGTGTGGCGGCGGTGATCGAACGGTACGATATCATCCGCGGGGAGAATGGCAGGGCATAGCGTTTTGTGGGGCAGCCAACCCTGCTTGCTTCGATCAACTAAAGATTTCGATGCGATTTTTCCACGGCGGTAAGACCCGAAATAGAGGCAGCTCACTGAGTGCCTATGGCAAAGATTTGTAGAAAGAGAGAAAATCCTGGTCGGCACGGAAACATTTTTTCCCTCACTCCTAGTGTCGCTGGTAATTGCTGGTTCTAGTCCTCTCGCCGGAGAAACCCGCATAAGTCCTTATTTAACAGCACTTTAGGTTCCAGGCCGGAAGTTCTCTCTACTCCCTCTATAAGAACTCTGTTGGCCTGAGATGTGCAGCTTCGCAGTGATCAAGATTGTCACCGATCATGCGCCCAGCTACGGCAGCCAAAGGCACCATAGGCGATTTGGCCAACCTGATACCACCCGACGAGGTTCTCTTCGGGCGATCTTCAGCGATGATGCTGCTCCGCAAACGGGCAGAGAAGATTTCCGGGGCGAATATACCAGTCTTGCTGTGTGGAGATGCGGGAACGGGCAAAGAGGTGCTCGCCCGCTGGATGCATTGTCATTCGCCATATAGCAGCGGTCAATTCGTCAAGGTAAATTGCGCGGCCATTCCAGGGACACTGCTGGAGAGCGAGCTGTTTGGGTATGAAAAAGGCTCGTTTACTGGGGCACATGCCTCGAAACCCGGCCAAGTCGAACTGGCTCACAAAGGCACTCTCTTCCTCGACGAAATTGCAGACCTCGAGATGCTTCTACAAAGCAAGCTGCTACATTTTGTACAGGATGGCAGTTTTTCGCGGATTGGAGGGGAATCGGAACAATTTGTGGATACACGGATCGTTTGCGCCACGAACCGAGACTTAGACACCGAAATTGCCGCAGGCCGGTTCCGGCCTGACCTCTATTATCGAATCAGCGTGTTTCAGCTGCGGTTGCCGCGGTTAGACGAACGCAGAGGAGATGTGCCGCTGCTGGCGGAATACTTCCATGCTCTCTATCAAAAGCAATTCGCAAAAGAAAACGAATGCGAGCCGCTTGGGCCAAAACTCCTGAATTACCTTGAAAACCTCAATTGGCCAGGCAACGTGCGAGAGCTCTCCAATTGCATCGCTCGGTTTGTGCTGATCGGGCAGGACGCGTTCATGCCTCAGGATGTGCCGCAGGAACGCAAGGCTTCCTATTCTGGTAATGCCGTGCGCAACGGGAATTTGCCCCTTAGGAACATCGCCAAAGATGCGGTTCGCGAGATGGAACGGAACGTCATATTGCAGGCGCTGGAGACCAGTCAGTGGAACCGCCGCAAAGCCGCGGAAGCGCTGAAAATCAGTTATCGCGCGCTGATTTACAAAATTCGGGATGCTGGGCTGGTGTCCAGGCGCGGAGTCGCAGGACAAAGACCATCTGACGGCGGGAACTTTGCGCGTCCGTCAGGGGACGACTGATAATTGCTTTTCATCCACTTCATGCCGGCGCTGTCGCCGTCTGCAATTTTGAACTCCGTGTCCGGACAAGTCCGCTCCGCGAATGAAAACTACCCGACCTGGCCGTGCCAGGGTCACTACTCGGAGGTCCAGAGGGTTATGCTCGCTTTCCCTATCACTATCTCCGTATCTCCCGCTTACAGGGAAAAAATCAGGGAATATCGAACTCTGGGGCAAGTTGACCCGACCGCGAACGTGCGACTGGCGCGGACACGGGAGAGCTATGCACCTCGGAGTAGCCGGGTGGAACATGGAATAACAGGGAACCCCAAGGCTTGCATGCGGCGAATTCAGCCGCTTTGGTAAATGCCGGTCAAGAGCGTCGAAATGAGAATCTTCTTCGATCCCACTCGCGGAGCAACGCACCGCGGTTAACTATGGGTGAATCAGAAATAGGGAGCTTCCCTGCTTTCATTTTCTCGTCTACCCGCTTGAAATATTCGATGAGCCCGTATTCATGAGTCATGGACTGTTGTTTGAACCAATCCAGTGCCTGGGAGATTGCGTCGGCCTGATCATCATACTTGCCTTTAGGAAAGCCGGCGAGCTCGTGTAGGTACTCGCCTAACCAGGCTGCCTTATCGGGAAGGTGAACAAAACCATTTTCCATCGTGCTGGTGACCGAATGCATCCGCATGGTCTTGTCCATTGTCGGTTCGTACTTTTTGATCGCGTGCACGCCCTCACTGACTAGTTCCTGGATCAGTTGCGTGCCCGACGCTTTGTCTTCTATCAAGATCGCTTTGGGACCAAACGCGTCTGCCTGCTCTCGCACAGCGCGCTTTAATTCCGGGTAGCCCAGGCGCTTGCGAAAGACATGGAGTAGATAAACATGCTTTTCCTTAATGCCCCAGGTGGTACAAACACTGTAATCGCTTAGTTTCCGTGGGCTTGTTTGCGGTGTCCCAGCTTTGAAAAATCATCTCGAATGTCGCAGGCACATCAACTGCGGTGTAAGTTTTGAACCACTCCGCTTTCACCAATCCTGGAGGGCTTCGCCAGCGCGGCGCTCAAAACGCTGTATGCTATAGGGTGTTTGAATCACATAGGATTCATCTTCTTCGGCGATGGTGGGGAAGCGGATGACTTTCCAGGGTTCCATGCCGAGAACATGACCAACCAGATCGTCTTCGTGCAATCGCTGCATGATCAGGATGATGCGTCCTGTCCTCTTGTCATTTAGCCGGCTGTATAGGGTGTGATCGAACCAGTCGTTGACAGCCTTCCGTCCGGTATCGGAAAGCGCCTCATCGGGTTTTAGCGGATCGTCGATGATGAGGAAGTCCGCGCCCCTGCCCGTCAGCACGCCACCGACAGATGTCGCCAACCGAAATCACTGCTGAGTGGTCACGAATTCTTGCACGGCCTGACGCTCGGACGACAGTCGGGTGTGAGGGAACAGAGCTTGATACCATTTTCTTGCCATGATTGTCCGGCAATCCAAGGCATGCTTGTTGGCGAGCACCTGGCCGTAGCTAGCGCAGATGATCTGGACGCTCGGTTCATGACCCAGCAGGAAGGCGACAAAGGCGACCGACACGCAGTGCGACTTCAGCGAGCGCGGAGGCTGATTGATACTTAAACGGGTGATGTCTCCACGCCTGCAGGCTTCAAGTCCCGAGGCAACCACCTCGATGTGCCAGTTTGGCATGAACTCTGCGTTCGGGTGTAGCTCATAGAAACAGCGCTGGATGAAAGCGTACAGGTCGCGACGCAAGACCGCATGGTATTCACTCAGGTTCAGGTTCAGTTTCATCTGCATCTCCTTTGCCACCCTTACTGGCGGCTTCCACGCGTTTCAGAATCCCGAGGACAACCTTCTCGTCAGCCTCTCCAAGAGCAGAATTTGAGATGGGCGGTTGGACAGCGCGTTCTTCAGCGGAACGCACCAACGCCGCCAATAACTGGAGCGCTTTCAATTCGCCTGACGCCGCTTTATTTGCCAATTGCTTGAGTCCGGCCTCGAGCTTGGTAACAGTCTTTCGTCGACCGTTTTCGTTGATGACCACCTTTTCTCGCAAAGTCCGTTCGAGCACTGTTGCCATGTTGAGCGTGCCTTTCGGACGCCCTTGCGGATTCCCGGACTGTCCCTTCTTGAAGCGTGTGTGTTCGGGGGGACTGCAGTAGCCCACTTTTGTAGTCTTAGGTTGCTCCAGCTCAATTTCCTCGTCCATGGTTCTCCCTTTCGATTTCGTTGAAGGTTCGACCTGTCGATTCTTGAACGGCGCTTTGACCGGTGAACCTTTGCCAGCGCCGCACGGTCGTATCGACGTAGCATGGGTCGAGCTCGATGCCGTAACAGACGCGGCCAGTACGCTCGGCTGCGATCACCGTCGTGCCGCTTCCCAAGAACGCATCAAGCACGACGTCTCCACGGGCCGAGCAGTCCAGAATGGCATCAGCCACCAGCTCGACAGGCGTGATCGTAGATTGAAGTCTGGACAAATTCCCCTCCGCTGTGCTCCGGGCCGAAGAATTCAACCCAGGGTACGACCACACGTTCGTACGGTAGCGGCCATACTAGCCGAGCTGGATGTTGTTGCGGTGCGGGTTCTTGCCGGCTATCGCGTCGAAGTATTCTCGATGTGCTTCCAACTTTACGATCGCAAGAATAAATCAACGCTTATCAAGCTACTTCTGTCACCCGGAGAAGCTAAGTTTTGGCTGGACTAAATTTCGGGGAGCAGGTCAAAAGCGCTATCAGCATGAGAGCGACTAGGTTCTATGCCATTCGCATTTCGAAAAACGTTGCAGCGCATGGCGTTGAGCGGTTCCTCATCCAGAATGACTTCGACAATCTGGCCACGCCGTAGATGGAAACTGCCGCGCACGCGGAACCCGTCTTGCGACGAATCAAGGACAAGGCACGGGAACCTTTTTTGATTTCGGTCGAGGTTGACTACGAGACTGCCACGCGGGCTTTTGGAGAAAATACGCTTGGAGCGGCGACCTTCGGGAACAGGAAAGCTGGGCATGCTTTCGCCCCTAGTCTAGAAGTAGCGATGGTACGTCCGGATTAGTTTCATTTGAAATTCGGAACGTGCATTAGCTTAAGGCTCAGGACTCCCCGAGCCCCAGTGCTTCGATCCAATGTTCGACCGGCGTGCCGAGCCGGATGCCCAGGATATGATCTTCGCTGGGGAGCTTCTTGCAATATACGACCGAGCCTTGGACGCAAAATCCGGGCGGGGATGAAACGAGTACCAGTTCGGCTGGTTCCCAGAACTTCCGTGTGACCGTCTGGATGCCGAATCTGCTGACATTCTCCGTGGGAACGACTTCAAAAACTCCCGGCTTCTGAAGGCTGGTTAGCCACAGAGGGGTGCTTAGACGACCGCGAGCTTCCGACCTTCCAATCCTTCGGGAAGCGGCGAATAATAGTCCTGCGACTGACGGCGAAGGTGAGCACTTTCCAAGAGAGTGTTCTCTTGCTACGTCTTCCGGGAGCTCAACTACGGCCTCTTGCGTCATGTGTTCCTCTCCGTCCAAGAAATCTGACGAGCGGTGCCCATCCCCAAGGACCCAAGGAGATGACCAGCACGCTCCCTTCCTAGCGTTTCAGCGGGAGGTTCGTGTGCCCTGGGAACAGGCTACGAATGTTATAACGGGAGTGGTATCCAGCGAGTTCCTGAAACCAGGGTCAGGTGAATACCTCACTAGCCAACTGATTCCAGCAGTCGCAACAGCGGCGACAAATGTTGTCACGGGCACCGCGCCACTCGCGGCTGCGGCGGCACCGTTTGTCGTTAGGGTAGGCGGCTACTTCGCGGCCGGAGCATTCGATTACGTACTCGGGAAGGCCCTCATCAGCGAGTTCGCCGCCATAAAGAACGGGAAGTGTAAGCCATGCCATAAGGATACTCGTTCATGAGGACATCTGGCTGCGACTCAGCAAACAGCACCGCTGGAGTTGCCAGTGCAGCCCAGCCGACTCCAGCAAGCTTCAAGAAACTTGCGTCTGTTAAGAGTCATAATTTCGCAATCGAATACGGAGTGAGCCTGCTCCAGTCCTTCTCCCGGACGGAACCTGCTTCGGGATAAAAAGGAAGTCAGAAGAGTTTCCGTCGAACACAAGAATCTAACTGCAACGATCAGAGACGCCGCTCAATTTGGTTTCTTATATCGCCTTACCAATAATCCGGTCTTTTGCTATAAGTGCTGTTATATGAAATCCTTGACCGAACGCCAACCTCATATGTTGACAGGTTTTTTCGGCGCGTTTATGCTCAGTTCAGGCTGAGGCGACAACCAGTTGTTTTGCCGGAAAGACGCCGGAAACACCTCTCTAACCGAATACCAATAGGGCCCGGCGGCTGCGCCTCGTTATCGCTGCGTGTACCTGGATGGCGAGTCGATGCGAACGAAGCACACCGTAGAAACATACCAATCTGCGGGAAAATTGGAGGGGCGGATCGTGAGAAAGTGGGAATCGAGAGGCCTGGGTGATCCATAGCAATGGATCTGCTCGTTTCTACTCTCTTCGGCCCGCCATCCCTACAGCTCATGCCGCCAGGTAGCGGACCGGCCTGCGTTTGCAATCTCACCGGGCCACGAGGACACGAGTGAATCGCAATGCGGCAGGTTGTCAAACGAGTCCTGCAAGCTATGACGTCGAAAATCTGCGGAGCCCGACCTATCTCCTCTTGGCCAGCGTTCCTCGGTCGGATCCACGAAATCAGGCTCCCGCGAAGCGTGATTCCACAACATTCCTGCTCACCTACAGGCTCAGTGAACATCAACATTCTCATTGCAATGATCGACCAGACGCTTTCCGTCCTCGGTGATGTTGCCGAGTGCGGCGTTTATCGTGGGAGTTCGCTTGTTCCGATGGCGATCTACCTGCGGCAGAAAGGCAGCCCCAAGAGAGTTCTTGGCTTCGATTCTTTCGAGGGATTCCCTGAATCGATCCAAATCGACCTGGAGCTGGGCGGAGCGAACCTCGACTCGGACAAAAAGGTCGGCGGACTAAGTGAGACTTCCCTGGAGCTGGTGCAATCCAAGGTCGACCGTTTCGATCTGACAAATGTAGAGCTGGTGAAAGGATACTTCAAGGAGTCTCTCGAACGATACCGGGACCATCAGTTTTCCTTTGTTCATTTGGACTGCGATATGTACAGTTCCTATAAAGAATGCCTTGAATTCTTCTACCCTAGGCTGACCTCAAGTGGCGTCTTACTGCTGGATGAGTATAACGACCCAGCATGGCCTGGCTGCAATAGAGCGGTGGACGACTTTCTTTCGGGCAAGCCAGAAAAAGTTCAGTCGATCGTTTGTGACAACTATCAGAAGTTTTTCTTCGTCAAATGTGAGGCTGCACCGCGCAGGCGCGGCGCGAGCGCGTAAGTCTGCCCGAGCTACAATCCATCGAGCGCTTTCTCGCACCTTTGGTTGACAAGACCATTCTCGCCGACCAGGAATAGTCCGTTACGTCCAGTTGCAGCTGAGTTGTGGCGAGACGGAGGGGGATACACGGGAATTCGTGTAGGCAAATAGCCACCCCCACTTGCGCCCTACTCTGCGACATCAAACTCGACGGCGGACCTGTAGGTCCTCGAGAAAAAGGAATTCAATGCCGGTATTGAGAAAAGTTTCGATTGCCTCGCGCGGCGTGTTGACGATCGGCTGCCCTTTCACGTTGAAGCTTGTATTCAGCACCATCTCGCGACCGGTGGTCTGGCCTACAGCCTCAAGCAGCGCGTGGAATTCACAATTGTCTCTGGGCGAGACTGTCTGAAGTCGAGCTGAGCCGTTCACGTGCGTGATCGCTGGCAGTTGGCTTCTATACTGCTCACGGACGTCAACCGTCATGATCATGTAGGGCAGCTCCGTCCCAGGCGCGACGTCAAACCAACGATCTGCTTCGCGCGACGTAACCGCAGGTGCAAAGGGCCTGAAGGCTTCGCGCATCTTGACCATCGCGTTGATTCGGTCTCGCATTTCGGGATGTCCGGGGTCAGCGATGATGCTGCGATGCCCAAGCGCCCGTGGGCCAAACTCCATGCGTCCTCGATACCAGCCCAGGACGTGCCCACCGGCGACCAATCGTGCGGCTTCGGCGCATGTATCGGCTAGATTCGCATAATGCATAACGTCAATGCGATCCGCAAACTCGCACAGTGCCCCTTCGATCTTCTGCGCTGAATGAGCCGGCCCGTAGAAGGGTACCGGCATTCGTACGTTTGTAATCCCGCCATTTTGAGACGCGCAAAACGCAGCGGCTCCGATGGCGACGCCGTCGTCTCCCGCTGCGGGTTGCACGAAAATCTCGTCAAAAAAGCCGGATTGTAAAAGCTTGCCGTTTGCAGTGCAGTTGAGAGCAACGCCGCCAGCCATGGCGAGGCGACGAAGGCCCGTACGCTCTCCGAATCGTCCGCAGATATGGAGCAGCGCGCGATCGAGACATTCCTGAAGAGCGGCGGCGACGTCTCGGTGTTCGTCCGTGATCTCTGCATCAGGGTCGCGAGGCTTCAACAAGTTATCGGCGAGATACTTTCGAGTGGCGAAATAATTCTCGCTCTCATCGCGCGACCGGTTCATCCTAAGGAGTGGGATGCGGATGGTCCCGTCGTCGAGAAGCTCGACCGCCTGCTCGAAGAACGGCCGGAATCGCTTTGGATTGCCGTAAGGGGCGAGGCCCATAATCTTGTATTCGTCGGCATTGAAATCGAAACCCAAATGAAGCGTGATCACCGAATAGAGTACGCCGATGGAATCGCGCGCAGATATCTCACAGAGTCTGTCCAGTCTGCCATCGTGAGCATGATATGCGGTTGCGCTCTGGAACTCCCCCATGCCGTCGATAACCAGCACTAGGCATTCAGGCCACCCCGAACAAAAATACGCGCTGGCAGCGTGGGCAAGGTGATGGCTGACGTGGCGCACCCGTTGCGCTGGGAATCCGTCCAAGTGACTGAGAACTTGACGGAGTACGGCCTCGCGTGAGAACACCTCATCGTACAGTTGTTTGCTGATCGGGTCGAGTGAATAGGCAGCTCGATAAGAAGCATAGTCGAAACCGTGCGCCAACTCATCGATGTCATCGAGTGATAGGCCCGCCTCCGCAAGGCAGTACGCGATCGCGTTCACCGGAAAGTCGCCGGTGTGCTTCTTTCTGCTAAAACGTTCCTCTGCGGCAGCCGCGATCATTTTGCCGTCGACAAACAGAGCGGCCGCCGAGTCATGTCCTTGCGAAATGCGGTACTCGCGCTCGTCGAGTCCCGGCCAGTGAGCCTTTTTAAATGGAATGGACTTCTCAAATCCGCTTATTCCAATTACCCTCATCCCGCTTTCTCCGCTACTCGCCGGCCAATCATGACGAAAAAACCACCGTCCCTGCCGCCCGCCAGCAATTCGCTGAACTGGACAATAAAGTGTTCGAATTTATTGCCTCGCGGATGGACCTCGAAGAGCTTCTCCTGTGGAGAAAACGATTCAGCACTCGACTTTGGAATGCTATTCATGAACTCAAACCCCGAAACGTCAAACCAGTGTTGCACTTCGCCAATCGTGTGTTTAGACTCGCATGGATTCTTGTACTGATCCATGAACCACGTACGCTTTCTCAGCTCGTTTGCATTCTTATTTCTCAAACGGGGATCGAGAAACTGTAGATGATCCCCCGTAACCTTGAAAAGAAAGCGCCGCCAGTCCGTCGTGAGTCGACTGTACTTGTTATAGAGTCCGATCACACAGATGCCGCCAATCTTCAAGAGTCTTGATATGGTCTGAAAACCAAGGAACGGATCACCGGTGTGATGCAGGACACCGTTAGACACGAGGACGTCGAAGCTTTCTGGCTTGAACGCAGGGCTGAAAAGATTCATCTGTAGGAACGCGACGTTCTCAATTTGATTTTCTTCTCTGAACCTCTGGGCCAATTTGAGCGAATTGAGACAAAGATCCGCTCCAATAACCGTCCTTCCCCAAGCCATGCCTAAGAAATTGCTTAGCTGACCTGTACCGCATCCGACCTCGAGTATCTTTGCGCCAAAAGGGATCTGCTCGTCCAACAAGCGCGCAAAAACGCCGCGTTCCGCCTTCTGTCTCAGCGCCGCGCTGGAGTCCAAGTCATCGTAATTCGGAAAAGGGTTTTCTTCGTAAAACGACTTTATAGAGTGTGTGACATCTGCTCTTGCGCCAGCCCAATCCTTAGCCCGGAACAACAGCGGAATTCCATCTTCGCTCGACGTAAAGACGTCCCCGCACACTGAACACCTGATCTGACCCGAACCTAGATCAAGTTCTCCGTGGCACGTAGGGCAGGCCAGCATCCGTGCATTCTTAATTAGGAGCTTTGATGTCATGTAGCGTCGCGTCAAAAACTAGGATCCGATCGCGCTCCCACTCAAAGCTTGTCAACCAACCAGGTGAACGTGAACTCGCGGAACACCCTCCAGAAACCGTTCTCTTCTGGGCCAAGTTGGCAATTTGCTGCCCAAGAATCCCAAACGTTAGTATATGCAAAAGGAAAGACTTAGCACCAATTCAGACCCTCTGCGTTCGTAGCATTTCTCAAGACTGGCAAACTGGCCAAACATTTCCCACGTCCCCCCTGTGCTCTCTCCTCGATCCCTTGAGTTTTGTCCTATTCACTCGAGGGGGGTCGCTGAAAAGGAGGTTGGTTCAGGATATAACTCGCAACCGCATCGGCCGTCAGCCGCGCGCCCTCCTCCGTGAAGTGAACGTCATCGTAGAACACCGAGCCGTCCTTCGGTAGGACGCTCGCCAAGTCTACGCATTCGACGCGAGATCCCTGACAGACCTGGATCATGACTTGGTTATAAGAATTCAGACCTCTCTCGAGGTCGGGCATAGACACATGGCCCCTCGGATGAAAGGGCGGCCCTACCCAACCGAATAGAAGCAGGCTCTGTGCCTGAGGCGTAAGGCCGGAACGCCAGAGACTCGGTTGGGTCATAAACAGACATCTGACTCCAAAGTGATGGCATTCGCTTGCTAAATCGTCGAGCCTGTGTCGATACTCCGCGAGCCCGATTGTCAGATCGGGCATAGCGACGGGCGGTTTAGAACTTCGCAGCCTCCTAAGTTCCTTCTCGTTCAAAGTTTCCTTTACATCTTCGTTATTTGTCCGTTCAATTACGATGTCAGTAGCTCGCCGGACGAAGCGATATACTCGAAGTTTCCTATAGAGGGGATAGGGAGTGTACCTGCCCGCGAGCATTTCTTCTCGGAATTGATCCGCCCCCCGGTCGAGGAGAATTTGAGTAACGGCTCCTTCATGACTCAGCGTGAACTGGAAATCGTTCATTCCCACCAAGAACAGAACAAGGTTCGCCTGCTGCAGAACTGGCAATGATCGCAGCATCATCAGGTGATTAACGGCCGTGTGCCCGTTGACACCTGCATTCGAGACCCAAACCGGCATTTTGTGCTGCCGCTTGTTCAGAGTGTCCATGAGCTGCTGAGGCCATGTCTTTGCGTCGTCGAGCATAAGACACAACGCCGTACTGCCACCGACGGCGATGATCTTGTATTCGCTCTTGGCGGAGAGCAGTGAAGGACCACGCAGTCCGAACTCGTTCGCCCGAAAGTGAGAAACGGGGGAAACACCAGGGAACTCGCTGAGATCCGGCCGGAAAACGAGACGCATGCCGGGGCGCCAAATCGCGGGTGGAAGATCTCTGCGGGCAAGCCGAAGTCCTAACTCCACAGAGCCCAGCGCCAAGATCACCGCATAGAAACTCAACAGTGGTCCTCGAAGCCGAAGTAGCAGATGGGTTCGGTCCCGTGCAAGCACATAGGCCAGCACAGCGGCAAGTATCCATGCCCCGGTAGCGGCACCAAGTAAAAGATCGGTGCGAAGTGTCATGTGGAGGTGGTATGCATAAAGGATGTCCAGCAGGAGTAGCATTGGGACGACGAGATGAAGCCAATAGGCAAACGCTAGCCCAGAGAATGACCTCAGAGGGGTGTCTCCAGCCGCGCCGGTCTTCGGGGTTGGACCAGAAGGGTCGACGGTCTGAGACGCAACTTCAGTCATTTTAGCTCATCTTTTCAACAAGGAAGTTCTCAAGTACGAGGCAATCCATCTCGCTCTTCGAAAACGTGTTGTAGGCATTCGCTGGCGTTGTGACGATCGGCTCGCCCTTCAAATTGAATGATGTATTGAGGAGCACTGGAACACTGGTGGCGCCTTGGAAGGCCTCGATCAAGCTGTAATATCGGGGATTTTGCTCGCGGAAAACGGTCTGCAATCGCGCTGTGCCGTCGACATGCGTGATCGCTGGCACGACTTCCTTTTTTTCTTCTCGAACTGGCACAACGTAAAGCATATAGCGAGCGGGATGATGGCTCACTGCATTCTGCAAATCAAAGAAGCATTCCGCTGATTTCGCCAGCACCGATGGAGCGAAGGGTCGGTAGGGTTCACGGAACTTTATCTTGGCATTGACGATGTCCTTCATGTCGGCCCGCCGAGGGTCTGCCAGAATGCTGCGGTTGCCCAGAGCACGCGGCCCCCATTCGAAGCGGCCCTGGTACCAGCCAACCACCTTGCCGCTTGTGAGCCGATCGACGACTTGGCCGAGCAGTTTTTCATCGTTGTTGAACCGCTGATAAGGGATACCGCTCTCGTCGAGGAATGATGCAATTTCACTTTCGGAGTATTGGCGGCCCCAGTATGCGTGCTCCATGCAGGACGTCCGCGGTTTTCCGAGCAACGAATGGTATGCCCACAAAGCTGCACCAAGCGCGCCACCACCGTCGCCCGCCGCCGGCTGGATAAACAATTCCTCGAAGGGAGTCTCGCTGAGGATCCGTGAATTGGCGACGCTGTTCAATCCGACGCCGCCCGCGATGCAAAGGCGCTTCTGGCCGGTCCGCTGGTGCAAGCAATTTGCCATGCGGATAAGGACATCCTCGGTCACGCGCTGAATGCTGGCGGCAATGTCCGCGTAAAACTGATTCTGAGCGCAGAGCTCATGATAATTCGCGGGTTGCCGTCCGAAGTACCGCGGATACCCTGATTCCTCGGTGAAGAAGGGCATACTCGGCGGCCTGGGATTCCCGAACAACTCGGCGAAGCGGCTATTAAACGTTTCGTCCGTGGAGTGGTGAAACGAAAAATAATCCATATTCAGATAGAAAGAACCGTCTTCGTTCTGATGGATCAGCTTCCATACCTTCTCCACGAATCGTGGTTTGCCATACGGCGCCATTCCCATGACCTTGTACTCACCCTCGTTCACTTCAAAGCCCAAGAACGCTGTGAAGGCGCTGTAAAGCAAGCCGAGCGAGTGAGGGAATTCGATTTTGTGCGTGAGTCGGATGTCTGTACCTCGGCCCGTGCCCCACGTCGCCGTTGTCCACTCGCCCACGCCGTCTACCGTCAGGATGGCGGCTTCTTCGAAAGGCGAGCAGAGAAAGGCGCTCGCGGCATGAGAGAGATGGTGCTCGCCGAAGAGCACGCGGTCCTTCGGAACACCTAGTTCCGACTCGATGACGCCCCCGACCCATAGCTTATCGAGCATCCATGTAATCATGGACTCGCGAAAAACCTTCCAAGATTGTGGATAAGTTTGGAGAACGCTCATCAAAATGCGATCGAATTTCCGGAACGGTTTTTCGAAGAACACAACATAGTCAAGATCACTGCCTTGAATGCCGCCCGTCTCAAGGCAGAAGCGAATCGCCTGATGCGGGAAACCGTAATCGTGCTTGATCCGTGAAAAGCGTTCTTCTTCGGCCGCAGCAATGAGTTGGCCGTCGCGCAGAAGGACGGCCGCGGCATCATGGTAATAACAGGAAATCCCAAGAATCTGCATTTACCATTGCCTTCGAGCCGCAGCCGTATCGATCGGGTCGGCGTCTCTGTCGACCCACTTGTCGGAGGGGCGACGAATCTTGAGCGGGTCCGCAAACAAACGGACGGCTAAACCCAGAGGCAGAATCAACACAGCGTAAAAGACAGTGAGAAGCACGCGCGCCTGAAAGTTACCAATGGCGCGAGCGACACGCTTCCATCCCTCCCAGAGTCGTCGGAGTGATTTCATTAGAAGAGTGTGTAGATGAACGGTGCGATCGCGGAGCTTTGCGCTAGAATGATGACGACGCCAAATAGCAGCAGAACCGCCACCATGGGCAAGAGCCACCAACGCTTGTTCGCTATAAAGAACGAGAGCAGCTCGCCGCCAATGCCGAACCGGCGCTGAGCGGTTTTCAGAAACTTCATTTTAGACCTCTCCCCTCAGATGTCTGTTGGCGGCAGGTACAGTGCCAAAAAAATTGAGTGTTAACTCATTGAACCGATTCTGTTTAGCTAATCGATAGCGCTCGGGGACCCGGCAATCCCGGTATTCTGTGCCATAAATAGGAAAACCCGTTCCCTAAAAGCCTCTGAAGCTGCTCCTTTTTGGCCACCAACTGGTGCTATCGCCTCGCCTGGAATGGCGTTACTTGCTGAGGGGGAACCGAGAGAGCAGTCCCTTCCTTGCCCATGTCCTGAAGGATCTCGCTGGCCTTGTTACGAACAACCTCAATCAGTCGTTCTTGATCGTACAACGAACTAAAATTGTGATCCGTTCGCGGGATGATGACCAGCTCCAACTTGCCCTGAGAACACAGTTCCCGGAGCTTGCCTCCTCCGGCTAAGCGAAGATCGTACAATCGAGGATCGCCCTGTGAGGAAACGAATACGGTCCGCGTGCCGCGCCGTACGACGATGTCAAGGTCCTGTCGAAACAGCAGCCACTCCGGAGCCGGAGCTTGTGCCGGACCAAATCGACGGCGGGTTCGCGAAACCAGCGCTAGAAAAATTTTTCGATAATTTGCCCCGCCTGTTAGAAATTTGAGCCAACTCTTGGGATCACGGATCGCGAAATTCAAGAAGTAATGCTCACTCCTCCGGTCGGCGAGACCCGGGTTTGAATTGCCATCGTCCTCCGCGTCGGCTGGAAAGTTCATAAGGATTGCACCGACTACTCTCGGTTCACAACAAGCCGTTGCGAACGAAACGCGGGCACCTGAGCAGCCGCCCAGAAACACGAACTGACGGATTCCCCGATTTGATTCCAGTAAGTTCATCGCCGCCTGCGCCTCGTCGACGGAACTCTTATCGAAGGGAAGATTGTCATGCCGAACCTTGCTGTCGCCGATCCCGGAGAAATCAAACCGAAGTACGGTGAAACCGAGGGCCGCCAGTTCCCGGGCCATCTTGACATAGATCCGACCAGGGCCCACACGGTGGAGAATCCCTGGATTCAGCAAAATCGCGCCGACTTGTACGTTGGATCCTTTTTCATTCTGTGGGTCGGTCAAAATGCCGACCAGAGATTGCTTCTCGCCGAAAATGACGGCTTGCTCTTTCACTGGTGAATCCTGCTTATCCAAGAAGTGATGGCTTGCAACACCGGGCCGGGTACGAGCAAGCTGCCGTCTACCGTCGGCAGCCAGATATAAGGCGCTTCGACTCGTGCGAAGGTCACGGAGACTCCAAGGCGTTCCAACCTGGCATCGAGGTCGTGCTGGACATTTCCCTCATCGGTTCGAATGATAAGCGCATTGTCCGCCGGCTTCTTCGAAATTGCCAGAAGATCGATTGAATCAATTTCTTCGTGGAGAATTCTCGTCACAGGGAAGCCAATTATGTCGATCGGCCATTCAGCTCTATTACGTCGCGGAGGCTTTGGACGGAACCGGAGCATCTCCTTTTGAAATGAAACCAAGCCTTCTAGATACATTCGTCCGTCAATCACCGGATCCCACAGAACAAGGCTTGCGACGTCGTGTCGCAGAGCCGCCGCCAGAGTCGATAAACTCGCACCGAGTCTCAGGCCAACGAGGCACACCCTCGAAGACGCGCTTCTGTGTTTCGCTTCCAATATGGCTTGCGAGACATCATCGAGCCATTGGGCGATGCTGCCCTCCTCCGCATCGCCGGACGAATCGCCGCATCCAAAATAGTCGAATCGAAGCACCGGAAAACCTGCGTCAGCCAGGCGAACGGCTAACTGGCGAAGCGCGCGATGGGAATTGACGTATTCGTGCCCCATCGGCTGGCAAATGAGGACGGCGCAGTCCCGAATTCTCGTCAGTTCCGGTTTGTGGAAGCAGCCGAAAAGGCGCTGCTCCGACTTCCCAAAGTACAAAGGGAGAGGGCCGGCTGTACTCATCAGGCTCGTTGTAGTCGCTCTCTGCACACGGCTGCGAGTTGTCCCAAGGACTGGAAAGCGACTTCACTCGGTTTGACACGCACTCCCAACGCACTTTGCAGTCGCGCGACAACTTGGATCGCTAAGAGTGAATGGCCGCCGAGGTCGATAAAGTTGTCATGAACGCTGACCCGTTCCACCTTTAAGATTTCATTCCAGAATCTGGCGAGTAACTTCTCTATCTCATCTCGTGGTTCTCCGAGAGAACTTCCCTCCGGAGACTTCTCGAGATCGGGAACAGGAAGTGCCTTTCGGTCCACCTTACCATTGGGAGTTAACGGCAAACGGTTCATTTTGATCAATTCGGGGATCATGTACGCAGGCAATTTCTGCCTTAAGAAATTGCGAATGTCGGCGAGCGAAGTCGGTCGGTCTTCCAGAACCAAGTAGCCGATGAGGTGCCGGTCTCCTCGGACGTCTTCGCGCGCGATCACAACAGCCTCTCGGACGGCCTCGTGCTGACGAAGAGCACACTCAATATCCCCCAACTCGATGCGAAAACCGCGAATCTTCACTTGATGGTCTGTGCGTCCCAAGCATTCAATCGCGCCATCCGGTCGGAAGCGTGCAAGATCACCTGTTCTGTAGAGGCGCAAGCCGACTCTGAAAGGATGCGGCACAAATCGCTCCGCCGTGAGTTCCGGCCGACCCAGATAGCCCCGTGCCAATCCGTCGCCGCCAATGTAAAGTTCCCCTGTGATTCCTATCGGCACCGGTTGCAGGCTCGAGTCGAGGATATATGCTTCGGTGTTGGCAATGGGTTTGCCGATGTCGATGGGCTCGCTGCCGGGCATGACCTGACTAAGTGTGGACCAGATGGTAGTTTCGGTAGGGCCGTACATATTCCAAACAGATGCGGCCCGCTCGAGCAGCTTGTCTGCTAGGTCTCTTGAGAGCGCCTCACCGCCGCAGAGAATTTTCAGATCGGCCTTGCCCTTCCAACCGGAATCGATCATCAACCGCCAAGTGATTGGCGTAGCTTGCATTACGGTAACACGCTCCCGCTCGAGACTCCGAACGAGCTCTTGCCCGTCCATAGTTATTTGTCGGCTTGCAAGAACAATGCGAGCTCCCACCGATAACGGCACATAGAGCTCCAGACCCGCGATATCGAAAGAAATCGTCGTGACGGCGAGCAATATGTCTCGTTCAGTGATTGTTGGTTTCTCCTTGATCGAGGACACGAAATTGACAAGGTTTCTGTGAGTGATTTGTACGCCTTTGGGGTTGCCAGTTGAGCCCGACGTATAAATGACGTAAGCCAAATCCTCCGGAGTCGATACACTCGGCGGATTATCTGGTCGTTCTCGGGCAATTAGGGGCCAGTCGCGATCGATACAAATCAATTCGAGGGGTGATCCGGACCACTCTCCCTGCAACACGCCCTGAGTTACCAGGATCTTTAGCTCGGAATCTTGCACCATGAACGTGAGCCGATCCTTAGGATAGCTTGGATCAAGGGGTACATACGCCCCGCCCGCCTTGAGAATCCCCAGTAGTGCCACAACCATTTCCACGGAACGATCCATACATACGCCGACCAGCTTGTCGGAACCCACGCCGAACCTGCGCAGGTAATGCGCGAGTCGGTTGGCCCTCGCGTTAAGTTCTCGGTAGCTCAGCTCTTCACGTTCGAAAATAAGTGCCGTGGCATTGGGAGTTCTCTCGGCTTGGTGCTCAATGAGTTCGTGC
>WNFT01000844.1_pt1 | contig 25825 bp, 24 predicted proteins | sample 5400191 | NCBI WGS metagenome assembly WNFT01 (sample SAMN13153359, study PRJNA577476) | soil metagenome | isolation source: 80 cm saprolite under Madrone tree | place: USA:California | collected 2016-06-14 | reverse complement strand
TGTTAAGCGGCTATCTTCGTTCACTGCTTCGAAAACTGTTGCCGGGCTTTTTGGATTAGTGAGATGACTTATCTGAGATGAGACTGCTGCTGTTCTCGGATTCCCCCAAAGTCTCTGAGATTACTGCGCTCTAGTCTCAGGGAGCTTGAAGCCGACATAAGTACCAGCGCTGATTCCGAGCAGTCCAAGCAACGTCGCGCTGAACTGCGGCATCGCCAATTCGTTGTAAACATTTGCGACAAACATTACTCCCAGGATAAGTGTCCAGACAAAGATCTGGAAGCGGTGAAAACTGATTAGGTTGTTTTCCGCGAGCAGGTCATACATCACCCCTTTCCAGGTGGGCCATGCGAAGTAGGCACTTTGCCAGCGGTAATTCGCGAGCCGTTCCCGCACTTCATTCTGCTGCCGTTCATTGTCGTCCAGCGCGTGCTTGTCCGACGGGGATATTAAGGCGCGTGCTTTCTGCAGTGCCTGCAGCTCTTTCTGAGTGTCGGCTCGCAGTTTCTTCAGCTCCGCCAGCACCTCGAGGTGTGGCCGCGTGACATCGACGATCGGCTGGTTGCCGGAAGAGTCCGCTGAAATTGGTTTGCTGGCGTCGACGAAGGCGGAGCCCAACGCCGTGCCAGCACTAATCCCGATCAATCCCAGCACCGAGGTATTGAGTGTGTCCATGTCGCCAGTCACGATCCAAAGAAAGAAATAAGAGGCGATCACGAGAAAAAACCAGAACGCCATTTGTCCGCGTGCTAGGCTGTAAGGCCTCTGACCGTCCGGCCGTCGTGGCGCGGCCGCATCGCGAATAATATGGGTGTGCCGGGCCAGCGCGAGAAAGGCGATGAGCGCGCCGAGAATAACGATCAAGCCGAAAGCGGTGCGAAACTTCGGAATGATCGTCAAATAAAACTGTTGATCCTTTTCGGTAACTTGTTTGGGATTTACCCACGAATCGATTTCTTCGCCATTAGGGAATCCCACCGACACAATCACCTTGCGGTTGAGGACCGGTTGATTGAGCAGGTGCGACCATCCGGGCTTCGAGCTGTCATTGCGGACCAGGGAAAAACCGACCGTCGTCCTTGTATATTCGACGGGAGGCACTTTGCCCGTCCACTCCGTTTTGTCATACGAGTAAATTGGCGAAACGCCAAGGAGCGGGAAATGATCGAGATAAAGGATGAGGTCCTTTACCTCATGATTTTGGGGTTTCTTGTCTCCAAGGGAATTGACCCAGTCCTTGAAATTAATAATGTCGACCCAAATCTCGTCGCCGCGTTGCGCGTAAATGACGTTGGCTGTTCGTTGTTCCTCATCCCATTTGTGCACTCCAACCGCGCGCACGGAAGGATGCTCGGCCGCGCCTTTCGCAGCAGGCGTTCCCGAAGGCATGGGCGTTTCCTCCGCTCTTATGAGTGCAAACGGAAAACACAAAACTACCCAGCAGAAGCCAATCAAGAATAACAAACACAGACTCAGGCGGCGCTGTTTCATGGGGATCCTTCGATCACTTTAGCTTCGGTCATGTCTATTTTCGGGACTCCCTCTCAAAGCAGCCACGAATGAAGAGAAAGTTCCCTCCCTCTCCAAAGATGACTGACTTATTTAGATCCTCAGCCGTGTTCCAAGGATGCGCCGGTTGATTGCACAATGACAAGTGCTTTTCTCGACTGGCTTCGGCATGCGGCCGCTGCTTTCTGGCTGCGAGCCGCGGCAAAACACAATCCGCTTGCGGACCCGCGACCGCGCCGTCACGCTGCGGTGCATGCAAGACTCGCGTCCAATCGGAGTATTCGATTCCGGAATCGGCGGCCTGACTGTAGTCAAGGCCTTGCGCGATTTGCTACCTAACGAAAAGATTTTTTACCTTGGCGACACGGCGCGCGTTCCGTATGGCGGGAAAAGTGCGAGCACGGTCGAGCGCTACAGCCTCGAGATGACGGACATGTTGGTCGACGAAGGCGTGAAAACCATTGTGATCGCATGCAACTCGGCTTCGGCAGTGGCGTTACCGAAACTAGAGAAAACGCTTTCCGTTCCAGTCGTTGGTGTGATCAAGCCGGGCGCGCAAGCAGCAATCGCCGCGACGCGCAATCGGCATATTGGCGTAATCGGAACCCGGGCAACGATCAAAAGCGGCGCGTATGAGAGCGCGCTGCGCGAACTCGATCCCAAGATCGACATCTCCGCGCGCGCTTGCCCACTGCTCGTTCCGTTCATCGAAGAAGGCTGGCTCGAAGACGATCTGACCGACCAAATTATTGCGCGTTATCTTGAGCCGCTGGTGCGGGAAGGGGTCGATACACTAGTACTCGGCTGCACGCATTATCCACTACTGATCGACGCACTTTCTCGCATGCTCGGCGACAAAGTGAAACTAGTGGATTCCGCCCACAACTGTGCGACCGCCGTAGAGGAACTTTTGGATCGACAACAATTGCGCACGCCGTCGGGGACCTCGGGTGGTTTAGAGGTCGCGCTAACCGATCTGCCCGATAGTTTCCTCCACGTCGCGCGAGATGCACTGCAATTGGATATCGGCGAAGTGCACCTACGCGATGTGCTTCATCCAGCGCCGCATTGATTCAGCGCCGAGATCGTTTCTGGCGGGTAAGCTTATAACGCTGCGCTTTCGGCAAAGCGCGCACTACCAAGTCATACGAGTGCTCGATCATTTTGCGTAGTTCTGCTTCCGGAATTCCACTGTCGATCTCGACCGTATTCCAGTGTCTCTTATTCATGTGGTAACCAGGCTGGACTTGCTCGTATCGATCGCGCAATTCCAGCGCAAGATCAGGATCACATTTCAAGTTCACGGTTGCTGGAATCTCATCGAGCGCGGCTAGCGCGAAGATCTTGCCGGCAACTTTGAAGACGAGAACACCTTCTCCAAATGGCATGCTCTCAGTAGCCGCGACTTTGCTCAGGCAGTATTCGCGAAACTCCTCCAGATCCATTAAGTGATGCGCGAAACCAAAATGCCCGGCAGATCCTTAACTAGAATACGCTCCTGTTTCATAGAATCACGGTCGCGCAGCGTAACCGTATCGCGGAGAGCGGCATCTTTCTCTCCCAATGTTTCGAAATCAACCGTCACGCCAAATGGCGTTCCAATTTCATCCTGACGACGGTAACGTCGTCCTATCGCTCCGCTCTCGTCATAGAAGACGTTCATGTGCGGCCGTAAAAGGTCGACAATCTCTTTGGCCTTCGCGACCAGGTGCTCCTTATTTTTTAGCAACGGGAAGACTGCGCATTTAATCGGCGCCATGCGTGGGTGGAAACGCAGGACGATTCGCGTTTCCATCTTTCCTTTTTCGTCTGGCGCTTCGTCTTCCGAGTATGCTTCGCAGATTAACGCTAACACTGCGCGGTCTACGCCCGCGCTCGGCTCGACGACGTGAGGAACAAATCGCTGCTTCGTTTCTTCATCGAAATAATCGAGCGATTTCCCGCTGGCTTTTTGATGCTGGAGTAAGTCGTAATCGGTGCGATAAGCGACACCTTCGAGCTCCTGCCGGCCAAACGGAAAATCAAATTCAATATCGTAAGTTCCTTTTGAATAGAAGGCGCGCTCTTCGTCGGAAACTGTCTTCACATGTAATCCATCCCGCCCGATCCCGATGTTTTCGTAAAATTTGAGCCGCTCTCCCAGCCAGTAATCGAGCAACTTCATCCCCTCTTCCGCGCGACAAAAATATTCGAGCTCCATCTGCTCAAACTCGCGCGAGCGAAACGTGAAATTGCGGGGATTAATCTCGTTACGAAACGCTTTGCCGATTTGCGCGATCCCAAACGGCAATTTTTTGCGTGAAACTTCGAGGATGTTTTTGAATTGCACGAAGATCGATTGGGCCGTTTCGGGTCGAAGATAAACGATCGAGCTCTCATTGGCAGCGGCCCCCATTTGGGTTTGAAACATGAGATTGAACGGGCGCGCTTCGGTTAAATCCCTGCCGCCGCAATTTGGACACTGCCGTCCGCTTTTTTTCTCGATCACTTGATCGGCACGCAGGCGTGCCTTGCATGTGCGGCAATCGACCATCGGATCCGAAAATCCCTCAACATGTCCGGAAGCTTTAAGAACTTCGGGATGCGTCAGGATCGCACCGTCCATGCCAACCACGTCGTCACGCTCGTGCACGATCACGCGCCACCAATAATTCTTCACGTTGCGCTTTAATTCGACACCGAGCGGCCCGTAGTCCCAGCAACCGCTCAAGCCGCCGTAAATCTCGCTCGATTGGAAAATGAAACCGCGCCGCTTACATAAGCTGACAATCTTTTCCATGCGCTGCGCGTCTGGGGACTTGTTCATTTCGGTCACAGATAAATGCAGATTACACAGATGCAACGCAAAGAAATCTGTCGTGGCGGCCGTGTCGGCCGCAGTCCTAACCATTCGCAGGTGACACGCTGCCTCTACGGTCTTCTGCGAAATCCTCGCTTATATCTGAGGCTCGATCGTCACCTCAGTTTTTACCGAGCTCGCAATGAAGCACTGGTCGTGCGCGGCATGATTCATTTCTTTGAGCTCTTCCGCAGTTGGTTGTTTATCTCCGGAGAATTTGAGTCGCGGCCTTAACGTCACGCGGGTGATTGCCAGTTTGCCTTCTGCGTTTTTTTCCATGTGTCCGACCGCTTCATCGACATACTCGTCGAGCACGAACTTTTTTTTGCACGCCACGGCCAGGAACGTAAGCATTTGGCAGCTGGAGAGTGATGCCACAAATGCCTCCTCTGGATCGACAAATCTTGGGTTGCCAAGATAAGCAGGCGCGGCCGACGCTTGCATTTCGTGGCCGCCGTCAAACTTCCAGGTGTGATCGCGTGGATATTTCTGATACTCGAACGGCGTATCGCCGCGCTTCCAAGTAAGCGTAATTTTATGTTCGGACATTCTTTTAAATAGAATGGGGTAGCTCACAGGGCAAGCGCGCACGCTTGCGCTACTTTGCGCGCGCTCTATTTTGTCGCCGCCTGAAAATTTGCGCGATTAGCTCAGTGGTAGAGCGCTTGCTTCACACGCAAGAAGTCGCAGGTTCGAACCCTGCATCGCGCACCATCTTGTGGTTATAAGCACTAACCTAGAGTAATCTCCCAAAATAAATCCTATGGGTCCAGTGCAGGAAGTTCTCGAAGTCGTTAAAAAGCGCAACCCGAATGAGCCTGAGTTCCTTCAAGCGGTAACCGAAGTCCTCGAATCCATCGAACCGGTTGTCCAGCGGAACAAGAAATATCGAGACGGAAAAATCCTCGAACGTATCGTTGAACCGGAGCGAATGATTCAGTTCCGCGTTCCCTGGATCGATGATGCGGGCCAAGTCCAGGTCAACCGCGGTTTTCGGGTCCAGATGAACAGCGCTCTCGGACCTTACAAGGGTGGTCTGCGCTTCCACCCGACCGTCAACGCCAGCATCATGAAGTTTCTCGCCTTCGAACAAGTCTTTAAGAACTCGCTGACAACTCTACCGATGGGCGGTGGAAAAGGCGGCGCCGATTTCGATCCGAAGGGCAAATCCGACAACGAAGTCATGCGTTTTTGCCAATCGTTCATGACCGAGCTCTTTCGTCATGTGGGCCCCGATACTGACGTCCCGGCGGGCGATATAGGCGTTGGCGGTCGTGAGATCGGTTATCTGTTCGGTCAATACAAACGTCTCGCCAACGAATTCACCGGCGTCCTCACCGGCAAATCGCTCAACTGGGGCGGGTCGCTCATTCGCCCACAGGCCACTGGTTATGGCGCCGTCTATTTTGCCGAGGAAATGCTCAAGACCCGCAGGGAGAGTCTGGAAGGCAGGGTGTGCACCGTTTCCGGTTCCGGCAACGCCGCCCAGTACACTGCCCAAAAATTGAATCGCGTGGGCGCCAAGGTCGTGACCATGTCTGATTCAAGCGGCTTTATTTATGACAAGGACGGCATCACGGAAGAAAAGTTGGGCTGGATCATGCATCTCAAGAACGTGCGCCGTCGCCGCATCAAGGAATATGCTGATCAATTCGGAGCAGTTTATGCGGATGGTCAGCGTCCGTGGAGCGTTCCATGCGAGTGCGCCTTTCCGTGCGCGACCCACAATGAAATCAGCGTTGAAGATGCGAAGAAGCTGCTCGATAACGGCTGCTATCTGGTTTCGGAAGCGGCCAATATGCCAACCGCGCCGGCGGGTGTTGACTTGTTTCTTGCCAAAAAAATTCTCTACGGTCCGGGCAAGGCCGCGAATGCGGGCGGGGTCGCCGTTTCTGGCCTTGAGATGGCTCAGAATTCCATGCGTTTGCCGTGGCCGCGCGAGGAAGTCGATCTTCGCCTCCGCCAAATTATGACGACGATCCACAAAAATGCGTGGAACACTTCCGCGGAATATGATCAACCCGGCAACTTGGTGATTGGCGCTAACATTGCTGGCTTCGTCAAAGTCGCGGACGCGATGCTCGATCAAGGTGTTGTGTAATCACTCCTCGTTGAGCCTCGCTCTTCATCAACCCGTTCAATAAATTCCATCGGTTACGTTTAGTGAGACGGACCGGCAGTTACAACTCTCGGATCGCGAAGGGCAAGTTCCATTCGATAGTACGCGATGTTTATTTGAGGATCTTGTGCCAAGGCGGAATTTCCTTGAGCAATCGCTAGTGGGAATGCTTGTTGCGCGATATCGATCGCTTCGGGAAATTGCCGGTCTCCGCCTAGCTTGCCGTCAGCGTTCGCAGGACCATATGCGTTAGGATGGCCAACGCGCCGAGCCACATTCGTCGCCAATTCAAGGGCTTTAGCGCCATCCGCCACCTAATTAATTAACTCCCGGTTTTTCACTGGTGCGCCTGCCGGAGGACACGAATTCAGGCACGCGAAGGCTCCATCTCGTCCGTATATAGTTGTATGAAAATGAACATTGTTGATCACGCGGCGGCGAAGGCGATCTCCGCCAGGAATGGATCGAGGATGAGACCGAAATGGCAGGTTCTCCTGCTCCTTGTAATTTCTGTCGCGTTCGGTGCAGGCGGGTGCGCCGACGACTATTACGGCGGTTATTACGGAGCTTCTCCTGGATACGGGCCCGGTCCGTATTACGGAGGTGGCCCGTACGGGCGCGGTTATGCCGCTTACCCTGGCTATGGTCCAGGGGCCGTCACGGTCGAGATTGGCGATCGACCGTATTATACTCGCGGTGCTGGTTATTACGTGGGCCGATCCTATTACGTCTGGAGGCCAGGACATTGGAGATTGGTCAACGGCCGGAGAGTCTGGATACACGGGCATTACGTCATAAGGTGATAATCAAAAGGAACCCTCCTTCTCTTGTGAACGCCTCAGGTTAGCGTTCGGACGCGCCGCGCGAAGCGGAAACGCAAGGCGGTGAAGAGACATCCCAGTCCATAGCGCACGCTTCTCCGGAAATTGATCGAGGAGGCTTCGGGCAAATACCGCGCCGGACAAGTCACTTCCCCGATCGCGCAACCTAATGCGATAACTTGTGCCAGAACCTGATTGTCGAAAACGAAGTCATCGGAGTTTGCTTCCAACGGAAGCCGTTCCAGAAGATCGCGCGAAAATGCACGATAGCCGGTGTGGTATCTCGGCGTTTAACATTGTCGTAGTCGAATATGCGTTCGAGCGCCACCTTGCAACTCGATGATCATTTTTCATGATCCGCATTGTGTGGAGTATTCCATTCCCGGACATCCAGAACAACCAGGGCGGATCACGGGCTCGGTCACAGTATTAAAGGATCGACATCCTGAGTGGGAATGGCGCGAGCCATTCGATGCCGATGAAATCGCATTGTTGCGAGCACATTCCCCTGAACATCTCGCGCGAATAAGAAATGCCGTCCGCGACTTCGATGCCGATACCCCGGCGCATCGTGATATTTACCAGCACGCGGTGCGATCCGCTGGCGCTGCGATTAATGCTGCACGGGCGGTAGTGCGCGGCGAGCGTGCTTTCAGTTTAATGCGCCCGCCCGGCCATCACGCAACGCGCGACTGCGCCATGGGGTTTTGTTATTTCAGCAACATTGCGATTGCCGCTCTAGATATTTTGGAAAATGGCGCCGAACGCGTCGCGATTTGGGATTTTGACGCGCACCACGGCAACGGAACGGAAGCAATCGTTGCGCATAATCCGCGGATCGCATTCGCATCGATCCATCAGTTCCCGGCATATCCCGGAACAGGCGCAAAATCTTTCGCGAACGTCAATAATTATCCGATAGCGCCATACACCTCACGCGTTCAACATGTCGATGTTGCGGGGCGCGCGCTCCAAAAGCTCTTAAAATTCAAGCCTGATCTTCTTCTCGTTTCTGCTGGTTTCGATGCTTACTCGGGCGATCCGCTGGTCCAGATGACGCTCGACCAAGAAGATTTCGCGAAATTCGGAGAATGGCTGCACAAGATCGACATCCCCACGGCCGCCATTCTCGAAGGTGGATACAGTAACAAGCTCCCGGAACTCATTGACGCTTTCTTGACCGCCTGGGACATCGGAATAAGCGGCAATCAAAGAATCCGCTTCGCTTAGCGTTTTGCCTGACCTTCCTTTATCGCCTCAATCATCGCCTTCAATTGGGCCGCCGCATTTTCAATATCGTAATACTTATATTGGCCTGTCCTGCTCTGCGCAGCGAGCATGCCACTGCGATGAACATTTTTGAAATCGCCATAGGGGAATTTGTATCTTCGTTTTGTATTTTCTGCGTACCGGTCGTCGATTCCGAGATGCCACTTTGCATATTCACCGAACCCGTGCAGGCGAATAAACTCATTTTCTTCCTTTGCCGAAGGTTGACGCTCGCTCCACACGCCCCTCTCGTCCGCAACGACGTATCCTTGTTTGATGAGTTCTTTAGCGTGCTCGAACGCGCCAACATTTAACTTTACTGCATTGATTTTCTCCTGGCCGTTACTAACTGTCGCCAAAATCGTGCCGAAAAGCATGCATCCTGCGGCAAAAACCACGGGCGCTGCTCCCTGATTTTTGATCCTCATCGGGTGGCCAAGCGCCTATTTTGCAGGTCACGGGATGGCTATTCAATTCAATTTAACATGCGCGTAGCAGCGGCTGCAGAGTTCAGCGAGATCAACTAATCTATGTTCGTTTGTAGCCAATTCCTGGCAGTTAGTGAATAGTTCGCGAGCAGAGCGGGCCGTAGCACAGCTTGGTAGTGCGCTTGAATGGGGTTCAAGAGGTCGCGGGTTCAAATCCCGCCGGCCCGATGGCTTCCTACATTGGCGTGTCGAGAGATGCGCTCCGTCGAATCCCGCTAATTCCTAGACAATACAGAGGTCTTCCCTCCAATTATTGCGACGGTTAGGCTATCGCATTAACGTCGCCGCCTATGCTGAGCGCCGGAATTGTGGGATTGCCGAATGTCGGCAAGTCAACGCTTTTCAATGCGGTTACACGCACCCACAAGGCGCCCGCCGAGAATTATCCATTTTGCACGATTGATCCAAACGTCGGCGTCGTCACCGTGCCAGATCCGCGTTTGTCGAGACTTGCTGAGATCTCGCATTCCCAAAAAATTGTGCCGACCGCGATTGAGTTCGTTGATATCGCTGGTCTCGTCAAAGGCGCGAGCATGGGCGAAGGTCTCGGCAATCAATTCCTCAGTCATATTCGCGAGGTAGACGCGATTGTACAAGTCGTCCGTTGCTTTGAGGATGCCGATATTCATCACGTCGGCGGAACTATTGACCCGATTCGTGACATTGAAATAATCAATACCGAACTGGTGCTCGCCGATTTGGCGTCGCTGCAGAAACGAAAGGATCGTTTGCAAAAAGAGGTACGCGCCGGATCGAAAACCGCAAAGGCGGAAGACGCGATCACCACGAAGCTTTTGCCCCATCTCGACGCGGGAAAACCGGCGATCACGGCGGAGTTGACTCCGGAGGAAAAAGAAATTGAGCGCGATTTCTTTTTGCTGACATCAAAGCCAACGCTCTTCGCTTGTAACGTAGCGGAATCGGACCTCGCTGCGATTTCCTCTGGTCAGATCGACAATCGCGCGGCAAATCGCATAAGCGGGGTACAAGATTACGCGCGGCATCACTTCGCGACCGAGGCAGTCGTAATCAGCGCCCAGATTGAAAGTGAACTTGTCGATCTTCGCGAAAATGAGGCGATGGAATACTTGCGTGGCTTAGGTGTGGAGGACAGTGGTGTTCATGCGCTCATTCGCGCCGTCTATCATTTACTCGGTTTGCGTACATTTCTCACCACCGGCGAAAAAGAAACGCGTGCTTGGACAATTCATGCGGATGAGAAGGCGCCGGTCGCCGCGGGAGTAATCCATTCCGATGTCGAGCGCGGCTTTATCGCCGCTGAAACAGTTCATTATGACGATCTGGTCGGGTTCGGTTCCTTCGCGAAAGCACGCGAAGCGGGCAAGGTGCGAATGGAAGGAAAAGACTACGTCGTGCGAGATGGCGACGTCATTTTCTTCCGTTTCAATGTGTGACAAGAAAAAATCAAATCAGGAAGACAGGAAAGCAGGAATGGCAAAGCAGATTTCAGTCAATCATTCCTGGGATCCTTGGGTTCTAGATTAAAGTGAAAGAGCGGTCGTGGTCGTACAAGTTGGGCGCCAAATACGCGCGCGAGACGCGTGGCGTTCCTCAGACGATGTCGATCTTACGCTGTGTCGTACAAGATCCGCCCGCAGTTCTCGCAATTGACGATTTCCTTTCCCGCTTTCGCACGATGCGCGGTTTGCGTGGTCACCTTCATATGACAGCCAGTGCAAACTTCGTGTTCCAGCGCAACGACTACCGCATCTCCCTTGCTCTTGAAAAGACGTTCGAAACGGCTCAGCAAATCTTCGTCGATTTTGCCGGCGATCTCGGTCCGTTCTTTCGTCACCTCTTCCAGCCGCGACTGTAAAGTTTTTGATTTTGCTTCGAGATCCGCTGTCTGACGCGCGACTGACTCTTTAACCGTTGCGGATTTCTTTTCCTCGACGCCGAGATCGGCTTTGACCTTGTCAGCCTCCACCATTAATTCAAGCTCTTCGTCTTCAATCTTGCGAATTTCGTTTTCATAACGCTCAATCTCGTGCCCGATCGCCTGAAATTCGTCGTTCTTGCGCGTTTGGTACTGTTGCGTTTTAAGCCGTGAAATAGTTTCGGTCCGCGTCCCGACGTCGAGCTCGAGTTTCTTACGATCCATTTCAACTTGTCTCGCTTTTTGTTTAAGCGCTTCGACTCCGGCGATACTACCTGCTAATTGCGCTTCGAGGCTTTTCCTTTGCAGCGGCAGAGTGTCTACTTCAGTTTGGATCTGCTTGATCTTTTGTTGTCGATCTTGAAGAACGAGCAGCTGTTCCAATTCGGGATGCACGCGCGCTGAAGTTATTGATTCTGCAGAGCGCCGTCAATCGCGCCGGTCGGTAGCCGTGTTGCAAGTTTCTAGGGACCAGCTTTCGCCTGCATCTCATCAAACGCTTTTAGAACCTGTTCGGGACGCGCACGAACAGCAATGTTTTCTGTCAGATTCACCCAGCGAATCGTCCCAGAGGGATCGATAAGAAACTCTGCCGGACGCGCAATGTCCGTGCCTTTGGGTCCTGCACCGCGATGCAACAGATCGTAACGTCGAATCACTTCCGCCTTTGGATCCGATAGGAATGTGTAGGCGTAACCGAGTTTTTGCCGCTGGCGCCGATTGATTTCCGGCATGTCAACACTAATCGCGACGACACGAATCCCACGCGATTCAAATTCCGGAAGCCTTTGCTGGAAACTCCGCAACTCGGAGTTGCATAACGGTCACCAGAAACCGCGATAAAAAATCACCGCAACTGCTTTCGATCTGCTGACGAGATCACCGAGGGCCACGTCCTTGCCGTCTTGATCCAGCAACGTGAAGTCGGGTGCTTTTTGTCCGACCCGCGGCGCTCCCGTCGAGGGCGGCACCTGCCGCAGCTGGTAGAAAAATACATAAGAAAAGAACCCGAACATCAATATGCCCAGCGTAGCCAAAATCGGTCCGAAGACTTTGCCGCGATAAACCTGCGCTTTGCCAAATGCCCGGAACAGACCCAGCACGAGAAAAATTCCGCCGGCAGCAAACAACAAGATATTCGCCCACGGAAAATCACGGGTGACTGGGAATTGCGCAAAGAATGTGTAGCTGAGAAAACCAGCTAGCGCGAAAAGGAATCCGATCCAGAGCGACCAATTCCAGCTTCGTTTCATGTCGATCTTGCCGCCCCCATCCGCAGGATCCACCGGTAAAGTACTATTGCGGTAGCGGCGAATGCAACGCCACCGATAATGATCGCAGCGGTTCCAAAGCCTGGCCCGACGAGCGCGAGCGGTGCAGATACGCCGGAGAACACGACGATTGCGGAGATCACCACGCCGATCACACTCTCGCCGACGATCAATCCTGACGCCAGTAGCACCCCGAGCTGCTTCGTCGCGTCCGGCCTGGAGGTGCGGTCAGCACGTTTGTCGAAGAACCAGCCTGCGACCGCGCCAACCACGATCATCAAAGTGCTCTGCGTCGGAAGATAAATTCCAAGACCGACGGCCAGTGGAGGAACGCGCATGTGTCGCGTTGTGCGTGCGAGGATTTCGTCCAGCAGGATGATGCAAATACCGATCAGTCCGCCGGTCCGGATCAGACTCCAGTCAATATCAGCAGCGATGACGCCTTGCGCGAGCGAGGAGATTAAGCCCGCCTGCGGCGCCGGCAACGGATTGGGACGTAGCTCAGCGCCAGGCGCGCCCACGAAACCATAAGCATGATTCACCAGATCGAGCACGGGCGGAATCACGAACGCACCCGCGATTACGCCGATAACGAGCGCCACTTGCTGCTTCCACGGCGTCGCATCAACCAGCTGCCCGGTCTTGAGATCCTGCAAGTTATTGTTGGCGATCGCGGCAACGTTGAAGATCACCGCGGTGGTAAAAAGCGCGAACGCCATGAGTGCCTTACTCGCGTCCGGAGACACGTACGGTTTTATGCCGAAGACGAGCAGCAACGCAGCACCAATCACAACCAGAATGCCGATCCCCGACAGCGGACTGTTGGACGAACCGATCAGACCCGCCATGTAACCGCAGACCGCGGAGACGAAGAAGCTCATCAACACGACATAGGCGACGCCACCGATGACGAGCGTTGTCACATGTGCGCCGAGGCCACTGGTATTACCGAAATAGCCGAGCAGCCATCCAATCGGGAGCATGCAGACCAACGTCGAAAGACCGACAATGCCAATAGGAATATCGCGTTCCGTGATAGGTAGCGTGTCGGCCTTGCCCGCTTTGCGTGCGCGCGATGCGGCCATCGCGCCGCCGAGGCCCCTGGCGACGGGCTTTACCAATTTGAGCAAGGTCCAGACAGCTGACACACCGATCGCGCCCGCGCCGACGAAACGGACCTTATGACTCCAAGTACTTTGCGCGAGTGCGGCCGCGGCAGCGCTGACGTCGTGGGCCAGTGCTGAATAGTGCGGCACGCCCCATCCCCAGCCGATCACCGCGCCCAAGAGCATCGCAAGGCCGACTGAGAGACCAACCAAGTGTCCGATCGCGAGCAGCGCGAACGAAAGGGAGAAATCATAACCGCTCACTGCACCGCGCCTGCCGATTCGGAAAGTTTGGGCGACATCCGACGCGAAGATTTGCGTGGCGACGATGACCGCAAACGCGGCTGCAACGATCGATCCCCACAGCACCGCAAGCAGACCTGCGCGTCCGTGTTCAATGTCGGAAGCATGCGCGGTATCACCGCTACTGCCGACCTTCAACACCTCGGCGCAGGCGACGCCTTCGGGATAAGGCAAGTCGGAAGTCGTCACCAACGCGCGTCGCAGCGGGATTGAGTACATCACGCCCAGAACGCCGCCCAACGCGCAGACTGCAAACGAGATCCAGAACGGAAACCCAGTCCACCAGCCGATCATGATCAAACCCGGCAATACGAAAATGATCGACGACAGTGTGCCTGCCGCTGAGGCAATCGTCTGCACAATGTTGTTTTCCTGGATAGTCGCATCCCGGAAACCGCGCAGTATCGCCATCGAAATCACCGCCGCCGGAATCGATGTCGAAAAAGTGAGACCGGCCTTGAGGCCGAAGTACACATTGGCCGCGGTGAATACAAGTGTGATCACAACGCCAATGATCAGGCCGCGGATGGTAAGTTCGGCGGGCCCATTCACGCGAGTTGGTTGGCCGACGCTCACGACCTGATTCTCGGCATAGTTAGGCTCCATTGTAATGGTACGCGGCCGACCGACGAGAGCGAAGGATAGCGTGAAATCGGCGGGGGGGTCAAGACCGTGTCGTATGCGTTCTCTCAGCGGCGCGATGTCCTGCTCGCGTCGCCACCGAAGATTTGACCTCGCAGCACAGCCACCGTGTCTGTGCCACTGCAAAATCCGCACTGTTGGACGGCAGATCAAAAATCTCCACTGGCGATCGTTTGGTGTCTTCCGGGCCACGTATAGCGGCGCGCTCTTCACCGAGCACCGCCACACGCAGGTCCCAGATTTCCTCATCGATTTTTCGAAAGGACCTCTTCGGAAAATTTGGTAAGTGGAGTTAACTTCGTCTTAAACCGGGCGAGTTTCTTTAGCGGGCTTGCGCTTTTCGCGCTTTTTCTCAAAGCTCTTGGAGATGGTGACCGTCGATACCGCAAACCCACTGCAGGAATATCCCGATATCGTCGGGGCGCGCCCAACCAACCCCCTGGCAGCTAATTTTAAACCGTTCATTCCGGCTTCATTGCAATTGCCCGAGTTGACGTGGCCGCACTTAATCACGGGCACGATTCTCGGAATGGTTTTCGGCGCGTCGTCGCTCTATTTGGTGCTCAAAGTCGGGTTGACGGTAAGCGCTTCTATTCCGGTGGCCGTGATTTCCATAACAATCTTTCGTATCTTTTCGAAGTTCGGTTTTCGCGACGCGACAATTTTGCAAAACAACATTGTGCAAACCGCTGGCTCGGCGGGCGAATCGATCGCCTTCGGTTTGGGTGTGACCATGCCGGCCATCATGATTCTCGGGTTCGATCTCGAAATCGGTCGGGTGATGCTCGTGGCTGTTCTCGGCGGACTGCTTGGGATTCTGATGATGATCCCACTGCGCCGTGCGCTGATTGTCCGTGAACACGGAATCTTGAAATATCCAGAAGGCACGGCGTGCGCCGAAGTTCTTAACGCAGCCGCTTCGAAGGAATCGCTCGCAGTTGCAGACAAAACACATACGACCGCGAACGCCGAGATCGTTAACGAAGAGGTCGCAAGCGGGGGCAGAGTAATTTTCTCAGGAGTCGGTATCGGTTTTCTTTATCAAGCCGCGATGGGCGCCTTCAAAATGTGGAAGGATACGCCTCAGAAGATCTTTGCCGCGCCATTCAAGGGCGGCTCAATCTCCGCTACCATTGAGCCAGCACTCCTCGGAGTCGGTTACATCATCGGGCCGCGGATCGGGTCGATCATGTGCGCAGGCGGTGTGCTTGCGTATCTGGTGCTGATTCCGGCGATCAAGTTCTTCGGCGACCACGTCACTGGCATCGTTCCGCCGGGGACAATGCCGATCTCGCAGATGGGTCCGGACGACGTGCGCGGGGCCTATATTCTATACATCGGCGCGGGCGCGGTAGCAGCCGGGGGAATTATCAGCCTGTTTCGCTCGATTCCCACCATTTGGCACGGATTGAGGGGTGGTCTGGCCGACTTACTCGGACAACATGGTCCGCGCGAACACGCGCCGCGCACCGATCGCGATTTGTCGATGCGCGTCGTTATTATCGGATGCTTGGCGATCATCGCGGTCATCATGGCCGTGCCGCAATTACACCTGCGCGGCAACCTGTTAGGCGCGTTTCTGATCGTGCTGTTCGGTTTTCTGTTCGTCACGGTCTCGTCGCGTCTGACCGGTGAGATTGGTTCATCTTCCAATCCAATTTCGGGAATGACTGTTGCGACGTTGCTGCTCACCTGTTTGGCGTTCCTGATCGTCGGCTGGACCAGTCCGGCTTATTTCGTCACCGCGCTCTCAATCGGTGGCATTGTCTGCATCGCTGCATCCAACGGCGGCACCACATCGCAGGACTTGAAAACCGGATTTCTGGTTGGATCGACACCGAAGTCTCAACAAATCGCGATTCTCTTCGGCGCCCTCGCTTCAGCACTCACACTCGGTTACGTGCTCCTGTTCTTGAACAACGCCTACACGGTTTATGTGCCGATGCCCGCCACATCGGAATTGCACGCGCCATCCGGTGAACTTGGCCGGGCAGAAAAACTGCGAGGCCTGCAAGGTTTGTCCGACGAAAATACTTATCGGGCCTGGGAACGAACCGACCCTGCCGGTGGTCCTGCTCAACGCTATTTGGTCAACGACGAAGGCGTTCCCGTTTACCTTCTCGATCCTGGCATTAACGGCACACACAAAGTAAGACCCGACGGATCAACGGTAACGAAATTCGATGCGCCGAAGGCAACGCTAATGTCTTACATCATTAAAGGAATTCTGAGCCGTAAACTCCCGTGGGCTCTTGTGTTGCTCGGCGTGATGATAGCGATTGTGCTGGAGATGAGTGGAATCCCCTCGCTCGCATTTGCGGTCGGCGTTTATCTGCCGCTCGCATCGTCCAGCCCGATCTTTATCGGTGGGATGATCCGGTTGTTGGTCGATCGTTATTTGCGGGTCAAATTTCGCCACAAGAATTTGTCGGACGTCAAATTGATTGCCGAAGGCGACAAGAGTCGCGGTGTCTTGCTCGCGTCCGGATATATTGCGGGCGGAGCAATTACGGGAATCGTGATCGCGGCGAAAGAACTGGTGGCTCCTCTCGCTGTGATAGGCCATCGAATTGACGCGTGGCAAACTGCGCACAATCCATTTTTTAATGGCCCAAATTCCGACCTGCTCGCTTTGATTCCGTTTCTCGTCCTCTGTGTTCTCCTTTACCTGGTCGGCCGTGATGTCGTTCTTAAGGCGCGTCCAAGCGGCGGCACGGCCTAATACATCTCAACCGGCGAGCGTTTGGCATCTGGACTGCGTTGCTTGGCGCGTTCTTCGCCGAGAACTGCGACGCGCAGGTCCCAGATTTCGCCATCGATCTTGCGGAAGGCTGCTTCTGAAAATTCATCGGGTGGCTTTAGCTTTTTCTTGAAACGCGAGACATTATGCAATGCACGATCGATCTGATCGCGCGGCAACGTGCTAAGCATCCGATGCACGTTCTCAATCTCTGGAATGCGATGGCAGATCATGGCGAGATCATTTCCCGCCGCGATTGCGAGCCGGATTGTTTCTTCGAGGCCGTACTCATTGAGGATCGCGCCCATGTCGAGGTCATCAGTTATAATCAAGCCGTCGAAGCCCATCTCATCGCGCAGCAAGCCTGTCACAACGCGATGCGATAATGTCGCGGGCATCCTTTTCGGCTCGAAACACGGATACCAGCCGTGGCAAGTCATCATGCTGTCCATCTTGTCGTCGCCAAAGTAGGGACGATTGGCCTCAATCGCCCTCGGACGGTTCGGTGAACCGCCCCTACCTACAAATTGCCGAAAGACAGCGAGCTCTTCACCATCCAATTGCTCGCGTGTGCGAGTAATTGTCGGCAATTCATGATGCGCATCGACGGTTGCCGCCGAATACCCGGGGAAATGTTTTCCGCAGCTTGCGATCCCCTGCCCTTCCATCGCTTGGTTGAACGCGCTGGCGTTGCGAACGACTTGCTCGACCGTTTTTCCGTAACAACGGCCACGCAAAGAATTGTCTGCATCATCGTCAAAGGAAATGTCGAGCACTGGACAAAGGTCGAGATTGAAGCCGAAAAGCCGGAGCAATCTTCCGGTGATATCGCCGTGTCTTTGGATAAGATGGACATCGTCCTTGTCGCGCAATTGCTGTGCGTTGGGTGGCTCGTTCCCGATTAAACGCAATCGCGATACGCGGCCACCTTCCTGGTCAATAGTGATAATCGGCTCGACCTCGCTGAGGCTGCGCAAGTCATCGATCAGTTTGCGCAACTGCGGCGCGCTCTCGATGTTGCGAGCGAAAAGAATGAAGCCACCCGGCTGGATTCGCCGAAACAATTTCTCCGCTTCTGCGTCAAGGCGTGCTCCGGGAACACCCGTTAGAATCAATTGACCAAGCGAATCACTCTTCATACTTTCGGAACTTAGATGTCGATCTTGTCCGGAGAAAATAAATAATTCTCACCACGAAGAGCACGAAACATGTGAAGGACAAAAAGATTTTCATCTTCGTGTGCTTCGTGGCCTTCGTGGTTAATTTTTGTCTCTCGCCGGCTCATCGGCTCGATCAAATAATACTTTTCTGATGAAGATCGCAATTTACGGCGGGGCATTCGATCCGGTTCATCATGGGCATTTGATTCTCGCTCGGGAAGCGCGCGAGCTGTTCGGGTTGGAAAAGATAATCTTTGTTCCAGCGGCAGTTTCGCCGTTTAAACAGTCACCAACCGCGAGCGCAAAGATGCGATTGTTGATGTTGCAAACTGCAATCGAAGGCGAAAATGCTTTCGTGTTGGACGATTGTGAATTACGGCGCCCGCCTCCCTCTTACACGATTGATACTGTCGAAGAAATTCGAAGGCGCGAAGTTGACTCGGAAATCTATTACCTCATCGGCGAAGACAACGTGTCCACACTCGCGAAATGGCATCGCTTCACGGAATTGGCAAAAATTGTCCGTTTTGTTGTTTTTGATCGCACACACGCGGGAACGAAACATGATTATCCGCCAGTGCACCGCAGGATCGACATCTCCGCCACGGAGATCAGAAAGAGAGTTGCCTCCGGCCAATCAATTCGCTATTTCGTACCGAGAGCGGTCGAAGAAATCATTGGCCGCCAAAAACTTTACCGGGAGCAAGTGAAATAACCGCAGAACAGTTAGCCAAAACTTGTGCGGAGCTCGCCTCGAACAAAAAGGCGGAAGACATTGTCATCTTGGATTTGCGTTCGATCTCGACGTTTACCGATTTTTTCGTGATCTGCTCAGCCACATCCGAGCCGCAGCTCAAAGCGATCGCAAATGAAATTGAGACGCGTCTAAAAGAGGATCACGCGATTCGACCATCGACAATTGACGGATTTCCAGGCAGCCAATGGATTGTGCTCGATTACCTGCAAGTAGTCGTGCACGTGTTTCACCGAGATAAACGCTCCTTTTACAGCCTGGAGGATCTTTGGGGTGACGCGTTGCGGCTCGATTGGGAAGTGGCCGTGACAGGGCGCTGACGTCGATGCAGGCGCTTGTTCCTTTTTTGGTACCGCGCTCGCCGCGGCGAGCGCCGCTACGTCATCGGGTCGATGCGGAGGGAGTCGGGCTTGCGCCGCTTGCCGGGGGTTTAACGTCCATCAGTTCGACGTCGAAAATCAAAGTCGAATTTGGAGAGATGTCGGGACCCACAGCGCGCTCTGCGTAGGCGAGATTCGGCGGAATAAATAACTGGTATTTTGATCCCGCTTTCATCAATTGGAGCGCTTCCGTCCATCCTTTGATCACGCCATTGACCGGAAATGTTGCGGGTTCTCCGCGTTTATATGAGCTGTCGAACTCTGTGCCGTTGATGAGCGTCCCGCGATAATTGACCGTCACGGTATCGCTCGCTTTTGGCTGCGCACCTGTTCCTTCCTTGACGACCTTGTATTGCAAACCGCTGGCCGTCGTTTTTACGCCTTCTTTCTTTTTGTTTTCCTCAAGGAACTTAGTGCCTTCCGAAGCGTTCTTGTCTGCCGCTGCCTTCTGTTTTTGCTCCATATCTTTTTCAAACGCTGTCATGGTCTCCTTGATCTGATCGGGAGTAAGTTGAGGCTTGTTTGCGATCGCGTCCTTTATTCCGGCCATGAGCGCATCGGGATTGATCGGTACGTTTTGTCTGCCGAGATTAAATCCGATATTAAGACCCAGGCTATAACTCACCTTATCCTTTTGATCTTTAAGCGGTGACGATTTCTCTTGCCCGAACAGGGGCAACACAAGCGAAAATGCGGCCAGAATAAGAATGAGACGTTTCATAAGATGGAATTCTCCAGCGGGGTTACTTAAAATCGAGCGCCGCAGGAAGGGGCACGCTAATGGATAAACCTTCCTCGTCAAGAAAACAGCGCCGCCGAACAAACATCCAAGCTCACTTTTTCTTTGCCGTCGCATTTGTCGCGTCCCTTGCTACTGGGCCACAGACCGTTCACGCGATCACTCTTTCGAAGAGTGATGCTCGCAGGATCGGGAAAAAGATCTGGCAAAACGAATGCAATGGAACCGTCGCTGGCCTCACCTCATGGAATGAGGGCGAAAACTTCGCTTCACTCGGCATCGGTCATTTCATCTGGTATCCAAAAGACCAGCGCGGTCCGTTCGAGGAAAGTTTTCCGAAGCTTGTAAGCTTTATCTCGAATCGCGGCGTAAAATTGCCAACATTGCTTTTAAGAATCGACGAGACTCCCTGTCCATGGAATTCTCGTGCCGAGTTTCTGCACGCCCAACACACGCCGGAGATGAATCAATTGCGCCAATTTCTTGCTGACACCGTTGATGTTCAGGCGGAATTTTTGATTGCGCGGTTGCAGAACGCGCTTCCGAAGATGCTGGTGGAGACGGTGCCTTCCGAGCGTGCGAACGTACAACGCCAATTCGAGCGTGTCGCGGATACGCCGCAAGGCTGTTACGCACTCGCCGATTATGTGAACTTCAAGGGTGAAGGAGTCTTGCACACCGAGCGTTATCGAGACCAGGGATGGGGCTTACTTCAAGTTCTTCAAGGTATGAATCGGACGAAGCGTAGCGCGTCGGCGGTCGAAGAATTCTCCCACTCGGCGAGAGAGGTCTTGATTCGGCGCGTACAAAACGCCCCTGCCCAGCGGCATGAATCACGATGGTTATCTGGTTGGATTCAACGCGTAAAGAGTTACAGTCGCGATTAATTTATGCCGACAACCTTCCTGAGATATTCCTGTACGCTGTTGGCAGCCACACTGACATACTCCGCGAGCAGCCAGATACGTCCTGCGCCGACGCCGCAACCTTTGCGCAAAGCTTCCCAACTCATCCAAAAGCAAGAGCCGGTCAAGATCAATCACTCCTTAATGAAACAAGCGACGCCTGACTCGGTGCACGTTGTGATCTCTCTTCCCAAGCAGCGCGCCTATCTCATGGTTGGCGAGCAAACTGTCATCGACAGCCCTATTTCGTCCGGCAAGCGGGGGCACACTTCACCCACGGGACATTTACCCGTGCTCGAAAAAGACCCTAATCATCACTCTAGTCTTTATGGTGACTTCGTAGACAGCTCCGGCCGTATCGTCCGAGCCGGTGTGAGTGCGCGAATTGATTCGGCTCCAAGCGGAACCCACTTTGTGGGCGCAACCATGAAATGGTTCATGCGACTAACCGGCGACGGTGTAGGCATGCACATCGGAATTCTGCCGGGATATCCTGCCTCGCACGGTTGTATTCGAATGCCATCCGATGGAGCGAAGTTATTTTACGATTTAGTAAAGGTCGGTACGCCGGTTGACGTGGGTGACTACTGACGCGATCGCGACATCAATTTCTTGCGGAGAAGATCGAAAGCGGCTTGCGCGGCAAGCTCCTTGAAGGTTTCACGATCGCTCGGGAAGAAAAATTTTCTCGCGATTGTTTCATTTTCCGCTGACGCAAGCGCGACGTAAACTGTGCCGACTGGTTTTTCCGCGGAGCCGCCGGCTGGTCCTGCTATTCCAGTGGTTGAAAGAGCATATGTCGATTTTGCGCGCATTCGCGCGCCTTCTGCCAACCCACGCGCGACTGGTTCACTTACTGCGCCGTATTGTTCGATTAATTTGATATCCACATCGAGCACGTCAATCTTCGCCTCGTTTGAATAGACGACGTAGCCTGCGAGAAGAGTTGCAGAAGCGCCCGGCACGTTCGTGATTCGATTCGTGAGCAAGCCGCCCGTGCAAGACTCCGCCAAGGCAAGCGTTTCTCTTTTTTTCGTAAGAAGTCCCACAATTACCTCTTCCAGAGTGGCTTCGTTCGTGGAGTAAATTGAATTTCCGAGCGTCGTTCTGATGATTTTGTCCGCCCGCTCAAGCACGCTGGATTCGCCGATAATTCGGACATCGACATCTCCGGGTCGTGAGCAATAGCCAAGTTCCACTCCGGGAATTGCCGAAATCCTCTCGCCGATTGCCTCTTCAACCAGCGATTCGCCAATTCCCGTAACATGGTAAATACGGCAATCGAGCGAGTTCGAAGCCGGAACAATCGAATGCAAGATCGGCATCACAAATAGTCCAAACATTGGCTGAAGCTCACGCGGTGGCCCGGGAAGCAAGAAAAGATGAGGCGAGCAGATGTGGGGGTTGAGATTGGCGCGCAGGTAAAGGCCGGGCGCCGTGCCGCTTTCATTCCGCAACACTTCCGCTCCGGCCGGGACGAAAGCCTGGCGCTCGACGCGTGCAGTAAATTGGATGCCCCGTGTCGCAAATCTTTCCGAGATGGCGGTCATCACTTCGGGATCGCGGACTAATTTCAGGCCGAGCAATTCCGCCGCCGCCTCCCGCGTGACATCGTCAGTGGTGGGGCCGAGTCCGCCAGTCACAAAGAGAATTTCTGAGCGCGAAAATATTTCTGCGAGAGTCTCCCGAATTGCGACGCCATCGGACACGGTCCTCCGTTCCTCGATACGTAATCCGAGCGGAAAAATGTGGCGCGCGATAAAAGCAAGATGCGCGTCCTGGACATCGCCGAGCAAAAGTTCCGTACCTGTATTGAGCACGATCGCGCGCATACATCGACAATAGAAGCTCGAACGCTCAACGTCGAACCTGTCGCAATTGCCCTGCGGGGTGACGTTGATTGCCTTCGCCGAAAAGCCCACCTGCGTGGCGCGGCGCTGCGCGCAGCTAAGCAGCGGTCTTGTCCTGTTTCTTGCGAATCAGGGGGAGCTTTCTGCCTTCGACGACGGCGCGATTGATCGTCACTTCGGCGATGTCTTCGCGGCTCGGGACCTCGTACATGATGTCCAGCATGATTCGTTCGAGCATTGAGCGCAACGCGCGCGCTCCCGTTCCTTTTGTGACCGCTTGCGCTGCAAGGGCCCGCAGCGCGTCTTTTGTCACCGTCAGCCGCACGCCTTCCATCGAGAAGAGCTTCGTGTACTGCTTGACCATTGCATTTCTCGTCTCGGTCAAAATCGCGACCATCTCTTCCTCCGTCAGCGCGTCGAGGCAGCTTACAACCGGCAACCGACCGATGAATTCCGGAATCATTCCAAAAGCGAGCAAGTCCTCCGGTTCGACATGGCGGATGGCTTCCTTTCGTAACGCTTCTTCCACCTCGAGGGTCGGGCTTCCAAAGCCCATCACTTTCTGGCCAATGCGTTTTTGAATAATTTTATCGAGCCCGATGAAAGCACCGCCGCAAATGAAGAGGATCCTCTCCGTGTTGACCTGAATATACTCCTGGTGAGGATGTTTGCGGCCGCCTTGTGGGGGAACGTTGCAAGTGCTCCCTTCTAAAATTTTCAACAGTGCTTGCTGAACGCCTTCGCCAGAGACATCACGCGTGATGCTAACGTTGTCGGTCTTGCGACCGATCTTGTCGATCTCGTCAATATAAACGATGCCGATCTCCGCTCGTTTCACATCGTAATCCGCATTCTGCAAGAGGCGCAGTATGATGTTCTCGACATCCTCCCCGACATAGCCTGCCTCGGTAAGCGTGGTCGCGTCCGCGATGCAAAATGGCACATCCAGAATTTTCGCCAGCGTCTTGGCCAGCAACGTCTTTCCCGAACCGGTTGGACCAATCAGCAAAATATTGCTCTTCTCAATATCAACGTCCGCCAACGGATCGAGTTGAAATGCCGAGGGCGCTTCGGTTGATACCGGAGTCTGCAAAACGCGCTTAAAATGATTATGCACCGCCACTGAAAGCGTTTTCTTTGCGATCTCCTGCCCAACAACATATTGATCAAGCGACCGCCGGATTTCCGCCGGTTTTGGGACACGGATGTTGGAAGACTGGCGCTTCGCATCCTCATTGAGCTCTTTGTCGAGGATGCTTTTGCAAACGTTAATGCAACTGTCGCAGATATAAACGCCCGGCCCCGCGATTAGCTTGCGCACCTCGGCATGGCTCTTGCCACAAAACGAGCACATCGTGAGGTTGGAAGCGCGGGCCATATTTGTTTTTTAAAAAGGGATCTTTTATCCCCCGGCTTTGCGCGGTAAAGCAGCCTCGGCAACAGCCACCGAGCGGTCCCCGGAGGGCGGCGTCGCGCCATCAAGCAGCTTCACTTCCTTGCGAGACTTAATCACTTCGTCAACGAGACCATACGCCTTTGCTTCTGCGGCCGACATATAATAGTCACGGTCAGAGTCCAGTCGCACCTGCTCCTGGGATTTACCGGTATGTTGGGCAATGATGCTAATAAGGCGCTTCTTTAACTTAAACATGTAATCCACCTGGCGCTCAACGTCGCTCGCCGCGCCTTGCGCACCACCAGAAACCTGATGGATCATGATATCGGAATTCGGGAGAGCGAAGCGCTTGCCTTTCGTGCCGGCACAAAGCAAAACCGCAGCCATGCTTGCGGCCATGCCGAGGCAATAGGTCGTCACATCACACGTAAGAAACTGCATCGTGTCGTAAACGGCGAGCCCGGCGGTTACCGATCCGCCCGGCGAGTTAATGTAGATATTGATGTCCTTCTTTGAGTCCTCCATTTGCAGAAAGAGCAACTGCGCGATAACCAAGTTGGCGATGTGATCGTCCATCGGAGTTCCAATAAAAACAATGCGGTCCTTGAGCAATCGCGAGTAAATGTCGTAGCTGCGCTCACCCCGGCCGGTCTGCTCCACAACCATCGGAATCAGCACCGATTGCGACAAATTTTCATTGGATACACTCATGATTTTTCTTCCACAGTAGCGCGTTCTTGCGTCTCCTCGACGCTAACATTTGCCTTTAGAAAATCAAGAGTCTTACCGAGCAAGAGCTGTTCTGCCAGGCTATTGAGGCCATCGTGTTCCTGCAGCTCCTTGCGCATTTTGTCTACCGAAATGTCGTAGCGCGCAGCCTCTTCGCGGACGCGCGCATCAATCTCTTCACGAGAGACTTCGATCTTTTCGCGCTCGGCGATACGGCTCAAAATAAAATTCGTCTTCAATCGGTGCGCGGCGAGAGAGCCTGCCCCTTCCACGAGTTCCTTCTCTTTGCCTTTCAGCATGTCGTCAGGCACACCGCGCTCGCGGTTGCGATGCACCAGTTCGTTCAAAGCGCGCCGCGTTTCGCTTTTCAAAAGCGGAGGTGGTAAATCAAAAGCGGTATGTTCGTGGAGAAATTTGACGATCTGCGATTCTTTCGCCCGTTCCACCTCGTGTTCTTTTTCGTGCTCAAGATCGTGTTCGATCATCTGGCGGAGGTCGGCAACTGTTTTTTCAGGCACGAGCTTGGCTGCAAACGCATCGTCGATCGAAGGCAGGACCTTTTGTTTGATTTCGTTTAAGGTCACGGCGTAGTCCGCCTTTTTTCCGGCAAGCTCGGCCACCGGAAACTCCGCCGGAAACTCAACCTGCACGCTGCGCGTCTCGCCTCGCTTCATGTCAATGATCTGCCCGCAAAACCGTGGCAGAAAATTCTCCGGCGCAAGCTGGAGCCAGAATTTTTTGCCGCCATGCACGTTTTTACTCGCGTTCGGTGCAATTTCCCGAATTGGTCGCCCTTCAATCGAGCCTTCAAAATCGATCACTGCAAAATCTTCCATTTGCAGTCCGCGTTCCGGAACATCGACAAAATCGACCGATTGCTCGCGCAAACGTTCCAGCGCAAGATCGAC
>WNFT01001112.1_pt1 | contig 25830 bp, 20 predicted proteins | sample 5400191 | NCBI WGS metagenome assembly WNFT01 (sample SAMN13153359, study PRJNA577476) | soil metagenome | isolation source: 80 cm saprolite under Madrone tree | place: USA:California | collected 2016-06-14 | reverse complement strand
TTCACGAAATTTCGCAACGCGTTCTGATCGTTGAAAAGATGACGACGCAATTCAGTGTGAGTAGACGTCAATTTATCAAGCGCCTCGCCTGCGGAACTCGCGTCTACTTGAATTTCTGATTGCCCGTCTGCGAATTGTCGCAGCGGAGTCGGTATGGTGATGGTGACTGACATGATTGATTCCCTTCAAATGTCCGAATTGATTCCCTCTCCCTTTGGGAGAGGGTTAGGGTGAGGGCTTAGCGACGCAACCCAACCCCTCTTTAATTCCGATCGCATCGCAACTAAAATGAAAAGAGAAATGGCGGTGTTCTTTCAGTTAGGCCCTCACCCCGACCCTCTCCCAAAGGGAGAGGGAGTAATCTCTTCTTCATTGAATTGCGATCTATCAGACTCCATTTCCCACGATCGCAAATCAGCCGCACGGCCCTTTTCTACCGCGACCACGATGTACGAATAGCTTGGCCACGCGTGATCCAAATCGTATTTCGACGGCACGGCTCGATCATTGGGATGGGAATGATAGAAGCCTATTACTTCCAAAGCTTTTTGGCGCGCGTACTTCTCCCCGCGCATTAATTCCTCAGGCCGAATCAGGAAGCGATTGCGTTTCGCTTCCTCTTCGCGCGCGTTTGAAATGGCGTACGTTTCACTCACAATCTTTCTACCATTCTCGAATCGTCCAATCAGCAGGCCGCAGCATTCAAACGGATAATCGCGCTCGCCATGGGCACGGATTTCGCTGAAATGTGCGTCAGCAATCTCAATCATCTTAAACAGACAGGATTTACAAGATTAACAAGATATCTCTGAAACATGCTGAATGTCACAGTCTTGTGAATCATGTTAATCCTGTCAAAATTCCTAAGCTCCGAGCGCTTGCTCAATATCTGCGACGATATCTCTTATGTTTTCGATTCCAACCGAAATCCGTACCAGGCCATCGGTGATCCCCAACTGCTGCCGCCGCGCGGGAGACAAATCTCGGTGCGATGCGGTCGCCGGATGCAAGACGCTCGTAAACACGTCGCCCAGACTGGTCGATCGCACGCAGACTTTCAGCGCGTCCATGAAACCAAACGCCGCGGCCCGGCTGTTGTCTTTCAATTCAATCGAAACTAAAGCACCCATATGGCATTCGCGCAAAATACGATTCGCGACCTCTGGTCGATCAGCCGAGGCAAATCCCGGGTAGTACACGCGACCGATTCGCGAATGATTGCTGAGACGCTCAGCCAGTGTTCGTGCATTTTCGCAGTGTCGATCCATGCGCACTGCGAGCGTCTTAACTCCGCGCAAAATCTCGTGCGCTTCCCACGGACTGAGCACGCCACCGACAAGTTTCATCACCCCAATCAAAGCCATGCTGTCCGCCCCGTCGCGCGAGACCGCTACGCCGCCCATTGCGTCCGCATGCCCACTCAGAAATTTCGTGGCGCTATGCACGACGAAATCTGCGCCATGCTTCAAAGGCTGACATAAATAAGGAGACGCGAACGTGTTATCGATGATCAGCCGCGCGCCAACTTCGCGCGCAATTTCCGCACAGGCGTCGATATCACAAACCTTAAGCAGAGGGTTAGAGATCGTTTCGGCGATCAGAACGCGCGGCTTGATTTCACGAGCTTTCGAGCGGACTTCTTCGAGATTGGCGAAGTCGACCGTGACCGTCTTGATCCCGAATGAACCAAAGATCGTCTGCAGCAGATTCGTCGTCGCGCCATAGAGATCCTGCGACGCCAGCACTGTAGCTCCAGGCGACAATTCGCACGAAATCAGAGAGGCATGCAAAGCAGCCATGCCTGATGAATATGCGCAGGCAGTCGCGCCGGCCTCAATTACTTGAATCGCAGTTTCGAAGGCCGTGACCGTTGGATTTCCGTAACGCGTGTAGACGTATCCAGCTATTTCACCGCCGAAAACCTTGTCGACTTCGTCCATGGACTCATACGTGTAAGTCGAGCTGGCGTAGATCGGCGTCGACGTTGGTTGGCCCGTCGGAGGTGCGCTTCTTTCACCGGTATGAACCAGTTGGGTCGCGATATCGAGATTGTCTTTATCGTTCGACATTACTCAGTCCAGAATCTTTCGCTGAAGTATCTCTCGCCGCCATCGCAAAGAATCGTCACCACGACAGAGCCTGGCGGCAGACGGCGCGCGACGGAAAGCGCTGCCAAAACGTTCGCGCCCGAACTCACGCCGACAAATAAGCCTTCCTCGCGCGCCAAACGTCGCGTCATCGCCTGCGCTTCCTCGGTTGCTACTTCGACTGTTTCGTCGGCCAGCTTGGGATCAAAAATTCCCGGCATCCTGGAAGTGGGCAAGTGCTTTAATCCTTCGAGGCCGTGTATCGGCGAATCCGGCTCCATCGAAATTGCCCGCACCGTTGGATCCAACTCCTTCAATTTTCGCACCACGCCGGTAAAGGTCCCACACGTTCCGAGGCCCGCGACAAAATGAGTTACCCGTCCTTGCGTCTGCTCCCAGATTTCCCGGCCGGTGCCTTTGTGATGCGCGCGCCAATTGGCGTCGTTATTATACTGATCCGCATAGAAATACTTTGTCGCGTCGCGCGTCGCCATGTCGCGCGCGATCGTTTGCGCACCGTCCGAGCCTTGCAAAGGATCGGTTTCAATAATTTCCGAACCATGAATTCTCAGGATGCGCTTGCGTTCTTCGCTCGCGTTTGCCGGCAAACAAAGCGTCACCGCATATCCGCGCGCGGCGCCCAGCATCGCATAAGCGATTCCGGTATTTCCACTCGTCGCGTCCAGAATGACTTTGCCGGGATAGAGGCGTCCGGTACGCTCTCCCTCGAGAATCATTGCCAGAGCAGCGCGGTCTTTAACTGATCCTCCGGGATTCATGTGCTCAGCTTTAACGAAGATCTCGACACCGGCAGGAAGCTCCTGTGCAACACGACGCAAGCGCAGCAATGGAGTATTGCCAATCTGCGATTCCAGATCATGAAAGTGAGTGAAACGCTCAGCTTGAAAAGCGTTCTTTACTTTAGGTTCGGCGATCATATTGGCCCAAAAACTAAACCGGCCGCGACTCCTGAAGGTCGCGACCGGCTTGATTAACCTGTCTGGCGTGTTGGCTAAATCATAAGTTCACACGCACTCAAGGTTCGCCCGGTCGCTCCTCCGTAGGGAGAAGCCCCCATACAGGCGCACCAATAACAATAATACTTGCGTGTCATGGTCTTCTTGAAATGAACAGTCAAACTATAGGCGCACGCCGAAAAGCGTGTCAAGCATCGTTGGTAAACACGGGGACAGACCCAGGGAGACCCGATTACGTTGACGGATTGCTCCCGGTTATCAACACGAGGTTAACGACATCCATCATGCTCGCAGCCGCAACCTATTTCCATCACGTGTGATTTCTCGGCCTCCCGGCAATACTCGCTACAGTACTTGCTGTCTTTCTCAGCCGCACAATCACAGGCCCCGTGCGCGCATTTTGCACTTGGTTCGTCAGACATGACAACAGACCTCCTCTTCGGCGTTGTAATCGTCGGGGCGTACTCAATTTCGGGGGTGATCTATGGCTATGCTAGGACGCATTGCGAGGTTAGGTCAAGAACGGACATTGAGACAGGTGTTGAGCGTTCAAGCTTTAGGTCGCTTCCTCTCAGGGAATCCAACCTGAAGGTTGAACTCTCAACACCCGTTTATTTCAGCAAGCCAGACAGCCAGTGCATGATGTTCAGCGCCAACTGTCTATTGTCGATGCCGGGACGATTCATGCCGAACTTCATGCCGTTAGGCCCAGTCACTTGGGCAGAGAGCATCGCGGCTTCACCGAAGACCACAGCCCGACCCTTGCCAAAGTTGAATGCGATTCCCTGGGCTCGGCCGGCTGCTGAGATTGCCGCATTCTCAGGAACCTGAACCCGTACCGTCGTGGCGCCCGGCGGAAGATTCATGCCTTTCGGCGGCGGTAACTGCGTCTGCCCACCTTGGCGAGCTTTTTCGATGGCCGCCTGGATGTCAGCTTGTGAAGGCGGTGGTGTGTCCTTCGCGGTGTCGGCAAGTTTGAGCAGGACTGTGCTTCCCGCGGGACCTTTGATTGACTGGCCCGTAAAAGTCATTACGCGATTGATTCGTTCGCTCGCGTCACGGCCTTTTGTGATCGGATGGTCCATCAACAGGCCGTTGTCACGTGAATAAACAAGAAAACCGTGATTCCCGCTCTCCTTGTCGTAATTAACACTGTCAGCGGTGAAAGCGCTCCTCATGTCCACGCCAAAACGCTGCGCAAGAATCTGATTAGCAGCGCCCATGGGCGCATGGTCGGCGATCAAGAGCAAAGCGCCGCCACCCTTCACCCAATCGCGCATTGCATCGCATTCGGCGTCAGTAAACGCCGGATTGCTGGCTTCGGGTTGGTTCATTCTGGGGGCGCCCAGTGCATTTGAGATCACCAGAAGGTCGAAGCCTTTCAGCGTCTGCGCCGAAAACTTCTGCGTATTGGGCGTGACTTGATAGCCGTCGTTCGTGATCAAGTCAGCGAAGGGTTTGTAACGCCCGCTCGCGGTGTGAAAGTTGTTGTGCGCTTCATCGAATAGCACCTTCGGGCCGCTCTTCGTGTAAGCCGGTTTCGCGACTTTCGCGTCGAAATTTGGATCGGCGATTTGTTGGGCAAATCCCATAGAGACGCTGAGAGCAACCAGGAATGCCGTGGCGAAGCGCGAAGATATGAGCCAGTTCATAAATTGATCCCAGCAGTCTGTCTTGGAAAATCCCGTAGGGATGCGATGGTTATAGCAAGGGTCTGGGCCAATTCCTCCAGGAGCCCATTTATGGGCCAGCGGGATCAGTTACGCTCCTAAAGGAGCTTTCGGATTTCCAATTCAGTTTTGAGTGCTATAAACATTTCACCGCTACGCGGTCTTCTCGACTGACTTTTCTAGTGTCCCGAAAGACAATTATTATCCGCGTAACTTTTTCAAACGCTCAGCCGCCAGCAGAAGCGTCGCGTCCTTCTTGCAAAAGCAAAATCGAACTTGCTGCGAACCCAGCGCCGGATCGCTGTAGAAACTCGAGCCGGGCACGCAGGCGACGCCAACTTCGCGAATCAGATGGCGCGTGAATTCAACATCGTCTTTGAAACCGAATCCGCTGATATCGGTCATGATGTAATAGGCGCCGTCAGGTGAAAAAGTTCCAAAACCTGCCTTTTCAAGTTCGGGCAGAATCAAATCGCGGCGCGCACGATAGTCAGCCTGCAATTGATCATAGTAGGCTGGCGGCAACGACAATGCGTACGCGCCCGCGGACTGCAATGGCGCGGCTGCTCCCACGGTCAAGAAGTCGTGCACTTTGCGAATCGCACTCGTTACTTCAGGGCTTGCGATGCAGTAACCCACGCGCCAGCCGGTGACCGAGTACGTTTTCGACATCGAATTGACGATCACCGTGCGATCGCGCATCCCAGGGATTTGGGCCATCGAGATATGCTCGATCTCTGCTCCTTCGCGCGGATAGAGAATGTGTTCGTAGATCTCGTCGGTGAAACAGAGGGCGTCAAACTCTCGACAGAGTCGGCCGATTAATTCCATCTCGGCGCGAGTGAAAACTTTCCCTGTCGGATTATTCGGGTTACAGATGATGATTGCCTTCGTCTTTGAATTGAATGCCGCGCGCAACTCGTCATGATCGAAAGTCCAATCGGGCGCGCGGAGTGGCACGTAGCGAGGGCGTGCATCCGAGAGAATTGCGTCCGGCGCGTAGTTCTCGTAGAACGGCTCGAAGACGATGACTTCCTCGCCCGGATCGACCGTCGCCATCATTGCGGCGATCATTCCTTCGGTCGAACCGCATGTAACTGTGATTTCGGCTTCGGGATCGATCTCAAAACCAAGATACCATTTCGTCTTTCGAGCGATGGCTTCGCGAAAATCCTTCGCACCCCAGGTAATTGCATATTGATTCACGTCGTCGGCAATTGCCTGCATCGCCACCAGCTTGATGTCTTCGGGCGCAGCGAAATCCGGAAACCCTTGCGATAGATTAACCGCACCATACTTCATCGCTTCGCGGGTCATCTCGCGAATGACGGATTCGGTGAACAGACTTGCCTTGTGGGATACGCGACGGGTAATCGAGGGTGCCGGTGTGGTCATAGGAAAAGAATAGTACCGAAATTACTGAACAAAGACGAATTAAACCCGCCGACGGACGTAGTTTGCGCTCTGATTCTCTCCCGGTTGAAACCGGGTGTGAATGACAGCAAGCGACGACCGGAGATTTTGCTTACATATTTTGTTTGAACCGATGAGACGAATTATCGATGACTATCCGATCTATTCGGGCTGTTGGGTTTTCAGTTGGTCAAGAATCGATCTCACCGCCGGCGCGAGCGAACCGTTCGGCGCAAGTCTCAAATAGTTTTCATAAGCCGCAATCGCTTCTTTATTGTTTCCGCTCTTCTCGTAAGCGGCGCCGAGCAGTTGATAGATGATTGGTTCGGTATCAGAGAGTTGGTTAATAGCGATCTGAAATTCACGGGCAGCTAAATCGTATTGGCCTCTCTCTTCGTAAACGCGACCGATGCCGACGTGCGCTTCCGGTTGGAAGCCGTGGCTTTCACGAATGGCGCGATTGAACGCGCCGATTGCTTCGTCTGTCTGCCCGGTTTCGCGATAGATGCGTCCTTCGACGGCGGACGCTTCCGGATAATTGGCCCGATAACGACGCGCGCTCTCAATTTCAGGCAAGGCGCCGTTCGTGTCGTTGAGTTCCAGGAGCACGCGCGCCAGTCCAATGTGCGCGGCGGGAAAAGCTGCCCGCAGCTTCAGCGTTTGGCGATAAAGATCGGCGGCCCTCTGTCGCGCTTCGTCATCACGCGCGGTTTCGCGCGCAGTTTCGGCTTGCTGAAACGTAAGCTCAGCTTCATCAGTTGTGCGCAAGAGCCGCACACTGATTTCGCCCTGCTGTGCGGCCAACACGGGCACCGTCATTTCTTTGAAGCCGGCCGCCCGGACGCGCAAACTATGTTGACCGGATGAGATTCTCGAGAGTGCGAGTTTGCCGGCTTGATCCGTCGTGCCGCGCCGGATTTCATCCAGCCACACGATCGCATTCGGCTCGGCGATGACGATCAGAGTTCGCGCACTGCTCGCGTTATTCGCAGCCTGAGTCACTTTTCGCGGTCGCTGCGCGTCCGTAAGGTTGCCGCAAATTGTCAGCAGAAAGCCGGCCAGCCCGATCCTGAGTTTCATTTGCCAGTACCTTTACCGCAAGCGAAGCGAAGCTGGCAAGATACTTTGCCGAAACCTAATCTTCTAAAACTGTTGCGTCACAACGCTCTCTGGGTGTAATCTTCGCCCGAAACAAAAGCAAGTAAGTGAATTCAAACGTTTTGCTTGTCCCCGTCTGTCTGCGCCGACTCGGCCGTATTGACCGGACGGATTAGCCTGGGAGGAACCTATGCTTATTGATTCAACTACTCATTTCGCAGTATTGGGAATGCTTCAAGGTGTTTTCAAAGCGCCGAATCCGGACGAGATTTCTCATATCGTTCTGCGCTGGCTGCACTTCGTCGCCGGCATAACCTGGATTGGGCTGCTCTACTTTTTCAATCTCGTGAATGTTCCGCTGCAAAAGAAACTCGACCCTGACACGAAGAAAAAGGTCAATCCCGATCTGCTGTTGCCCGCGCTTTGGTACTTTCGCTGGGGCGCGCTGGTTACGGTTTTGGCCGGCTTTGCTTACTTCGCGCAGTACATTCTCCGCAACGACGTGCACACCGCGAACAGCAAAGGCGGACACGTCAATGGATGGATATTGTTAAGCGTCTGGACGCTGATTCCGATCGTCTTTTTCGTAATCGAGTTTCTTATCATCAAAAAGGTTCCAGCCTTGATCAAAGACGGGCGCGTCTTTGCGATCGTCGCTTTTATTCTGGTGGCGGCCATGTCATTTGTCGCTCTCAAATGGCTCGACTCCGGTCTAACAGTGAACGCCGAACATTTTGCCAGCAACAAGTCGCTTTCGATCGGCGTCGGCGGCGGCTATGGCTTGATCATGCTGCTGAATGTTTGGGGTATCATTTGGCCCGCGAACAAGCGAATTATCGCAGCCTTGACGGGCGGTCCGCCGGCCGCGCCTGAGCTGGCGCGCCAAGCCTTCATCGCGTCTCGCACCAACGCCTGGTTGTCGCTGCCGATGTTGCTGTTCATGGGAACGTCGCACGGCGACTGGCTGATCTTCAGCGGGAAGTAGCAAAATTTAATCATTCGCGGACGAAGCCGATCCTTCTGTCTCGAAATCCGACGGGCGTATATCATCTTCAATGACAGAAGGCGCACTTGATCCGAACACGTTCGAGCCGGCGCAGTTGGCTGCGCTCGATGATCCGTATCCCGTTTACCAATCTCTTCACGCTACCGGTCGGTCGGCAATTCAGACTGCATCAGGCATCACCTGTATCATCGGTTATGCCACGGCAGATGGGGTGTTGCGCGATAGCAGCTTCCGGTCCGGACCAATTGCGGAACGCTTTCGTCAACTTCTTCCGAGCGGCCCCGCGCGCGATGAACTTTCCCATCGTATCAACTTTCTCGACGGCCAGGATCACACGCGCGTGCGCGGCTTGGTCCAGCGCGCCTTCACCCCTGCGCGTGTGCGTGACTTGCGTCCCTTTGTTGAGAGCAAAGCCGAGGAGCTGCTTGAGGCTGCCGAGGAGGGGCGCACCGGCAATGGGATTATCGACGTGAGGGCCAGTTTTGCGCATCCTCTTCCTTCGCTGGTCGTCTCAGAGATGTTGGGTGTTCCGCTGGCGGATCGCGACCGGCTGACCGAATGGACTGAGGCGGTGACGCCGTTGCTGGGTGTCGAGATCCCAGAAGGAAAGATCGACCGCGCGCTTGACGCGTCGCGAGACTTCGCCGCCTACGCTGCCGAGTTGCTTGAAGGGCGTCGTCGGCAGCCTGGTAACGATCTTCTTACCGCTATGGTCGAGGTCACAGACGGCCATGAACGGTTGAGTCGCGAAGAACTGCTTTCATTGGTAGTCACCCTTTACTCCGCGGGCCATCGCACGACTCGCGATCTTTTCTGTAACGGGTTGCTCAGCTTGCTGAGACATCCCGAACAATACGCCGCGATTGTCGCCGATTCGTCGCTCGTACCGGGCGCCATCGATGAGTTTCTGCGCTTCGAGACACCGACTCAGTACGTGGCGCGCGTGCCCGTGATGGATGTAGAGATCGCCGGTGTCTCCTTCGCTGCCTTCACACCCACACTCATTTTGCTGGCAGCAGGGAATCGCGATCCGGCTAGTTTTTCTCAGCCTGACAGGTTTAATATTCGACGCGACCAAGGCGCTTCGTTATCGTTCGCTTCGGGGCCGCACTATTGTCTGGGCGCCTCGCTGGCGCGCATGGAAAGCGAAGTGATGTTATCGGCGATCACGCGACGATGGCCGCGCCTCGCCCTCGCGGAGCCCGCGCCGCGTTGGTGGAGTTCGGGACCATTTCGCGGGGTCGATCGGCTCTGCGTGCAAGGAATATAGACGAACAGACTGAAGTCTATGTTACGGAAATGAAAACGCGCTCCGGAACTTCTTATCCCGGAGCGCGCTTTGTTTATAATGCAGAGCAGTTTAAGAGCCGCCAATTACTGCTGGCTGCCCGCGACACCTGCGCTACTTGTGCCGAGTATCACGTCCTGGTTCCATCCTCCGAAGGTGACTCCCAGCAGTTGGGCCAGGTTGTCCTTCTCCACTGTTCTGAGCGACGTATTCTTTGCCTTATCAGTACGCTGCTCTAAATGCGCCGGAGCGGTTGCCTTGACCTTGCCGTTTCTGAGAATACTCAGTGTGCCGGCGGTTTCGTCGAACTTGATTTCGTAATCGCCGGCTTTAACGAGCGTGCCATTCACCATTATATCGTCCGTGAGTGTCACCATCTTCTTTTCGGTTTTGCCCTTGTCGCCGGCATATGCGCCGATCGAGAACAGCGCGCAAACCAGTAACGTCGCGAATGTCGTCTTCATGAAAGCTTTCATAACGATTTCCTCCCTTTTGTTATGAACCGATTCGCCCTCGCTTCAACCATCGGGCCATTCGATTCTCATTTGTTTCCTACTTCGTTAGTGATCACGCACGATGAAAGGTTGCGTTGCAAAATAGCCAGATCGCCTAATCGTGTTAATTTTGTGTTAGGAAGTTGTGAAGAGGTCCAAAGGGTTGGATAAATCTCTTACCACTTGGCGATATTTTCGGGATCGAGCCAACTGCGGGTCAGGTCGCACCATAGCGCAAGGCCCTGCCAGGAATTGAAGCGCGAATAGAAACGAGCGATCTTCTTATCGCTGGCGGACCGGCCGTTGTTTCGAGCGCGTGCGAACTGTGCGCGCGTCCATGAATCCAGCGCCAAACCATCGTAACGTCCGAGCAACTTCAAAAGATTCTCGGCGGAATAATTGCCTACGCCTTTTACGCGCTTCATTTCCTTCAGGAGCTCCTTCACAGTCAGATCGGTGGTGAGCCAATCTTCAACATTCAACGACCCCGAGGCGACCCGCTGCGATAGTTCCTGCAGGTAGGACGCGCGATACCCGGCGCGGATCTTGTCCTTGAAAAACTTCACTGACTCCTGGGCCATTACTTCGGCGGAAGGAAACGACTTTCGCCCATCATCCGATTGACTGCCCAATTCATTTACCAGTCCATTCACCATCTTTTCGGTCAATGCCCATGAACAGTTGGTCGTGCAAATCATCTTGACGAGATCTTCGAACACAGTGGGCGAGCGCAGGAGACGTCCGGCGCCTTCGTTTGAGATCCAGACAAATTCCGGTTCAGCCTCCACCGCTTGATAGAATTCGCTAAGATCGTCGTCCAGTCGGAACATGTGACGCACCTCGCGCGCGATTTTTTGAGCTGCCTCCCGCCCGAGCGGGCGCGAAAGCGTAACTTTAATCGCGCTGTTCCGCGCCGAGATCTTTGCCGTGATCGGTTTCTCGGAACCGAGCACGCGGAATAGGGTCCAACGCTTTTTGTCGAAGTAAAATGGCGGCAGCGCACACCAGCCATGACTCAGCACCGTGCGGCGAAAATTGAAATTGTTGGGCGTTTTGATTGTGATATCCATAGCAATGTAAGAAAAGTTATCCGAAGAGCCTGTACGCATCAAGTGCGGTCAAGATGCTACTTGACCAAGGTTAGGTTCCGGCGCTAGACTTTACTCACTTACCAAGATGAAGAAGGAAGGCTGTACTCGACGGTTCCTAATACTTGGTTCACGGCGAGCGAAGAGTCAACACCGAGACTTTCTACAGCTCAGGTGACTTAAGACACCGTTTCCGAAAAATGCTGCCGGAGCTTTCCGGCGCGCGCTCCGTCGCCCCGTAGGGAAAAGCCCACGGGGCGATGCCGTGTTTAGGGGCAGAAACCCAAGCGTTAGCGCGGGTGCCTCCGTGGCCCTTTGACTCTTCCGGCACCCTCCCTAATGGTCGGGTTTCTGTCTCGGCCAGATCAGCGACACCGCAACGGACGCCAGCAATACCGCAGCGACAATTCCGAGCGCAATGCCGATCGGAATATCTCTAAACCTCTGAACGCTGGTCGCAAACGCATCGTATCCCAACGAATGAAGTCCGGCCGCCAACACCTTCGTTATCAACGGCAAGAGCATCTTGACCCCAATAAAGCCCAGCACGATGCTCAAGCCGAATTTGAGATAGTGAAATTTTTCAACCACGCTGGCGAGCATAAAATAAAATGTGCGCAAGCCGAGGATGGCGAAGACGTTTGATGTGTAAACGATGAAGCGATCGGTCGTAATCCCAAAGATTGCCGGAATTGAATCCACGGCAAAGACCAGGTCGGTGACTTCGACAACGATTAAGACCAGGAGTAACAAAGTACCAACACGCTTTCCATCTACCATGGTGAAGAATTTGCGGCGGTCGTACTGTCGAGTAATAGGAACATATCGCGTGACAAAACGAACGATGACATTTTCTTCCGGTTCGATCGATACCTCTTCTTCGCGAAACATGCGCACCGCCGTGTAAACCAGGAACACGCCGAAAAAATAGATGATCCAATGAAAGCGTTGAATCAATTCGGTGCCCAGAAAGATCATCGTTATCCGCATGACCAACGCGCCGAGCACGCCCCAATAAAGAACTCGATGCTGATATTTCGAAGGAACTTTGAAGTACGAGAAGATCAGCAGAAAGACGAATAGATTATCGATCGAAAGCGCCAACTCGATCAGATAGCCGGTGAGAAACTCGAGCCCCTTGCGGTGCCGCTCCGGGCCAAACAATTCCCAACCCAAAGGATGGAAGAGCAGCGCGGCAAAGATCAGCGCCAGCGCAATCCAGATGACGCTCCAAGTGGCTGCGTTCTTGAAAGTAATTTCGTGAGGTCGGCGGTTAAAGACGCCAAGATCGATAGCCAGCATCGCGAGGATGAAAAGACAGAAGCCAATCCACGCCAGTGTCGAAGTCGCGAGCAGATGCATCTGCGCTTAAAATATCATTCGCGCTCAGCCTTTCCCTAGTTCAGGCGCCGGCTAAGCTCTTTCTGATGGTATTTAGCTTACGAACTGTCCGTTCTCTAATCTCGCGATCAACTCCGGCACATGCTTGGCTTCGTAATAAATCATCCTTCCTAGTGAGAATCCTAACTTGCCAACTCCGAGATCATTCTCTCCATTTTGATTCATCGTATTCTTCGTGCGTCAGTTACCGCTCCGATATAAGAATTCATGATATAAGAATTCATTAAGACGTTTCCGAGTGATTACATGCATGGTTGGGGAGATGAAAGTTCTTGTCTACGGCAGCACGCCTTCAGGCACTTGCCACGGGTGCAACTCAACGAGAAGTCTTCCACTCTTGACCATCGGATCGGTGGCGCAGAGATCTTGCGCTTCCTTCAACGACGCAACGCGCAAAACGAAAATGCCTCTCAAATCGCCGTTATCACCAAACGGTCCAGCCACGAGTAGCTTCTTCATTGCAGCGAGCCGCTGAATATTCGCGATGTGTGCTTTTTGCAGCTCCTGAATCTCAGGATTCTTATCGTCGCCCTCTTTTCGATTCGGCCCTTTCTTCAAAAACGCGAAATAGACGGTATTCAATTTCAGCGGTGAATTCGCTTTCTGGAAAATATCTTCCGACCACCAGGGATGCATTTCGGGAACCATTAAGCCCGCTCTTACTGCAGGATCGGCATCGACCCAAGTCTTCGCTTCTGCGGTAGAGGAAGCTCGCAGGATAAAAATCCCGGCGACATTCGTATCGTCACGGAACGGCCCCACGATAACCGCTTTGCCGGAATCGAGCAGCGACGAAACATTCGCGAGGTGTTGTTGAAGAATTTGATTTCGTTCCTGCTCTTTGGTGCTGACCAATGCTGGCCCCTTTTTCATGATCGCCATCTGGAACTGAACGAGCTTGTGCTGGGGTTCTTGTGCAATTGAAAAGGAAGTAAGAGTCAGGATTAATACGGCTAAAGTAGTAACAGTTTTCATAAATCGATCTCCATAGCCTGATGTGTCAGATGAAACTCAATGCTCAGATTACCTCAAGGTCGGGAAGGGCGGCTTTGCCCCCGCTTCGCCCTTTGATAGCCGCCAACAATCGTTGTTTATTTAACTGTGTGACCTTCAAGATTGGCGGGGGCAAGCCACCCTTCCTGACCTTGAGGATTTTTCCGGTTTGAGGTTTTCCAGGTTGACTCTAACCAATCTTCGCCGTCTTCACGCAGGTAATCGCCGGCAAACCTTCGCTGATCATCGTCCATGAGTCGCCGCCATTCTTCGAGCCAAACAGCTTGCCGCTGCGCGTGCCGAAGTAAAGGCCAGTCGGATCGTTCGCATCAGCTTTCAGGTTGTCGCGCAAAATCGTTTCCAAGGCGTCCTCTTGCGGCAAACCTTCGGTCAGTGGCTCCCATGAATCACCGGCGTTCTTGGTGCGATAGACGCGCAGCTTTGCTTCCGGCGTGCAGCGAAATTCGTCCGACTCGATTGGAATTACGTAGACGGTGTTTGGATCGTGCGGATCGATTTCCATCGCGAAACCAAAATCTGACGGTACACCGTTTCCGATGTCATTCCACGAATCTCCGGCATCGTCGCTGCGATAGATTCCCCAGTGATGCTGCAAGAACATTCGGTTCGCATTCGAAGGATGGCTCACAACTTTGTGCACGCACTGGCCCCATTCGGGATATTGCTGATCGGGCGGCAGAAATTTCGCGCGAATACCTTTGTTGCGCGGCTGCCAATTCTTGCCGCCATCGTCCGTGCGATAGACGCCGCCGGTTGAAATAGCGACGAACAGCCGATCCGGATTCGACGGATCGGGCAGAATCGTGTGCAGACAGAGCCCGCCGCCGCCCGGCATCCACTGCGTGCGATGCGGATGATCGAACAGGCCGCGCTCGAGCGACCAGGTCTCACCCGCGTCGGCTGATTTGAAAAGCGCCGCGGGTTCGACGCCGCAATAGAGCGTGTCAGGCTCGTTCGGGTGGCCCTCTGCGATTTGCCAGATCTGTTTCAGCGACACGTCGCTGCCTTCCGGGAATTTGATGTTATAGGTTTCGGGATCGCTCCACGTCAGGCCAAAGTCATTCGACGAACTTAGAAACGATCCCCAGAATGGACTGTTGACCGCAGCCCAGAGTCGATTCCGTCCGTTGCGTCTATCATGAGCCAAAGCATAGATGCTACGACCGGGAAAGTATGGACCAGCCTTCACCCACTTTTCGCGCGCGCCGTCGGAGCGAAACAGAAAGGCTCCCTTTATCGTGCCCACAAGCAGCAGGTTGTCGCCTGGGCTGACGTTGATTTGATTCGTAATTGGCATCGAGACTCCGAAAGAAAGTAAGCTTGCAGATCGATACGCGATTATATCAGAAGCGTCTGCGGTAGCGGATGGTTTGATCCTTAATCATTGGGAAGCCTGCAATCGGAGATCAACCGCCGGTTTACTGCTGGCGGTTCTGACTAGCAACAAACTGAAGTTTGTCGGACAGTAGCCAACCGGCTTTGCTTTTCGGCCATCCAAACGAGGCCCGGGTTGCCTCCACTTGCGCTAGCGGGTGGATATAAGTGGAAATATAATGCGCGTCAAAGATTCGAGCACAGCCGCGCTTAGTCATGATTCGCAGTTACTTCGTAAGATGTTCGTTATGTTTAGATCAAATATTCTCTCCGATCGCCCGCTTCAGTATTCAAATCTGAGATCTCGAATCTCGAATTTGAAATTTCATATGGCAGTATCAGCCCTTGCGTTCTGCTGTTTGCTATCAACTGCTTACGCTCAGCAACAGCCCGTGGCAGGGCCGCGTTACGACATTACCAACTACCGCATCGAGGTCCAGTTGAGCCCCAACGAGCACACGCTGCGGGCCGGCGCCGATGTCACGTTCGTGCCACTGGACGCAACGCGCTCGGTCGTCTTCGAATTGAATGGTTCTCTGCACGTTGACAATGTCGAGAAGGACGGAAAACTGTTGACGGGAGTGGTGCAGGACTCGGTAGGCGCGGGCGCCTTGGGGCCGAACGTGCGCATCGACTTGGGGCAGGTAGTGCCGGCGGCCCAGCCAGTGACCGTGCGAATTCGCTGGAGCGGCGCACTAGCTTCTCCGGAGGGCGGACCGCTGGCGAACAAACGGCTGGCTTATGTTGGGCCGGAAGGTTCGTATTTGATGTACGCGTCACGCTGGTTTCCATTTCATGACTATGCAGCGGATCGCGCGACGTCGGACATCACGGTGATTGTGCCGACCGGGGTGCAAGTCGGCGGCATCAGCGACGAGCCGGTTACTCCGCAAGTTGATAAGAGCGGGACTACCCGCTTTCGGTTCGTCAACAAACAACCGGTCCTGGTCGGGAATTTCATCGCCGGTCAGTACGTCGTCAAGTCGCTGCGGTTCGGCAGGTACGAGCTGCAATTCTTCGTCAAGCCCGGCAGCGAAAACCGCATCAGCAATTTTGGCGAATCGATGGGCCATGCGTTGGAATTTTACACGAAGCAATATGGATCGCCGGCGTTTGGCTCGCGCTTCATCATTGCGCAAACCGACGACGAGACCATGGAAGCCTACTCTGGCCAGGGAATTCTCTTCCTGGCTTCCCGATTTTTTGATTCATCAAAGTTGGCCCTGGAAGAACGTTTGCAGCGCGAGGTCGCCTATCAATGGTGGGGACAAACGATCGGTCTCAAGTCTTTCGATGACGCGTGGATTTCGCAGGGCCTCGCCGAATGGAGCGCGTTTGCCTTGCGCGAAGACACGCTTACGGATGCTCAACTCGATTCGGCCCAACGCGAAGAGCAGGAGCGCGCGCTGACTTTCGAGCAGACCGCATCGATCGCGCGCGCTCCGTCTGCTTTGGACGATCAATCTGCGGCCTATCAATCGATTGTGTTTTACAAAGGCGCGATGGTCTTTCGCATGCTCCGTGAAACGCTCGGTAAGCAACAGTTCGATCAGTTGCTGCGAAGATTCCTCGAGCAGTATCGGAACAAGAGCGCTTCGGTCGATGATTTCGAACGACTGACATCGCAGGTCGCGGGCAAGAACATGCGCTACTTCTTCGCGCAATGGGTGGAAGGCACCGGCGTGCCGGAATTCGGCGTCGACTATCAAATAATCCGCACGCGCGCCGGCAAGTTCCGCACGCGTGGGACTGTGCGGCAGAATTTCGAAAACCTGCAGATGCCGGTTGAGCTGACTCTACATTCGGAAGGCGACTCGCAAACGAAAGCCTTGTATCTCGAGGGCAAGAGCGAAGATTTCGATTTCGAGTCGAAGGGGCAGCCAGTTAACGTCGAAGTCGATCCGAACGAGAAAATTCTGCGCATGTCCGACGATTTGAAGATCGCGATCGTCGCTCGGCGCGGCATCGAACTGTTCAAGGAGGGTCAGTATGCCGAGGCTCAGCAGCAACTCGAGTCCGCGCTCAAGCTAGACCGCAACAACGCTTGGGTTTATTACAATCTAGGCTTGATTTACCTCGAACAGAAAAACTGGCAGCTGGCATTAGATAATTTTCAGGCGGCGATCGACTCGGCAAGTAGCAAGCCCGCTTGGATCGATACCTGGGCGCGCATCAAACGCGGCAATGCCTACGATGCCAAGGGCGATCGCGCCAAGGCCGTTAACGAATATAACAAGGCCCTGCAAACCGGCAGCAACTATGACAACGCCCAGGCAGTGGCGAAGAAGTTCATAGCCACGCCGTACGATCCGAAGGCTCCTGCGGAGCAAGCGCAGAACACGCCGGGCGATTCTGAGTGAGCCGCGTTTACGCGGCTTACCCGCATAGGGTTATTAGACCAGCCGTTTACGGCTGCGTATCGGTGCCTACAGATCTGATTAGCCCGCTTGAGCGGGCTTTTTCAGTTTGTGGCTAAAGCGAGATTTCGCAAGCACGCCAAAGCGCGCTAATCTAAAACCCTGGATCTGGCACTACCAGCGCGAGGGGCGCTGATCTCGAAACGATCCTCGATCATGAAAGCTGAAGCATCGAATTCAAACTCCCGCAAGCTGAAACCAGAACAAGCTTCAGCTGCGCATACTCTCGATCGACATCTCTCGGTCACTGCCGGTCCCGGCGCAGGCAAGACTCTGGTTTTGGTTGAGCGCTATCTGGAAATTCTTCGCACCAAAAAAGTCTCAGTCGATAATATCGTCGCGATTACTTTCACGAATCGCGCCGCCAATGAAATGCGCGAGCGGGTGCGTAGAGAGATTGACAATCTCCTCAAACAGACAGACGGAGACGAACGCCGGCGCTGGTTGCGTCACAAGCGCGCGTTGGAAGGCGCTTGTATCACGACGATTCACGGTTTTTGTTCGCGCGTCCTCCGTGAGTTTCCGGTCGAGGCCGACATCGATCCGCAATTCACCTTGCTCGACGAGCATCGGGCGACCATGCTTCTGGAAGCGATGGTCGAAGAATCGCTCACCAATGCAATTCAACACGCTGACGAAAAGGTCGTGCAGTTGACGCTCGGGGCGAGCCGGGCCTCGCTCGCGGCGGCGCTCGTAAAGCTTTATTGGAAGTATCGCGGCGAAGCATTGTCGCCGGACGAAATCGAAAAGCTCTCGGCAGAAAACCATGCTACCGAGGCGGATTATTTTGCGGCCCTGAAGGAACTGGAATCGGTTATCGGGGTTTTTCTTTCAGCTCGCAGATTGAGCCCCGACGCCGAAAAGAAGCGAGTCAAAGCTGAACATGAATGGCCTTCACTTCGGGCAATTCTCGCCCAGCCGGCCGACAACCGATCGATCGCAGCTTACTGCCAGGCGATTGAGGACTTTCGCGAGCTGCGGCCAAAGAAGGGGACCGTGCCCGGCGTCGAGCGTCTTGACGAATTGCTCTGGGGCTTGAAGTCTGGCGATCGAGTCGGCGGTAGAGTCCCGGCTTTGGGCTTCGATCTCCTGGCGAAAGACTACGCCATCAGTCTCGCCAAGGTGCTGCGCGATATCGAGCGCCGGCTTGACGAAGAAAAGCAGCGTCTTTCGGCGCTTGATTTCGACGATCTGCAATTGCGCACGCTGAGACTTTTGAATACGCATCCGGAGGTACTCACACGCGTCGCGGAGCGTTATCGGTTCTTTCTGGTCGATGAGTTCCAGGACACTAATGGCTTGCAGCGCGATCTAATGCGCAGACTAGCGCTGGATATCGGTGCGAACCTGTTCATCGTCGGCGATCGCAAACAATCAATCTACGGCTTTCGCGGCGCGGACGTAGATGTGTTTGCGGAGATAACCGCAGCGATTGAAAGGGCCGGCGGCATGCAGCAGCCACTGAACGTGAATTTTCGCAGCCAGAAACCGCTGATTGATGCTTACAATTTTCTGTTCAAGGGAATCTTTAGAACGCGCGCTGAAATCCCGCGCGACGAGTTATCGCAGCTCGGTTACGTCAAGCATGAAGAGAGTATTTCCGAGCGACCGGCTGAGCACGATTCTCCGTTGCTCGAATTTCTGGTGAGTATTCTGCCGCCGGCAAAAAAATCGCACGACAAATCGGAAAGTCCGCAGGAAGAACAGAGCGATCGTTTTGACGTGCGCGAACGTGACGCCGCGCAGGTGGTCGAAAGAATCGAAGCGCTTACTGGATACGCAGGCGTCCCGCCTGCTATCGGGGAAGGAGGCAGGCAGGATGCCTGCGTACCCAGATACGGCGACATCGCAATCCTGTTCCGCGCGCTCACGGGCGTTTGGGTTTACGAAAGCGCGCTGCGTCGCGCCGGCATTCCATATCTGACCGTACAAGGCAAAGGCTTTTATCAGCGCGAAGAGATCACCGATTTGATTCAACTGCTGCGATTTCTTGATAACACCACCGACGAATTGGCTCTGGCGGCGGTCCTGCGTTCGCCACTCTGCGGCATCTCGGATAATGGACTCCTCGCGTTGCGGTGCGCGCCAAAGATTGGAGAGGAAATAGGGTCAGGACGATTGCCACGCCGCAACTTGCTCCCCGCGTTGCGCCATCATCGGGAGATCCAGTTTATCGACGAAGACGATCGCGCCGAGCTTGATCGGACGTGGGTTTTCTTGGATTCAATGATTCAGCGGCGAAATCGCTACGGCATCGCAGAGCTTCTACGCTTTGTGGTTGCGGAGACGGATTATCTCACCGTGATCGCTGCCAACTTCGACGGAGCGCAGCGCATTGCCAACGTGGAAAAGCTTTTTCTTCTGGCCGAGCGATTCGAAAAGATCGGCGCCAATCTTATTCGTGACTTTGTCCGTTATGTCGAAGAGTTCGAAGCCATCGGCGGCCGCGAAAGCGAAGGCCAGATGGATAAATCGGCGAACGTCGTTCACCTGATGACGATTCATCAAGCCAAAGGCCAGGAGTTTCCCGTCGTCATCATTCCGGATTTGCATCGTAAGCCGATGGAGCACGATGCTGCGTTCATTCTCGATCCGCGCAAAGGTTTGAGCGTCAAGATCCCGGATGGACGCGGCCAGATGGTTCGCGGCGCTTTTCTTAACGAGTTGCAAAGACGAGCCGGCTGGCGCGAAGAGTTCGAGAGCATGCGCCTGCTCTACGTGGCCGCCACCCGCGCAAGGGATCGCCTGATCCTTTCCGGTGCAGTCGCGCAAAGCAGTCTCAAGAATCTGACGCAAACCGAAAGTGGGCTATGGCTGGCGTGGATCTGGCAAGCGCTTGAATTGGGCGAGCATCCCCAGAGTGGAGTGCTGAGATTCGATGACGTGCAGGTTCGAGTGAATGTCGATCGTGATCTCTCTCGGACGCGAAAAGCAATCGGCGCGTTAGTTGCAGGCGACACGGCCGCGAAAATAATCGATGCTTCGCGGCCCATCTCTGAGTTGTTTCCTTTGCTGCAACCGATCCCTCTGGAACGCGGACAAGCATTGCGCCGTTTCAGCGTTACGCAACTAATCAACTTCCAACGCTGCGCGCGGCAATACTTCTTCGATCGAATGCTGCACGCGCCTGGTAAAGAAGAGTTGGCGATTTGGAATGACGCCGAAGCCCCGGAGCCTCCCGCAAACCTGACCGCCGCGTTGAAAGGCGCGTGTATCCACCGCTTTTGCGAAACATTTGTGGCGGGCGACGATCCGAGGACGCGTTTGCTCGTGAGCTTTGAGGACGTAATCCGCAAACGCGAGACTGAGCTAGCGGGCCGCGCGTTCGATATCGATCACCAACAGGCACTCAACGATTTGTTGCCACTGGCTGAGAACTATCTCAAGAGCGAAGTCTTTCAACGCGTGCAGGCCGCGGAAAGATTCCACCGCGAGATTGCTTTCGATGATTCGCAATCCGCAATCCGCAATCCGCAATCGTCCGGGCTCTGGAGTGAGTTACGTTTTCGCTTGCGACGGCCCTTGGGCATTCTGACGGGCACAATCGATAAGCTCCTGATTGTCCCGGCAAATAACGATGACGGTTTTGATGTTGAGATCATCGACTTCAAGACCAATCGTTTTCGGCCGCAAGCGAAGGGAGAGAGTAATCGATCTCAAAGCGCTGCCGTGGCCGTCTCGACTACCGCGCCAACCGTGACGGGGGCGCGACGCGCCAAGCCTGTTTTATCTCAATTCGCTCAGGGCTTATTCGACTTCGAATCACCGGTAGAAACATTGCCGACGGCAGATTCGGCCGGCTGTGTTCTGCCCGCACAAACTGACCGGGACATCGAGGAACAACTCAAAAGTGTCGCGCCCGCTTATCAACTACAAATGCAATCCTACGCGCTGGCTATACATGAGCTGCTCGGTATCAATACCGTAAGCGGCAGCGACCACGCCAAAGCCGGCCGGTCACTCAAGATTAATAACCTTCGCGCCACGCTTCACTTCATCGATCCGAACCTCGAAATCGGCCTGGCTTCAACATTGCTGGATTCGGAGTCTTGCGGGCGTGCAATTGATGAGGCGATGCTCGCGATCGCGTCACTCGACGGCACGATCGATGCCGAGATGTTCCCGCCCAATCCAGCTACGCACTGTCGCATGTGTAATTTCCGCGATCTTTGTCAGACGGGACAAGATTGGCTCAAACAACGCTCGTAAAATCAGTCTTCAGATTACCGACTTCAATCAGCCTTTTTGTCAGAACCGCCCCGTGAGATAGAATGATCCCGTGATACTCCCTAAGTCCTTATCTCACGGGGCGGTTCCGACCTAAGACCCAATTAAGTTTGTGGTACTCTATGCGCCGCTTTCTCATGTCTTGTGTCTCAGAGGGTTGAGTTGAAATGGCGACTCTGAAATCCTTCGATGCTGGAGAATTCGACGCTTACGTGGCTCTGCCCGCGAGCGGCTACGGCCCGGGCATCGTGGTGTTGCAGGAAATCTTCGGTGTCAACGAATATATGCGCACTGTCTGCGACTGGTATGCGGCGCACGGCTTCGTGGCGATTTGTCCCGACCTGTTTTGGCGACAAGAACCCGGCATTCAACTAACCGATAGATCGGAAGCGGAATGGCAGAAAGCCTTCGCGCTTTATCAGGGACTCGATGAAACGAAAGCGGTTGAGGATTCCGCGGCGGCCGTCGAGTTTCTGCGAAAACATCCGGCGTGCAGCGGAAGCGTCGGCGCCGTTGGCTTCTGTCTCGGAGGAAATCTCGCGTGGTTGCTGGCGGTGCGATTCAAACCTGACTGCGCGGTTGGATACTATGGCGTCGGCGTTGAAAAGACCTTGAATGAAGCGAGCAATCTAAGCTCACCGTTGATGCTACATATTGCGGGCAGGGATCAATACTGTCCGCCGGACGCGCAGAAAGAGATTCACGCCGCGCTGGATTCAAACCCGCTGGTCACTATTCACGATTATCCGGATCAGGATCACGCGTTCGGTCGTCCCGGCGGCGAGCACTACGATGCTAACTCGGCAGAATTAGCGAACCTGCGAACCCTGGAATTCTTGGTTAGGAACCTCGCGGGCACAGGATTAGCGACCGCCCAGAAATCTCTCTCCGATCGTTGGGATGAACATGTCAAGTATGAGTTTGCCACGCGTGACACGGAAGATACTCTGGAAACGATGGTCGCGGACGCTTATGTAAATCATATTCCAGTGATGACAGGAGGCGTGGGCCACGAGCAACTTCGCGAGTTTTATTCCCAGCGCTTCATTCCGCAATTCACGCACACGATCAAAATGGATTGGATGCTGCCGGGGGTCGAGCCCACTGACAAACACGTGAAAATCCCCCTCGTCGTCATCGTTCACTTTCGCGACGGCAAGCTGGCTCATGAACACATTTACTGGGACCAGGCATCAGTGCTGGCGCAACTTGGCTTGATCGATAAGACGAAGCTTCCGGTGGCGGGAGTCGAAACCGCCGAGAAGGTGCTCGATCCGAGTTTGCCCGCAAACAGATTAATGAATAGCTGAATTTATTGTTAACAGTTAAGTGGTGTGCTAGATTCGCATCACGGAGTAAGGCCTTGTATGAGAATCCGCAAGCGAGTCAAGTTAGGAAAACACATTGTTGCCGATCCTGAAATCTGTCACGGTCAACCCACGTTCGAAGGTACCCGGATCATGGTGAAGAGCGTGCTTTACTACGTTGCCCAAGGCAAGAATTGGAACTGGATTTCGAAGACTTACGACGGACGCATCGGCCGGGACGAAATCGGTGAAGCCGTGGGACTTGCCAGCAGTGCATTGATCGAGAAAACTGCCAAGTAAGCGCGCGTGAATATTTTGGACGAGGATATCGATGCTGCTCAGTGCCAGCAGCTTCGACGATGGAATGTACACTTTCAACGCATAGGCATTCATGTGGGCCGGCTCGGCATGAAAGATCGGAATGAACTGGTGCCATTGCTGCATCGCCTCAGTCGTCCGACATTCTTTTCCCGAGATCACGGTTTCTACGATCCTCAACTCCGTCACCCAGCCTATTGCATTGTTTTTCTTGATGTCGTTCCCGATGAATGCGCCAGCTATATACGCAGGGTTTTGCGACACCGAGAGTTTCGAACGCGGGCACAACGCCTTGGTAAGGTAGTGCGGGCGCGGCCAAGCGGAATTACCTACTGGCAGATAAATGAAAAAGTTCAGCATATCCAGGCTTGGTGAGAAGCGCCTGCAAACCTTTTGAATAAGACGACCAACAAGAACCAAATAAAGGAGTCTAAGAATTCGGCTGCGCCAATTGTCTCTCGCCTCCGTCGCGATCTCGGCACCGTTGAATCGTATGCCGCGCTGATAGGAATTCTAATTGGCGCGGGTATCTTCAAAGTCACGAGTGATGCGTGGAAGCTCACCGGTCCGAGCGTCATTCTTGGTTATGCAGTGCTGATGCCGGCAATCCTCGCCACCTCAGTTCCATACGCGGCGTTTATCTCGACACCTCTAGGGCGCGAACCAGGCGGCGAGTACTTGCACATTTCGCGTACGCTTGGCGGCTTTCGACTCGCCTTCATTGGAGCGTGGCTCAAGATAATTGCTTACGTTGGCGCGGGCGCATACCTGGCAAGTGCGCTCGCGGACTACATCATCGAATTGGCGGGCAGACGTTTCAGCGGCCCGGTCGTGCACCAATCATTAGCGATTGGCAGTCTGTTTTTCTTCTACGTCATTCACCTTGTAGGGGTGCGTTGGTTTGGCAGAATTCAGGTGGGCATGTGCGTGCTGCTGGGCCTTTCAATTTTCGTCCTTGTCATTCCCGGATTGTTCGCGATTCACACGGCGAACTACTCACCATTCGTTACACACGGTGTGAACGGATTTGCCTTGAGCCTCGCCCCAATTTTCTTTTCTTACGCCGGTTTCGAATCGCTGGCACAGACTGCCGGAGAAACAAAAGACAGCACGAACCGATTGCCATTGGTCTTCCTGAGAGGCATTAGCGCCACTGCGTTAATTTTCATTTTGATGTCGGTGGTGGCGTTCGGCGTTTTACCAGGGACACGACTCGGTGCAAGCAGTGCCCCGATGACTGAGGTGGCTTCGGTTTATCTGCCATGGGGCGCGGCCGCGTTCGTGACCTTGGGCGCTATCATGGCGATAACGACTTCGCTGAACCCGACGCTGATCGTTCCTTCGCGGCTGGCGCTGATTTTCGTCGAAGATGGTCTCACGCCGCGCTGGCTCGGGGTCGTCAACCCACGCACGGCCACGCCCGTTCGCGCGTTAACTCTAAACATGTTGGCGTGCTTGATCCTGCTGGTCAGCAATCAGCTCGCGTTAGCCTTGAACATCGCGGTGTTCGCGCTCGTCTTGCTTTATTTTATGCACAGCCTGACATTCTTGATCCTGCCGCGACGAAACCGGCGCCTCTACGGAGAGATCACGATCGGGCTGCCGGTATGGCTGCAGCGCGGAGCAGCTTTGCTTTCAGTCTTTTCGATGGGCATATTGATTGTCGTGCAGGTTGCGAACGACCTGAAGACGCTCGGAACCACGAGCCTGAGCGAAAGATTAGACACGCATTCACTGACGAGTCTTGAGTTGGCCGTCACGTGGTCAATCGTGGGCGCAGTGCTCTATGTCGTAGCCCGATGGATGCGGAAGCGGGAGGAGAGTCGCGCAAGTTAATTATGGATCTCAGCGGCAGACGAGTCTTAATTACCGGGGCGAATCGTGGTCTAGGTCGGGCGCTGGTATTTGCTTTTGTGAACGCCGGCGTCGCCGAAGTACTTGCCGGCGCGCGCAATGCGGAAGACATTGAGCAACTGAAAACCGATGCGCAAACGGCCAGCATTGCTATCACTCCACTCAAACTGGATGTAACCAGCGACGACGACGTTGGCGCGGCCGCTAGTTGGGGTTTCGTCGATATTCTGGTCAATAACGCTGGAGTCGCTGGCTACGGTGATCCTTTGCTAATGAATTTTGAAGATGTTGTAGGCGAGATGAACGTGAATTATTTGGGAGCTCTGCGAATGGCGCGTGCGCTCGCGCCGGCGATGATCGAGCGGGGCGAAGGAATGATCGTAAACATCGCTACGGCGTTCGCCAAAGTCAATTTACCGCTCGTGGGAACCTACTGTGCCAGCAAGGCCGCGTTGCTTTCGTTGGGCCAGGCGTTGCGCGCTTACCTGAAAGACAAGGGCGTGCACGTGATGACGGTAATGCCGACGACCATCGATACTGACATGAGTCGCGGCGCCGATGTTCCCAAGATGACTACCGAATTCGTGGCCGGCGAAATCCTGCGCCATATTCGCGAGGAGTCAATCGATCCGCCGATTGGGGAAGAAGCCCAAAAAGTCTTGGACGGATTGAGAAACGATCCCGGCGCGCTGGAGAAGATGCTCTCGCAGATTCGGGCCTAGCCTTCCTCTGTGTCCTCTGTGGTTAAATCTATCCGCAGAATGATCACCACAGAGGACACAGAGAAACACCTTGGA
>WNFT01007381.1_pt1 | contig 25878 bp, 20 predicted proteins | sample 5400191 | NCBI WGS metagenome assembly WNFT01 (sample SAMN13153359, study PRJNA577476) | soil metagenome | isolation source: 80 cm saprolite under Madrone tree | place: USA:California | collected 2016-06-14 | reverse complement strand
CAGTGGCTTCGAGTTGCGGTTTACTGGGATGCTCATCACCCACCATGACGGCCGGACGCCCCACCACCTGGTCGGCATCACGCCCGACATCCCCGTTGTGCCCACGGTCGCGGGGCTTCGGGGGGGACACGACGAGGTGCTGGAACGCGCCGTAGCGGTCATCCGCGAGGCCGTTCGCTCAATCCCGAAGGATCGTAGGAGGTAGGGCTGCACAGTGACAGGGCGGTTTCGACGGACGCGCGCAAGTTCGTCGTGGAATACCTCGGCGACGACGAAGCCCGGCAGCTCCTTAGATAAGGACCCGCCCCGGGTGGGATCAGGTCACCGGTTCGCCCTCGCCAGCGCCTCCGCGAGGAGCGCCGTGTCGACGATCGCGTAGCGCCGGAACATCGCCGCGGTCTGCCAACCGCAGAGCGCCATCACGACGTGCTGGGGGATGCCCTGGCGGACCATGTGGCGGGCGGCGGAGCGGCGGATATCGTGGACCGTCTTCCCCGGCTGGCCCGCCTCGCGGCATGCGGACGCCCACGGCCGGCGGAAGTCCCCGACCGGGCGCCCGTCGTCCCCGCAGAACACCCGCGGCGAGACGACGCCCCGGGCCCGCAGAGCGTCGCGGTGGGCGACGCGCCGCGCGACCAGGGCGGCCAGCCCGGGTACGGGGCCGTAGGGGAACTGCCGCGCCGCGCCGGTCTTCGACCTGTCGAGCCGGATCGTCTTGTGGGTCTGGTCGACCTGCGACCACTCCAGACCGGCTACCTCGCCCCGCCGCCAACCCGTGTGCCACAGGAACTCGACCAGGTCAGCGACGGGCTCGGGGAGCCGGCGGCGGACGGCCACGAGCTGGTCCTCGTCGAAGAAGACCCGGCGCGCGTTGTCGACGCGGATGGACGCGAAGTCGGGGACCGCGGCCAGGAGGCCCCGGCGCCGGGCGAGGCGCAGCGCGCGCTTCAGCCACGCCAGCTCCAGGTTGACGGTGCCGGGCGCCCCCGCGTCCGCGAGGCGGGCCGACTTGTACCGCTCGATCGCGTCGACCGTTACGTCCCTGACCCTGGTCTTCGCTCCCAGGAACCCCTCGACCTTGCCGAAGTAGTGCTTGATGGCGGTCTTGCTGGTGCGGCGGCTGTTCGCGGCGTGGTCCTCCTCGACGAGGCGGCGGAGGTCGCTCACGACCAGCGGGGCGCCGGACAGCGCACCCGCGTTGGAGGCGCGGACCCTCTCGATGAGGAGGTCGCCCGCGTCCTTCTTCACGGTCGTGTGCGCCGACTCCCGGATCGTCTGTCCGCCGACTCGGTACGCCATCCACCAGGTGCGACCCCGGCGGTAGAGGCCGCCCGTCCCACGGGGGCGTCTCACGACCGCCTCCCGCACCCGGGGCAAAAGGGGCCCAGCTCGAGAGGGAACCTGCACGCGGGGCAGCGGCGACGGAGGTCGTCCAAGTCCACGCACCTCGAGAACCACCCGCGGCGGTCGTGCCCGCGAGTCCCGCGGCGAAGGTGCTCCATCTCGTGGGCGACCGTCCGGCCGATCGCGACGTCGAGCCGCGCGTCGCCTGGCCGCAGGCACAGGAACCCCGCGAGGTTGGTCGTGAGCACGAGGACCGTCCGGCTGGCGCGGTCACAGGTGCCGACCGCGACACCGTCGCGCGGGGCCCCCGGCGGCGTGTCGGAGCAGGGGATCACGAGGACGTCGCCGCGGCGGCGCCGCACGTCGAACGGGGAGCCGTCGTAGGGCTCGAGCCGCGCTCCTGGGTGGCGGCGGCGCACCTCGGCGCGGATCAGCGGGGAGGCGACAGGTAGGTGGACGATCGGCCTCGTGGTCATTGGCCCTCCTCAGCAACCAATCTTACCACGAGTTTACAGTTAGACTACAGTCATCTCTCTAACTTATTTATATAATGGCCTTTATTCTACTGTACACCTTAGTAATCATAGATGGCCCGGATGGCTTTGCCCACTTTGTCCGCGTTGGGCAGGAAGTGCTCTTCGAGGGGCGGCGAGTAGGGGACCGGGGTGTCCGGAGGGGCCACGCGCAGGACGGGGGCGTCCAGGTACTCGAAGGCACGCTCGGCGATGAGGGCGCTGATCTCGCCCCCGGGCCCCCCCGTGCGCGTGGCCTCGTGCAGGACGATGACCTTGCCGGTGCGGCTCGCGGTGCCCAGGATGGCCTCCTCGTCGAGGGGCAGCAGGGTCCGGAGGTCCAGGACCTCCACGCTGATGCCTTCCCGGGCCGCCGCCTCCGCGGCCTCCAGGGCCACGTGCAGCATGGCCGCGTAGGTCACGATCGAGACGTCCTTGCCTTCGCGGGCGAGGCGGGCCTTCCCGATCGGCACCTGGACCTCGCCGTCCGGCACCTCCTCCTTGATCCGCCGGTACAGGAACTTGTGCTCGAGGAAGATCACCGGGTCGGGGTCGCGGATGGCCGCGGTCAGGAGGCCCTTGGCGTCTCGCGGGGTCGCGGGGGCGACGATCTTGAGCCCGGGCACGTTCATGAAGAAGGCCTCGGGGTTCTGGCTGTGGAAGGGGCCGCCGTGGACGCCGCCTCCGCAGGGGCCGCGCACCACGATGGGCACGCTGGCCCCCCAGCGGTAGCGGGTCTTGGCCGCATAGTTCACCAGCATGTCGAAAGCGCACGAGATGAAGTCGATGAACTGCATCTCCGCCACCGGCCGCAGGCCCATGAGGGACGCGCCGATGGCCGCCCCCACGATCGCGGTCTCGCTGATCGGGGTGTCCACGACGCGGGTCTCGCCGAACCTCTCGAGGAACCCCTGGGTGGCCCGGAAGGCCCCGCCGTAGATCCCCACGTCCTCGCCGATCACGAAGACCCGCTCGTCCCGCTCCATCTCCTCGAGCATGGCGAGGCGGATGGCCTCGAGGTAGGTCAGGAGCGCCATCAGCGGGAGGCGCGCCGGCGCTCCCCCTCGAGGACGAGGGGCGGGGTGGGGTCGGACACCGGGCGGTCCGCGTAGACCCCGCTCATGCCGCTGCCGGGATCGGGGAAGGGGCTCTGCTCGGCGGAGGCCAGGTCCTCGGCCAGGGAAGCCTCGATGCGGGCCACCACCGCCGCCAGCTCCTCGGCGGTGGCGAGGCCCCGGTCGAGCAGGTGGCGCTCGTAGCGCAGGATCGGGTCCTTCTTCGCCCACTCCTCGATCAACTCCCGCGGCACGTACTTCATGTCGTCGTGCTCGGCGTGGCCCCGCATGCGCATGGTGTCGGCTTCGATGAGGGTCGGACCGCGGCCCTTCCGCGCCCGGTCGATGGCCCGGCGGGTGACCTCGTACACGGCCAGGGTGTCGTTGCCGTCCACCGACTCCCCGAAGCAGCCGTAGGACTTCGCGCGGTCCACGAAGCGGGGGTTGGCGGTCTGCTTGTAGGTCGGGGTGGAGTAGGCGAACTTGTTGTTCTCCACGATCACGACCAGGGGGACCTTCTGGACGCAGGCCAGGTTGAAGCCCTCGTGGAACGCGCCCGTGGAGGTGGCCCCGTCCCCGATCCAGGTGAGGGCCACCGTGGACCGGCCCTTCATCCGCTCCGCCATGGCCGCGCCCACCAGGACGGAGACCATGTCGCCCAGCATCGAGATGACGGAGGGCATGCTGCCCTCCTCGGAGAGCCAGCCGAAATGGACGTTCAGGTCGCGGCCCCGCGTGGGGCCGGTGGCCCGGGCCATGTACTGGGCGAAGACGTCGCGCGGGCGGCCACCCCTCACGAAGATCGCGCCCAGGTTGCGGATGAGGGGAGTGAAGATGTCGCCCCGCTCCAGGGCGTAGGCGCTGCCCACCGAGCAGCCCTCCTGGCCGAGGCTCCGGTAGAGGCCGCCCACCACCTGGCCCTGCCGGTAGAGGTTGGTGAGCTTCTCCTCCACCAGCCGGTTGAGCTTCAGGAAATGATAGATCTCGAGGAGCTGGTCCTTGCCGAGCTGCTCGGCCGGCGGCTTGCTAGGCGTCGATCGCGTGGCCGTAGACCGCCTCCGCCGCCTGCATGAGCGCCTCCGGCAGCGTCGGGTGCGGGTGGATGGTGCGGGCGATCTCCTCGGTGGTGGCCTCGAGCCGGAGGGCCAGGCAGGCCTCCGAGATCAGGTCGGTCGCGTGGGGTCCGATGATGTGGATGCCGAGCACCTCGTCGTAGCGGGCCTCGGAGACGACCTTGACGAACCCGTCCGGGTGGCCGACGATCCGCGGCTTGGCCAGGTTGCCGAACAGGAACTTGCCCACCCGCACGTCGTAGCCGCGCTTCTTCGCCTCGGCCTCGGTCAGGCCCACTCCCGCCGTCTCGGGGGAGCAATAGGTCGCGGAGGGGACGTGGTCGTAGTTGAGGGGTTCGAGCTCCTTGCCGGCCAGCCGCTCCGCCACCCCGATCCCTTCGGCGGAGGCCACGTGGGCGAGCTGGGCGTGGGCCCGGTCGCCGAGCGTCACCACGTCGCCGATCGCGTAGACACCCGGCTCCTCGGTGGCCATGGTCGGATCGACCTTGATGAAGCCCCGGTCCATCTGGGCCTTCGTGGACTCCAGGCCTAGACCGTCCGTCACGGGGCCGCGCCCGACTGCCACCAGCAGCAGGTCGGCCACCACCGAGCGGGCCTCGCCGCTCGCGGTCTTGAAGCCCACCTCGATGCCGTTCGCCGTCTTCAGGGCAGCCTCGGTCCGGGCCCCGGTGTAGATCGTCATCTGCTTGCCCAGGACCTTCCCCGCCTCGGCGGAGATGTCCTCGTCCTCGAGGGGGAGCACCCGGGGCAGCATCTCGATCACGGTCACGGCGGCCCCGAACCGCGCGAAGATCGAGGCGAACTCGATCCCCACCGCCCCCGCCCCGATCACCACCAGGCTCTTCGGCATCTCCTTGAGCTGGAGGATGTCGTCCGAGGTGAGGATGGTCTTGCCGTCGGGGGTGATCCCCGGGAGGCTCTTCGGTCGCGAGCCCGTGGCCAGCATCACGTTCTTCGTCTGGACCTTCTCCTCGCCCTTCTCGCTCTTCACCACCACCGTCTTCGGCCCCTCCAGGCGCCCGTTGCCCTTGAAGAGGGTGATCTTGTTCTTCTTGAAGAGGTAGGTCTCGATCCCCTTGCTCAGACGGTTGACGATGCGCTCCTTGCGGCCCATGACCGCGGCGAGGTCGATGCCGACGTTCTCGGCCACGATCCCGAACTCCTTGCGGTTCTTGAGGTCCTCGTAGAGGTCGGCGGTGTGGAGCAGGGCCTTGGTGGGGATGCAGCCCCGCAGGAGGCAGGTGCCGCCGCACCCCCCGGGGTCGCGCTCCACCACGGCCGTCTTGAGGCCCATCTGGGCGGCGCGGATCGCGCCCACGTAGCCGCCGGGCCCGCTCCCGATCACGGTGAGGTCGAAGATCTCGCCGTTGGGCAATGCACTCCTCCTGGTTGCGGCGCGGACTGCCCAAGCTACCAGATGGCGGAAGGGCTGACAAGACGATGCAACGGGCGCCGCGGGCGGTCTGCTAGAATCGCGGCACCAATGTCCGAACCGGTCTTCATCGTCGTCTCCATCGTGCTCTGCCTGCTGGGCAACGGGTTCTTCTCGGGGAGCGAGATCGCGGTCATCACCGCCCGGAGGAGCCGCATCGAGGCCCTGATCGCCGAGGGGAGCCGGGCCGCCCGGAGGGTCAAGGACCTCCAGGACAACATGGACCAGTTCCTGGCCACCGCCCAGATCGGGGTGACGGTCATGGGGACCCTGGCCGGGATCCTGGGCGGCTTCCTCGCGAGCCGGCACCTGGAGCCGCTCCTCGATCACCCGGCGGTGGCGGGCTGGCTTCCCCCCGCCTTCGAGGCGACCTTCATCGTCGGCCTCGCCATCGTCTACCTGGAGCTGGTCGTGGGGGAGCTGGTACCCAAGGCTCTGGCCCTGCGATACACCGAGACGGTCGCCCTCCTCGTCTCCTTCCCCTTCACCCTGATGGGCCGCGCCTCCCGCTGGGGGGTGGCCTTCCTGGCCGCCTCCACTCGGGCCGTGCTGCGCCTCCTCCTGATCAAGGACGCGGGGGCCCGCACGTTCGTCTCGGAGGAGGAGATCAAGCACCTGGTGAAGGAGGGCCGGCAGCAGGGAGTCCTCGACCAGACCGAGATGGAGCTGATCCACAGCGTCTTCGAGTTCTCGGACACCCCGGTGCGCAAGGTGATGGTCCCCCGGCCGAAGATCTACGCCCTCGACGTGAGCACCCCTCCCGCCGAGGTGGGGGGCCTCATCGTGGAGAGCGGCTTCTCGCGCATCCCCGCCTACGAGGGCTCGATCGACAACATCGTGGGGCTCGTCTACATCAAGGACGCGCTGCGGCTGCTCGAGAAGCGCCAGCCGGTGGTGATCCGCAAGGTCCTCCACCCCGTCCACTTCGTTCCCGAGACCAAGAAGGTGGGGGACCTGCTCAAGGAGCTGCAGAAGAAGCGCAGCCACCTGGCGATCGTGATCGACGAGCACGGCTCGGTCACCGGGCTCGTCACCCTCGAGGACCTGCTCGAGGAGATCGTGGGCGAGATCCAGGACGAGTACGACTGGGAGGAGCGCCCGGTGGAGCGGCTGCGCGACGGGTCGCTGGTGGTGGAGGGGACGGTCTCCGCGGCCGAGTTGCGCGACCGCTACGCGGTGCCCCTCCCCGAGTCCAGCGAGTTCGAGACCGTGGCCGGCTTCATGCTCGCGCGCCTGGGCTCGGTCCCCAAGGGGGGGGAGGTGGCGGTGGTGGGCGGCTACCGGCTCACCGTGGTGGACGTCGAGCGCAACCGCATCAGCAAGGTCAAGATCGAGAAGCTCCCCGTCCCCAGCTTGAAGTAGAGGAGTCAGGCCCGCCAGCGGGCCACGCGCTCGACCACCTCGTCGTCCCCGATCTCGCGCGCGAGGTCCGCGAGCTCCTTCCGGCGGGCGCCTCGCCATTCGAGGTCGGCCAGGGTCTCGGGAAGCGGCACGTCCTCGCGGAGGGTGGCCAGCGTCTTGTAGAGGGCCGCCTCCCGGCGGCTCCCTCGCAGCGAGTCCGCGAGGGCCTCCGCTCCCCGGACCGCGACCGCCCACTGGGAGGCGTCGTCGGGGATGGCCTCGATCCGATGGTAGCGGGCCAGGACCGCCGCCGCCGATTTCGCCCCCCAGCGAGGCACGCCCGGGATGCCGTCGGCGTCGTCGCCCACCAGGGCCAGCCAGTCCGGGATGGAGGCCGGGGGCACCCCGAACTTCCCGATCGTGCCCGCCTCGTCCAACACGAGCCGGCGGCGCCGGTCGAGGCAGACGATCCGCGAGCCGCGGACGCACTGGGCGAGGTCCTTGTCGGGCGAGCAGATGACCACCTGCTCGACCGCCTCGTCGGCGCCCCAGCGCGAAGCACCCGTGGCCAGGGCGTCGTCCGCCTCGAACTCGACCATCGGCCAGACCACGAGGCCGAGGGCGTGGGAGGCGCGCTCGGCCAGAGGGAACTGGGCCATCAGCTCCTCGGGCACGCCCTCCCCGGTTTTGTAGCCGCCGAACAGGCGGTTGCGGAACGACTCGATCACGGTGTCGAAGGCACAGGCCACGTGGCTCACCCCGTCTTCGCGGAGCAGGGCGAGCAGGGTGCGCAGGAGGCCGCGGGTGGCGCCGACTTCGTTCCCGTTCGGGCCCCGGGCGGGGGGCGCCCCGAAGTGGGCGCGGAACAGCTCGTACGTCCCGTCGACGAGGTGAATGCGCGTGCTATCGATCCGGATTGCCGGTTGGAGGCGGGGGATTGCCGGCGGGGGGCCGGATCGGCTCGATGCGCGGCGGCTCCGGACCCGAGGGAGCGGGCTGGGCGGGCGCCGTGGGGAGGTCGAACAGGAGGGGGGAGCTCTCCCCGCCCACGAGGAACGAGCGCAGGTCGTCCTCGGTCAGCTCGGGCCGCCGCACCACGTGCGGGGTCAAGGTCATCACGATGTCGGTCTGCTGGGTCTCGGTCTTGTTGCGGGCGAAGATCCGGCCGAGGATCGGGATGCTGGCCAGGCCGGGCAGGCCGGTCATGGAGGCGCGCTCGTCGTCGCGGATGAGCCCGGCCAGGATGTTCGTCTCCCCGTCCTTGAGACGGATCACGCTCGTGAGGGTCCGGCTGTTGAAGGTGGGAAGGCCCTGATAGCCCGCGGGCCCCACCGCCGAGATGTCCAGCTTGAGCTGCAGCGAGACGTCGCCGTCGTGGTGCACCCGCGGCGTGATGTCGATGTTCACCCCCACGTCCTTGTACTCGAAGGAGGTGATGGGCTGCTGGGGGAGGCCCCCGGTGGCGATGGCGGCGAAGGTGGTGACGGGCACCGGCACCCGGTCGCCGAAGCGGGCCTGGGCGGTCTGGCCTTCGGAGCTGCGGAGCTGCGGGTTGGCCAGGAGCCGGGTCGCGGTATCGGTCTGGAGCAGCCGATAGAGCACGCCGGGCAGGGCGGTCACCACCAGGTTGCCCTTCGCGTACGGGTTGTCCTCCAGGGTCAGCTTCCTCGTGGGGTCGGGGAAGATCCCCCCGGCGACCCCCTCGATCCCCTGCGACTCGAGGCCCGAGCTGATCTGGATCCCGTACTCCTTCAGCTTGCTCCGGTTGACCTCCAGGATCTCGACCTCGATCACGACCTCGGCCCTCCGCTTGTCGACCACGTCCACGATCCGCTCCGCGGCCGCCACCTTGTCGGGGGTGTCGTTGATGGTGAGGGCGTTGCTGCCCGCGACCGCGGCCACCCTCCGCGCCCCGAGGACGACCCGCAGGAGGTCGATCGTCTCCTTGAGGTCCGCGTTCGACAGGAACAGGGTCTTGACCACCTGCTGCTCGTATTCCCGGCGCTTGGTCGGCGTATCGGGGATGACCGAGATGATCCGGGAGTCCACCACCCGGTGGAAGGTGTGCGCGGTGCTGGCCAGCGCGTTCAGCGCCTGCTCGAAGGGCACCTCGCGCAAGTCGAGGGAGATCGGCTGGTCCTGGAACTGGGGGTCGAAGACGAAGTTGATCCCCGCCGCCTTGCCCAGCGCCTGATAGGCCTCGCGCAGGCTGACGTTGCGAAACGTGAGGCCGAGGGGCTCCCGGGCGGACGGCCCCAGGGCGAGCCCGGGCAGGGCCCGCTCCCGGGTCCGCTCCTTCATCTCGTCGAGGGAGACGGCGCGCAGGCCGGCCTGCCGGCGGGCTTCGAGCTCCTGCATCTCCGAAGCCAGGACGGGCGACTTCGGGTTGAGGTCGAGGGCCAGTCGGTACTCGTCGAGCGCCTCCTTGTAGAGCCGCGCCCGCTCCAGCCCGCGCCGGTAGGTCAGGTTGTCGGGACTCTGCTGGACGGCCTTCGAATACTCGAGCACGGCGCGGTCGTAGTCCTGGTGGCGCTCCGCCTGCTCGCCGGCCCGGAAGGCCGAGGAGGTGGCGCAGCCGGAGAGGGCGACCGCCGCGACGATCAACCCCCGCCTCATCCCTGGATCACCTCGACCCCCGCCGGGACCTCGAACCGGAAAAGCTTCTCGGGGAGGCCCACGTTCTCGCGGATGTCGTCGAAGCGGAAGCGGCTGCGGTTGCCCTGGGTGTCCTCCACCTGGATCTGCCGGACGCGTCCCGAGGGCTCCACGTCGACCACCACCCGCTCGATTTCGGGCTCCGCCCGGCGGGGAGTCAGCCGCACGCGCAAGAGGCCCTCGGCCGGGGGGGTGTCGAGCTCCGCCGCGAACTGGCCGAGGATGTCGCCCCTGCCCGACAGGAGGAGCGACGGAATGCTGCGCTCCTCGTCCTGCTGTCGCACGATGACCTGGCGGTCGGCGGGGACGTAGAAGTAGAAGCGGCGACCGTCGGAGACGAAGGTCTTCGCCTCGGGGTCCTTGTACTCCCAGCGCATCCGTCCCGGCCGCTTGATGCTCACCACCCCGCGCTCCGTGACCTCGCGGCCCAGAAGCCCCGACCGGTAGACCTGGACGAAGCGGGCGGTGAGGTCCCCGGAGCGGGCATGGAGCTCCTCGACGCGGCGCACCACCGCCTGGGCGGCGGGGCTGTCGGCGGCAGGAAGAGCCGCGAGGAGAGCGGACGTCACGAGCGCGGCGATCATCGGCACCCCGAGCTAGTCATGATAGCTTAAGTCGCTCCATGTCCCTCATCGGCACCCTCAGCGAGATCAAGCTCGCGGACGTGCTCCGGCTCTTCGCGGAATCGAAGAAGACCGGCCTGCTCACGGCCTCCGGCTCGGGCCGCCAGACCCTGATCCGCTTCGAGAAGGGGGTGGTGGTGCATGCCACCGCGGGGCGGCTCCAGGGGGAGGACGCGATCCTCGATGCCTTCGGCTGGATGGACGGCCAGCTCACGTTCGTCCCCGAGGAGAAGACCGTCACCTCGAACGTGGCCAACGGGGTCGACGTCCTGATCCTGGAGGGCGAGCGGGACGGCACCGCCTTCCATCGGATGAACGAGCTGGTGCCCCACGACCGGGTCTCCTTCCAGTTCTCCCAGCCGGCCTCGGAAGAGGCGCGCTTGAGCCTGGGCCCCTCCCAGTGGAAGGTGCTGCGCCTGCTGGACGGGGTGCGGGACGTGCGCGACGTGGTGGAGCAGTCGCAGCTCCCGCGGAACCAGGTCCTGCGCGTGCTCTTCGAGCTCACCGAGGCCGGCTTCGTCGAGAGGGTCGACTCGCAGAAGACGCTGCGGGCCCAGGTGCAAGGGGGGCGCTTCGCCAAGGGGGATGCGGCGGGGGCGGACGAGCGCCTCTCCCAGGACTGGGGCCGCCTGATGCGATTCGTCCGGGGCGTCCTCCGGATCGAGGTGCGGACCCTGGCGCGGCGAGGCACCGTCCTGCCAGTGAGCTTCCGGTCCGGTCTGGGCCGCGACGTGCACCTGCCGCGCGCCGCCTTCGCCGAGCTCGGGCTGCGCGAGGGCGAGGACGTGTTCGTGCGGCCGGTGGCATAGGGTGGCCACGGCTGCTAGGATCGGCGCGATGTCCTCCCGCGGCCTCGCGGCCCTCCTCGCCCTCACGGCGGCTCCAGCCCTGGCCGCTCCCCCTTCGTCGCCGGCCGAGGTGCGCGGCCTGTGGGTGGTGCGAACCGCCCTCGTCTCGCCGGACGCCGTGGACCAGGTCGTGGACGCGGCGCACGACGGGGGCTTCACCGACCTCTTCGTCCAGGTACGCGGCAGGGGCGACGCGTTCTACGCCTCGAAGCTGGTGGGCCGCAGCTCCCTGCTCATGCCGCAGCCCCCGAGCTTCGACCCCCTGTCCCGGCTGATCGAGCGCGCCCGCTCCCGGAGCCTGCGCGTCCACGCGTGGGTGAACGTGCTCCTGGCCGCCCACTTCGGCCTGCCCCTTCCCGCGGACCACGTCGTGCGCGAGCACCCCGACTGGCTGATGGTGCCGCGCGGGGTGGCCGCCCGGGCCCTTTCCGCCCCGCGCTCGAGCCTGCTCTCCATCGTGGGGCAGGCCGGGCGGGCGGTGGGCGAGGCGGAGGGTTACTACCTGTCGCCCTCGGCCCCGGGGGTCCCCGAGCACCTGGAGGCGGTCGTGCGCGAGCTGGTCCGCGACTACACCGTCGACGGCCTGCACCTCGACTTCATCCGCTACCCGAGCGCGGAGTACGACCACTCGCGGGCCGCCCTGGAGCAGTTCCGGCGGGCCGGGACGGGCGACCTCCTGGGTGGTCCGGCCCGCGACCCCGTGGGCTGGGACGAGTACCGGCGCGCGACCTTGACCGCCCTCGCCCGGCGGCTCACGGACGCGGCGCGCGCGGAGCGGCCGGGCATCGTGCTCTCGGCGGCGGTCGTGCCCGACGAGGCCCAGGCCCTGAACCATCGGTTCCAGGACTGGCCGGGCTGGATGAAGGCGGCGCTCTTGAACGCGGTCTGCCCGATGGCCTACACGCCGGACAGCCGCATCTTCCGGACGCAGGTCGAGCAGGCCCGCACCCGCGTCCCCGCGGGGCAGGCGCTGTGGGCGGGGATCGGAGCCTACCGGCTGACCCTGGCCGGAATCGTGGACAGGATCCAGGTCGCGCGGGCGTCCGGGGCCTCGGGGGTGCTCCTGTTCTCGAACGAGTCGCTGGCGGGCCCGGATTGGAAGCGGCTCCGACAGGAGGCCTTTCCCATCGGGGTGGCAACGTCGACGCCCCGAGGTGGCACGGCGGGAGCGCCGTGAGGCGGGTTGATATCGCCCTCTTGATCCTCGCTTCCCTCTCCTGCCGCCCTCCTTCCGCGACCCACCCGCCCCCGCAGCCCCCTACGCCCCCTCCGTCCTACCCCTGGGCCAAGGCCACCCTCGCTCGGCTGAGCCCCGCGGAGAAAGTCGGACAGCTCATCGGGGTGCGGGTGACCGGCCTGCCGCGCCACCCCTCGTCGGCCCCGGCCATGCGCCTGCGGGAGCTGGTGCAGAAGCTCGAGGTCGGCACGGTGGTCGTCTTCGAGTCCGAGGTGGGGACGCTCCCGCGCCTGCTCAACGAGCTGCAACAGTCGGCCGACCTGCCGCTGCTGGTGGCCGCCGACATGGAGCGCGGAATCGCTTTCCGGATCCGCCGCGGCGTCGTGCCCTTGCCCTTCGCGATGGCGATCGGCGCCACCCGCTCGGAGGACGCCGCCCGCTTCAGCGGGGAGGTGGCCGCGCGCGAGGGCCGCGCCCTCGGCATCCACTGGGCCTTCGCCCCCGTGGCCGACGTCAACAACAACCCGGCGAACCCGGTCATCAACATCCGGTCGTTCGGCGAGGACCCGGAGCTGGTGGCGCGCCTGGTGGCCGCGTTCGTCCGCGGAGCGCGGGAGGGCGGCCTGCTCACCACGGCCAAGCACTTCCCGGGCCACGGGGACACCGCCGTGGACAGCCACCTGCAGCTCGCCAAGGTGGGCGCGGACCGCGAGCGCCTGGACGCGGTGGAGCTGAAGCCCTTCCGGAGCGCGGTCGAGGCCGGGGTGGACTGGGTGATGCTGGGGCACATCGCCGCTCCCGCCCTCGACCCTACGGACGCCCCCGCCACCCTCAGCGAGCCCATCACGGGCGCCCTGCGGAACCAGCTCGGCTTCCGGGGGCTGGTCGTGACCGACGGCATGGACATGGCGGGAGTGCGCCCGGCCTGGACCGGAGAGGCGGCGGTGAAGGCGGTTCGGGCCGGGGCCGACATGATCCTGCTCCCCCCCGAGCCCGAGGTCGCCGTCCAGTCCCTCCTGCGCGCGGTCACGGAAGGCCAGCTCTCGATGGAGCGGATCGACGCCTCGGTCCTGCGCATTCTCGAGACCAAGGAGCGCCTGGGCCTGCACCGGAACCGGCTGGTCGACGCCGACGCCGCGACGAAGAGCCTGGCCCGTCCGGAGGACCTCGTGCGCGCGGCGGACATCGCCCGGGCTTCGATCACGGTCGTGCGCAACGAGGGGGGAGTGCTGCCGCTGCGCGCCGAGGAGCCCCTGCGCCTGCTGCATCTCGTCCTGTCGAGCGACGCGAGAAACCCCCTGATCCAGGGCATCCCCGAGGAGGAGCTCGAGGAGCGCCGGGTCCCCACGGAAACCGTGAACCTCGGCCCCGAGGTTTCCGAGGAGACGACCGCCGCCCTCGTGGAGAAGGCTCGCTCCGCCACCCACGTCCTCGCCTCCTGTTTCGTGCGCGTGGCCGGGTCGAAGGGAACCGCCGACATGGCCCCGAGCCACGCGCGGCTCCTGGAGGCGATCGCCGCCACCGGGCGCCCCCTGATCGTCCTTTCGTTCGGCAGCCCCTACCTGCTGCGCCAGTTCCCCGAGGTGCCGGTCTACCTCGCGGCCTACGGGGGGGCCGAGTCGAGCCAGCGGGCGGCGATCGCGGCGCTCTTCGGCGAGTATGCCGTGCGGGGCAAGCTGCCGGTCACGATTCCGGGCCTCTATGCGTACGGGCATGGGATCGAGCTGGCGAGGCGCGAGATGACGCTGCGCCGCGCGCCCCCGGAAGAGGTGGGCTTCCGGCCCGAGGGCCTGGCCGAGGTCGACCTCTTGCTCGGGGAGGCGGTGGTGAACCGTGCGTTCCCCGGGGGGGTGGTCGCGATCGGCAAGGACGGCGCCCTCGTCGAGCTCCGGGCCTTCGGCCGCCTCTCCTACGAGCCCGGGGCGCCCGAGGTCCGGAACGACACCATCTACGACCTGGCCAGCTTGACCAAGGTGATCGTGACCACCACGGTGGCCATGATGCTGGTGGACGAGGGCAAGCTCGATCTCGGGAAGCACGTCTCGGAGTTCGTCCCGCGGTTCCACGGGGGAGCCAAGGAGCAGGTGACGGTGGCCCAGCTCCTCACCCACTCGTCGGGGATGGACTGGTGGGCTCCCCTCTACAAGGAGCTCAAGGGGAAAGAGGCCTACCTCGAGCGGATCCAGTCCATGGAGCTCGCCTACGAGCCGGGGACGAAGTCGCTCTACAGCGACCTCGGGCTCTTCCTGCTCGGGGAGATCCTGGAGCGCGTCGCGGGCCGGCCCCTCGAGGAGATCGCCCGGCAGCGCATCTTCGGCCCTCTCGGGATGCGCGACACCGGTTACAAGCCGCCACCCTCCCTCCTCCCGCGGATCGCCCCCACCGAGCAGGACCCGTGGCGGGGGCGTCTGCTGCGGGGCGAGGTCCACGACGAGAACGCCTACGCGATGGGCGGGATCGCGCCCCACGCGGGGCTCTTCGGGACCGCGCCCGACCTCGGCCGCTTCGCCCAGATGGTCCTGAACGGGGGCGTCTTCGAGCACCACCGCCTGGTCTCCCGCGGGACCCTGGAGCGCTTCACGCGGCGGGCCGCGATCCCGGCCTCTACCCGTGCCATCGGCTGGGACACCGTGATGGACGACACGGGAGCGCGCAGCTCGACCCCGGGCACCCCCGGCTATTCCTCGGCGGGCCGGCTGTTCTCCCCGCGGTCGTTCGGCCACACGGGCTTCACCGGCACCTCGATGTGGATGGACCCCGAGCGCCGGCTGTTCGTGATCCTCCTGACGAACCGCGTGCACCCGAGCCGCGAGAACAACGCCATCCGGCAAGTGCGCTCGAGCCTGGCCGACGCGGTCGTGGGCGCGCTGGCCACGCCCTAGGCGACCGTGATCGCCCTCCTGGCTCCGCTTCTCGCCGCCTCCTCCGTCCAGGTGGGGCTGGAGCGTCTCGAGGCCGAGAAGGGCGGACCCCTGCGCGGGCTGCGGGTGGGTCTCGTGGCCCACGCGGCTTCGGTCACCGCCGACGGCCGCCACGCGATCGACGTCCTGCGGAAGAGCGGGATCGACGTACGCCGGCTCTTCGGCCCCGAGCACGGCCTGCGCTCCCAGGCCGCGGCGGGGGAGAAGCTCCCGGGCGGGGTCGACCCGGAGAGCGGACTTCCCGTGGTGAGCCTCTACGGAGAAAGGACGAAGCCGGACGCGAACGCCCTGCGCGACCTCGACGCCCTGGTGGTGGACCTGCAGGATGCGGGAGTCCGCTTCTATACCTACGTCAGCACGATGATCCTCTGCCTGCAGGCGGCGGCGGAGGCGGGCATCGAGCTGATCGTCCTGGACCGGCCGAACCCGCTCGGCGGCGAGCACATGGAAGGCCCGGTGCGCGACCCCGCCCTGCCCCCGAGCCTCGTCAGCCTCGCCCCGGGCCCGCTCGTCCACGGCCTGACCCTCGGCGAGATGGCGCGGCTCGTGAACGCAGGGCTACCGAGGCCCGCCCGGCTCACGGTCGTGGCCATGCGGCGCTGGCGCCGCCCCATGACGTGGGCGGAGACCGGCCGCCGCTGGATCCCGCCCTCCCCCAACCTGCGCACGGCGGAAGCGGCGGTCGCCTACCCGGGGGTGTGCCTGCTCGAAGCCACGACCGTCTCCGAGGGCCGGGGCACGGACGCGCCGTTCCTGCTCTTCGGCGCCCCGTGGATGAAGCCGGAGGAGACCGCTCGCGCCGTTCGCGTGGACGGCTTCCGTCTCGAGCCGGCGTCGTTCACGCCTACGGCTTCAGCCGCGGCCCCTTCGCCGAAGTACCTGGGGGTTGCGTGCCGCGGCCTGCGCGTGGTGGTGACCGACGCGCACGCCGCGCGGCCCTATGCCTTCGGCCTCGCGCTGCTCGAGGCCCTGGGCAAGCAGCCGGAGTTCCAGTGGACCCGCGACGGAGCCGGTCTCGACACGCTCCTCGGGACGCGGCGGGTCCGTGAAGCCCTGGAACGAGGCGACTCGGTGGGGGCGGTCCTGGCGGCGGACCAGCCCGCCCTCGAGGCTTTCGCGCGAGACCGGCAGCGGGCGCTCCTCTACTGAGAGGCCCCCAGGATGCCGAGGAGGCGGAACGGCATCGTAGGCGGCCGAGCAGCTCAGCCCGCAGTTGATCCCTCCGGGGCTGGAGGTCACGGTGCCGAATCCCAGCCCCGACTTCGCGACCGTGAGGGTGAACTTCTGCGGGGGCGGCGGCTGGTGGAAGCTGGCCGTGACCGTGATGGCGTCGTTCATGGTGACCGTGCAGTCGCCGGTGCCCGAGCAGCCCCCGCCGCTCCAGCCGGCGAAGGTGGACCCAGCATTCGCAGACGCGGTCAGGGTCACCACCCAGCCGGCCTCGAAGCCGGCCGAGCAGGTGCCCCCGCAGTCAATCCCGGAAGGGCTCGAGGTCACGGTCCCCCCGCCCGTCCCCGCCTTGGAAACGGTGAGGGTGAGGTAGGCGCGCGGACTGCCGTTGATCAAGACGGAGACTGTGTTGTCGGAGGAATTGGCCACCGCGACGTCGACCATACCGTCCCCGTTGAAGTCGCCCAGGGCCACCGAGGAGGGGCTCCCCCCGACCGCGAAGTCCTGCGGCACCCGCAAGCTCCCGTCGCTGAAGGTCAGCAGGACCGAGAACGTGTTGGCGTTGCCGTTGGCCACCGCCACGTCGGCGATGAAGTCGGCATCGAAGTCGCCCGTGGCCACGGACCGCGGGCCGCTGCCCGCCGGGTAGGCAGACGCGCTCTGGAAGGTTCCATCGCCGGAGCCGAGCAGCACGGAGACGTCGGCGGAGCCCCCGTTCGCGACGATGAGATCCGCGAAGCCGTCCCGGTTGAGGTCGCTCACGACGACGGATTGAGGGCTGCTGCCGACGGCGAACGTGACGGGGTTCTGGAAGGTCCCGTTGCCGGAGCCGAGCAGAACCGAGACCACGTCGGCATCCGGGCCGACCACGGCAAGATCCGGGTTGCCGTCTCCGTTGAAGTCGCCGACCGCGACGGATCGAGGGCTGCCGCCGGCGGCGAAGGTCAACGGGCCCTGGAACGTTCCGTCGCCGTTGCCCAGCAGGATCGAGACGTCGTTGGAGCCCGAGTTGGCCACCGCCAGGTCCGGGTGGCCGTCGTGGTTGAAGTCGCCCACCGCCACCGCTTCAGGAGTGGAGCCTGCGGGGAAGGTCACGGGCTGACCGAAGCCCCCATTGCCGAAGCCGAGCAGGATCGAGACGCTTCCGGAATTCGCGTTGGCGGTGACGAGGTCCAGCATGCCGTCGCCGTTGAGATCGCTCGCGGCGACGGATCGAGGCCCGCTGCCCGCGCCGAAGGTCAGCGCCGCCCCGAAGGTCTCGTCGCCGTTGTTCAACAGCACGGAGACGTTGTTGGAACCCGAGTTGGCCACCGCGAGGTCCAGGCGCCCGTCGTTGTTGAAATCGCCGAGAGCCACGGATCGTGGATCGGCTCCCACCGGATAGTCACGCCGGCTCGTGAACGACGTCTGGGCCAGGGCGGTCGTGGGCAACGCCAATGAGAGCAAGGGGGCCGCGACCGATAGCAGCGAGCCCCTCGCCGAGTTCCTGAACATGTCTCGTCCTCCCGGCATTTCCGTTCTCATTCCGCTCTCGCCCAAGGACGGCGCGCCATCACCGTGATGGTGCGGTCTCGGCGGAACAAGGACAATCCGGAGGGCGCCCAAATCGGAATGCGGCGGTGCTTGAAAGGGTCCGCGGGGATTTCCCTGCCGAGAGGCAGGGTTACGCGATCGATCCGGTCGGGGGCCGCCCGCGCCGCCCTAACGAGCGGGGGTGGGCTCGGCGGGCCAGACGAGGCTGGCCAGGAGGCCGAGCCCGAGCGTGCCCAGGGATCCCACCATCGCGTACCACGGCCAGGCCAGAGGGGTCGCGAAGGCCACTACCGTCATGCCGGCCAGGCCCAGCAGCATCCCCGTCAGCGCCGCTTTCTGCGCCACCCGCTGGGTCAGGATGCCGAGGAAGAAGACGCCCAGGATGATCCCGGTCGTGAAGCCGGCGATGGTGAGGACGTTGCTGACCACGCTCGCGGAGAGCCATTGGCCGCCGATCCCCACCGCGATCTGGACGAGGCCGAAGACGATCGTGAAGGCCCGGGTCGCGTTCAGGAGGTGGCCCGAGGAGCCGCCGGGCCGCAGGAGTGGGCGATAGAAGTCGTGGACGGCGGCGGTGGCCGAGGAGTTGAGGGAGCTGGAGAGGGTCGACATGGCGGCCGCGAAGATCGCTCCCAGGACGAGACCGAGCACCCCCGTCGGCATCTTCTCCACGATGAACCGTGCGAAGACGCGGTCGGGATGGTCGAAAGCCTGGGCGGGGGGGAAGGCGGCGTAGTAGCAGAAGAGGCCGACCCCGATCAGCAGGAAGAAGGCGAATTGGGCGAGCACCACGACGCCCGAGATGGCAAGGGCCTTGCCGGCTTCCCTCTCGTTGCGCGCGCAGAGGTAGCGCTGGACCATGAGCTGGTCCGCCCCGTGGGAGCCGATGGTGAGGAAGAGCCCGCCCAGGACTCCCGCGGCGAGAACGTAGGGCTGGGTGAGGTTCCACCCGAGGTCGAACACGCGGAACTTGCCGTTCGCGGTACCGGTGGCGACGAGCTCCCTCCACCCACCCGGGATGCTGGACACCAGGATGCCGAAGGCCACCGCCGCCCCCACTATATAGATCACGAACTGGGCCACGTCGGTCCAGACCACCGCCTTCATTCCGCCCAGGAACGTGTAGACGATCGTGGTGGCCCCGATGATGACGATCGCCCAGCTCAGGGGGATGCGCGCCACCTCCTGGAGGACGATCGCGGTCAGGAAGAGGCGCAGGCCGTCCGCCAGGCTCCGCGTGACGAGGAACAGGAACGATGCCGTCCGCTTGGTGGGTCCGCCGAACCGGTGTTCCAGCACCTCGTAGGCGGTGAAGAAGCGGCCCTTGAAGTAGTGGGGGAGGAGCAGGGCCACCACGACCAACCGCCCGAGCACGAAGCCCAGGGCGAGCTGGAGCCAGGTCATGTCCCGCGCGAAGGCGAAGCCGGGGATGCTCAGGAAGGTCACGGTGCTGGTCTCGGTGGCCACGATCGAGAAGAGCAGTCCCCACCAGGGGATGTCGCGGTTGCCCACCATGTAGTCGGCCACGTCCTTCTGGCCTCGGCCGACCCAGACCCCGAAGAGGACGACCCCCACGAGGTATGCGGCGAGGACGAGAAGGTCGAGGACGCCGGAGGTCAAGGTGGCGCGCGCCCGCTCAGCGACGCGCCGTCATCTTGTGCTGGATCAGCTGCACCGCGGAGTTGAGCCGGGTGATCCGGCGGTTGCGCGCCTGGTTGGCGAGGGCGTCGTCCTGGGCGGGGACCTCGCCGCGGACCTCCCGCTGGAGCTTCTCCAGCTCGATCTTGAGGCTCGCGAGGTCGCCGGGACCGTAGCCCTTCAGGGTCGCGGCGGAGACCAGGATGAACCCGTCCGCGATCTGCGCCGCCATGGCGGGGGCGCTGCCGCCCATGAAGTTCGCCATCGAAGCGCCGGAGTATAGCACGCGGGCGGTCTTGACCCTTCCGAGCGGCGGACCTTAGAGTGGGGAAGGCCATGAGCCCGCTCCTCGTCCAGTTCCTGCGCCGCCTGGCCGTCCTCGCCCTCGTGGTCGCCGCTCTCACCGCCTTCGGCCCCCGCGTCCTCCGGGAGCTGGGGGTCGTCGGCCCCAAGGTCCCGGAGGCCATCGCGGTCGCGGAGAGCTCTCTCACCGCCGCCCGCCGCTACGGGGCGGACGACTCGATGCCCGCGGTCCAGGAGGCGATGCGCCACCTGGAGGAGGCCCGGGCCCTCCAGGGTCGGGGCGAGGGCCGCCGGGCGCGCCGCGCCGCGGCCGCCGCCGCCGAGCAGGCGATCCTCGCCCAGGGCCAGGCCTTGGCGCGGCGCGAGCAGCAGCGGCGCCAGGCCCAGGTCATCTCCAGCGACATCGACCGGGTGCTCAACTCCCTCGAGGATCTCTACACTCACATCAGCCCCGGCCTCGGCAAGGCCGAGACCACCGCCCTGCTCTCCCACCTCAAGGCGGGCCGGCAGACCGGGGCCGCCCTGATCCTGGCCTTCGATCAGGGAAACTACGCGCGGGTGATCGCGGAGGAGGCGGGGACCCGCAAGGCGCTGGAGGCGATCCGGGAGGAGATGAAGGCGGCGAGGAGATAGCGGATCGCCCGCCGCGAAGGCGGGCGGCCTTCATTGGAAGTAGCCGTTCACGTCCAGCCCGCGAAATGGATGGCATCGATGCGGGCGAGGGGGTGCGCGGGCTGGAACGTCCCTCCCGACGTCCGCAACTCGAGAGCGGCGGGGGCGGCGGCCAGGACGAGAGCGCTCGAGACCCACAGCCCTCGGGCGGAGATCACGCCATACATTAGCCTTATGGGCCTTTAGGGCCGGGTGAGGCTCCTCACTGAGGCGTGGCCGCTGCTTGCGCTAGAGTGGAGGCTCAGTGGCGAGCCCGAACCCCCGCTTGAGTCTGGCCTTCGCCGCCCTGGCCCTGGTGGCCGCACCCCGCCCTGGCCTGGCCGCCGTCGCCGCCCCCGTCCTCAAGTGGAGCTACGGCGGCTGCGTCTCCGGACCTTACTGCCAGACAGGATGGTACTCCTCACCCGCGGTCGCGGATCTCGACGGCGACGGGCTGCCGGACGTGATCTGGGGCGCGTACGACGTTGTGGCCTTGAACGGCTCCAGCGGCAGCCTCAAGTGGCGCGGCACGAACGGCAACCGCGTCTGGCCCGGTATCGCGGTCGCCGACCTGACGGGCGATGGGACGCTGGAGGTGATCGTCGGCCGCGGTGGCGACCAGGTGACGGTCTACGACCGCTTCGGCACACCGCTCTGGACGCGGAACCCGTTCGGCTTCGGCGAGGTCCGCACCCTGGCGGTGGCGGACCTGGAGACCGACGGTCAGCTCGAGATCATCGCCGGCCGGGCCGATGGCGGAGACACCCTCCAGCTCAACGTGTTCGAGCCGAACGGCTCCGTGCGTCCAGGCTGGCCCGCGCGCCACAGCGGAGACCCGGCAACGGCTGGGGGATGTACAACGAGAACGTGGCCGTGGCCGACATGAACGGCGACGGGTTCAAGGAGATCTTCGGCCCCACCGACACCCAGTACATCACCGCCCTCGACCGCAGCGGGAACCAGCTCCCCGTGAACAGCCGCTACACGGGACGGCAGTTCTGGAGCGAGGTGGGCGTCCACGTGAGCGACGCCGTGGACGTGCGCGGCTACGCCAACTGCGGCACCGAGCACCGTCCCAACTTCGCGGACAGTGCCCCCGTCGTGGCCGACGTCAACGGCGACGGGGTTCCCGAGCTGATCGTGATCGGCAACGTCTACAACTGCGGCACCAGCCCCTACACGGACCTCTACCACATGCCGTTCATCCTCAAGCTCGACCGTACGCGCTGGAGCGGCAGCGGCTTCGATTGGACGGTCATCCCGCCGGACCCGGGGGCCGGCGGGCGGCCGCTCTCGGAGGACTACAACGTCATCGAGACCGCGGTTCCCAACCCCGTCGTGGCCGACCTCGACGGCGACGGCTTCATGGAGATTCTCTATCCCTCCTACGACGGCAAGGTCCACGCCTATTGGCTGGACAAGGCGCAGCATGGGAGCTGGCCCTATACGATCCCTACCCTCGGGCTGCCGGGGGACGACTTCCGCTTCGCCAGCGAGCCCGTGGTGGCCGACCTCGACAACGACGGCCACGCCGAGGTCATCTTCACCTCGTGGCCCAAGAAAGGCACGGGTGGAGTCGGACAGCTCCACATCCTCAACTATCTCGGCCAGGAGCTGCACCGGATCAACCTGCCGGCCAAGGCCATCGGGGCGGGCTGGAACGGGGGCCTCGGCGCCCCCACCCTCGCGAACATCGACGCCGACCCGGACCTCGAGGTGGTGGTGGGGACGGTGTCGAGCGGCGTCGTGGCTTATGACCTTCCGGGCACGCCCAACGCGCGGATCCTGTGGGGGACCGGGCGGGGCGGCCCTCGGCGCACGGGGAAGCTCGAACCCGCCCTCGCGATCAACGACCTGAACATCGCCGAGGGCGACAGCGGCTCGGTCAACGCGGTGTTCACGGTCACCCTGGGGGTGCCGAGTGGCCAGGCGGTCACGGTCAACTATGCGACGGCCGACGGCACGGCCAAGGCAGGGATCGGCTACACCGCGGTCACGGGGGCCCTGGCCTTCCCGCCGGGAACGCTGACCCGGCAGATCCTGGTGCCGATTCTCGGGGACACGATCGACGAGCCCGACGAGACCTTCTTCGTGAACCTGTCCGGGGCGGCGAACGTCCCCATCGCCGACGGCCAAGGGGTCGGGACCATCGTCGACAACGATCCCCCTCCCACGGTCTCCGTGGGCAACGCGACGGTGACGGAGGGGAACGCGGGCTCGAGGGGCGCGGTCTTCACCGTGACGTTGTCGGGTCCGAGCGGCTTCCCGGTGTGGGCGAGCTACGCGACCGCGGACGGCACCGCCACCGCGGGCGCCGACTACGGAAGCCAGGTGGGGACCGTCAGCCTCGCTCCGGGAGAGACCGCCGGGACGATCGGCGTGGCGGTGTTCGGCGACCGGGTCAACGAGATCGACGAGACGTTCCTCGTGAACCTCGGTTCCCCCATCAACGCCACCATCGCGGACGGCCAGGGCCTGGGGACGATCACCGACGACGACCTCCCGGGCTTTTCCATCGCCGACGTCGAGATCGTGGAGCCCGTCTCCGCGGACCGGACGGTCAGCTTCACGGTGACCCTGGCTCCTCCGACCGGTGGCTCCGTGGCGTACACGACCTCCTCCGTGACCGCGACCCCCGGAGTCGGCAACGACTACGAAGACACTTCCGGCACCCTCGACTTTTCTCCCAGCGTCGCCAGCCAGACCATCCCGGTCACCATCCACGCCGATGCGCTGTCGGAGGGGATCGAGACCTTCCAGGTCACCCTTTCGAACCCTACGGGGGGCCCCTCCATCGCCTACGGCCAGGCGATCGGTCGGATCTACGACCCCGGCAACTACTTCGCGCTCGCGCCCTGCCGCGTCCTCGACACCCGCAATCCGAGCGGGCCTTACGGGGGCCCCGCTCTCGTCGCCGGACAGAGCCGCACCTTTGCCCTCGCCGGCCAATGTGGCATTCCCGCCTCCGCCCTCGCCGTCTCGGTAAACGTGACGGCCACGCAGTCCACCACCGCCGGCAACCTCGGGCTCTACCCCGCGGGCACGCCCGTCCCCTCGGTCTCGTCCGTCAACTATTCCACCGGCCAGACCCGGGCCAACAACGTCGTCATCGGTCTCGGCGTGTCGGGCCAGGTCGCGATCCGCTGCACCCAGGCCTCCGGGACCGTCCACGCCATCCTCGACGTCACCGGCTACTTCGAGTAGGCCATCCCGCCGCGGTTGCCTTGGCGAGAGCTTCTTGATAGTCTCAACGATCACTTCGTGAACATTTTGCGCCGCACCGCCGTCGCGATGGGCCTGGCCTTCCTTCTCTACGGCGCCACGGACGCCTCTTCGAGGCCGCTCCGGTTCAGGTGGCTGGTGGATCTGGGAGCGGAGTCCCTCGTGGCCTCTCCACGGAGGGCCGGGGCCAGCGGACGGCCGATCGTGATCTCGGTCCCGGGCGCCGCCTACGTCTTTTCGGTAGGTCCCGATGGCGCGCTTCAAAAGCGGAAGCGCCTGGCCGCCGATGCATCGGCTCCGTACGGCACGGCGGTGACGGACGGGGGCATGGCCCTCGCGAGCAAGGAAGGCTCGATCGGGCTCTGGAGCTTCTCGCCGAGCGGGGACGCCTCTCTCCGATGGCGGCGGGAGCTCGGAGAGCGCGCGACGTCCGTCGGATGGGACGGCGGCGACCTGGTCCTGGCCGCCACCTGGCGGAACCGGCTGGTGGCGTTGTCGGCCACCGATGGGCAATCGCTCTGGACGGCCGACATCGGGGGTCGGGCCGACGCCCCTGCGGTGGTCGAGGGCAGGGACGTCTTCGTGGCGACCAAGGCAAAGACGCTCTTCCGCATCGACGCCGCCACGGGCGGCGTCCGGTGGAAGGTAGGGCTCCCCGGCCTGGTCCTGCACCCCCCGGTGTTGTTGGGGGAAAAGCCGCGCCTGGCGCTCTGCGGTACCTGGGACGGCCAGCTCCTGGCCTACGACGCCTTGACGGGCCAGGTCCGCTGGTCCGTGGCCCTTCCCGCGAAGCTGGCGGGCGCCCCCATTGCGGGCCCTGGACTTGTGGCCGCCGTCACCGCGGACGGTACCGTCCATTCCTATGATCTGGCCGGACGACCCCGCTGGGTGCAGCCCGGCGCCTCCGAAGGCGCGGCGACGCTTCTTCTGCTGTCGCCGGGCGGGGCGGCGCCGAGCCTCCTGGCGGTTTCGAAGGTGCTGGTGGCTCTGGACCTCGTAACAGGAGCGCGCATTGCCGACTACCCACGGGCGGCGGTTGAGGAGCTCAAGCGTCGGTTCGCCGACGCCATGCTGGAGGGCGTGAAGACATACTCGGAAGGTGAGAAGCACGCGCTGCTGGAGCGGGAGGCCTTCGACGTGTCCGGGGCTCCTTTCGGACCGGCGCGTCTCTTCGGAGCCCAGGTCGCCTTCGGCTCCGAGGACGGATGGGGGTATCTCTTCGATGCGTCCTCCCTCCGGCCCCAGGCCCGCTATCGGGCCGGACAACCGTGCTCCGGCGGTCCGGTCCTGGCGGGGGGACGCGTCATGGCCGTCGCAGGAGAGGAGATCTTCGGGCTCGATCCATCCACCGGCCGCGTGCTCTGGAAGAAGGTCCTCGGGGCCGAGGCGGGGAGGATCACGGGAGAGTCCACCCTTGGGATCGTGGCCGGCGGGCGCGTCAACGCCCTCGATCCCGTGGACGGCGTGCTCCAGTGGAGCCTGCGCGGCCAGTTCCGCTCGGTGGCGCCCCCCTCCCCCGCGGCGCCCGGGGAATCCAGCACCGCGCCGTGGCTCGCCGATGACGGCGAGGGGAACCTGCGTGCCCTCTGGCCCTCGGGGCGGCTGGGAGGCGAGCCGTTGCCGGCGGGGGGAGACCTCCTTCCGGTCCAGGCGGCGTCGGCGCGCTCCTGGATGGCGGCGACCCGCGAGGGGAGGGTGTTCTCCGTCACCTGGCAGGGGGATTCGGCGTCTGGCGGCGGCCGCCTGGTCGAGGCCTGGCAGAAGGTCCTCGACGAGCGCCTGGCGGAGGTCCGTTTCGCCGGGGGCCGGTTGGTGGTACGGTCCGAAGCCGGTACCCTCATGGGGTTCGACGAGTCGGGCCAGGAGATCTGGAAGATGCGCCTCGCCAGCGACGACCGCTTCGAGCTGGTTCCCCAGGCCGGCTCCCTTCTGATCCTGGGAGCCGCGGAGCTGCGGGTCCACGACTGGCTCTCCGGCGAGCCGAGGTTTCAATGGAAGGTGGAGTCCCCTGCGGTGGGGGCCGACATCAAAGGGCGGTCTCTCTCGTGGCTCGACCGCGCCGGAGGCGCGCACGAGGTCGACATGCAGGGCGGGCGTCTGCTGGACACCACGGACCTGGGCGGGCCTCTGGCCGCGGTAGCCCCCACCCGCGACGGTTTTCTCGTGACCACGGCCGCGGGAGAGGCTGGATTCGTGGAAGGGGCGGGCGAAGCGACTGCCGCCGCTGGGCGAGAGCGGGATCTAGTACGTGGAGAGACCCCCCGGCTCTGCCGGGGAGGCAGTAGGAGTTTGACGTTTTCGGGAGTCCGCCCCCAGGACTCCCTTCCGTGAGCCTCTCAAAGCACACGAAAGGGAGTTCTGGAGATGGACGACTACGGGA
>WNFT01001156.1_pt1 | contig 25911 bp, 29 predicted proteins | sample 5400191 | NCBI WGS metagenome assembly WNFT01 (sample SAMN13153359, study PRJNA577476) | soil metagenome | isolation source: 80 cm saprolite under Madrone tree | place: USA:California | collected 2016-06-14 | reverse complement strand
AGCGGATGGGGGAAGAGAAGCTTCAGGCGCTGCTGCAGGAGAGTCTGGCAGTGGCGACCCGCACGGAAGCAATGAAGCCGTCCGACCTCGCCCGTGTTGTGATCGACACCACGGTGCAGCCGAAGGCGGTGATGTTCCCGACCGACGCCAAGCTGCTCAACCGGGCGCGCGAGCGGCTGGTGCGCCTGGCTAAGAAGCTTGGGGTGAGCCTGCGCCAATCCTATCGACGGGTCGGCAAGCTGGCACTGATCAAGCACCAGCGTTACGCCCACGCCCATCAGTTCAAGCGCGCCAACAAGAGCTTGCGCAAGCTCAAGACCTATCTTGGCCGCGTCATCCGCGACATCGAGCGGCACATCGTCGGGAATGAGGTTTTGCGGGAGGCGTTCGTGCGACCGCTGTTCCTGGCCCGGCGCGTGCTGGAACAGGAGCGCCGCCAGCGCGGCCGCAAGGTCTATTCCCTGCACGCGCCGGAGGTCGAGTGCATCGGCAAGGGCAAGGCGCACCGGCCCTACGAGTTCGGCGTCAAGGTGAGCGTCGCCACCACCGCCGTGGTCGCCGCCGCGGGCTACAACTTCCGCCGTCTCCTCGCGTGGTTGAGCTTTTTGTTGCTCAGTATCCTGATCGCGCTCGGCTTAACCGCCCAGCTCAAATCGACCTGAAACCAGGTTCTTCACGGACGACTATGTAGCTAGCTGACAACGGCTTAAATTGAGGGCTTCTTGCCCGCGCTCGGCAAGGAGGTAGTTGAAATTACTAATTTTTTCTGACTATTCCAATTTAGCACCAATTTTGAGGGCGGCGGCGTATCCCGATAATTCGAGAAGCAGCCGATGAAATTGCAGGTCTATCCCCTGTCGTTGTCCGGTTTGATGCTCATTCGCGCAATGCCTCAAGCAAGAAAGGGGTACCAAGTCTGGCATTAGCCTCGTATCGCTCCAATTCGTAAAGACCTTCGCAATGCGTGGAACAAAAGCGAAGGTGAACCCACCAGCGGCCGTTCCACAAATTACGGAAACGCACACCTAATCCCAATTTTCCGTGGCATTGGGCGCACCGTTTCATACCTGCTCCCCAAGTAGGCGAATGCCGCATTCGCTAGGCATTTGGCCGCAGTTTTCGCGTATCTCATGTGCCGCTCGCGCAGGACAGAATACACCTTGCTTGCAAGTGGTTCGGCGCATGACAGGGTAGAACATGCGAAGGACGGGGCAATTAAATTCGTCATTTCGCTTTAACAGAATATGTGGGGAGCTTAATATCAGACGTAAACTCATTTCAATCGTCAATGCCAACCTCACAATGATTGACTGACGATCGTTCAACCTCGGTGGGCAGTGGACATGGTTTGCGTAGGTGACCCCCAGGTCAGCCCGGTGCTATCGCGTTCAATTAAGGTTGCGCCCATAACCTTATTCGTGAAAAGTTGCACGATGCAGCTCGTAATGGGTGTCTGGTCGTTCCGAGGCTACAACAGGGTCCCGTATGCGCTGGGTTAAAATAACGACCAATGTCGCCAAACAGCCCATTTAATTATTCTGCTTTTTTTGCCTGAATGTTACCAGGGCCGCAATCGCCTAATAGTGTTTAAGGGAAGAAGATATTCTGAATTGCAAACTAAACTTTAATTACTGTATATATCCACTTGATGGAGATATAATTCCTTTGGTGGGTATAGACTGATCAGTGTTATGCACAATGAGCATTGTAGCAACTGCCCGCAATAGTAAGCATCTCGCGGACACGGCAGAAGGCACACATCTTGAACTGGGTGGCAATGACGTCCTGCTAGGACCCGCCGAAGTGCGGCCGGGCCCCAACGGACGTGTAGCCTCGAATGCGCTCACAAAACGTGCGCAGGGAAGGCATCTATTTGACGTCCCCAGCAAGACTTCGCCATCGTCGAACGGCGCCAATTTCTCCGAAACGGATCTGAGCGGATCACGGTATCTCGAAAGGCGCTGGCGATGGCCGCTCTCCTATCGGTCAATCGAGGTGCTTGCCATCTTCGTTGATACCTTGATCATCGTCGCCGCCGGTGTCCTCGCCGATGCGGCGTATGGTCTGATGATCACGGCGCTGCCTACCGAAATTACAATCTACGGCGGTGCGGCGGCGCTGGTGGCCGCTTTGGTGACCTGCGTGTTGAAGGAACGCGGCCTCTACAAGCCAACCGCGCTATTGAATTGGACCGCACAAGTCCGAGCCGTTATAATCACCTGGATCGGCGTATTTATGTTCCTGGGCGCGTGCGTGTTCGCGCTGAAGATTGGAAGCACCTTTTCCCGCATCACGATTATTTCTTTCGTTGCAGGCGGCCTCTGTGGTTTGATTGCTCAGCGGGTGTTTTGGCGCACCATCCTTGAAGACGGGCTGGCAAACGGCAAGCTATCAGGCCGCACGATTGTCTTAATCAGCGACAGTCAGCCTGGGTCGAGTCTTCAGCAAGTTCTTTTGCGGCACGGATTTCGGGTGCGACGTCATTTCGTAGTGTCCGCAGACCGCTCACATCCTTCGCATTGGGACGACGTAATTTCTGAGGCTATCTCGTACGCGCGCCACTCCAATGTCGATGAGCTATTCGTTGCCGCCGACCTAAAAAATTGGGCCGAGTTACGCGAAATGACGGAGCGCCTCCGGTTGCTACCACTACATGTCAACCTGGTTGTGGTTGGGCCGACGTCGGAATTGCTTAAGCGACCACTAAGCGCAATTGGCAACGCCACAGTCATCGAGCTACAACGTGCCCCCCTCAATCCTTTTGAGCTCTTAATCAAGCGGATAATCGACATTTTCCTCGCTGGTACGACTTTGATTGCGCTGCTCCCCCTCTTGGCTATAGTTGCGATCGCGATAAAACTCCAATCGCCGGGTCCTGTCATATTCCGCCAGACGCGTCACGGATTCAACGGCAAGCCGTTCCAAATCCTGAAATTCCGCACCATGACCGTTTTGGAGGATGGTGAGTCGGTCAAACAAGCTGAACGCTGCGACAAGCGGGTGACATGGCTAGGCTGGTGGTTGCGCCGTACGAGTATCGATGAGTTGCCTCAATTAATTAATGTGCTCAAGGGCGAGATGTCCATAGTCGGTCCGCGGCCGCACGCGGCAGTTCACGACAGCCACTTTGACAAAATCATCGCAAACTATGCTTTTCGGCAGCGCATGAAACCGGGCATTACTGGTTGCGCGCAGGTCAATGGCTCTCGCGGAGAGACGCCGACTATCAAGGCCATGCAGCAACGTGTAGAGCTCGACATATGGTATATCGACAACTGGAGCTTCCATCTCGATCTGGCGATCATGTTCCGCACGATGATCGAGATCGTGCGCGGTCGCAATGCATATTAGTGTTCCGTTTTAATGAGGCGCCGGGGCTAGACCGCGGTAGCGCAGACATGGGGAGCAACAAAAAAATGCATAGAGGGTACAAAAATGACTGAGATGGCGGAGCTTACCACGCAGGTCCTGGCTCGTGGGAGGCAGACAAAGTTTACGCCGGAGAGAATCCAGCAGATCAAGAATCTGGTCGAGCGAGGAAAGAGCCGAGTGCTGCGGCGAGGCGAACCGGGTCCCAATGGGACCGCCACACATTGTCCTGGTGGTGGCAGTGACAGCGGGCTATTGCAACTGACCAAAGAACGGCCTGAACAAAATTTGCAGTCTGGGCCGGCGGGCCAAGCCCAAGCCCCTACGCCGCGCCAAGAGCAGGCGAAAAGAGCGAACGAGGCGGGCGCGGCGCACTTTGCCATTAGGATGCAATACAAGGGTGAAGAGCGGACAACTGAATTGCCGCTCACTCAGGACATGATCAGGCAACTCGCGTTTGAGGCGGAGTTGCGGAACATGAGGATTGGGGAACTCATCGGTGAACTCATGGTAGCAATGCTAAAGAAGGATCTCTTTCAAGCCGTGCTTGAGCAGAAAAAACCCGATAACGGCATACAGACGCCGTAACGAGCAGGAAGTTGAATGAGGCTATTAGAGATCGCCTAGCCCGGGCCGCGAAGTTGTCGCAGGGGCACCGCTGGCGCTGGGCAGCGCGATGTAGCTAGCTGACAATGGCTTAAATTGAGGGCTTCTTGCCCGCGCTCGGCAAGGAGGTAGTTGAAATTATCTGACTATGGCTGACCCCGACAGTGCGGCCAACGCCTCCGGGTGGAGGTTATTTTTTAATTTTTGCACGTAAACGTCCATAACGCCAATTGAAGTTTAAATCCACGATTAACGTCCATATCGACGATTGGAGTGATAGCGCGCATGTGATACGCAGATGCCTCATACCGGGCTGATCCTGCGAAACGGCGGTCCGGTGTCAACGATCGCGTGAGGACACATCGACATCGTGACCGCGCAAGGAAATGCATCGGGATTAGGCGAAGCTCCACCGCAAAGACCCTTGATTTTCTAGCACCGGCGAGTGATCACGGAGCTCCCGCACTTTTGGCAATGTTGGAACGACCATGCTTCAAGCGACTAGTCCGCTGACGACAGAATCTGAGATCGTGCAAGAAAACTCGACTAGCGAGTTGATTAGCTGGGCCATTGGCATTGTACGTCGGCAATTTGCGGTGATTGCCTTGATTGCGGTGGTGGGAACATCCCTTGGCGCCTTTTACGCTTTTATGGCGCCGCCAACCTATACAGCCGAATCCATGATAGTGATAGACCCGCGGAGGGTTCAGCTTTTCCCAAAGGCGACGTTCTCAGAGGGTCAAATCGACTCGCCGGCTTTGGAGAGTGAGATTGAATTGGTCAAGTCGGAACCGGTTGCGCTCTCGGTCATCAAGGACCTTGGCCTGGCGAAAGATCATGAATTCTTAGGGCCGCAGAATATTTTCGGGGTTGTGCTCGGATTTGCTTCACATTTCTTTTCGTTCAGCAAGCCAACGGTCCTCTCGGAATCCGAGGCTACCACGGCCGCACTAGGGGTGCTTTCGAAGAATCTCGCGGTCAAGCGTGTAGGTTTTTCCTATAATCTATCCCTCCAATACCAAGCGGGAAATCCGAATCGCGCCGCGCAAATCGCTAATGCGATTGCGGCAGCCTATATTGTCGAGCAACTCGAAGGAAAGTACGACTCGACAAGACGTGCTACCCAGTGGTTGCAGGGGCGTATTGAAGAGCTTAACCGAAAACAGGCGCTCGCCGAACGTGCGGTGGTCGATTTCAAGAAACAAAACAACATGATCACAACGGATGGCAAGCTCGTGAATGAGCAACAGATAGCGGAGTTAAACTCCCAGCTTGTGGTTGCCCATAAGCAAACCTCCGAGGCCAAGGCGCGATTGGAGCGAATCGATGCGGTCATTCGTGATGATAGCTTTGACACAAAGACGGGCCCGACGGTTGCTGATACCCTGAATAATCCGGTCATCCAACAATTGCGCACTAAATATTTCGACTTCGTCAATCGCGAGGCCAACTACGCGCGGAAGTACGGTGCCAATCACCTTGCCGTGGTCAATCTCCGGGACCAGATCCGCGACCTGCGGGGGTCCATTTCGGAAGAGTTAAAGAGGCTCCGGGAAGGCTACCTGAGCAATTACGAGATTGCCAAGCAGGAAGAGCAGGAACTTGAAAAGCGGCTTGCGGAAGCTGTTTCACGATCCCAACCGATCAATCAGGCGCAGGTCCCTTTGCGCGAGCTCGAGAGCTCTGCGCAAAACTATCGTACAACGTATGACAATTTCCGTCAGCGGTACACAGAATCGCTGCAGCAGCAGTCATTCCCAGTCTCAGACGCACGCATCCTTACGTCAGCTTCGCCGCCATCGAGCAAAAGCAGTCCCAAGACAGCTTTGGTTCTTGTATTGGCAGCAGCAGGCGGTTTGGTGTTCGGAGTGGCAGTCGGGATGCTTCGAGAGTTGATGAATGGTTCTTTCTGCACCAAAGCACAGGTTGAGAGCGCGTTGCAAACGGCGTGCATCTCCGTGGTGCCGATTGTGGAAAACGGCCAGCACCAAACCCTGAGGAACGCCCGGCTCGCGGCACCCGATCAAGGGTTGGGGGATGGTTCGAGTTCTAGGACCATCGTGCGCGACCAAGACCTTATTTGGACCGCGTTCAATTCGCCGTTTTCCCGGTTTGCGGAAGCGCTTCGTTCCATCAAGGTCGCGATCGATCAAAACAGTGGTGCTGCAGGCTCGGGTAGGGAAGTAGTCAGTAAAGACGGCAAGCCTTTGTATGGTGCTGCTAAGGCAAGCTCCGTAGCGAAGCGCAAGCGGGAAGGTTGTGCCATCATCGGCTTCACGTCGTCGCTTCCGCAGGAAGGAAAGTCGACGATTGCTGCTAGTCTTGCGCTGCTGATGGCTCAGGCGGGCGCGCGAGTCATCTTGGTCGATTGTGATCTGCGCAATCCTTCATTGTCGCGGAAGTTTGCCCCAAAGGCCGAACATGGAGTTCTTGATGTGATTGCCGGACGCGTGCCCTTGGAAGATGCGGTATGGAAGGAAGTGTCTACCAATTTGACGTTCCTGCCCGTCGCAACCAAGACTCGCATCGAGAATTCCAGTGAGATCCTTGCCGCCGCCGCAACCAAGGGGCTTTTTGAAGATCTTCAGTCGAACTACGATTACGTCATAGTTGATTTGTCGCCGCTCATGCCGGTCGTGGACACCCGGGCAACGACGAGGTTTGTGGACTCGTACGTTTGCGTTACTGAGTGGGGGTGTACTAAGGTCGACGCGGTAAAATATGCCTTCAAAGACGCACCGAATGTTTATGAGAACCTCCTTGGGGTCGTCCTCAATAAGGCGAACATCGATCGGCTTAACACCTACGGCCCAGTTGGCCGAGACTATTATAGGAATAAATATTATGCCCAGTACGGCATGACAGATTGAGCGAGCCCAGAGTTGGGTTGGGCGCCCGCCGATTCCGCTTGAAAACCTTCAATCACTCCACCGTGACCGACTTGGGGAGGTTGCGCGGCTGATCGACGTCGGTGCCCATCACGACCGCCGTATGGTAGGCGATCAGCTGCACCGGGATGGCATACACGAGTGGCGTCACCGTGGCGGGCATGGCCGGAAGCGTGAGCGTGGACAACGAATCCGTGTGCACGTCATGGGCGCCCTGGGGATCGGTGATCAGGATGATCTTGCCCTGACGCGCCACAACCTCTTGCATGTTGGAGACGGTCTTCTCGAACACTCGGTCATGGGGCGCGATGATGATCACCGTATCCGAGCCGAACTTCGCGCCGCTCTTCTCGCTTGAGAAAACACTATACCCAGTACGGCTTGGCAGATCGAGCTCATAATCCGCGAGTCATCGCGTTGACGGTCACCTCGAGGAAATGAATTCCTCACTTGAGACGTTAATTAATGTCTCGATTAATGTCTCTCGATTAATGTCTCGATTAGTGGCTCGTAAACTACCCGCGCCCTGCAGTCATCCGTGAGCATCAATTTTCAACAGCACGAGGGTGGTAGTAAATTGCGCCTAGATGAGCAAAACCATAAGATAGCTTTGTTCAATCATGAGGAGAACTTGTCGTGCTGAGCTTTTTGATGCCCAACCCTGATGGATCAAATCCGCCGGTGGCCCATGCCGATAACTATCGACGAGACAAGATGAAACCCTTGACGTCGCGCGAGCGACAAATCGCGCTGCTGGTCTGCATTGGTCTTAGTAACAAACAGATCGCGCGGCGACTCGACGTGACCGAGGGCACCGTCAAGGTGCACCTGCACAACATTTACGTGAAGTTGGAAATTCGCAACCGCACAATGCTGGCCCTGCTCGCGCTCAAGCTCGGTGTGACAGCGCCCACTATCGAGTTAAGCGTGAGCTTGGCAGGATAGGAGCTATCGCCGAATCTTGGTGACGGAAGGGGTCAGGCGGCAGCGGGTTGAGCTTGCGATCTGACAATCTCGATTCCGTCGCTGAACTTTATCCCGAGGATGATTTTCGGCAACTGGTTGTGGCCATTGAGACGACGCCAACTTTTTTCTGCAGCCTCGGCGAGCTTGAAGAGTATGAGAAAACCAGAAGAGACAAGCGCAAAGCCGATCGCAAATGCGAAATTGCAGCCATGCGGATGAACGTAGGACACGATCCCCTGAGCGCATGCCTGCGCTACATCGTTAGATATATAGACCTCGACCTTAGTCCCCTGGCACTTTGCACTCCGTTGGAACGCGAGTTCTCCATAAGAACCAGGCCCGGCAACATGATTGATTCCCTGTTCACCATTCGGCGGACATCTTTCTTGGCGGGGATCGAGGCTCCGAGATCGGCGAGAAGACACCTCGGGGAAGCCATTTTCTCAATTTGGATGCTTCCAAGGCGAGGGCATGCTCGGGTTGGCACCGACTGCTCCCTTTGCACCAAACCCTCTACTGGATCGTGGAGCGCGTTTTCGGAGGGGAACCGATCTTGGAGTCCTTACTCGAACGCCAATAGAGCGGTACGGTGCGCTCTTCCAGAAGCGGAACCGGCTCGATAAAGCAAATGCGAAACATCGTCGTCCTTGGAACTGGAATGGCCGGCTTCGGCGCCGCTTACCGACTCCACAATGAGGGCATCACGCCCGTAATGTACGACAAGAACGATTACCATGGCGGCCACACGACGTCCTTTCGCCACGAAAACAACTTCGTCTTTGACGTCGGCCCGCACATTTCTTTCACCAAGGATCCCCGTATTCAAGACCTCCTCGCCGATAGCGTTGATCAGCAGTACGAGACCGTGCAAATTAGCTTGAACAATTATTGGCGTGGCTACTGGCCCCGACATCCTGTCCAACTCCATCTCCACGGGCTCCCGGAAGACGTCATCGTCAAGGTCATTGCAGACTTTGTGGAGGAGCGCCAGCGCCCGGAGCGGCCAGTGAAGAACTACGCTGACTGGTTGTTGTCTAGCTTTGGCCGCACCTTCGCGCAGCTCTTTCCCATGCAGTACACGAGGAAGTACCACCTCACAACTGCCGAAAACATGAGCACCGACTGGCTGGGCCCACGGATCTACCGCCCTAGTCTCGAGGAAGTGCTGCGTGGCGCGGTCTCGCCATCATCCCCGCATGTTCACTACATCACTCACTTCCGCTATCCCCGATACGGTGGATTCGTATCTTATCTAAAGAAATTTGTCCCCTTCGGAAACCTAAAACTCAATCACGAGGTTGTATCAATTGAGCCTCGGACGCGACGGCTTACCTTTTCGAACGGGTTCGTGGCGCACTACGACGCGCTGATCTCTTCAGTACCACTGCCAGATCTCGTTGGCTTGATAAAGGGCACACCGCCCGATGTCCTAGACGCCTCTCGGCGTCTGGCTTGCTCAAAGTGTGTCCTCGTGAACGTGGGCGTGAACCGAGAGGACCTTTCCGGCGCTCACATGACCTACTTCTACGATGAGGACATTTGCTTCACACGCCTCAGCTTTCCCCACATGCTCTCCGCCAACAACGTTCCAAGGGGCGCAGGAAGTATTCAGGCAGAAGTCTACTTTTCTGACAAATACAAGCCTTTCACTGGCTCACCCGATGACTGCATTCAACCCGTCATCAGCGATCTTCGTCGCTGTGGCATCCTCCGCGAGGACGACCGTATCTTGTGCAGCAAAGCGATGTTGCTCCATTATGCTAATATCATCTTCGACCTCGACCGCGCGGCTGCTCTCAAGACGGTCCACGGCTATCTCGACGATCTCGGTATCGGGTATTGCGGACGCTATGGAGACTGGGGTTACCTGTGGACAGATGAGAGTTTCAAGAGCGGGGAGCTGGCCGCGGAAGCGGCTCTGTCCAGAAGCAGGCGCCCTCGTATAGGGGCGGAGCTCTTGGAGATGACGTAACCCAAAGAGTACCTGTTAGGACGGCGGTTGTGATTTCAAGAAAGACGTCAAAGACGCTGACAATCGCGGGATCGAGGAGTAACGAAGGCCACCGCCGTTCCGTACGCGAACTGGGGCCCAACATTGTCTTGGAGGCCAGCGAGAGGTGCTGTCGCGAATTGTGTTGGAATTTGTTGACGCGATCTCCGGCATTTCGAGAGTACCGAGTCAGGCGGCGAGGTCAATCGGTTGATCGCCTTGTTGTGTGGCGGCGAGGGTCTGCCAACCGTCAACCTTGCGCATGTTGATTTGACCAGAGGCGAGCAGCGCCCAGAACAACATTGCCGCCGTATCGGCCGACGGCAGCACGGTCTGCGTCTTAATCCGCCGCTTGAACTCTTCGTGCAGACGCTCGATCGCGTTCGTTGTTCTTGCGCTTCGCCACTGGCTCGGCGGCAGGCGCGTGAAAGTGAAGAGGTGGTCGCCAGCTTCTTCGAGGCTATCGGCAACCGCTCGACACTTGAGCCGCCACTTGCGGATGAAGGCCTTGCGGCGGGTCTCGATCTCCTCGGGCGTCGCCGCATAGATCATATCGGTATAATTGGCGGTCACCTCGTCGTGCAGGCGTTCGGGCGCGTGGGCGAGCAGGTTGCGATGCTTGTGCACGGTGCACCTCTGCATCGGTACGCCATCCCAGACGGCAGCAATCGCCGTCTCCAGTCCCAGGGCGCCGTCCACGATTAGGAACTCGGGTCGTTGGAGGCCACGCTTGATGAGGTCGTCGAGGACGGCGCGCCAAGCTTCGGTGCTCTCCCCGCCCATGTTCTTAACTGCGAGCAACACCTTCTGGCCGTCCGCGCGCACGCCGATGACGACAAGCAGCGAGATCGACGTAGCTTTGCGATCGAGTCGGACGCGAACGACGGTGCCATCGAGGATCAGCCGTACGATCGGCTCCGCGGCGAGCGAGCGGGCGTTCCAGGCATCCCAATCGCCCTTCACCTTCCTCCATACTCGGCTCACTATGTCCTTGCTGACCGTGCCGCCAAACAGGGCTGCGAGCGCTCGCCGCACCCGGCGGGTGTTGGTACCGGCGAGGTAGGTGCTCGCAATCAAGGCGTCGGCAGCCAATGTGCGCCGCTGATACGCACGCAACACCTTGCTGCTCCACTCCGTAGTCTTGCCATCCTGGCCGTGAAGGCGGGCACGCGGCACTTCGATCTCCACCCGGCCGAAGGTCCCCGTCAGCGACCGCGACCGATGGCCATGCCGGTGACCGGTGACAGCGACCAAGCCATCATCATCGTCGCTCGTCGATTTTGGGCGCCGACCGTATCGCCGGCGCATCAATGTCGCATCGAGCTCGCCCTCAACCATAGCCTGAATAAATTCGCGCACCCGATCGCGTACCCCAGCTTCGATCGGATCGAACCAGTCGTCGAACAGATAAACCGCTGTGTCGGCGGCAGGCTGCGGGGAATCAGACTTCGTGCTAATGCTCTTCATGGCGTGGTCTCCACTCCGGCGCATCAACGCCGGATGATTCGAGGTTGAACACCCCGGAGACTACGCCAACCTCAATTCCAACCACTCCCGCGACGGCACCCCGCGAGAGGGCGAATGCTTAACAGTTCTGGCATTGCCATTGTCGGAGCGGGTCCGCACGGATTGTCGATTGCGGCGCACCTTCGTGCGAGAGATATCGAGCATCGAATTATCCGCGATCCGATGCAATTTTGGTTCGGTGAAGTCAGATGGGTTTGCGTCAACACTTTATGATCCCGGAGGCGACTTCACCTTCGGCACTATTGCGAAGAGCACAACGTTGAATACGCCGATCTTGGGACCCCTGTTCGCATCGAAGAGTTTTGTGCATATGGCCTGGCCTTCCAGCAACGATTTGCACCCAATCTGGAGAACAAGAGAGTCACTTCGCTCGAACGTACCTGAACCGGATTCACGCTTCATTTGAGCGATGGGGAAAGTTTCACGGCCCAAAGGGTAGCAATCGCCACCAGCCTCAGCCATTTCGAGCATGTTCCCTCGCAATTGGCGCCCCTTCCTAAGGATCTGTTGTCGCACAGCTCCGCTCATGTCTATCTCGACCAATTCAAAGGTCGCTACGTCACGGTCATGAAGCGGGCTCCAACGCTCGCAAGACACCCGTCCATCCTGCGTCATACGCGCTTGCAGCTTCCATGCACCCTCGCCCAAACAATTTGACGGCCGATATCCCAGATCGGACCCGGATGGAAGTCTCGATTTTTTACGGAAAGGAGGCGAAGCCTCCGGCGACCGAGCCATTCTATGGCTCAGGTCGGGATGGCGAGGCGCGGCGAATCGAAACCGAGCACATCATTGCGGCGACTGGATACCGCACCGATATACGCCGCCTTCCGTTCCTGAGCGTGGGTATCACATTGCAATTGAAGTTGTTCGACAATGTCCCGGAAACCGTTGCCGCTCAGTGTTGAATACGTGCGCGGAATGGTGGGCGGGATAGGCGTCAAGAAGCTGGGGAAACTCGATAAATTCGCGGCTACGGTGGCGGTCCTTGACGAGGGCATGAACCTGGGCCAAGGATGCATGATGGCTGCAATGGATGAAACGATGTCCTTATGAGACAGATCTGCTTCTTTGCACTCGTCAAGACAATCGGCTCAGGGGTAACTCAAAAGGACTTGCAAATCGCTCTTGAAGTGGCATGACTGGGTATAGCGCTGGGCGCCCCCCTTGAGAGGTCGGTGTTCAAACTATGCCAGGCCTTTTGAAAAGGGCGGTGGAAAATCGTGCGAGTCGTATTAGCGTCATGTGAAACCCCAGTTCGCTGGCTTTCGATTTGTGAGAAGGTGACATGGCCTACGTATTAGCAGCTTCTTCATCGCCATCTTTCGCCATGAAGGGCTTGGTGGGATATGAATTTAAGCCACTAAAAGATCAGGACATTGCTGTCCACCTTATCGATGTGCACAAGGGACATGACACGTTCATCATAAGCAAGGCTCTTACTCGCATCTATTACATCATCGAAGGAACGGGAGTGTTCACGATCGACAATCAGAAGTACGATGTAGTGCCGGGTCTGCTCGTTGAGGTGCCGCCAGGTATCGAATACTCGTATTCCGGATCAATGAAGATCTTCTTGGTTTCGCACCCGCGCTGGTTCGAGGGAAATGAGCGGACGACCAGAAAGAACCCGGACGTAGTGAGTGAAGGTGGTGTCGTAGGGCTCATAGGCAATCCGTTGAGGCGTTATCTTCGTCGTATCGAGAAGCTAACCGAAAAATTGCCGTAGATTAGAAGTTTTCGGATTCTCAGCCAGCGAGGGCGATGCACCACGAATCTGACTATCACCTTAAGCTGGTCCGAGGTTAAACTCGTTTAGAGAGAACCTGTTTGAATGCCGATTGGTAAAAACGTTCAGCTTGGCAGTAAGGTCCGGTTCTTCCATCCTGACCTCGTCGATCTTCATGACTCTGTCAGAAGGCCTCGTTCTGACGCCCGGAACGCTTCCTATGCCTGGTCAGAGGGCTCTTCTTTTTCTGGGATACATTGACGCTCTGTGGCGATCGGAAGGAACGGCGGACGAGATGGGTCATTGGTGTGAACTTGGCGCTCTTTGCCATGATGCACTGGCTGTTAAGTATGGCCGGCAACACACCTCCAACGCTGCTTGTGCTTGGTTTCGCGATGGTCGCGGCTCAATGCGAACCGGTCAAAGCCGTCCCGCTCTTCTCACGGTCCTAATCCCCGATCGGAATCTGTCTATCCCCCGTCGCTCCAATTTGGCTTCGGGGACTGCGGGCCCCGGGGGTCACCCGGAGACTGATTTCACGCAGAAGGACATCTTCGGTTCTAAAGTGAAAGGGTTTGGTGATGACGAGTGAGATATCCATGGATACCCAAACTGGTAAGCCACGTGTACTCATTTTTTCGCTTAGAAATATTTTCGGGAACGTTTTTTTTCGGTGTCCTCACTATGAGTTCGAAGACATAATTTGTGAGATTGATTCTGCTGTGCTGTTGGCGCCAAAGGTCGACCCGTCTAATACGCGTTCTACATTTGCTAGACGACTGGCTTACCGTGCTCCAGTAGCGCTGAATCCAGGTATTCGAAGAATATCAGAAAAAATAAATTATGACATATTTTTTACGATCTGCGGATTTCCACCAGATTTAATAATGGTTAATGCTGTTATCAGCAATGTGAGAGACATCTGCAGAACATCGGTGTGTTTGGTGGACGAGCTCTGGGTGAAGGAGATGATCAAGCAGCGTCACTTGTTGCGCATTCTCGCTAAATTTGATGTTGTTATGCTGTACTACAGCCAAACTGTGAAACCGCTCAGCGAGCAAATTGGATGCAGATGTATCTTTTTGCCACCTGGTGTAGATGCCATTTTGTTTTGTCCCCATCCGGACCCGCCTAAGAGAGTCATAGACGTTTATAGCATGGGGCGCAGATCGGGGATAACGCACCAAAGACTTCTAAGGATGGTCCGGGAAAGCGGTCTATTCTATCTTTATGACAGCATTGACGGGAGTCAGGCCATCAACTCAAAGGAGCACAGGGCGCTTTTGGCGAACGTTGCGAAGAGGAGTCGATACTTTATCGTTAATCCCGGGAAAATCGATCAACCGGATCAAAGGGGTAATCAGATTGAGACTAGCGGCAGGTACTTTGAAGGAGCAGCATCCGGAGCCATAATGGTAGGAGAGCGCCCAAAGAATGAGGAATTTGAAAGGCTGTTCGACTGGCCTGAGGCTGTGACACAGCTGCCTTACGATTCATGCGATATAGATATGGTTATCAAGGCTCTCGATGCAGATCCGGAACGACAGGACAGAATACGGCAAACCAGTGTAGTACAAGCCTTAATGCGACATGACTGGGTGTATCGGTGGGAAGCGGTACTTAAGACCGTAGGTCTTGGACCGATGCAAGGAGTGTTGGAAAGGAGGGAACGTCTTAGGAAGCTCGCGGAGGTTGTGTTAGAAACGGAAAGAATCACGTGAGGGTGTTGTTTTTTCGGTGGACCAGAGCGCCGGTCGTTGTTCCCAGCGCTATTTGCTGAAATAAGGATGGATCGCTTGACCCAGGCAGACACAAAGATTGCTCTTCTGCATCATGTCGGTGGTGGAAATCTTGGGGACGACGCGACCTTGGACGCAGTCGCGGGCAATATAAAACGGCGATCGCCCAATGCAGAAATAGTTGCGTTCTCAATGAACCCCGATGACACTGAAAAACGACACGGGATTATGTCTCACCCTGTCCGGCGAAAGGGCTGGACCATCGGGTATAATCCTCCGAGAACTGAGGCGACTCTCAAGGAGACCATGAAGGGGCTGACGCGCAAATACCGGGGCGTCTTTTACCTGCTTAAAGCAACAAACGCCGTAGTTCGCCTACCGAGTGAGGTGTTCCGCGAACTGTCGTTTTTGGTGTCATCGCGTCGTAATATAAAGTCTTTTGACCTTTTGATTATAAGTGGCGGTGGGCAGCTCACCGGAAAAGATGGACCATGGGGATTCCCGTACACGATCTTTAAATGGGTCGTACTGGCGAGATCTGCGGGGGTCAGGTGCATGTTCTTGAACGTCGGCGCTGGACCGCTGACTCATCCGTTAAGCAAGTTTTTTGTGACGCGGGCTCTACGGGCCGCGGACTATGTTTCTTTTCGTGATGATAAGTCCCGGGCGCTTGTTTATAAGACAGGGTTTACAGGTGAGAGTCGGGTGTGTCCTGACAGTGCTTACGGCCTCGAGGTCGCCACGACGAATGGAAGCCCACTAGAAAGACGCGCTCAACCAATAGTGGGTTTTGCGCCGATGCCTTATCCTGATCCTGACCCGCGCGGGTACTCAGCAGAAAAGAGTCAGATTGTTTACGACGAATTCATCCAGAAGCTTGCGATTTTCGCGTCGTGGCTCGTTGGTCAATCATATGCGCTAAGCATTTTTGGTACCGACTTCGGCGTTGACCCGCTGGCCATTGAAGATCTCCAAATGGCTTTACTTAGTCACCACGGCATCCCTTCATCACAATACAGCGTCAAGCATTCGGTCAAATCGCCGCACGATCTGTTGGCAACGATGTCTGGGATGGATTATGTTGTTACGTGTCGATTTCACGGGGTAGTGTTTGCGCATTTGGTAAATAAGCCCGTTCTCGCAATAGCGCATCACCCGAAGGTCATGGATCTGATGACAGATCTCGAACTGTCTAGTTACTGTGTGGATATCCGGGATTTTGATCTGAAGCTTTTGGCGGAGAAGTTTGCATCGATGGTCATTAATGCGGAGGAAATCAAGAGCCGCATGGCCGCAAGCTTGACGAGAAACAGGCAGCGACTGAGGAGTCAATTTGATGAGTTGTTTCGATATTGAAGCGTGTCGAAGAAGAGTGGATAGCGACTCAGGTTCGAACCTTGCGAGAGTTATACAACGCCAGAGGGCGGCGCGCATAAGGGATGCGCTCGGCTAGCTCAGCGTACCACCGTCGCTCTAACAGTTTGCTGAAAAAGGTTTTTGAGGTGTCCCGATCGGCAACATTGATTCAAGACCCGTCTGCGCGACGCACAAAAGATTCGCAACCCTCAGGCTTTGGATTCGAATGTTGCGCATCGCCAGTGCGATTTCGAGTTTTTCAGCAAACTGCTAAAGGAGAAGCGGGGCGTATCCCAACCGCGAGGTGGGGTCTGAAGGAAGCGTGGAGCAAACGTGCGGCGATGGACAAGAAACGGGTATGAGGCGCCAGCATCGTACGAGCAGATAACATGGCGCGAAGGATGCGAAGCATAGATCCAGCGATTGTGCACGGAAGGCGATGGAGGTTACCCGGGGAGATCTGCTGTGTGTCGCTCGTGCGACTGAGGTCATCGAGAGGTCGTAGGGCGTATAAGGCGGGTGCCCGTTCCACCGCTAAAGGGCCGAGCGAGAGACTTGGCACGCAGGAGATGAACCTCAGAGGTGACGGACGGCAGAATGTTCGGCCTCAGCCGGACCTCCGCTCCCGGCCCACGCTGAAGCTCGACAGGCGGGGGCGCTCGAGTTACTTCGCGCGGAGAGAGTGACCCCGATTCTTCGGGCTGATTGACAGCCGGCGGACGTTCGTTGAAAAAGAGCAGAACAAAGGCTCGGCTCAATCTGGTGACCGTGATGTGAGCCAAGCGGGTCGGGGGTTCTCAATGGCAACAGACGGATTTCAAACGTTCCTCGCAAGATGCGCGAATTCAATCATTCTTCGAAGGTGTCTCGACGTCTACTTGTTTCTAGTTAAACGCGTATGGAATTATCTCCCTACTTTCTTGTGCGCTCTTTCGCTAGGTCGTGCGTACGGTAGGCATTTGCACGGCCTGGTTCGTCTTCTTGCCGAGCGAAAACAATATTTCGCGACGTTTTTTCTGCGAAATCGCGCCGAGCTGGAATTGATGTGCCGTCTGCTTGAACAGAAGGCTCATGGTTCCAATCTTGACATTTCTGTGTTAGCCTGCAGCAAGGGCGCTGAGGTTTATTCTGTTGCGTGGACAATTCGCTCCGCACGTCCGGACTTGAAACTGAGAATACACGCAGTCGACATTTCGCAAGAAATTTTAGAATTCGCCGAGAAAGGTGTCTATTCGCTGAGCAGTGGCCTTGATGTCACGAAGGGATCGAACGATGAAGGTATAACGAACCGAGGGGATATGGCCTGGAACACCGCCAGGGATCAAAACGCGCCGATGTTCGAGCGCATGACGGACAAAGAAGTGGAGGCTATGTTTGAAATAGAAGGCGATCAAGCGAGAGTGAGGCCGTGGCTCAGGGAGGGAGTCATTTGGCTCCGCGGGGATGCGGCCAATCCGGAGCTCGTCCGTCTTCTTGGTCCTCAGGACATGGTGGTGGCAAATCGGTTTCTCTGCCATATGGAGCCCGCGGCTGCGGAAAGGTGCTTGCGGAACGTTGCGCGATTGGTCGAGCCGGGCGGACACCTTTTTGTCTCAGGGATCGACTTGGACGTGCGGACGAGGCTCGCGTACGAGATGGGCTGGAAACCGGTGGCGCATCTGATCAAGGACATCCACGAAGGCGATCCTTCTTTGAGACAGGGTTGGCCATTGGAATATTGGGGTCTGGAGCCATTCTGGGACGACCGGTCCGATTGGAAGTTTCGCTATGCGTCAGTCTTCCAGATCGGCGAGGGACCTCAGCGAATGTCTCAAGACCGCGCCCAATACTCAGTACTTTGACTTTCAGGGTAAAGGAGGCCAAGGGACAGCGATGAATGAGCTCTCGCAATTGAAGGATAGCCACTGAATGCGTTTCATGGAGACCGGCATCGAAGGGGCCTGGGTGATAGATCCAAGTCCGCATCAAGATGATCGCGGGCGCTTTCTGCGAGCATGGTGCGCCCGGGAGTTCGCGGAGCACGCTATCAACTTTTTGCCGGTCCAGGCGAACTTGGGGTTTAGCAAAACAAGGGGGACCGTTCGAGGCATGCATTTTCAGGAGGCGCCAGCGATTGAGGCGAAGCTAATCCGCTGCAATAGAGGAGCGATCTTCGATGTGGTTCTGGACCTCAGGCCGGGGTCGCCATCGTACGGCGAGTGGTACGGCGTAGAGCTGAGTGCCGAGAACTGTCGAATGCTTTACGTCCCCGAGAACTGCGGGCACGGATACCAGACGCTCGAAGATTGCACTGAGATGTATTACATGACCTCGGGATTTTACACCCCGAGTGCAGTGCGGGGCGTGCGCTTCGACGATCCTGAGTTCGGCATTCGATGGCCGTTGGATGCCACGGTGGTTTCTGAGCAGGATAGTAGCTGGCCGCTGTTTGAACGGCAGAAGACTTAATAATTTTGAGAGTGGACAAAATTAGAATTGGATATGCGTTTGCGCTAATTTATAAATCCAAAACTGGATAGACAAAAAACTGGATAGGACAAGGTGACAACGATGATTGTAGACACGGCTCTTCGAGAGCGCGAAGCCTCAGGCAACCCGATTCGCGTTGGGATGGTGGGAGCCGGCGCAACCGGCCGCGCCATCGCCCTCCAGCTTGGCACACCCGTGGCGGGGATTCGCCTCGTTGCAATCTCAAATCGAACGCTGGAGCATGCTGAACGGGCCTTCCGGGAAGCCAACGTACGGGATTGGTGTGGTGCAGAGTCTGCTCAACAGGCGGAAGGCGCGATTGCCCGTGGTATGCCAGTTCTGACCGACGACCCTTCGGTTTTGACGACCTGCGCGGCAATCGATGTTCTGGTTGAAGTTACCGGGACGGTTGGGGCTGCCGCCAGTGTCGTCCTTGAGGCGTTTGATCATGGCAAGCACGTAGTTCTGGTGAATGCTGAGCTCGATTCCCTGCTTGGTCCAATTCTGAAGGAAAAGGCAGACCGGGCCGGAGTGGTGGTTACACACACCGATGGGGATGAGCCCGGGGTCGCGATGACTCTTCTCCGCTATCTCAGATCTTTGGGTCTCCACCCTGTAGCGGCGGGCAACATAAAGGGTATGGTCGATTACTATCGGAACCCCGAGACCCAGCAGGCATTTGCCAAGAGAAACGACCAAGACGTTAGGAAAGTCACTTCATTTGCGGACGCAACGAAGCTGTCCATGGAAGCAACCGTTCTCGCCAATGCAACTGGGTTTCTGGCTGGCCGTCGTGGGATGTACGGCCCCGCGTGCAAGTACGTCGGGGAGATGGCGGGCTTGTTACCGGCTGACCAGATGCTCGACACTGGCCTCGTCGACTATGCCGTGGGCGCTGCGCCGCATACCGGCGCCTTCGTTGTCGTCCATGAGGAATCGCCCCTGAAGCAAGCCCAACTTGCGTACTACAAACTCGGCAACGGCCCATTCTATGTTTTCTACACGCCATATCACCTGCCACACATCCAGATCGCTTCAACCATTGGTCGGGCAGTCGTCCATCGTGATCCGACCGTTGCCCCGATCGCGGGGCCTGTGTGCGAGGTCGTGACCGTTGCCAAGCGTGATCTTAAGGCTGGCGAGCGGCTCGACGGTATTGGCGGGTTTTGTGCCTATGGTCTCATCGACAATGCCGACGCAGCTCGCGCCATGGCAGCCCTTCCTATCGGGCTCTCAGAAGGCTGCACAGTGCGTCGGGATATTAAGAAGGACGATGTGCTCTCGTTCAGTGATGTGGAATTACCAGCCGACGCTGGCCGCCAAGTCGAGGCGCTGTGGCGCGAACAGAGCACGCGATGGTCGTTTCCGACGCCCGCCTCGCGGGTATCATCGATACGGCAAGTTCCTGCCGGAGGGCTTCGATGACACCTTTGATTTTCCCTCCGGAAATCGGTGCGCCCCTATTGCCACCTTCGGTCCCGAACTTAGAGTCGCACTTTGCCGCGCGTAGATAGCATGATCCACCATTCGTTCTGGCGGGGACGCAAGGTTCTCATTACGGGACATACCGGGTTCAAAGGTAGCTGGCTCTCGTTGTGGCTCGAATCCCTAGGTGCCACCGTAACAGGGTACGCTCTCAACCCGCCGACACAGCCAAGTCTTTTCGAGCAGGCCAATCTCGCCAGCTCCGTTCGCTCAATTTGTGCGGACATTCGCGACTTCCCGCGGCTTAAGGCTGCAATAGCCGAGTGCCGCGCTGACGTACTTATCCACATGGCTGCTCAGTCTGTCGTGCGTCGCGGCTACGAGGATCCCATCGAAACATATTCATCCAATGTTATGGGGACCGTACATGTTCTTGAGGCACTACGGCAGCTCAGACAGCCATGTGTAGTGGTCAACGTTACGAGTGACAAGTGCTACTCCAACCGCGAGTGGGTCTGGGGATATCGCGAGGACGAGGCAATGGGTGGTCGAGACCCCTATTCGAATTCGAAGGGCTGTGCCGAGCTTGTGACCTCTGCCTATCGAGACTCCTTCTTCCCTCCCGCATCGCTCGACCGGCACGGCATCGCTGTTGCCAGCGCTCGCGCTGGGAATGCTATCGGCGGTGGTGATTGGACCAACGATCAGCTCATTCCCGACCTCATGAGAGCATTTCTTGCGGACCACCCCTGCCTAATACGTAATCCATCCGCTATCCGCCCCTGGCAGTTCGTCCTTGAGCCATTGCGCGGATATCTGATGCTCGCCGAGCGACTCGCGGAAGACGCTGCCCGTTTCGCTGGTGGCTGGAACTTTGGTCCCCCTGGAGCCGACGACAAGCCCGTGTCCTGGATCGCAGACGAATTGGCGCAGTCTTGGGGGAATGGCGCATCGTGGAAACGCGATGCGGCAGTGCATCCCCCGGAAGCCCACTTTCTCAAGTTAGACGCGTCGAAAGCGAGCACTTATTTGGACTGGCACCCACTCCTTCCCTTACATCAGGCCCTCGGTTGGATCGTGGAATGGTACCGCGCCTTTCAGCGAGGGGCCAATCTTAAAGTCCTTGCACGAACGCAAATAGAACGATACGAAGCACTCTCATCGACCTAAACTCGACCGCAGTCATCGACTGCATTGAACACGTCATCAAAGATCTTCGTCGCTGCGGCATTCTTTACGACGACGATTCTAGTGAACGCAGTGCGCATGCCGCACGAAATTTCTACATACTTGCGGACTAAAAGTGTGCGGACGGCAGGCACAACATTAAAGATTAATCTTCCATGCGAAATTAAAGAAAAGCGGCGATATTAAAGGTTGGAACGATCCTGCGCCTGTGGTATTAGGATCACCTTACCCATGCCCACTGGAGCAACCCATGAAAAAACTGCAACGTGTCCGTACACGTCGGCAACTGCTTAGGATAACGGCTGTAGGTGCGTTTAGGGTAACGGCTGTAGCTGCCGCAAGCATTCCCTTTCTTGCGTTAGCGAGAAAGTCCGCATTGGCACAAAACCAAGGTGGCAACAACCAAGGTGGCAACAACCAAGGCGGCAACAACCACAGCTGCTTTTTGAAGGATACGAAGATTTCGACTCCTTCGGGCGATCGTCTGGTGCAGGAACTGCAAATTGGAGATGAAGTTCAGACGCTTACGGGTCGTAAAACCATTAAGTGGATTGGCTACAACAAATTCACAAAGGAAGAAGGCAGGGCATGGCAGGATCGCGTAATGCCGATCCGCGTGGCGCGCTTTGCGATCGGTGATCATACACCTTACCGCGATCTCTATCTCTCGCCGCTACATTGCATCTTCTTCAACGAATCACTGATTCCAGTGATGTATCTGATCAATGAGACCAGCATCGCACAGGGCACGCCTTCAGAGATGTCTGCACTTGAGTACTATCACGTGGAGCTTGATACGCATGAAGTGATCTACGCGGAAGGAGCATTGGTCGAAAGTTACGATGGTTCGAACCGCGACAATTTCTCAAATTTCATGCAATACGAGCGACTTTATGGGGCCGAGTGTCAATCCAAGATGACACCGTTTGCACCGATTCTCAGATACCATGGTCGGCGCCAGGAGTTGAACGGGCTTGTAGGGTGAACGGAACCGGAGCATGATATCAACCGAGAGGCCACTCGGCCAAAGCTCCCGAGTGGTGTGATCAGGCAACAACGCGACGTTGATCTTCACCGCGCTGAGCACGGCCCGTGCAGCGTCGGCACGCTGGTGCGCCATGCGGGCTATGTTCAAACGTGATCGGAATCCGCTCTAGTACCCTACGTCTATGTCATCTTCGACCTCGACCGCGCGGCGGCACTCAAGACGGTTAACGGCTACCTCGACGATATCGGCGGCGCATATTGCGGTCGCTATGGAGACATGCGGACGGACGAAAGTTCCAAGAGCCGCGAGCTCGCTGCCGAAAAGGCCTTAAACATGCAACCTTCAAGAGCGGCCGTCTCGAAATGACGGAAACGCCCAAGACTGTCATTAGGGCGCCTCGAAAAATAGCTCCTGCCGCTGACCTGTGCGAGTCTCATGCGTGATGGCATGATTCGCGGAGGCGAGGATGGGGCAGTTGGGGTTCTTTGATATGGACAAGCGGCTGGCGGCGCTGTCTGCGAAGGGCGATCCGCTCGAAGCAATCGATCGACTGGTGCCATGGGAGACGTTTCGCGCCGACATCGAGGCTGTGGTGCTGACACCGGAGGAGATGAGGAAGAGTAGCGCCGGCAGGAAGCCGCTCGATGCGATCGTGATGTTTCGAATGCTGGTTTTGCAGGCACTCAACAATCTTTCGGACGAGCAGGTGGAGTATCAGGTGCGTGATCGGCTGTCGTTCACGCGATTTCTGCGGCCGGGCACCGAGGACAGCATTCCGGACGCCACGACGCTCTGGCTGTTCCGCGAGAAGCTTGCCAAGGCCGGGCTCATCGAGAAGCTATTCGACCGCTTTGACCAGCACCTCGCCGCCCAAAGGCTACATGGCGCGTGGTGGGCAGATGGTTGACGCCACGATTGTGCCGGTCCCCAAGCAACGCAACAGTGGTGACGAGAACGAGGCGGTGAAGACCGGCCGGATACCAGAGGAGTGGGATAGCAAGCCGGCCAAATTGCGCCAGAAGGACCGCGACGCGCGCTGGACAAAGAAGCACGGCAAGAGCTTTTTCGGGTACAAGAACCACGTGAATGCGGATGCCAAGCACAAGCTGATCCGCCGCTACGAGGTGACCGATGCAGCGGTCCACGACAGTCAGGAGCTGGACCGGCTCTTAACCCAGGGCAACACGTCGGCGGAGGTGTTCGCCGACAGCGCCTATCGATCGACCAAGATCGAGGGGCGACTTCAAGCCAGCGGCTTCAAGAACCGTATTCATCGGCGCGCCACGCGCAACCACCCGCTATCGGATGCGCAAGTGAAAGCGAACCGCAACAGAAGCAAAATTCGGGCTCGCGTCGAACACGTGTTCGGAGCTCAAGAGAGCTCGCCGGGTGGCCGGATCGTGCGCACGATTGGCATCGTGCGGGCGCGCGCCAAGATTGGCTTGCAGAACCTCGCCTACAACATTCGCCGCCTTATGACGCTGGAGCGGATCGCCGCCGCATGAGGGGCGGCGTCCGCCCGAAGTGCCCGGAAAGGGCTCATCGGGCAGATAAAAGGACGCCGCGCTTGCGGCACATCACACGCGACAACAGCTATCGACCCGCTTGGTATCCATCACGCCTCAAACCGGCATTCTTCGAGGTGCCCATTAGAATGTGTAATAGGGATTTGTAGGGCTTCTCGCATGTGCCAACGTCGGGAGTAAACTTGGGAGCATCAACCAACTTTGCCTTCCTGATTGCCTTCACAGGCTCCGTTTTGCAATCGCAGTGTAAATCTTCGCCCTGTCAAAGGATGCCGAACGTCATTAGATTCTAGCCCGAAGGATGTTTAACAAAAACGGTGCAACAGTTGGAAGGCACCGCGTCACGCGGCGGCGAGCAAATCGACGACGGTCTGGATCGTTTTGTCGGCATGATGGTAGGCGGTTTCGAGCCGGCTGTTGGGTCGGTGTTGGGCCTTGGGTTGATGATGAAAGCGGCTGTTGGCGAGGGGTCCGCACAGCCGTTTATGAAAGAAGAGAAAGAGCAGGGCGACCTCAACCCCTTTCGTCGTGAGGCGAAGTGCACAACCTGCTCGGGACGTGACAGTCCGCTCAAGTAACCATGAATGACAATGCGGTCGAAGCAGTGATAAACGAACACGAGAAGATCGCCGAATAGCGTGGTGAACAGCTCCATGGCAGCCCCCGAAGAACCAGCAGGCGTGGACGGCAAGCGCACGGTTGACGGCAAGAGCTTTCGTCTCGCCGATGAGGTACGCTATGTTCAACGTTGCGCAGCCAAACACGACGGACGAATCATCACCATCGGTCAGCTTATCTTATTCTCGACGCAGACCGGGGATGCGTGGCTGCTGGATCCTACGGATCGGTTGGCTGCGCGTGTGGCACACGATGGGGAGCCCGAACCCGTCCATATCAAAGAAACCGATGTCGCCTTCGCGATCGATTGGAAGGGGCACTGCCGCATCAAGGGTGCCGCATTCGTTTTCGTCGATCGCAATACCCGGCAAACCAGAACCATCCTGGGATACCCGACGCATCAACTCGAACACGTCGGGCAAGGCTGAAATTTCAAGTATTTATGGCTAGTGCTAGGGCCTATCATATATCTAACGGTATATGGACTTCGTTTGGCAATTCGATCAGGACTAATGGACTGTCACCCTGTCGGATCTTTGGCGCAAATCATGGAGTACGATTGTAGCCAAGCGGTGGGATCTTCCTGCATTCGGATGACGAAGTTTTTGGACTATGGGCACTAAAATGGCCTGATTGTGGGGGTTTGGAGTTGACTCTCCATCTGAGCTTTGTCGATGGGAGTCGGTTCATTGGTTGCACAACGAAACCGGAGCAAGCAGATGTGTTTATGAGCCAGGTCTGAACCCCGATGGACCGGGCACATGGCGAGACTTAACGAGCATGATCGCTGCGATCGGTCCAAGTACCGAATTCCCAGGAACCTGGTAATCGTCGAGTCAACGTCGCCCGTCCGGTCGTTTTGATTCCCGACGTCGAAGTGATGGATCAGCGAGAACCTGCGTTATGAAAGTCGTCCTGTTCTGCGGGGGTTTGGGCACCCGTATTCGCGAATACTCGGAGAACATCCCAAAACCAATGGTGCCGATTGGACACCATCCGATTTTGTGGCATGTGATGCAATACTATTGCCAGCACGGTCATCGGGATTTCATTCTTTGCCTTGGGTACAAGGCTAACGTCATTAAGGACTATTTCCTGAGCTACAAGCAGACGGCAACTAGCGACTGCGTGGTCTCGGATTTCGGCAAGAAGGTCGAGATTCTGGGTGAAAGGCCACCGGACTGGCGCGTTACGCTTGTAGACACTGGAGTCTGGCGCAACATTGGTGAACGACTCCTGGCGGTCAGACATTTAGTTCAGGACGAAGAGATCTTTCTTGCAAACTATAGCGATGGCTTGACCGACGCGCCATTGGCGGAAATGATTGATTGTTTTAACAAGAGCGGTAAGATCGCTTGTTTTATCGCGATTCACCCGCAGATCAGTTTCCATCTTGCCGAATTTGATGAGCAGGGCGCCGTGAAATGTCTACGTTCGAGTCAACAATCCGGGATTTGGATCAACGGCGGGTACTTCGTTTTCCGCAACAAAATCTTTGATTACATCGAAGAAGGTGAAGAGCTGGTG
>WNFT01001095.1_pt1 | contig 25936 bp, 21 predicted proteins | sample 5400191 | NCBI WGS metagenome assembly WNFT01 (sample SAMN13153359, study PRJNA577476) | soil metagenome | isolation source: 80 cm saprolite under Madrone tree | place: USA:California | collected 2016-06-14 | reverse complement strand
GGTCGGATCTTCGATGGTAACGGAATATTCCAGCGAATTTGGCCCGGCGCGCGTCCAACGCTCGACCAGGTGCAGATTCTCGCGCGAGCCCTGCACGTCGGTTTTCGGACTGAAATTCGTGACGTCGATCACCAGCGTATTGCCCTCCCAATGGCCGCGCGAGTCGCCGAACCACTGGCGGATATTGGCCGGCAAATGTGGGCTCCCGTTCATGACGATGTTGCGCTGCCAGCCTTGCCCCTGACCCACGTCGTAGAACATTGCGATGCCGCCCGGCGTCTGCACGATGCGGCGGAAGCTCCCGCCATACGCGGTTCCGAATTCGGGCAGTCCGCCGGTCAAGCACCGGTCCGCGAGTGCGCCGTCCTCCGGACCGTCATGGCGATTGATGCGCCCGGTGTTGTAGCGCGGCGAAAACTCCGCGCGTCGCGGCGACGCCTTCGGATCGTACTTGCCTCCGCCGCACGCCACCGACTTCGACTTGCACGTTTCGGTCGCTTGCAGGAGCGCGAGACGAAAGTCCCGCTCGGTCGCGGCGATCTTCTCGGCCTCCGGCGTCAGCGGCGGAATTCGGCCATTGGCCGGATCGACGATCATCGAAGTGCGCGCGCCGGTGCGCTTCATCGACATGAACACCGCGTTGTAGGCGCCGGCGACATCGAGCTCGGTCCCGCGCTCCACGCGCCTGTCGCGGCGGAGCAGCGCCGAGCGCTCCTTGTCCAATTCGGCGCGCTGAGCCGGGGTAAAAAATTCCTGGTTCGCGTATTTGGCGGGGCGCTGGAGGGGCGTATCGGTTTCGTCGGTCCAAATGCCCTGCAGGTCGGGTTCGCCCCAAGGCGTTTTCAGCACAGGCGCGGCCGCCTCATTCGCGACCGTAACCGCTATCGGCTTCAAAAATACCAGCACCGACGCGATCGCGACCGCTGTTCCGATCGCTGTCAGAAGTCGAATGCGCATCGCGTGCCTCCTGCTGCCCCAACGCCCGACACAGGATCTGTTCCCGGCACCTACCCCTTATCGTCCACCGGATGGAGACGTGAATGGGTGTGGATACCAGTATGTTTGATGGCAGCTCTCACAGACGCCATCCATTCTAGCACCGATGTCCATGAGGAGAACGGCATTTTTGGCCTCGCTTGCCCGCAACGCCTCGAGGCCGAGAGCCTGCAAGGCCTTGGCAAAGCCATCGAAGCTCCTGCGATCCTTCCTGATCAGCGCGGCGATCTCCGCGGGCTCCAGCTCGACCCCCGGGGTTTCCGATCTGGCTCCGGCGGGAGCCGCCAAGCGGCCGGGCATCAGCAAGAGATTACCCCCCTCGATGATTCGGACGGCGGCATAGCGCATATTGAGCCAGTCCTCTTCCGTTTTGGGAGACAGCTCGATGATGCCGTTTTCCTTGTCGACGATGGTTCCCACGGCGTTCCAAAGCACGTCCGCCGACGGATCGATGATCGACTGCATGAGATCCCGGATGGACGTGTAGACCGGGCTGGCGCCGGGAGCTTTTTGTTGCGCGATGGCGAGCGAGGATAAGGCCATGAATCCCAAGGCTGCCGCGATTTGCCTTCTCATCTTGCCACCTCCGTCAACGAGTGGGGCACGTCATGGCAGCAGCGCCCTTTGCCATTGACCGAGTTGATTGGTTTCCGCCCGATCGATGCATCGTCTATGTTCAAGTTGCAGCCTCGTCTTAGCGTTTCGCGGGCGCCAAACGCGAAATCGGAATGTAACCGATGCCGATCCCGTTCTTTCCGACGAGAATCCAATCGTAGCCTTTCGCCTTGGCGAGAATCTCCACCGCTTGCCCGGGTTTCAACTTGGTGTTGTTCACGCTCCCCGGATAAATATACGGACTGATGTAAAGGGGCGTCGGCTCGGCGACGATATATTTGGTCGTAATCGCTTCGTAGCCAAACGGCGCCGGCACCACGTCATTCGCCAAGCGAACGACGCCGGTAGAGGTATCGGCCGCTGAAGCAGCCGTTGCAGCGACCACCGCGGCACTCACGATGCCGAACATCATCGCACGGCCTTCCCTATACAGGCGATTCGCTGCCATTTTCGCCTCCCTTTTTGCGGCTCGAAGATAGCCGCTTCTGGTTTCTCTTGCCAATTGGGTTAGAATGGAACTGGACTTCTCAAGCTGAGAGCGAGATGACCATGGATATGAGGGCGCTTATCGTCGGCGGAATCGCGCTTGCGTTGCCGGCCACTGCAATCCCAGCGTTCGCGCATCATTCTTATGCCGAGTTCGCCACCGACAAGAAGCTCACTCTGCAAGGGACCGTCAAGGAGTTCCAGTGGACCAATCCCCATAGCTGGATGCTCGTCATCGTGCCGACCGCGAGCGGACAGGCGGAGCAATGGGCGATCGAATTCAGCTCGGTGAGCCTGTTGGCATCGCGCGGCTGGAAACCGAAAACGGTAGTGCCCGGCGATAAGGTCGCGATCACCTTTCACCCGATGAGGAACGGATCGCATGCCGGCAGTTATATGGCGATCAAACTGCCCAACGGCAAAGAAATGGGCGATGCCTCGCGTCTCGGCACCGCGGCGGAATGATGCCTGAAATGTCCGGCCGCGAGCGGATCACCAGGCTCGTTTTCCGGTTGCGGGCGCGGTCGGTTGCAGCTTCGGCTTTGATGGTGCTGGCCGTGACGCCCTTCTCGACGGCGGTCTTAGCGGCCAATACCGGGGCGTGGCCCGACATCAGCGGTAAATATTGGACGAGTATCTACAGCGCGAAGATACAGCCCGTCGGTGCCGGCGATCCGCCCTACACGGCCGCGGCCATGGCAACCTACAAAAAGAACATGGCCGCCGTGAATGCAAACACGCTCGACGACAAGGCTCGCAAAGTCTGCACGCCGGATGGCGTGCCGCGGATTCTGGAGAGCCCCTATCCGTTCGAGATCGTGCAGAGCCCCGATCGCGGCGAGATTCACATCATCTACGAGCTCAACCATGTCATCCGCTTGGTTGCCATGAACAAGCCGATGCCCTCGGCCGACGAGCTCGAAACCTTTCCCTTCTATTCCGGCCACTCCGTCGGCCGCTGGGAAGGCGACACGCTGGTCATCGAAACGGCGGGGTTCAATGAAAAGACCTTTCTCGACAATTCGGGCGCGCCCCACACGGACCAGCTGCGCACGATCGAGCGTATCCGCAAGATCGATGGCGGCAAGGAGCTCGAAGACATCGTCACCATCCACGATCCCGGCGTATTCACCAAGGATTGGAGCGCGCGTTTCGTGTACCAGGCGCGACCCGACATCCGGATGATGGATTATGCTTGTGGCGAAAAGCACCGTGACCTTTCATCGGTCAAAGGCGTTCAAGGCCACTAACGAAGAGGGAATATTGTCTATGACCACGCGCGACCTGCTGGGCAGCTTGCTTTCGGGGAGCATTTTGGCTGGTCTTCTTCTTTGGTCCGGAGGGATCTGGACGAATTCGCAAGCACAACCTGCTGCCAAGCCGAGCAATGCGATACCCGACTTCTCGTCAAACGGCAGAACATGGGTTTTGTCGAGCGGCACGGCGTTTCTCAAAGTGCCGGGCGATACCGGGCCGGGGCCCATCATGGACAAGAACTTTCCCGGCTCGGCGTTTGACCAGCAGCGCGGCGGAGCGCGCGCGCAGAACCGCATCGCCGATACGACCAATCCCATCCTGAAGCCATGGGCCAAGAAGCTGATGGATATCGCCAATGCGCGGGTGGCCGCCGGCGGTATTCCGCTCGTGGACGATTCCCGCTGCTGGCTGGGCGGCGTCCCAAGTATCCTTCTCTTCCCCGGCGAGGCCGTGGTGTTTCTCCAGACTCCAAAAGAGGTTTGGATCCTCTCCAAGCGCGACGCTGAAGTGCGTCGGATTTACCTCGATGTGCCGCATAGCAAGGATCCGGGATATTCCTGGACGGGCGAATCGGTGGGCCATTACGAAAACGGCGATACGCTCGTCGTCGACACCATCGGACTGGACGATCAGGGACCGCTCGACCGCTACCGCACGCCTCATACCAGGCAATTGCATGTCATCGAGCGCTACCACCTCAACAATGGCGGCAAAGGCATCGAGATTACTTTCACCGTCGACGACCCAGGGGCCTTCACGATGCCATGGAAGGGGAAAGTCGATTTCAAGGCTGGAACTCCTCCGCGTTCGGATCATTGGGAGGAAGATATCTGCGCCGACAACGGTGACGGTTACGGCTTCGATCCCGATGAGCTCGTTCCGGCGCCGCACGCAGATAAGCCCGAGTTCTGACTCAATCGTCCGCGCGCCCTCGGCACGAGCTACGCAAACGGGGCTCAGTACCAACTCGGTTCGTTGAAGACGACGTCCATGTTGCACGAGAGCGTTCGCCGTTCGCCTTCGCCGAAGAAGGGCTCGACCCTGTGCAAGAGCCAGTTGGGGAAGACCATCAGCTTGCCGACTTCAGGCTTTATATATTGCTGAGTCGGCGGCCGGAGCAGGCTGAAATCCCGCATGCCTGTGCCGCCCCACACGAATTGCGTAAAGCCGTCGCAATTGCCGCTCGCCATGTTCAGTTTCGGCGAGCCGCCATGGGGAACGGCGGCCTTCTCCGCAATAACGGGAGGAACCTTCAGATAGAGAATCGAAGAAAGCCCAAGCGGCGTATTACCGCCGTGATCGTGCAACGGATTGTAATCGCCGGCATAGCTGTGGACGCTCCAGATGTCATAGGCGGTGACGACGGCGTGGAATCCCTGCTGGCTGACGTATTGCCCGCCTATCTCCACAATGACGGCGGCAAGGGCGGACGGCACTTTCTGCCGCAGATCCAATTGGAGCTGTGCCGATCTCGGATTTTGCCGTATTTGCCCCACGAGCGAGCCCGAATGATCGGTCGCGGAATCGCGCACGCTATCGATATAGTCGTTGACCATGTCCACGAGCGGCTTGGGAAGTTGCGCTTCCATGATGTAGAGCGCCGGCTTCAAAATCAGGTCGCACGGGATGTCTTCGGTTTCCAATTCTGTCATCGTCGTTCCCTCCGCGACAGACAGCCTCGCAGGCAAATCAGAAACGCAGCCGGCTACTCGTGACACCCACTGATCGAATCGAGACAACACACCTGTCCCCGCCAATGGTGAATTGTGTTGGTGCGGGAGGACTCTGTAAAGGTCTCTTGGTGCGGACGGGCGGCCTGGGCCGGAATCCGCCGCGCCGCGGAAGGCACCAGTGCCTCAGAAACGCCGCGATTTCGATGATAGTTTCACGGCAACCGACAGGAGAGTTTCCGATGGTTCTGTTCAGGCGACTCATTCTTCCGCCGCTTTTCGCCGCTACTTTGATCGTCGGCGCGGTTGCGCTGATTGCTTCCGGAACCGGTCGCGGAGCGCAGGCGGCGGACAGCGCCAACCCGCCCCGCACGATCGTGGTCAACGGCGACGGCGAAGCCTCCGCCAAACCCGATCAGGCCCGGCTATCGGCGGGCGTCGTCACGCAAGGCCAGAGCGCGGCAGCGGCGCTGACCGCCAACACCACGGCGATGACCCGCGTGTTTGCGTCTTTGCGCGCGGCGGGCATTCCCGAAAACAAGATCCAGACCTCGAATTTTTCGGTCCAGCCGCAATATTCGTCGATCGTCTCCAGCCCCGGCAATCCCGATCCGCAGCGCATCACCGGCTATCAGGTCTCGAACCAGGTCAGCGTAATGGTCGACGATCTTGCGAAGCTCGGTCCGACCCTCGATGCGCTGGTGAAAAGCGGCGCCAATCAATTGGGCGGCATCGCCTTCTCGATCGCCAATCCCAAACCCTTCGCCGACCGCGCGCGCAGCGCCGCCGTCGCCGATGCCGCGGCGAAGGCGCGAACGCTCGCCATGGCGGCCGGAGTGAATCTGGGACCGCTGCTCTCTATTCAGGAGGGCGGCGGAGCGCGGCCCGGTCCGATCTTTGCGGCACGCGCCGTCCAAATCGGACCGCCGATCGCCGAAGGCGAGCAAACCGTTACGGTCAACGTCACCATGACCTACGCGATTCAGTGAGCCCTACCTCCGCAGCGCTTCGATTTCGTCCATGATGCGGTTCATGCGCGCGATCAGTGCCTGATAGGGCGCAGGGCTCGCCATGTCGATGCCCGCGTGCTTATAGAGCTCATAGGGATAATCCGAGCCGCCGGCGCGCAAGAGCGCGAGGAAGCGTTCGGCCGCGGGCTTGCCCTCGCGCACGATGGCATCGCTGAACTCCGCCGCGCCCGCCATCGAGGTCGCATATTGATAGACGTAGAAATTGTAGAAGAAGTGGGGGATGAAGGCCCACTCGATGCAATAATTGGGATTGATCCTCATCACGCCTTGCGCTTCGCCGTGATATTTCTTCACGAGCCCGCAATAGAGCTCGGTCATGCGCGCGCCCGAGAGCGGCCGGCCCTGTTCGATCTCCTCGTGGATTGCAAGCTCGAATTCGGCCAGCATGACCTGGCGGAAAAACGTGCCGCGGATCGATTCTAAGGCCTCGCCGAGATAATAGAGCTTCTCCTCCCGCGTCTTGGCGTGCTTGACCATGTAATCGACGAGTAGCATCTCGTTGGCGATCGAGGCCGATTCAGCGACGAACGTGGAATAATTCGACTTCTCGTAGGGCTGGTTCTTGGTCGTCAATAGTGTGTGAACCGCATGGCCCCATTCATGCGCGAGCGTGGAGAGCGAGGCGTAGTCGTCATTGTGATTGAGCAGCAGATAGGGATGCACATCATAGGCGCTGCCGTTCATATAGGCGCCGGACGCCTTGTGCGGGCGCGGGTAGGGATCGGTCCACTTCCTGGTAAAGCCTTGGCGCAAGAAACCGAGATATTCCTCGCCATAGGGCGCAAGCGCATCGAGCACCACGCGCTCTGAATCCGCGACCGGGAATTTCGGCAGGTCCTTGCCGGGAAACATCGTCGGATAGATGTCGTAATATTCGAGCGGACCGCTAACGCCGAGCAATTGCTTGCGCAGGCTGAAATAGCGATGCAGCGTCGGCAGGCCGGCATTGGCTTGCGCGACGAGCGTGCGATAGACCGCTTCGGGCATGGCGTCGGGAAACAGCGCGGCGGCGAGCGCGTTCGCGTGCTTGCGCGCTTTCGCCCGGAACGCGTCGCCCATGATCTGCGCGGTCAGGATCGCGCCCTGCGTACTTTCGTATTGTTTCCAGGATCCCCAGAAGGAATCGAATACCAGCTTGCGGTCGGCGCGGTTCTGCGCCTGGCGGTATCTCTCGTAGCCGGATTGGTCGAGGCGCGCCGAGGTTCCGTCGGACAATTTCACCGTCGGAAAGGGCAGATCGGAATTTGCCAGCTGGCCGTAGATCGAATCGGGCTGCTGCAGCACGTCGCCCGCGGCCGCGAGCACCGACTCCGCCTCCACGCCCAGCGTGTGAGGGCCCGCGCGCAAGATATTGTCAAGCGAGAATCCATGACGCTCGGCAAGCGCGCGGTCCTGGCTTTCAAAGGCTTTCACTTTCGCTGCGCCGAGCCCGAGAATTTCCGGCGCCAGCCAGGCGGTCTTTTCACTGATCAGCGTATGCAGCGCTCCCGCCTGCTGCTTGCGTTCCTGATTTTTGGAGTTGCTCAGATCTTCGTCGGCCCGAAGACTCGCATAGGTAAAGAGGCGGTTGGCTTCCTTGCTGGCGTGCGAGATCGCATCCAGCGCCTTCAGCATCGCGGCGGCATTGGCGCCAAGCGTGCCTTTGAAGGCGTCAAGCCGCTGGGTCTCCTCCTTGAGGCGCGCGTAATCCCGCGTCCAGGCTTGCTCGTTCAAATAAAGATCGGAAAGGTCCCACATGGCCGAATTGGTCCTTGACGCTGCGGCTGCGGCATTGCTCGACGCATGGTCTGCGACCAGCGCAATAAGAGCAATGAGCGCGGCCCAGCCCATAGCCCGCGCTCCGCAAACGACACAAGCCATTCCTTCCCTCATCTGCTCGCAAGAGCCAGCAAACCATAACCGAGAGTGGAAAATCGGCCAAAACCACAGATCTTCGAACATTTTCTCCGACCGATTGAAAAGAGGCCAATTCGCGCCCGCAGACTGGTATTGGCGCGCCAACCGTCCCACAATAATTTAGGAACGACAAAAGCATGTGGGGGAAGGGAACGATCATGGCCATTGAAGCGCTGTCCGGCTGGACCAGGGAACAGAGAAGCGTCGTTGTCGCGGCCTACATGGGCTGGATGCTGGACGCCTTCGATTTCTTCCTGATGGTGTTCGTCTTCCGCGACATCGCCGCCGAGTTCAACACCGACATTCCCGCCGTCGCGCTCGCCGTCGTGCTGACGCTCGCGCTTCGCCCTATCGGCGCCTTCATCTTCGGCCGTGCCGCGGATCGCTACGGCAGACGCCCCACCCTGATGGTCAACATCTTGTGCTACTCGGTGCTCGCCTTCGCCTCGGGGTTTTCGACCAGTCTCACCATGCTTTTGGTGCTGCGCGCGCTCTTCGGCATCGCCATGGGCGGCGAGTGGGGCGTCGGCGCTTCGATCGCCATGGAAACGATTCCGGCCAAGGCGCGCGGCCTCGTTTCGGGAATTCTGCAATCGGGTTATCCGAGCGGCTATCTGATCGCCTCGGTGGTCTATTATTTCCTTTACCCACTGGTCGGCTGGCGCGGCATGTTCATGCTCGGCATCGCGCCGGCACTTCTGACCTTTTACATCCTCAGGAACGTCAAAGAATCCCCCGCCTGGAAGCCTCAAGAAGGGTCAAACGGCGATGCGCTCGAAGCGCTGACCCCTTACTTACGATTGGCGCTGTATGCGGTCCTCATCGGCGCAGGCACGTGGTTTTATGCCGATCAGCCGACATTCACCGCACTTGCCATCGGCGCCAGTCTGATTTCCAGCATCGTCCTTGCCTCGCGCAGCCCCGGGTTGTGGATCGAGTTTTTTGCCGTCGTGGCGATGGTTCTGATCGATTACTTTTCGCTGATTTCCGGCGTCATCCCCGTGACGATGGCCATCATCTACAATCTTGCCGCGATTCTTGCCGGCGGGTTCCTCAAGAATCATTGGCGCATGGGCATTTATGCCGTGCTGGTCATGACGGCGTTCAATTTCTTCAGCCACGGCACGCAGGACCTCTATCCGACGTTCCTGCAAGTGCAGCAGCATTATTCGCCGGCGACCGTCGGCATCATCGCGGTGATCTACAATGTCGGGGCCATCCTCGGCAGCCTCACCTTCGGCTCCTTATCCGAACGCATCGGGCGGCGCCGCGCCATCGTCATCGCGGCGCTGGTCTCGCTGCCGATCCTGCCCTTATGGGCGCTCGCCGGCAGCCCGCTGTGGTTCGCGGTCGGCTCCTTCATGATGCAATTCATGGTGCAGAGCGCCTGGGGCATCATCCCCGTTCATTTGAACGAGCTGTCGCCGCCCGAAGTGCGCGGCACCTTCCCGGGCTTCGTCTACCAGCTCGGCAATCTGCTCGCTTCGGTGAACGCGACCATCCAGGCGAATTACGCCGCGGCCCATGGCAACGATTACGCCACCGCGCTGATGATCGTGGCGGCCGGCGCCGCGGTGAGCATCGCGTTGCTCGTGGGCTTCGGCATCGAGCGCAAAGGCGTGCATCTCGACACCGGCAGCGCCAGACCGAAACTGGGGCGGGTCGCCGGAGCGATGACACCGCAGGAACAGCAGTAAGTCGCTCAAAAAAACGGGCGAGGTGCCGGTGTGGCGCCTCGCCCGAGAATACTACGCTGTAGCCAGTACTCTAACCGCCGTCGCCTTGGCCGGCGGGACGAGCCTGTGCTGCCACGGGCCCGACAGTCCGCTCGAAATCGGCCTGCGAACTGGGATTGCCGTGGATTGGCACGTGCTGCTGCACGTCAAGGTTCAGGCGCTTGATGTTGTTGTAGAGCGCGATCGAGTTGGCGTTTACGGCGCTCGCCGGTGCTCCCGCCGGAGGCGGTCCCATATCCGCATTGATCAGGATCTTAGCCTTGGGCAGATAGACGATCGCCATGTCTTGGGCGTGATTGAAGCCCTGGAGATGGTAGCTGATGATCGACTGGTTGCCGTCGCTGATCGCATGCCGCTCCCGGTAGGTCTCGAGATGGCCGGGTCCGGGGCCCGTAGTGGCAAACGGCATCATGGACAAACGGTCGGGGCTGAGCGTACGCGACTGTGGCACTAGGATGACGCGCTCGTAGAAATTCTTGTTCTGTTCATTGGTGACGATGGTCAAGCCTTCCGAGTAAGCCGCCCGGAGGCCGCCCGCATGATCCCAATGGTGATGGGTGTTGACGACATATTTGATCTGCTTGCCCGGAATCAGCCGCTTGGTTTCCGCGATCACCGCGAGGCTGCGCGCATCGTCCAGCGGAGTTTCGATGATGGCGGCGAAGTCCTTGAACTCGACCGCGACGCTGTTATGCGAACCGCCGCCGATGAGCCACACGCCGTCGGCGAGCTTGGTCGTCATGATGTTGACCTTCGGCGCCTGCGCGGTGCGCACAGCGTCGGGAACCGTCAACGATGCGCCCTGCACATTGACCTTCACGTCGGTCGCCTGCACATCGAGCTGGTTCATACCGCGCACCAGCGGATGATCGCCCTGGTGCATGTGGATGTGATAGGGCGCCTTGATGCCGTTGCCGACGTCGCGCCAGTCGCTGTAGCGGATTTCGACCTGCATATCGCCCATCATGGGACTCGGAATCCAGGTCACCACGCGCTCCAGCATATTCTGGGCATTGAACTCGCCGGTCGCGCGCCATTTGCCCATCGTGGTGAAGCTCACGACTTTGAGCGTGCGGCCGGTGCCGACAAATTCACGATCGGATACGGTCGCGTTGGGATCGGCCAGCGCCGTCTTGATGAAACCGTACGGGCTCACCGCAACAAAGAGCTGGCGCGTTTCGGCGTCAGTGTTCTGGGCTTGCGGCTGCCCCTGCGCGTTCACGGTCCAGGCATAGTTGCCGCTCGCCATCGCCGATGCGCGCTGCTCGCCCACGATCGGGAAGCCTGCGCCGCCGCCGATCTTGGGATTGTTGCCCTGAACGCGGACCTGCTCTTCTTTGTACGATTTGCTGGGATAGTCGATGGTGAGCACGTAGCTCTGCAAGTCTACGCGGTTCCAATCGTCGTTGACCGTGAAGTTTTGGCCGGGGTAACTATACCTTCCTTTGGCGGTGAACTGCATCGAGTTCACCTTGCCCGCGCCGATGGCTTGATCCGCGGCTTGCAGGAGCGCTCTCGCATTCCCCTGCGCATCTGCCGGCCCTGACATCAACGCGGGTACTAACAACACTCCTAGAAGCGTTGTCCCGAATTTGATTCTCATACCCACCTCCTCCTTTGGGGAAACAGGGGAAAATTCTCCTCCAATGGGCCGCCGACTGCAACGCTATTCGGCGGGCTGCCGCGCGGTGCGCGCCGGGCGCTTGAAGGTGAGGTCGCGCTTGATGCGCAAAACGGCAAGGTAAGTGCCGGTAATCGTGCCCGCGAGCCCGCCCAGCAAGAGCGCGAGCACGATAATGTCCCAGACCGGGCGCCAGCGCAGCCAGGCCGTGAAATCCAGGCTGTGGAAGCCGTTGAACAGCCAGCGATAAGCGCGCCCATTGGCATCGACCACTCGAGCCAGCGAGGCGGTCTTGGCATCCAAATAGTAACGGGTGTGCTGCGCGTCGTTCAGAATGAGCCGATAGGCGGGCAGCGCCACCTCCTCGTGATGACCGAAATAATAGGCGTCTTCGGAGGTGATCATTCCGCTCGAAACAATCGGCGTCGCTCCCGCGAGGCGCTTTGCGGCGGCAGCGAGATCGGTCTCGCTGACGGCGGCACGCCGGCCCTGCGCGTCCAGGCGAATGGCGTCGCCGTTTGCATCATGGGCAAGCCAGAACAATTTCCCACCGAGCGGCGCACTGGTGAGATTGACCGTGGCCGGCGGCGGATCGTTCCTGATCGTTTCGAGCGATGCCTTCACGTCGCGCCAGGGAATTGCGGGGCCGACAAAGCGCGCGAAGGCGCCGGGTTCGCCGCCGCCGCTCTCCAAGAGTCCCCAGGGATTCAACGACAGCGTTCCGCTGATCACCCAGGTCAGGGTCAGCACGCCGAAGACGAGACCCAATATGTGATGCCAATAGAGCCAGCCGCGATAGGACGAAACGCGGCCGCCCTGCCCGCGCTTGAACTGCGAGATGCCGATAAAGAGCCCAATCACAACCAAGAAGGCGCCTAAGATCGAGGTCCAGATCATCAGCTGCAGCCACAAGGGGCCATTCGACCTCAGCGCGGTTATGTAAAACCAATGCGGTATGGCGCCGAACCAATTCAAGAAGCGCTGTGTGCCGGTGGTCCACAGCACGACTTCGGCGGTGCTGCTGGAAATGTAAATGTTGGTGCGCCTGGGATCGTCGAAGGCGAAACGGAACAGCGGCCTGTGCGCGTCATATTCGCCGCTCACCGTCCACTGATCGTGGTCGATGCTCTCCACGATGATTCCTTGCGCGCCTTCGCCGACGATGCGCGAGGCGGCGCCTATGGCAATCGCGCGCAATTTTGGTTCGTCGACATTGATGACGGGCGCGCCGGGCGCAAGCGAGGCAATTCTGCCTGCTTGCCCTTCGAGCTGCACTTTCAGCACAGGTTCGCCGGCGACGGTTTCGAGCTGTGCCATGCGTAGCGGCTCATTGTCGTCGTAGGGCTGGGCAGCCAGATCGCAACAGCTGCTCCAGTCGATCGCCGGCAGAACACGGAAATGCTGCTTCTGGGAAACTCCGGGAAACGGCACGTAGATCATGACGATGCCGGAGGCGAACCACATCAGCATCAACAGCCCGACCGCCACGCCGAGATAGCGATGGACGATGACCGTCGCGCGCCAGAGAAAATTCGCCATGGTCCGCCTTGTGCTATTCCTCTCCAGTATAACCGTCTCGCAGTCGAGAACGCGACTCGCCGCGGCGGCCGCGTCAGCGCGTTTGTCTTTGTGCTTTCGCGGCCGCGCGCACGGCTTCGACGATTTCGGGATAGGCGGCGCAGCGGCAGAGATTGCCGGAGAGATAGTGGCGGATGTCGTCTTCGCTTGGCTCCGGATTGGCTTGCAAAAGCTGGTGCGTCATCAGCACGAAGCCCGGCGTGCAGAAGCCGCATTGGAAGGCGCCGCTGTCGATGAAGGCCTGCTGCACGGCTGATAGCGTGCCGCCGGAATCCAGTCCCTCGACCGTTGCGATGCTTTTTCCGTCCACCGCGACGGCCAGATAAAGACAGCCCGACACCGCAACGCCGTCGAGCAGCACCGTGCAGCAGCCGCAGAGCCCCTGGCCGCAGCTTTCGCGCGCGCCGCCGAGCCCGAACTGAATCAACAGCTCGACCAGATTCCAATGCGTCTCGACGATGGCCGACGCCTTGTGGCCGTTGAGCGTGAAAGCGATGGTGCGGGACGGGCTCATTCCTCGTCCCCGATGGGCCGGCCTTCGGCGGCACGCAGCGCGCGCAGCACGTTCTCCGCTTTGATCGGAAGCTCGGTAATCCGGATGCCGACGGCGTCGTGGATCGCATTGGCGATCGCGGGCGAGACGCCGAAGGTGCCGGATTCGCCGAGCCCCTTGGCGCCGAAGGGGCCGCTCTTCTGCGCGGCCGTCACCAATTCCGCTTCCATGATCGGGATGTCGCGAAAGCCCGGAATTTTGTAATCCGCGAACGACGCGTTGGTGACCTGGCCGCCGTCGAGCTCCATGTTCTCGTAGAGCGTGAAGCCGAGCTGCATGATGGCCGCGCCCGAAAGCTGGGTCCGCGCAACCTTGGGATTGAGCGCCTTGCCGCAATCCGCGACATTGACGAGGCGCATGACGCGCACATGTCCGGTCTCGGTATCGACCTCGACCTCCGCGCCCGCCGCGCCGATCATCCAAAACGGCGTCACGTTCGTCGACTGGCCCGTCTTCGCATCGGTCGGCTTGTAGGACGGAACGTAACTGCCGGCGCCGATCACATTGCCCGCCTGCATGCCGTAGCGCTTTTTGAAAATCTCACTGACGGAATAATTGGTGCCCTCGGGCAAGCCGACATCGGCCGCGAGCGCCGCCAGTTTCGCGCGCGCATCTTCGGCGGCGAGCTTGACCGCGTTGCCCATATGGAAGGTCGAGCGCGAGCCGAGCGTGCCCATGTCGTAAGGCGCGACATCGGTATCACCGTGCACGACCTTGACCGCTTCGGCGGCGATGTCGAGCACTTCGGCTGCGATCTGCGCCATCGCGGTATCGGAGCCCTGCCCCATGTCGATGGTGTTGATGTAGAGAACGACGCTGCCGTCGGCGCTGACATTCACGATGGCGCCCGAGGTTGTCGGCGAGATCGAGGCCTTGAAGCCGAGGCCGAGCCCGCGCCCCCGCTTCAGCCGGTTCTTGCCGCGGTCGAAGGGTGCATCCCAATTCATTTTCTCGGCGAGGCGATCGAGCACTTTGCCGATCGCGGCGTCTTCCATGATCGTGCCCGTCGCCTGCGGCCTGCCGTCGGCAAGGATGTTCTTGCGGCGGAACGCGAGCGGATCCATGCCGATTGCGCGCGCCAGCAAATCGGTGTGACTCTCATAGGCCCAGACCAATTGCGGAACGCCGAAGCCGCGGAGCGCGCCCGCCGGCGGCCGGTTGGTATAGACTTCGTAGGAGTCGATGCGGACATTGTCGATGTCGTAGGGCCCGGCAGCGGTGAAGCCCGATTTCTGCGCCACGCGCGGGCCGATATCGGCATAGGCGCCGCCGTTCCACCACACCTCGCACTCGCGCGCGACAATGCGGCCGTTCTTGCTCACGCCGCTTTTGATGCGGAACGTCGTGGCATGCTTGGTGATGGTGTAGAACTGCTCTTCCATGGTGAGCGCGATCTTCACCGGACGGCGTACCATCAGCGCGAGCGCGGACACCAGCGCTTCGAGCTTGACATAGACCTTGGCGCCGAAGCCGCCGCCCAGGAACGGCACCTTCACCGTGACTTTGTTCTCGGGCCAGCCGAGTAGCCGCGCGATTTCCATACGCACGAAGGACGGCGTCTGGCACGAGCTGTGGATCGTGAGCGTGCCGTCGCCCGGTTCCGCCAGCGCGACGATCGGTTCCAACGGCGTGTGCATCACCTGCTGCGTCTTGAAGACGTGCTCGAGCACGTGGTCGGATTCGTCGAAGCCCCGCGCGGTGTCGCCATGTCTGAGCTGATAATCGAGCGCGACATTGGTGTTTCTGCGACCCGCGAGATGCTTCAAATCGGCGAAGGTGCCCGCGGGCCGCAGAACGTCATGGACGATCGCGGATTTGGGTTGCGCCGCCTCGACTTCGTCGAACACGGGCGGCAGATCTTCGTAGTCGGCGCTTATCGCCTGCACGGCGCGCTCGGCGATGTGGGGATCGTCGGCGAGCACGACGGCGACCGCTTCGCCGACATAGCGAACTTTTTCCAGCGCCAGGATCGGCTGGTCGTGAAAGGCGGGACCGTAATAGGGATCGGGAATGAATTTCTTGATGTCGTCGCCGGTGATGACGGCGAAGACGCCGTCTTGGGCGCGTGCCGCGTTGGTGTCGATCGAGCGGATGCGGCCGTGCGCAACGGTCGAGCGGAAAATCTTGCCGGTGAGCATGCCGGGAACGCGCAAATTATGGACGTACTCGGCGCGGCCCGTCACCTTTGCGCGCGCTTCCAGTCGCGGTACCGTCCGGCCAATCTGCTTCATGGCGCGCGTTTTCCCAATGCTTCGCGGACGGCGCGATTGAGATAAACGCGCAGCAGCTCTTTCTTGTAAGCGGCCGAGCCATGCGTGTCGGAGAGAAACGAAACTTCCGCCACCGCCGCGTCGCCCGCACGCGTGAGCGCGGCATCATCGGCCGCGGAGCCGTCCAGAACTTTCTCCGTCGCGGCGAGCCGTGTCAGTTTTTCGGTGGCGGCGCTGACGATAAGGCGCGGATTGCGAATGGTATCGCCTTTGGCGACGTCGCAGCGCAGCGCAAGGCTGAGCGCCGGCCAATCGTCGGCCGAGCGCGACGTGCACTTCATGTAAACCGCGCGGGAGCCGTTGAGCGGCGGCACCATCACCTCCGCGATCAATTCGTCGCGGGCAAGCACCGTTTCGTAATAGCCGGCATAGAGCGCCTCGACCGCGATCTCGCGCGCGCCGTTCTTGCCGACCACGGAGACCTTGGCGCCGAGCGCCGCCAAGAGCGGCGGCAAATCCATGTGCGGATCGCCATGGGCCAGCGCGCCGCCGACGCGCGCGACATTGCGGACTCGCACATTGGAGAGGGTGCGTAAGGCACGAATCATCACCGGGAAATGCTTTGCCACAGCGACCGACTGCTCGAGCGCGGACAGCGAAACCATCGCGCCGATGGCAAGCCCGCCCGATTTGTCGACCCGGATTTCGGAATAGTTGGGCTCGATCTTGGCGAGGCTGATGAGACGCGTGGGCGCGAACACGCCCGTCTTCATCATCAGCATCAGCGCCGTGCCGCCGGCTATTGCGCGCACCGTGGAATCGTCGGGATCGAGCGCGGCAACCGCCTCCTTGAGCGTCCTCGGCTCATCCCATTCGAAGGGAATCACGAAGCCGCCTCCTCGACATTCGTTTGCAGGCGATCACGCAGATTCCGGACGAACTGCCGCTCCATCTCCTTGGCTTTCGCCTTCAGGACCGGCTGGCCGATGCTGCCGAGCCGCCCGGTCAGGCTTGCCTCGATGGCGTAGGCAATTGCGGTGCCGCCGTCCCGTTCGACGAAAGAGGACATCGCCGTCGCCGCCAGCCTGCCGACGATGCCGTGCGGCTTGCCGTCGATCTTGGCTTCGATCGCGTTCGGGCGGTCGGCGCGAGTCATCTCGACGGCGACCTCGAATTTGAACTTGATGTAGGCGATCTTGGTTTCGAACAGCGCGGTGTATTGCGTCGGCGTGATCTCGTTCAGATCGTGCACGCCTTCAACGCAAGCCGCAAAGAAGGACGCATCCTTGAGCCGGTCGTAGACCTGCTCGCGAGGCGCCTGCACGATCAGTTCGCCGGCAAATTTCATCGTCCCTCAATCGCGTTTCTTGTCCGAGAGGCCGAGCTCTTTCCAGCGCGCACGCGCCGCCTTCTCGTCCTCCGGCGACGGCCAAACCGTCGGAGGGAAGCGCGCGCCCCCGAAATCGGGGTCGGGATCGTAATCGAGATTGATCGTCGCATCGATCAGCACGCGATTCCATTTGCCGGTGCCGAAGAGGCCGATATTGCGGTCGCGCTTGCGCGTCGAGGGATCGAGGCCGGCGCCGAAAGTCGAGGGCATGATCACGATATCGTTCTCGCCCGCGTTCACGCGATAGGCGATCGCCCAATCGACGGCCGCGTAATCGTGGATGTCGATATCGTCGTCGACCACCGTGATGTTCTTGTAGCGCACATGCGAGGCCGAGCTGCCCCAGATCGCGTTCGCCGCCTGCTTGGCCTGATTGCGATAGGTCTGCTTGAGCTGGATGATCAGATTGGTGGTCGCGTGGACCGGCGGTCCCCAGACGTCGGTGACGCCCGGCACGCCGGCGCGATCGAGCACGTTCCAGGCGATGCCCGAACGCATGATCGAGCTGCAGATCGCGTTCTCGGAGAAGCTCTTGGGCAGCGCGCCTTCGATGGTGCCGCGCAAGACCGGATCGTTGCGATGGGTGATCGCGGTGACTCGCATGGTCGGGCGCGGCGCCCGTTCGCCCGCGACGTAGCCGGTGAATTCCGCGAACGGACCTTCCATCATGTAGGTCGCAGGATCGAACGAGAGGAATCCCTCGACGACGATTTCAGCGGTCGCGGGAACGTAGAGATCGTGGCTTTCGCATTTGACGAGATCGACGGGTGCGCCGCGAATGGAGCCCATCACGTCGTATTCGCACACCCCCATCGGCACCGGCGCGCCGGCGCAGAAATCCATCGACGGCTCCCAGCCGATGACGAAAGCGATCGGCATTTCCTTGGCGCCCTTCTGTTGCCAAGCGAGCGCGTGATGGCCGATGTGCTGGGCGCGATACATGTAGATGGGAAGATGATTCTTATCGGCGACCATGCCGCGATAGACGCCGACATTCATCACATGCGTGTCCGGATTCTTGGTCACGCATCCGGCATAGGTCATCATGTAGCGGCCGCCGTCGGCGCGATTCCAATGCGGCGTCGGAAAATCGTATAGATCGACGTCGTCGCCGGTGACGATGTTTTCCTTCACCGGTCCGGTCTTGACGATCTTCGGCGGAATGACGCCTGAGAGAATCGTGCGGGCGACCTTCACCAGCTCGCGCGGATGCGTGTCGGTCGGTAGACCGAGCAGCATTGCGACGCGGCGATAGCTCGACAGCGAGCAGCCGAACACCTTGCTGCCGCGTGAAGTCTTCTTGTTGTAATCCTTGATGTTGCTGAAGAGGAGCGCGGGGCCGTCGCCCGTCCCTTGGGCCAGCCGCATGATGGTGCCGAGCTCGATGTTCCAATCGACTTCGGCGGTGACCTCGTGCAGCTCGCCCTCTTTGCGCAGAGCCTCGATCCAGCCGCGCTGATCGCCGAACGACGCGGGCTTGCGCTCAACGCTCATCGCATGTCCTCACCAGTTTTGCGCGGGCACTTGTCGAGCATCGGCGCGCGTTTTGCAATGTCTCTATCGGTTCAGGATTCGGCCGCCGGCTGCAGGGCCCGTTCCACCATCTTCGTGGCGCCGGCAAAATCATAGGCGCGGGCCATGTTCTGCTTCACCAGGAACGATGCGCCGCCGTAGAACTTCTCGTATTGCTCGTGGCGGCCGGCGAATTCGCTGCCGATGAAATCCCACACCAGCTTCAGGATGGCGACGCGTTCCTTGGCGCTGAACCCGGGCGATGCGATGTAACGTTCGATGTCGGCAGCGGTTGAAGGGTTCTGAAAATCCTTGATCGACGACGGCAGCATGATGATCGAACCGCCGGCGAGTTCGCGCAGGCTATTGTTGAGCCGCGGATTGATCTCCGCCTGCAACGACATCACGGCGTAGAGCGCGGTCTTCGACGGCCACACCACGCCCTCGGAATCGATCGTCGCTTCGGTCTCTTCGGCGCGCACCATGGACTCGACGATCGTGGCGAAGGCCGCCATCTCGCCGAGCTGGATTTGCACGGGCGGCATGGCATCGACACCGGTGATCTCGCAGAGGCGCTTGGTCAGCCCCATCAGGAAGCGCAGCTTCGCCGCGTAACGCACTTGGGCTTGATGATTGCCGTAGGAATGCGACGGCGTGCGCCACCACTGATCGCGGCACAGCGCGAGATTGCGATGGCAGAACACGTTCTCCCACGGCACGAACACATCGTCGAGCACGAGCAGCGCGTCGGTCTCATCGAAGCGCGACGAGAGCGGATAATCGAAGCTGCTGGTTGCGCCCTCGGCATAGGATCGGCGCGTGTAGATCTTCAGGCCGGGCGCGTTCGCCGGCACCGCGACGCCGAAGGCGTAGGCTTCGTCGCCGGGCGAGAGCGGATGGATGCAGCTGATATAGACGGCGTCGGCGAAGGCGGCGCCCGTTGCGAGCTGCTGCGCGCCCTTGAGCACGATGCCGTCGTCGCGCTCTTTCACCACGCCCGCATGCAGCGTCGGATCCGACTGCTTGTGGGCCGGCTTGGAGCGGTCGACCTGCGGCGGCACGATGGCGTAGGACAAATAGAGATGATTGTCGCGCGCAAATTCGTGATAGCGCACGACGTTCTCGGCGAAGTGCTTGCCGTGCTCGGCGAACACGCTCGGCTTGGCGGCGTAGCCCGCAAGAAATCCCGCGACATGGTCGGGCGTGCGGCCCATGAGGCCGAAGGTTTCGTCCGCCCAACGTGCGCTCATCAAGCGCCTTGCGCCCAGATCGGCCGCGGTCTTCGGAATCTGATAGCAGCGCCACACGGGTTTGCCGGTCTTGGGCGAAGGGAACGTCATCGTTTCGGCATTCGCCGAATCGGCCGCAATGTCGAAGAGGCGGGCCAGCGAGCGCGCCGCGCCCTTGAAAGCCGGATGGGAAGTCACGTCGCGCACCAGTTCGCCGTCGTAATACACGTGACGGCCATCATCCTTGATCGCGGCCAGATAGTGCGCGCCGCTGCGCATGCGCGCCGCCGTCGTCGAGGAAGCGGATTTGACGGCAGCCTTGTTCATGAATCCGTTTCCGAGAGCGCGGTGAGAACCGTGGTGTAGCCGCCGTCGAAATGAACCAAAGGCGGCCGCCGCGGTCCAAAGTGAACATCTTGGACGACGCCAATCAGAATGGCGTGGGTGTCGAGGGGCATGATGTCGGTGACGCGGCAGTCGAGCGCGGCGAGCGCATCGGCGAGAAGCGGCGCGCCCGTCACCGAGGTCAGCAACTGCGTATTGGCGAAGCGGTCTTCGGTCTGGCTCGCGCGCTTGGCGGCGAAGCGCTGCGCCAGGTCCTCCTGCCCCTCGGCCAGCAGGTTCACCGACATGATGCGGCTTTTGGAGATCAGCTCGTAGGTGACGCCGGCGTGGTTGACGCACGCCAGCACGCGCGGCGGCGACAGCGCGAGCGAACAGACCGCGGTCGCGGTGAGGCCGCTCACCTGGCCGTCACAGCTCGTCGCGACGATGGTCACGCCGCCCGCCAGGAGGCGCATTGCGGTCTTGAATGTCGCGTCGTCCGCCGCCATCGGCGCTTCCTCTCGAATGCCCAATAATAGATGAGCTAAATAGGTTCGTCCACTATCCTATTTCGGTACAGTTGCGGACCGTTGGGCGCCCAACCCAGGGGACGCGAACTCGCGCATATAAGACACAGCGAACGACGATTTCACACCGGCGATGGCGACGCGGCCCCGCAGATAAGCCGCAACGAGATCGGTCCTTTCGCGGCACAGGCGCAGATACCGGCGCACGCGGCGGAACTCGGCGAGGCTCGCGGCGCTTCGCATAGTATGCGTGCGGGCGTTGATCGCGCTGGCTGCCTTGCCTTGCGCGGTCTTGGGACCGGTCGAATGGCCCCAGGGCTTGGATTGGCGGATGAGCAAAGCCTGACGGGCGCGGCGCTCGGCCGGCCAGCCCTTTCCGGGCTTCTTGCATGCTCTTGCCGGATTAGACATTTCGCGCCTCTTTCAGTTCGTTTGACGAATTTTGCAAGGTGCCGGGAGCTGCGTTCGGCGAAAAGCAGCGGAGGGGTTCATCGGTGCCGCATTTCCGCAAGCTGTTGCCGCATCGCACATTTTGCCCTTCCTTCAGTTCGATTGGCGAATTTTTGAAGTGCCGCACAGCGAGCGCCGAACGCAAGCAAGCCGAGAGGCGCGTTGGGCTTCCCCCTACGCGCGACGCGCTACGGGGGACACGTCTGCGGCGTTTGATATCTTTGATATCCTGAAACGCGAAAGCCAGGAAAAGTGCCGAGTCTTTGATTTCCAAAACTGCACATTTATCAAACGCACGTCGCCGATTTGGCACGGCGAGGACCCAGGCTCCGAACTTGATTTCTTGATTTCCAACTTGAAAAAGATCGAGGGATTCCGCGCAAACTTGATTTTCAAAATCTTGATTAAGAATCAAGTTTGCCTCCAGCCCTGCCCGATTGCCCAGGCGTAAAAACAGCATCGACAAAATAGACACGGACACACCTTTCGCTTGCGGACCTTCGAGGCCACTGTTTTCTTTATCACTATCTCATAGCATATGCAATGGTAAACTCGTAGGAATAACAGCGTCCCATATGAGCGCTTTCCTGTCGTTCCGTTCATTCGGAAGGTAGAAATTTTGCCCGCCATTCTCCGCACCCTGAAGCGGGCCAATCCGCGGCTGACGCCGACGGACACCAGAGCCGCCAAAGGCGAATTCGGTGTTTCGTCGCATGGCGACCGATCATACGGAACGCTTCAACATCCACCGCGTTTTAAATCGCACCGCCGCTAGGAGTCTCGCCAAGGGACACGTCGTCGCTCGCGCGGGTCCTCATTGGGTTGGCGCTCGAAGACAACCCCGGCGGTGTCGTGCTGTTCTCAACCTCTCATCCCGAGCGGATCACCGAGATGGTGCAAAAACCGTTTGGGGTCGAGCTCCTGCGAGCCGCGCGAGAGGAGATCGCCGAGATGCCGCTCAGCGGCCGCTCCCCTGCGTGCGATTCTAATGAGATCGTGCGATTTAAGATCACGATGAGAAGATCCCTGCCGGGCCATGAAGGCCCCGCCCGACCTATCCGCAGGCGCGCGGAGAACCCGCTGCATCTTCAGCTAAATGTCCTGTTGATGCGCGCATCCCGGTCGTTCCGTGCGACGGTCGGGAAGGGCAAGGTTTCGCCAAGTGCAGACATAACGAGCTTTCTACAACTCAGCGGCGCGGATCTAGATCGCGGAACGGAGCCAGATAGCGGTGGCGAGCAACAACACTCCCAGAATCCCCTGGCTATAAAAGGCCCTCACAACCCTTATGTAACGCGCCGCCGCAGCCGCGACCAAAAGCCAGATCCCGAAAAAAATAGCCAATTGCCTGCCGATGCTTGGATCGGCCCAAAGAGTCCAACCCAGACCGATCGCCAGCATGAGATTGTACGCACCCATGTTGAATGCGAACCGCTTCGCCCAGGCAACTTGATGCTCGGCTGCAACGGAGTCCTTCAAACCTTCAAACCATGACGGGGCGAGCCGCTTTACTGTTTCCGGCGTCCACCCATAGGTCTCTATGAAGGCGAAATAGAAATGGGCAGCCGCGCCGGCGGCCGCCGGCAAATGAAACCATTGCCATTCCATTGGTGTGTCTCCGGAACGATATCCGCTATCGCAGTTCGCATCGAAAGGACAGCGGAGACAACGACAGATTACAGCAAGCCGCTCGCGCCGTCACAACACCGAGCGATCCGCTATCCAACGACCGTTCAGGAGCGAGAACCACAGGAAACCTCGCTCAGACGGCTCTCAGGGGCACTCGGACGGTTTCTGATTGCACATCTACCTCTCGAAAAAATTCCAACAAGAGCTGCCGCTGCCTCGTATCCGACTTTTTCAACAGCATCGGTCAAAAATTCCCCTTCCAGGGGACGGGCGGGAATGTCCGGTCTTCCCAATAACGGACCCTCCCGGCTTGCTGGCGAACGACGAAGTCTCGCCAATTTCGGACATAAGCCAACGACACGGTGACCAAATTATTGTAGGCAGACCGCTGGTGCGGACCCGCCGGAGATCGCCATCAGTAACACGCACGCCATAACCACCGTTGAGTTCCTAGACGCCCTAAATGCGATAGGGTTTTCGGAGCGATACTGGGCGCTGTGCGAGGCTCATTCGTCGACGCACGACCGTAATCCGGTCAGTCGAACGTTCACCCGGCAGGAGCTTGTCGCGTCTTTTCGGAATCTTGGAGTCGAGCCGGTCTACGACGGCCGGGATCGGAGCCTATCTGTTGATGTCGGCATTAGCGCTGGTCGCACTTGGAAAGGCGTGTTCAGCGCTTCGCGCACTGGTTACCTCGAACTCTCCATCGGCGGCGTCGGTCCCGTCGACACGATTGGATCAAACTTCGCCGTGCTGGCGTACGACGCCAAGAGACATGCGGACCCGGCGTTCTCTCGCGATCGGTTTGGGAGCGGACCTCCCCCGTATCCGCGGCCAGTACACAACGGCAACCTCGGCTCCCTGCGCGATATTGTTTCCGGTTTTCTGAGTCTGCTCAGCGAGGTCCGCAACTCGCTGAATACTCGCGAAACGGGACCAGCGATTTTGATGTAATCCGCGCTGCGAACGTCCGCGTTGGGTCAAGATTCGTCTTCCTCAGCGGGTAAAACGAAGGTCCGCTTTCACTGAAAGCGGTCGCTCGCCAGGGGCCGAACGTGCTGTCGGGTCTCGCTATGAGCGTTTTCGGGAGATTCCTACTCCTGCCCGCGATTCTAACAAGGACGTGTCGACTTAGGATCGCGAGGAGATGATCGGCGCCGGGCCGCGGACGGAAAGCGCTCCGGCAAAGCCGGTGGGCAGATTGAAATGAGCGAGTCTCCCTAGGTTGATGATCTTCAAGAAACGTTTGCGCAGACTCCGTCCGTCGCAGAACTCAATGAGCGGTGTCGTAAAAATCCGAATCGCGGGTGCGAAAATCCCAGTGACGATCTTGGAAAAACGCAACGCTCGTGCAACCATGCCCGAGCAATCAGTAAGTGCCCTTGCTTGGGGGACGGGCAGGGGGACTCCACGTAAAGGTTTTCCAACAAGTGCGTTTTCCGCGCTTAGACGCGCCGTGTCTGTGCGCCTAAACTAAAACGGGGGTTTCCATGACACACGGCGTCCAGTTGGGTCTTCGCAGCAACCTTCTCAACAGCGTGTCTGGCATTAGCCTTTTGAAGGCGCGGATGCTCCTGCTCCCGATTGCGGCGGGCGCCGTAATGGCGGTGTCCGGCGTCGCACTGGCGCCCAGCCCGGCACTTGCAGCCGATGTCTCCTGCGCTCCGAACCCGTCTGGGGTTCCTCTCACTCTTTCCTCTACGAACTGCACTGGGTCAGGTGACGGCATCAATTTCCCGGCGGCGACTACAAGTTCTTCTGTAACCCTGCAGTCGCTCAACATCTCGGGCGGCTCAGCCTACGGCGTGATCATCAACACCAGCGGCAACAACATCAACGTTGCCGACACGCTGGCCGGCGGCAGCATCACGACGGCGACCGCCGGCAGTGATGGCATCAACGTCGCCGCGGGGGGCGGCAACATCACTGTAAACCTGACCAATACGGCGACCGGTATCAGCGTGTCGGGCGTCAACAACGGCATTCACCTGGACACGAGCGGCACCGGTGCGATCACGCTCAACACGATCGCCGATATCGTCGGGCAGGGGGGGATCTTCGGAGCCGGCGTTTACACCAACGCAGGCGACGGCGACACGACCATAAATGTAAGAAACGTTACGGGCGTCGGCTGGAACGGCATCTACAGCCAGTCCTCCGGCGGCAATATTACCGTGACAACAACGGGCAACATTAGCGCCGCGGCGACGGGTGTTACTGTCAGTGCAGGGGGCGCAGGAAACGGCACCCTCAATGTCCTCAGCGGTTCAAACATTACGGGCGGCACCGCCGTCGTCATGGACGGATCGGACGGCACGATCACGCTGAATTTGGCCGGCAATGCCTCCGGCGGCGTTCTGATGCTTGGCGTATTCGGCAATGGCACTGTAACCGTCAATTCATCGGGCAATATCGCGAGCACGAGCGAGGGCATTACGGCCCTTACCACGGTCGGCAACATCTCGATTACCCAGACCGCGGGCAACATCACCGCCAACACTGCTTCAACGTTTCACGGCATAAATGCGACGAGCACAAGGGGTAACATCTCGATTACCCAGACCGCGGGCAACATCACCACCAACGGCCCCGGGGCGAGCGGTATATATGCACGGACCACCGGCGACATCGCGATCAGTGCGAATGGCAAAGTTGCCGGTACGGGCGGTAGTGCGTCAGGGATCGACGGCAATACCAGCGGCAACATTGCCGTTACTGTGGGAGCGGGCGGGAATATCAGCGGCACCAACTACGGCGTTCTCGCCGTTACGACGGGCGCCACCAGCACGGTTACCGTGCTCAGTGCCGGCAACGTTACCGCCACATCGTTCAATGGCATCGAGGCCTTGGGCAACAGCACAACCGGCCTCGTCACAGTGGGAACGTCGGCCAATCGCGTCAGCGGAACCATCACGGGGGGTAATGTAACCAGTTCCGCCATCCTCGCCCGCGGCCTGGGTGACGTCAGCGTTTACACCGGCAATGCCAGTACGGTCATCAGCACCTCTAAAACAGGCGGCGCCTGGGGCATCGACGCTCGGAGTTTCGGCAATGTTGCCGCAAGTCCTGGCGGTGCGGTGGTCGTCGACACCTACGGCCTGGTAACGGCGGTTGCGGGCGGCCGCGGCGGCATCATCGCGGCGAGCCAGGGGCTGGACGCCACGGACTCCGTCACCGTGGTCACGCACGGCCAAGTCTACAGCTACGACGGAACGGGAATCGAAGC
>WNFT01001363.1_pt1 | contig 25941 bp, 22 predicted proteins | sample 5400191 | NCBI WGS metagenome assembly WNFT01 (sample SAMN13153359, study PRJNA577476) | soil metagenome | isolation source: 80 cm saprolite under Madrone tree | place: USA:California | collected 2016-06-14 | reverse complement strand
GTCTGCAAAACGTTGACCGCGTTCTCCCACGGCGAGTTTCCCTGCGCTTGAGCGAAGGCATTGCCAGCCAGAAGGAGTGCAACACCGCCCGCGATTGTTGTCTTGCGAACGAATGGTCTGAACGATTGCCAGCGCGTTGCCCGGTGCTTTTTCATTTGTTCCCCCGCCTCTTCTGCTGGATTCAAACGGCGCGACTGAAAGTCGCGCCAATTACGCGGCGGAGACTAGTTCTGTCGAATCAATTCGTCCAATACCTTGTCGTCTGCGTGCCATAGCTAACATCTATAAGGGTTTATTTCGGCTTCTGTTCCTTTGCGGGGCAAAAAAAAGAGCCTCGGCGGCGAAGCCGAGGCCCTCGCGAAATTGGGGTTATGCAGCCTGCTGTTGCGGTCTTTCTTCCATCGCATCAAGAATGCGCGAGGCCGTCGCTTGCACGTACTCAAGGCTCTCCAGAAGCAGCTTGGAGTCTCCTCCATAGAGGCCGACGTAATCCTGCGCGGCTGTGCCCGTTTCAAGTCCGATGGCCGAGCAAACAATGTAAGCCACGGATTCCGCTTCCGTCTCGCGAATGCGCTTATTGGTATCGGTCCGGCGCTCTCCGAAGTGCATATCCGAATGCGCCAATTCATGGACCAACGTAGCGAAAGTTTCAGCCGCAGTTTGGTCAGGTAACAGCGTGATTTTCCCTTTCTCGGCCATTCCTCTCGCGGGGGCGATGTCGGCGGAATACACGAGACGAAGGCCACTTGCTCGAACGAATTCTTCAAGCCGCGCAAGGTAAAAGCTCGGATCGCCCGTCACGCTACCGATTTGAGGTAGCTCCTTCCCAGTCGTCTGCTGTTCGTCCCACACGTAAACTGCGCGAAAGCCCGCAACTTTACGAGCTTCCTCCGTGGTGTTTGATTCGTCGGCAGTTTCGGTCCGCTTGCGGAAGATCGGCGCGAGAATCATGATGCCCTTCTCGCCCTGTCGCACTTGGCGTCCGAACGACTGCCAGGTGCGGTAACCGGCAACGCGACCGGCATTGGGAGACTGTTTGAGAATAAGAAGAACGTTCAAAAACGAGTACGCTCTGAATTTCGCCATCGCCGCTAAGTACCGCGTGAGTGCTTCGCTGTGTCCAGCGTTTAGCGCCTCTACGAGTTGCTCGATGGCTTGATTTGTAACTTTCTTGATGTTTTCTGAATTCATTTTCTTTGTCCTTTCGGTGTATGAAGGTTGGTTCCTTCGAACAGGCACAGGAACCAAACCGGAATGCGATTCACCGAAAGGGCGGAGAGACCTGTCTTGGTTTGTTGAGGCCGGAGTGGATGGCAACGGCCATGACAGGAAAGTTTGTGGCCTGGCAGGGACGTGTGCTAGCGAAGGCCGGTCTTCAGAACTCGGACGAACCCGAACAGAACCCCCAATATAGTTCTGAGCTATCGGCCCGAGACAGAGAAGTATTAGACACCGCGAACAGGCTGAGTGAGTCTTCTAGGCGATAGGAGTTCCTATCCCTTCGTTAGCCAGAAACGGGGTGTTGCGATGAAACTCGTCGAGACATTGAAAAGCAGAACTGAGGCTCTCAAGGTTGCTGAGGTGGCGAAGCTGTTCGGTGTCACCCCACAACATATTTATAAGATGGCGGCAAGCGGAAGCATTCCGTCCTTTCGCATCTCAGGGTCGGTGCGTTTCGATCCCGATGAGGTCGCCTCCTGGTTGAAGGAAAAGCAGGCCCCGGCTCCCGCTTCGCGGCGAGTGGGTTCGGCAAGGGTCGCTGCCTAGTCCTCACCAGTGCGCCGGTGAACAGTGGAATGATTCCGGAAGCGCTTGACGAGCAGCGCCCAGTTATGCGAGAAAGAGCGGTCGTGCTTTAAGAGCGATGATGTAAACGTGGCGATTTAGGGCGACTTGCTCCACGTAAAAAACTGCTAAAGAGCTGGTAGAGTTTCCAGAGAAGTTCTTTCTGAGAGCCCTCCGAGCCTTCTTTGGCACGGAGGTTTTTTGTTCCCCTCCGCACTGCCCCAAAAATCCCACGGCAGACCTTAACTGGATTTTATATGCGGAGCGGAGGACTCATGTTTCGGAACGGGCTCACAGTTATCAAATTTGGCAGCTCGGTGTTACAGGGGGAAGACCATTTGCCGGTCGTTGTCGAGGAAATTGCCCGATGGCTCGGCAGCGAACAATATGTGCTTGCCGTGGTATCGGCATTTGGAAATACCACCGAGGAGCTTTTCAAGCGGGCCAGCGCCTACGGGGAGCCGACAAACGAGGAAGCGGTGGCGCGACTGGTGGCCACTGGAGAGGAGTCGGCGGCGGCGCTACTGGCTCTTGCGCTTGGCAGAGCGGGGATTGGGGCGAAGCTTTTGGGTCCAGAGCAAATTCGATTGATCGCCGAGGGAACGCCGCTCGACGCGCGACTATGCGGAGTGAATGCGGAGCGTATTTGGACGGCATTCACGGAATCTGATGTGGTTGTTATTCCCGGCTTCATCGCCCGAACGGCGAAAGGCAGCACGGTATTGCTGGGGCGCGGCGGCTCTGATTTGACAGCGTTGTTTCTCGCGCACGAGCTGCGCGCCAGCCGCTGCCGCCTGGTCAAGGACGTGGATGGGCTGTATGCGTCGGACCCTAAGTCCGTGATCGGTGCTCGTCCCGAACGGTACGAGCGTCTCGGCTGGGAAGAAGCCCTCGGTCTCCGGAGCGAAGTTGTACAGCTGAAAGCACTGCAGTTCGCCCGAGAGAATCGGCTGAGATTCGAGGTGGCGGCGGTAGGAAGAGCGGAGGGCACGGTGGTGGGAGAGGAGGTGGCGTAGCGCCGGGCCTGTGGCAAGAGGCGTGGTGTCTGTTTTGGGGTCCGAAAAAAGGGGTTGCAGGGAGCAGAAAACCATACGATCAGGCGGTCTTCTAGGAGTGGTGAGTTCTGCCGCTTCGACGCTTGATGAAAACCTGTGGTTCGTGGGGAGCGGGCGGAAAGCCGTGAAGCACCGGAGGCCCTCCAGAAGTGCGCCAGGGTTGTCGAGGAAGGAACTCGATGGGATGGGCTGTGGCTGTCGAAGGGATGAAGGCAAAAGCAAGAAGAGAGAAGTGGCGCGCGGAGGTTGGGCCGAGGATGCGAGGTGCCCGCCCGCGACCTCTTTTGTTCCCGGGGTGATACCTCTTCTCAGGGTCGGTGCGATTCGACCCTGATGAGGTCGCCGCCTGCAGAGGGCCTTCTTGGCGAGCGACCATCAGCTCATCGGGCCAGTTGACCACTCGTCGAGGGCTCGGACGTCTTTGGCCTCAAGAGAATAGACAATCGATTTCATTCCCATGATCGTGTCGCGCCTCTCGGGTCGAAACCTTAACTTTTCCAATACCCGAATCGAAGCGACGTTTTCAGGATGAACCAATGCGGTCAGTCGGTCGATATGAAAATCATTGAACGCCGCGCGAGCCCAAGCAGATGCTGCCTCTGTCGCTAGCCCCTTGCCCCAATGGCGTTGGGCAAGGCGGAAGCCGAGGTCGATCCAACCGTGTTCCTCCAGCTTCAGCAGTCCCGAATCCCCAATTGCACCGCCCAACCGCCGCTCCAAGATGATCCATTTGCTGAAGCCATGTGTGGTCTGGTGCTCCTGATAGTTGGCTAGTCGCGCGTTCGTCTGCTCGATGGAGGTATCGGGACCAGTAGGGGTGAACCGCATGACGATCGGATCGCCGAACCAACTGAATGCCGCCTCAACGTCGCGTGACTCGAAGGGACGAAGAATGAGTCGGCTAGTCTCCAGTGTAGCTTTCACGTCGACCAACTCCTAGGCGAGGGGCAAAGCTCGCTCGGGATTGAATTATCGCGCTCAACGCGTGACCGAAGACATCTAAAAGGACGAATTGGCGAAAAACAAGGGGAATCACTCAGACAACTGTGTTTGGGCCGGACTCTTGGTGTCTGATTTGGTGTCTCCGAAAAGGATTTCTTGCGAGAATCTGTTTCAAAGATTTGCGGGAATTGAAACTATGGAAGTGACCCTGGACAGTGGTTTGCCGGTAACGCGATGAAAAGAATGCCCTAGGCGCGCGGGAACTGGGGGAGAGCGGCAGCATTCGACACCGACCCACCATAAGCTGGGACCCTGAACCTAAAAAGAATCGAAGAGCTTTCCGGGTTTCACACGGAGCGCCCGAGCGAGGCGCAAGATATTCACGAGGGCGATGTTCCGCTCACCCCTTTCGACTCCACCGACGTAATTTCGGTGCAGCTCTGCTAATTCAGCGAGTTTCTCCTGGGAGAGATTCCGTTCAAGACGGAGCCTGCGAAGGTGATTTCCGAAAATGGTCCTAGGGTCAGCGGCCGGCACACGGCCATCATTTGATTGATGACCACGATGAGTCTACACACGATGAGTGTGATACACGCTCGGCTGTCCGCGCGGGCCAACTGCCCGCAGGCGAATGCTAGTCAAAAGAGGAGCATCTGGCGCGCCCTGTGACCGAGCCTGTCGGACTCCGGCGACAAAGGCTGGAATAGGTCGATTAGGAATCTCCGCAAGGACTTCAAGATCGGAGAGCCGTTGTCCCGGAGGTAGGCGAGGCCCACTTCCGCGGTCAAAAACTCGTCCACCAGCCTGCGAAACACAATTCCTTCCCTTCCTGGATGCTGAGCCCAAGGCATGATCAACCCCGCCAGAAAACCGCTTTCCAGAACCAGTTCGAGCACTTCGGCTTGCGTTGTTGCTTGTTGAGCGATGCGCGGGCGCACGCGTGCCACTCCAAAAATCCGATTCAAGTCCTCGCCGAAGCGGGGTTCGATATCCCCGCGTATGGTCGCGAGCGGAATTTCATCGAGGTCCGTTATCTGGACCGTATCCTTAGTCGCCAGCGGATGTCCCGCTGGCAGCGCCAGAACCAGGGCCTCGCGATACAACCCCTCCGAGACCAGCGCTTGTTCCCGAATTGGCAAAATGACGAGTCCCGCGTGGAGCGTTCCGCGCACCAGCCCATCGGCCTGCTCCGACGTGTGCGCGCTAACTAGGCGTACGTCCGCCGCGGGATGGGCAACAGACAAATGCTGTCGCACCTTGGACAGAATGCGCAGATCGATCAGCGGCGAATAGCCGATGCTCCAGGGGCCGCGGTACTGTCCCTTCGCCGCACGCGCTCCCTGGACCGCACGGTCGGCGTGGAAAAGCGTCAATCTAGCCTCCGCCGTGAATGCCTCTCCCGCCGCCGTCAATCGCACGTCTCGCTTGGTCCGCTCGAAAAGTTGCGCGCCGAGGTAGTTCTCTAGTTCACGGATTTGTTTGCTTAATGAGGGTTGCGCGACATGCAGCCGGGCCGCTGCGCGCGTGAAATTCAACTCCTCGGCGAGCATAGCCACATACCGATAGAGTCGAAGCTCGACGCCAGGGTACATGGAGCCTCCTGAGGACGTTAGGAACGTCTTCGGAGACCGTTCCAACGAATCTCACCCGCGAATACTGGGTCTGGGTCCAGTACCTATCTATCTATTCCCTCTGGAAGCGACTGTGTCTCAATTGGTGACGTAACTCAGGGCGACTCCGACTTCAAACGTATCCCCCGAAACTCCCAATTTGTATCACCCAAATCAAAAAATATTTTGCTCGGTTGAGCCTTGTTGCGTTTGATGAGCACGTCTATAATCCACTGCAAAATGGCAGGACACGAGCATGCCGGACTGCTCACAGATGAAGCGGTGCTTCACAACATCGCGCACGGCTGCGAGGACTGTTTCGACCTTCTCTTCCTCCGTTTCTTTCGGCCCATTTTGAATTTGGCGTACAAGATTATTCGGGACCGGTCTGAGGCGGAGGATGTTGTCCAGGAAGTCTTTCTGGCCATTCACCAGCAACGTGAACGGTTTGATCCCTCCGTAGGCCCCGCCCGGACCTGGGTTCTACAGTTCGGTTATTACAAATCGCTGAAGCGACGCAGATATCTCTCAAAACGCCATTTTTATGAACAGCATGCGAGCGTCGATGAAGATCGCCATGACCCTCTGATGGTCCAACCCGAATACCTTCAAAGAAGCGTCGAATGCAAAGAGATTGTTGAACAGGTCCTTGCAAGCCTCACACCTGCGCAACGCCGAGTGATTGAACTTTTGCATTTTGAAGGCCGCACCATGCAAGAAATAGCGCAGATGGAAGGAAAAGAATTGACGGGAATAAGGAATAGTTATTACAGAGGGGTGAACGCGTTGAGGATGAGTTTCGGGAAAGCGGTTGGGGCAACAGTGATTCGGGCCACTGGGGTGGAAAAGAGGCGTGAAGAGTATGAAATCGAGCTTTAGCTCGTGGCCACAGCACGAAAGCTTTGAAGAGCTGGCGGCCCTGGCTGCGGTGGGCGAACTGAGCGCGCTGGAACTAGAGCGCTTGCGTCACCACCTCGGGGAATGTTCACGGTGCCGGGACGCTTATGCAGCGTTCGCAGATGTGGCGTCGAATGATCTGGGTGTGGCGGTTGCAGCCCGCGAGTCTTTCGAAGACGTCGGCCCAACCGATGCAGGTCAGACGCAAGCACGAGAACATCTTGAACGGTTGCGGAACCGGCTAAAGGCGGACGACTCGATGCTGGCTTACGGCCGCGAATCGCCTAAACGTGCGCTGATCTCCAGTGTGCCGAAAAAACACCGCATCCGGGCAGCAGCCTATGGCATTGCCGCAGGGCTCTTGCTAAGCGTTGCGGTGGCAGGCGGAGTCGCGTTCTGGCGGTCGGCGAAGATAGCATCCGCAGAGAGCGCGCGCGCGCGTGAATTGCAAGCGGTCTTAGATTCGCTCAAGCAACAGACAAGAGATGACCAGACAGGGTCCAGTGACGCCGTGCTGCGCTCTCTGCAAGAGAGCCAAAGAACACGCGATGCGCTGCAGAGATCTCTCGCGGCCTCGCAAGCAAAGAACGAGGAATTGCTTGCGGGTGAAAGGGCGAGCCAGGAGAAATTGGCCGGAGCCATTGCAACCGCAGAGCAGCTCAACCAGCAGCTCGCCACGAACGATGGAGACAGGCAAAGGTTGGAAAAGCTGCAGCAGGAATCCGAGGCGAAGCTGCACGAAGCTCTCGTGGAACTGTATCAAGCCCGCCAAGCAAATGCTCAAGTCGCTGCGAAGGGTGACGGACCTGGGGATGCGAATCTTGAAGCAACTGGGCAAGGTCCTCCAGAAACCGGACCGGTCCCAGCTTCGCCGAGCGAAATCGAGGCCCGAAATCTATTCGGTGCGCGCGACCTCCACATTGTGGATGTGTACGACGTAAAGGGTGATGGGAAAACGAAGCGCACCTACGGACGCGTGTATTACGTCGAGAAGAGGCTTCTTGTCTTCTACGCTTTCGACCTGCAAAACCGCCAGAATCACAAGCGCGCGGTTTTCCAGGCATGGGGATATCGCGAAGCGAATCTCGGGAAAGCGGTCAATCTAGGTCTTTTCGCGATTGACGATAGCGCGGTGAGCCGGTGGGTCCTTAAGGTCAACCGCGCCGATGTGCTTTCCCACATCGACGCTGTTTTCGTTACCGTTGAGCCCCCTGGCGGCAGCACAGCCCCGCGCGGTAAGAAGGTCCTTTACGCAAACCTTGTTGGACCCCCGAACCACCCATAGTTAGATCCTGTCTGGTGTTCGCCAGATTTTCACAATCAGCGTGTGACACAAATCCCTTCGAAAAGGGAATAGCTAATTAGGTGTGGAGTTCCTTGAAGGAGAACCACCTGTGAAACGATTCTCGATGCGAGTGTGCGTGTTGGTATTTGCCTGCCTGACGGGCTGGGCCATCTGTCGAGCCGACGAACTGGCTGCGGTCACGGGGCTAGTCACGGACCCGAATGGCCGAAGTGTGCCTGGCGTCACCATTCTCATCACCAATCTGGCTACGAACGTACCGTCTAGAACGGTCACAAATGATCAAGGAATCTACCGCGTTCCCTTTCTCCAGCCAGGAATCTACCGGATGACTGTGGATAAGGATGGGTTCAAGAGCATCGTAAAAAGCGGTATAGAGCTTCACGTCCAAGACGTGGCGTCGATCAATTTTGAGTTGCAGATCGGATCGGTAAATGAAACGGTGACGGTCGAGGCCGGCGCGTCGATGATCAACACCACGGATGCGTCGGTCAGCACGGTGGTGGATCAAACCTACATAAAGAACATGCCGCTGAATGGCCGCAGCTTCCAGGATTTGATCCTGCTCACGCCGGGAATTGTGACCCAAAGCCCCCAAACTGGCGGGGGCGGGCTTGGCTCCCGCGGTGAATTCAGCGTGAATGGCCAGCGAACGGAGTCTAACAACTACACCGTGGATGGTGTCAGCGCCAATGTGGGGACGACTGCGGGCGTGGACACGAATAAAGGCGCGGGTCCTAGCGGTTCTCTTGGTGCTTCGACCGCTTTGGGAACCACTCAGGCCCTGGTTTCCGTGGATGCTCTCCAGGAGTTTCGCGTGCAGAGTTCCACGTACTCGGCGGAATACGGCCGCAATCCAGGCGGCCAGTTCGCCTTTGAGACGAAATCGGGGACTAATCAATGGCACGGCACGGCATACGACTATTTGCGAAACGGCTATTTTGACGCCACCGACTGGTTCAACAACTACTTTGCTGTGAAGGCGCCCGGCGTGCGGCAGAACGATTTCGGCGGAACATTGGGCGGGCCGGTTAGAATTCCCCGCCTGTACAACGGAAACGACAAAACATTCTTCTTTATCTCGTACGAGGGGCTGCGTTTGACGTCACCTCAGCCCGCCTCGACCAGCTTCGTGCCCGACCTTTGTATGAGAGGTGCGGGTACTTGTCCTTTCGGAAGAAACCCAGCCCCCAGCGCGCTTCAGGCGGTCCTCAACGCGTTCCCCCTGCCCAGCCGCAATGGGCTGGAGGATGCCACGAATGGGTTTGGCCAATTTATTGGAAGTTGGTCCAATCCGAGCTCGCTGAATTCCGCCAGCGTCCGGTTCGATCATACCGTGAATGACAAACTGAGACTCTTCTTTCGATTCAGTAATACCACCTCCAGTTCCGCGACTCGTAATTTTGGCGGAATTCCTCCGTCAGTGGACGGTATTACCGCTTATGGGATTCGGACCTATACGGCTGGTGCCAGTAGTGTTTTTACAAGCCGTCTTAGTAACGATCTCCGCCTAAATTTCAGCTCAAATGAGGTGACGAATCGTAGTGTCATCGATGCGATCGGAGGCAACACGCCCGTCAATCTGGCGCAACTTACTGGACTAGATGCTGGATCATCTCTTGATGTTCTACTATTTTACGGTCCAGGTCCTAGTATCTTTCAGTTTCGGCGCTCCGGCGCTCAGAGGCAGTGGAATTTGGTGGATACGATCAGTCTCTCCAAGGGACGCCACCACCTCAAATTTGGGGTGGACTATCGCAGGTTGGCACCGTTTGAGGCTGAGACTACTGGCGACGTGGGTTATCTTTATTTCAGTGAATCTGCGGTCGAGGCGAATAGCGCGGATGAAATAGATTTTTCGGCCTACGCTCCCGGTTATCCGTTGTTTACGAACTTATCGGCTTTTGCCCAAGACGAATGGAGAGTATCGGAGCGTTTAAGCTTTTCCTTGGGGCTGCGTTGGGAGGTGAACCCCGCGCCGAGTGCGACACGAGGATTGAGACCCTATGCGATTCAAGGGTCGGGCCTGAGCACTTGGACACTGGCGCCGCAGGGCACGCCGCTGTGGCACACCGCGTGGTACAACTTTGCGCCGCGGTTGGGTGGTGCGTACATCCTCCACAACACGCCAGGCCGGGAAACCGTTGTGCGTGGCGGTGGCGGCGTTTTCTTCGATACCGGTCAGCAATTGGGTGCGCTGGCCTTCAATGGGACAGGGTTCTTCACACTTACATTCGGGAGCGGACCGTTTCCGGGATCTCCCGCAGGGCAGATTCCCACCATCGTGAATCCGCCCGTGCCACCATTCGGTACCTTGGTCGGCTACGCCTCGCATCTGCAACTACCTTATACGCTTCAATGGAATGCGAGCATCGAGCAGGCATTGGGCAAGTCACAGACTCTCACCATCTCCTATGTCGGTTCGCACGCAGCGAGGTTGCCGCAGAAGAATTTGTTTTTCCCTGCCAACAACCCAAACACAAATGCCGTTTTCTGGATTGAGAACGGCTTGACATCGGACTACGACTCATTGCAGGTTCAGTTCCGGCGGAGAATAAGCCGAGGATTGACGGCTCTGGCGTCGTACAGTTGGTCCCACTGCCTCGACTACGGCTCCCAGAATTTCAACTTTGGGTACCAACGCGGGAACTGCGACTTTGACGTCCGACACAGTCTTTCGACTGCTTTCTCCTATGACCTGCCGAGCGTAGGACACAATGGTTTTGTGAACGCCGTGCTGCACCACTGGGGTTTGGATGATCGCTTTACCGCGCGATCGAGCTTCCCGGTAACTTTAGACGGACGCCAACGCGTGGATCCAACGACGAGGCAGCGATTCCATGCGGGACTAAACCTTGTTCCGGGTCAGCCTGTCTATCTCTACGGAGCCAATTGTGCCTCAGTTCTTCAAGGTTTGGGAGATCTTGTTCCGGGGCAAGGATGTCCGGGGGGCCGCGCGATCAATCCTCTAGCCTTCGCTAACGTGAGTTCTGGTCTCGGTAATGCTCCGCGGAACTTCGTTAGGGGGTTTGGGGCCTGGCAGATGGACTTAGCTGTCCGGCGGGATTTTCCAATCAATGAAAGGCTGAAACTGCAATTTCGCGCTGAGTCTTTCAATGTCTTCAATCACCCTAATTTCGGGACCATCAATCCAAACTTCGGTCAGGCCACCTTTGGGCAAGCGACGGGCACGCTCGCGAATTCACTGGGCATCCTGAGTCCACTTTACCAACAAGGTGGCTCGCGCTCGATGCAGTTCGGCCTGAAGCTGGTCTTCTAAATCGGGATTCATCGCCCTAGGGGCGCAGTATGCTGCGCCGTAATTGGAGGAAACTCGTGCGCGATAGCATGAAGATGATCCCATTCTGCCTCACTGGATTCCTGTGCTTGTGTGGCACAGGTTCTACCATCGCATTGGCGCAACGAACAAGAAGGCCATTCACCGTCGCCGACGAGATTGGACTGACCCTCTTTAATAGTCCAGGCAATGGGCCAACGGAGGTGCATTTTTCGCCGGATGGGAACTACTTTGCCGTCTGGACTGAGCGCGGGCGTTTGGACGTGAACCGTGTCGAGGACTCCCTCCGATTCTATCGGAGTCGGGATGTCGAAAAGTTCCTGGAGCGTTCCAATGAATCGCAACCGCCATCCCCAGTATGGGTCGTGATTCGTTCGGACAAGGAGGGCCCGATAATCAACGATTGGCGCTGGCTGACAGACTCCAGCGGAGTGGCTTTTCTGGGGCGCACCCCTAGTGGCAATCAACGCCTTGTGTTGGCGGATCTTCGGAAGAGGACGGTCGAACCGTTGACTGCCGCAGTGGAGCCAGTCGGGGCTTTCGATGTCCGCGACCGGCAGCATTATGTCTACGCCGCCGCTGATCCGGCCCCACTACAGAAAATGCCTGATATACATCAGGTGGCGATTGTAGGTACAGGGCGATCCATTAGCGACCTGCTGTTCCCAGACGATCCGAGATTCACGTCGACGGGGAGTCCCAGCTACCTCTGGTCAGTTATTAGCGGCAAGCGATTTGAGGTGAAGCGTAACGGTGCGCCACTCGTTGTTGATGCAGAGTTTGCCCTATCGCCTGATGGCACTTCCTTGGTGACCACACTGCCAGTTCACGATGTTCCACAGTCATGGGAAACACTATTTCCGCCGCCCTACGCAGCCTCTCGTTTTAACCGTATCCATGCTGGCCGCCAAGACGTGCGGCAGTATGTTCTGATCGATCTGCAAACCAGCACGGTAGAAGCCTTGACGGATGCGCCGACTGCCGATGACGGAGGTTGGTGGTGGGGAGGTCGCGGGCCAAGGTGGTCCGGCGACGGACAGGGAATCCTGCTGCCCGGCACGTTCGTCAAATCCAAAGAGAGTGTGCCGTCCCGTCCGTGTGTTGCAGTCGTGGATCTGAGCGCCAACGCCCGCAGTTGCGTGGAGTCATTGAAAGTTCGAACCGAAGCAACTGTCGAGGATGGCTATCACACGATTATGGGCGCTGAGTTCGTAGGCGGAGACAAGCAGCGGATCCTGGTGAATTTTCTCAACTATGTGGACGAGACAGTTCAAGCCGCCGAGTACCGGCGCGATGCAGACGGTACATGGCAAGTCGCTGGGCAGTTCAAAGTTGGATCGACTGAGTACGGCGGTCTCGAAATCGCCGTGAAGCAGGGCCTTAATGATCCTCCGGTGCTGACTGCTACCAGGAGGCAGGTGTCACGAGTCATTTGGGATCCCAATCCGCAACTTAAGAACTTGGAACTCGGAGAGGTCAGCACTTACACATGGAAGGACAAAGAGGCGCGGGACTGGAGAGGCGGACTATACAAGCCGGTTAACTACAGACGTGGCCAGCGCTACCCACTAGTGATTCAGAATCACGGTTTCGATGAATCAAGATTTTTGCCCTCAGGTGTATTTCCCACTGCATTCGCGGCCAGGGCGCTGGCCGCCGAGGGCATTGCTGTGCTACAGGTAGGGGCAGGCTCGGGAAATTGTCATGTTATGACGGCTGACGAGGGCTCTTGCATGGCCGCTGGCTTCGAGTCCGCTACAAACCAGTTGGTGTCGGAAGGACTAGTGGATAGGGAAAAGATTGGCATTATTGGCTTTAGTCGGACCTGCTTCTACGTGATGGAGACGCTCACGACAGGCTCCATTCACCTCAAAGCAGCATCGATCACGGACGGCGTGATGAAGACCTATTTTCAATACATACTGAATCCGGAGCGAGCTTCAGGTGAAGATAATACGATGATAGGCGCACCCCCCTTCGGTGTAGGCTTGCAGCAATGGCTGAAGCGATCTCCGGGCTTCAACCTCGATAAAATAACCGCACCATTATTGGTTGTCGGAGAAGGCCCTCGCAGCTTGCTCTTCATGTGGGAACCATATGCCGGACTGCACTATTTGCATAAGCCGGTGGACTTGATCATGTTGAATACCGACGAGCACGTTCTCACCAATCCAGCGGTACGCTTGGCATCCCAGGGCGGATCGGTGGACTGGTTTCGCTTCTGGCTAAAAGACGAAGAAGATACTGATCCTGCAAATATAGACCAGTACAAAAGGTGGCGCGGACTTCGTGATCTGCAAGTGGAAAATGAACGAAGAGCGAAAGAGAAATAGAGTAAGACGGAAACGGCAACTCCGCCGTTCGTATAGAAGAGCGGTACGTGCCGACCAGTGCTAAAGACTATCACGTGACGGTGCCTTGCTGCGATGGATGCTAGAGTTCGAACGATTATTAACCTGATGCATCTGTCGATTCCCGACCGCGTTTCAATTTGTGCCATGTCCAAACGCGTAAACCTTTCCGCTTCGCGGCTAAGGCAACTCTTCAAGAAGGAAACTGGCCGGTCTCCCATGCGGTACCTCATAAACTTGCGGATGCAGAAAGCTAAGCATTTGATACGAAATACCTTCCTTAGCATAAAAGGCATAACGTTCCTCTGTGGGATAAAAGATGTCAGTCATTTTGTGCGCGACTTTAAGAAGCTGTACGGTCGAACGCCCAGTGAGTTTCGCGTTCAATCTCAACGATCTCTAAAAATGCCGGCGCGCGACGGAAGGGCTGGCGAATAAGCCAGCAAACTACCGAATTGGCTAATTGTTTGGTCTTGCCAAGACTGGCGTGCGTCCTGTAAATATCACGAAGCCTGAGCAAACGCCCGGTCGCCGCAGGAGTGCCAACAGAGGACGGCATGAATTCTGAGACCGGACTTGAATCAAATCGATCAAGGAGGGAAGCGAGATGAAAACGCAAGCGGCTGGAATAGGACGCATACGGGTTGTAAGGGATTTTCAAATCTGGGCGTTTTTGGGGATCTTAGTGGCTACTCTTACGTGTTCCGCAGTAGTGGGGACTCAGTCCGTTCGTGCTGATGCAGCTTGCACTAGTACTCAGTGTTCGAACGCTTATAACTACGCGCAAGCCCGTATTTGCGTTTTTGGCGGGCACGGTAATTTGATTAATTTTGAGTGTCCCGTCAATGGAGAAACTGACGACTACTTCTTTCAGTGCAGCGACGGTTGGGCAGGTACAAACGATTGCGCTCTTCTTGGCAGGCCTTCGTGAGTAGCGGAGACCAAGGGAGTTCGGGCCAACGTCTGAGCGTCAACGGGATACTGTGGGCACTGATGTTCATCGGCGGTCGCAGCATGTGAAGGGAGTGGCCTATGGCGATGCACGCATCTGGAGCAACAAACGGGACTCTCAGTAATACGTGGGACTCCAGGACCAGGACACGGGTCGGTGCGCCACGGCGTTACATGGTGACGGTTGGGATTGTGCTATTGGTGGCCTCGGTGTCGCTCAACGTGTTCTTCGCTCGCAGAGTGTGGTTTTTCAACCACTCGCAATCCCTCAGAGTATCTGAGCGCTTGCTCAAGGTCGGCAAAGCCGTGGCACCGATTACGGCCAAACGTCTCGGCGGTCAGCAGGAGGTGATCTCCTACGAAGGCGCAAATCAAGGCACAGTTCTATACATCTTTACGCCGCCCTGCTCTTGGTGCGCCCGCAACATAGATAACCTCAAAACACTGGTGGACAAGGAGAGGGGTCATTATCGTTTCATTGGGCTCTCTCTTTCCGAAGAAACCTTGCCGGAGTACGTTGCCAGAAACAACTTGAACCTTCCCGTCTATTGCGGTTTGTCCTCTGAATCGGTCAAGACCTACAAGCTAGGAAGCACTCCACAAACCATCGTGATTTCCCCCGAGGGCAAAGTCCTGCAAGACTGGGTGGGGGCGTACGTGGGCGAACAGAAATCCCAGATCGAAGCATTCTTCCACGTCACTCTCCCCGGTATCCGACCATCGTCTCAATAGGCTTTGTGAAGCAGCAGGTCGGCGGGGCGATGAATACAAAGGTCTCTTTAACTTCGAGCGAAAGTGCCTCGAAATATCTGACGTGTTTTGCCGCCTGGTTGGCTATGAGCGCCGTGAGCTTCTTGGAAAACCGATTGACGCCGTGACCGCTCCCAATATGATCAAATGCTCCGAAAAACCTGGGAGCGGTGTTGCATTTTGGTTTCTTTCAGGGCTTATGGATTTCTCTTGATCGGCGAGACATGGAGATTCTTGTTCGCTACGAATGTGAGGGCCTCCCGGGCATGTCGATAGAGATGCTCATGGAACCAATCGGCGGTGGTTACGAGGCGTATCCAGGCGGTGAGGAGCAGGGGTCGCGAAATCATTTGGGACCGAAATCCCCACTTCGGAGGCGACGTTAAACTAATTGTGGTCTTTACTTCATTGTCGCGCGAGTGCACAGGGATTCCAGCCAAACGGTCCGCCGGTCCCCGCGCTGATTCGCTGCCGGGTTTCATTTCGCGGCGACATTTCGTGCGACTGGAAAGATTAGGGTAACGCGCCACGCGGTTGTGTTCGGAGGAGCGTTGAGACGGGATGAACAGGCGTGATTGGCTGAAGAGCGTGATTGTTAGTACGGCCGCACTGGCATCCCGGAAAGCGGAAACGTCCGAGGCGACTCCGGCGACGTCGGTTGAGGCCATCGAGAGCACCACTCCACAAACTATTGAGGAAATCCATCGCTTGCTCGACTTTGCCACCATGACAGGCGAGGATCCCCTCAGGATGTGGAAGCGCCTGCGTGAGACGCAGGAGTGGCTCGCCGGACCGTTGGCGCCGGATGGGTGGGCCGGGCAGGTCTTCATCGCGGATCATGCCGACATTTTTGCGTTTCGCTTCTTGAGCCTACCGGAAACGTGGATGGCCGGCGTTGGTTCAGGCAAGCGCGCCGAGTTTGCCGACAAGAACTTCTCTAAGTGGTTTGCTGCGTGGCCCTCGTGGTGGCGATTCGTGGGCCCTCGCGCGCCAGACGATTCCTATGCGCGGCTGGTTTGGCAGATGCCGGAAGGAGGGCCCGAGGTCACCTACGAATGGGCGCGAACCGGTGGTTCGGAAATCGTATGCCGGATTGGGCATTCCGTACCTGCGGATCTCCTGCTCCAAGGTTACGTTCCGTGGAGTCCAGCCCCGCCCGCATTCGCTGCGCTCTACTCGGAATCAAAGGACCGGCGTTTCCTGCGGGGACGTTCCTGGGTTCCCGGCACGCGGGACGGCATGCGTTGGGTGATGGCATTGAGTGTACCTATCGACGAGAGCAGCGGGGTAGGCACGATTTCCTACAATGGTTTACTGCGGAACGTGAAGACTCTGTACCTGTGTGGCCGCCAAGGGCAAACCTACGAAGCACTTGAGTCCAAGACGAAACAGTGGCTGGCGGCCGGTAGGATCGACGAGCTCTTGGAAACAAACCGCGCTTCCTACCTCAAACGTCGGCCGGAGGGGTCCGGATGGATCGAAGACGTTCCGAGGGCAATCAATGACCAACTCCAGTGGAGCGAGGTCTACACTCCGCAGCGAAAACGTCCGTATGTCACTGTGAGCCGTTCTTGGGCGCCACAGAACAACTCCGCTCCTGATTTTCTGTGGGACAGCTTTTTCAGCGCCCTCCTTGTTTGCCAGGAAGATGAACGCAAGGCCTTCGGCTTGGTGCGTGATATCACTTCGTGGCAAACGGAAAATGGGATGTTCCCGCAATATGGCCAGTGGTTGTCGAATCCAGAAAGATCGGGTTTCCCGGTCGCGTGGGGACACACACAATATCCCATCGGCGCACTGGCCACAGCCAAAATCTACATGCGCAGGCCGAACCGAGCGTTCCTTGAGGAAATTTATCCACGGCTTTTGAAAAATCACCATTGGTGGTTCTCGGATCGCGGAGACGGACAAGCATGGCGCGATGGTAACAAGAACGGGTTGTTAGAGTTGGGCTCCAACTATCCTTCCGAAATCCCGTATCTGGACCGCCAGCAAGTGGCTTATTACGAATCACACGACGACAGTCCGCAGTGGTGGCATGTTGCACCCTACAACGAATCGACCAACACGATCGAACTGGATACCGTCGAGCGAAATTGCCTCTACGCGATGGACGCGCATGTGCTGTCGTGGATGGCGCGCGAGTTGGGCCGGACACAAAAAGCCGAGGAGCTCGAACGAGAACACAGCATCATGTCCGAGCGAATCAATCGACTCCTCTGGGATTCGACTCGAAATACATACGCAAACCGGCGGTGGGTTCCAAAAGACGGCAACTGGTTTATGCCGCAGATGGCTCCGGACATCTTCTTTTCTCTGTTGGGCCAAGTGGCTCCTGCGGAAAGGCTCGAATCCTTGCGGAAGATTTTTCACGATCCCGAGAAGTTTGCTGGCGAATGGATCCTCCCTACGATTAGTCGCGATGATCCTTTATATCCAAAGCAAGACTACTGGCGGGGCAAAGTGTGGGGCCCCATCAACTGGCTCGTGTACCAGGGCTTGAAGATCTATGAATGGGACCGCGAAGCGCGGCTGTTGGCCGAATCGAGCGCTAAGATGTTTCTCAGGCCTTGGCGTGAGCGAGCGGAATGTCACGAAAACTTCTTGGCCACGAACGGTGAAGGCTCGAGTGATCCGCACTATACCTGGGGAGCGTTGATGGTATTGATCGCGATCGAGGAGTTGATCGATATCAATCCTTGGCACGGTTTGCGCTTCGGTAATCTCGATCCTGCGGAAGATGCGGCAATCGAACGCTACTATGTCTCGGGCTCGCACTACGATGTCTCTGTTTCAGACAAACACTTGGAAGTGCGCCGGGATGGCCGTTTCTTGTTAGCGGCCAACGGGCCGGTCGAAGTCCGCCAAGTGGCGTTTACGGGTGGCCGAATGAAATTCGAGGTGCGTGCATCGCGTTCGGTGAAGCTGCGCATAGGAAACGGATCGGCTCGCGAATACGCGCCAGGCGTAATGAAGAGCGAAGAAGCCCTGTAGAGGGTCGCTGGTGCATGCGGGACAATAAAGATGCTGATCTCGTGACACCGAACTGGTAGTCCGCTCCAGAGGTACGAGCGTTCATGCAAACTTCGGAGGTTCACATGAGTTGCTCGTACATGCCTCGTCGGTGCTGGCAGAGCATGCTCATCGTCGTATGCGTTGTTCTGGCCCCACTTGGGGTCCGAGCACAGGAACAACCCAGGACGCCAAGTTCCGTCCCCGCTTACTTAGACCCTCGGCTGACGATCGATCAACGCGTCGAGGACCTTGTCTCACGTATGACCCTTGAAGAGAAAGCATCTCAAGTGGTTCACAAAGCGGCGGCTGTTCCAAGATTGAACGTTCCGGCCTACAACTGGTCGAATGAAGCCTTGCATGGCGTGGCCAACGGCATCGCCACGGTATTTCCGGAACCGATCGGCCTTGCCGCAACCTTTGACGCGGGTTTAGTTCATGACATCGGCGTCACCATCGGAATGGAAGCAAGAGCCAAGCACCACGAGGGTTTGCGGCGAGGTGACTACAGTGGCGTGGGCTTAGATTTTTGGGCTCCCAACATCAACATCTTTCGCGATCCCCGCTGGGGTCGAGGCCAGGAGACTTATGGGGAAGACCCGTATTTGACTTCGCGCCTGGCGGTTGCCTTCGTGACCGGCATGCAGGGAGAGGACGCAAAGTATCGCCGGGTGATCGCCACACCCAAGCACTACGCGGTGCACAGTGGCCCGGAACCGTTGCGGCACTTTTTCGACGTGGACGTCTCGAAGCACGACGAAGAGGATACCTACCTGCCCGCGTTTCGTGCCGCCGTCGTCGAAGGCAAAGCCGGATCTGTGATGTGCGTCTACAACAGCGTGAACGGAGAGCCGGGCTGCGCCAACTCGTTTCTCCTGGAAAACCATTTGCGGGAGAAGTGGAAGTTTGAAGGGTATGTGGTATCGGATTGCGATGCGGTCGCCGACATCTACCGTTGGCATCACTACGCCAACTCTCTGGCGGAAGCAGCTGCGATCTCGCTAAAACGGGGCACGGACCTTGACTGCAATAACCGAGGCAACGATTTCAGCCGCTATGTGGAGGCGGTAAAGCAGGGGCTGCTGAAGGAGACTGCTCTGGACCTGGCCGTAAAGCGCCTGATGCGTGCGCGATTCGAATTGGGCATGTTCGATCCTCCCGAGAAGGTCAAATACGCGCAAACACCCCCAAGCGCGAATGACAGCGAGGAGCACCGCCAGTTGGCGGTTCGCGCCGCGAGGGAATCCATGGTTTTGCTGAAAAACGACGGCGTTCTGCCCTTACGAGCAGAATCGTCCAAAATCGCAGTCGTGGGGCCGTTGGCCGACCAGATCGATGTTCTCGAAGGCAACTACAACGGGATTTCTTCCCGAGCGACCACGCTACTTCAGGGCATTCAGAATCAATTTCCCGGTGCAACGATTACCTTCTCTCCCGGTACGCGGTTCTTGCGGCATGGGGAACCGATATCGGGAGCGATGCTGTCGACTGAGGACAGGCGCTCAGGGTTGAAGGGCGAGTACTTTCGAGGCGAAAAACTGGAGGGTTCGCCTGCTGTGGTGCGCATCGACCCACAGGTCAATTTCAATTTCGGAGCTGCGGACTCGCTTCCGGAAATTGGCAAAGAACATTTTTCGGCTCGCTGGAGCGGATTTCTCACGCCGAAAACCGCGGGTACGTACCAACTGGGGGTGACCGGAGACGACGGTTACCGTCTTTGGCTTGATGGAAAGCTCCTCATCGATCATTGGTCAGCAGAACCTACCACAACAAGAACGGAAGAGGTGAAGCTGGAAAAAGCGCACCGCTACGCTATCAGGCTGGAATACTTTCAAGATGAGGGTGGTGCCCTGGTGCGCCTCCTCTGGAGTTTACTGGGGAAAGATCCACTCGAATACGCTGTAGCGGCGGCTAAAAAGGCCGATGTGGTCATCGCCGTCGTGGGAATTACGTCGGAGCTGGAAGGCGAGGAGATGGACGTCCAGGTCCCGGGATTCGTTGGTGGCGACCGAACTAGTCTCGACCTGCCGCAGGCCGAGGAAGATCTCCTCAAAGCGCTCAAGCGTACCGGCAAGCCCCTGATCGTGGTGCTGATGAACGGAAGCGCTCTCGCTGTAAATTGGGCAGCCGCCAATGCGAATGGAATTCTCGATGCCTGGTATCCCGGTGAAGAGGGCGGAACAGCAGTTGCTGAGACAGTCGCTGGCGTCAACAATCCAGCCGGCCGTTTGCCGGTGACGTTCTATAAGAGCCTCGATCAGCTGCCGCTGTTTGAAGACTACTCCATGCAGCATCGAACCTATCGCTACTTCTCCGGCCAGCCGCTGTATCCCTTCGGCTATGGTTTGAGCTATTCCACATTTGCGTACAGCAATCTAACGACATCAGCAAAGGAGTTGAATGCAGGTGACTCCCTTGCCGTAGATGGGGATGTGAGCATTTCACGTTGGAGCCCCGGGACTTGAGCGTTGTCAATGAGGCGGGAGATCGCATCGTGACCTCGGGCTCATACCAGATCAGTGTTGGTGGGGGACAGCCGGGAACAAATGCCGCGCTGACACAAGCGCAGTTTCTTGTTCGCGGAGAACTGAAGCTAGCTGAATAGTTGAGGTGGCCTTGACGTGAAGCACAGCAGGGCCTTCCGAAAAGGAATGCGTAAGGGCAGAACTCCGAGGCGGAATCACGTCGATCCTTATCTTCTCGGCGAGCTCGGCCAGATTCAGATTCATCGCCTTTGGCGGTATTCGACTTCAAGTAGTGCCAGCCTTGGTGTCTTTGGTGTCTGTTTTAGGCCGAAATTGGTGCTATTCATGCGGAAGAGTTGAAAGAGTTGCACAATGCGAGATCGTGGAAATCGTCAATGTTCATGAGGTTTTCATGCAAGTTGCTGAAAAGATGGTAGGATAGCAAAAGCGGCTGGGTGAGTATCCCACCCTCTCCGCCAGAAATCCGTTATCCTAAGAGTTAATGATTCTCCGCACGGTTGAACAGGTCCGCCGAGTCTTCTTCGTTATTGCTGGATTTACCTTGCTGCTGGCAGGTGTGATCATGTTGGTCACCCCGGGGCCTGGCATTGCTGCCATTCTCTTGGGCTTAGGCTTGCTTGCCGCCGAATTTGTTAAGGACGCCGTGATGGGCCCGCCAAAGGAGTAGCGCTGTAGGATTCAGAATCCGTAGCTGTTGTCCATTTTCCAGGCCCGCCACACTCCCCCGCCTGCTGCATTGCAAAGCGAAATCTCCGCTTGACCTTGACGTAACGTCAACCCGTAGCCTGCATCAGAGCAAAGAAGTGCAGGAGGTCACGCCATAATTTCCAGTGTGCCTGCACCCAACGCGAACGTGCCCACGGCATATGCGCCGCCTAGGAAAAACATTCGAAACGAAGAATTCCCCGTTTGAAAGGAAGGTGGAGGGGTCATGAGAAGTGCGTGGGTAGTGATGTGTTTGCTGACAGCCGGGATCATTTCCCGGCCGTGGAATCCAACTCAACTGAAGGAGAACCAGAAAATGGAACGCCAAAAAAATGCCGTGCGTTTTGTAAAGTCCGAAGCGCTTCCGCCATCGCCTGGATATTCGCAGGCCGTGGAGGTGCGTCCCGGCCGGATGATTTATGTCGCGGGACAAGTTTCGATGGACCGCTCTGGAAAGCTTGTCGGCGAAGGCGATATGCGGGCCCAGGCGCAACAGACTTTCGAGAATCTGAAGGTTGCCCTGGAAGCCAGCGGAGCCAAGTTCGAGAATGTCGTCAAGCTGAACTATTATGTACTCGACGTTTCGCAGCTCCCCGCCGTGCGCGAAGTGCGCGATAAATTCGTGAACACCGCGAATCCGCCCGCGAGCACGGCCGTCGAAGTGAAGCGGCTATTTCGCGAAGGCTTCCTCATCGAAGTCGAGGCGGTGGCAACAGTGCCAGAATAGATGGCGGGAGCCAATGGAGAGGGCAACCAACTCTTCGCTGAGAGAGGAATCTGAAATGGAAGTCGGACTGATCGGGCTTGGAAAAATGGGAACGGGGATCGCGAAGAGTTTGTTGCGGGCCGGTCACCGCGTGACGGTTTTCAACCGCACGCGGGCTCGAGCCGAGTCTTTGCGCGCGGACGGAGCCAACGTGGCGGGATCCATGGCGGAAGCATGCCGGGGTGAGGCGGTGTTGACGATGCTCGCGGACGATGCGCCATTGGAAGCAGTGGTGACTGGTGAAGGCGGGATTCTGGCGTCGCTGCGTGGAGGCGGCATTCACGTTTCGCTGAGTACGATCAGCACGGCGCTGAGCGACCGTTTGGCGGCGGCACATTCGAACGCAGGGCAAGAATTTGTAGCCGCACCGGTCTTTGGACGCCCGGAGGCAGCGGAAGCCGCCAAACTTGCGGTGGTAGCGGCGGGGCCGGCAGCGAGCGTGCAGCGCTGCAAGCCCCTATTCGAAGCGATGGGACCGAAACTGTTCGTGCTTGGCGAACGCTCCTCGATGGCCAATGTTGTGAAGCTCTCGGGAAATTTTCTGATTGCCACGGTTTTGGAATCGCTGGCGGAGGTGCTGGCGTTTGCGCGAAAATCCGGAGTGGATCCCCGGTTGCTCCTGGAATTCCTGACTACTACGATGTTCACGGCGCCGGTGTACAAGACCTATGGCGAATTGATCGTTCACGGGAAGCACGAGCCGGCAGGATTTGCTTTGCCGCTGGGATTGAAGGACGTGCGGCTGGTGCTGCAAGCGGCGGAGGCGGCCAGCGTGCCGATGCCCATCGCCAGCGTTTTGCGAGACCGCTTTGTTACCGCGATGGCGCGCGGAAATCAGGACAAGGACTGGTCGGTGATCGGGCGCGTGGCCGCGGAGGATGCAGGATTGCCCCCGATAACGAATTAGCGTGAGTTGAGAAGCGAGGAGTTCCGAATGGATGACTGGCGGGGGAAGTGGGCTCTGGTGACGGGAGCGAGCGCGGGCATCGGCATGGCGCTGGCGGAAGAGTTGGCGGCCGGCGGAACACATCTCGTGCTGACCGCGCGGCGCAAGGAGCGCCTCGATGAGTTGGCGCGCACATTGATGGCGAAGCACAAAGTGAAGACGGAAGTTTTCGCGGCGGATTTGACGGAGCCGAGCGCGCCGGGAAAGATTTTTTCTTTTACGCGTGAAAAGAAAATTGAAATCGACCTGTTGATCAACAACGCCGGTTTCGGCCAATACGGCGAACTTCCGTCGGTCGACACGCAACGCCTGCTGGACATGGTGCAGGTGAATTGCAGCGCCGTCGTGCATCTCACTCGGCTGTATTTGCCGGAGATGGTGGCGCGGCGCCGCGGCGATGTGCTCATCCTCGCTTCAACCGCTTCCTTCCAGGCTGTCCCCTATATTTCGACGTATGCCGCGACAAAAGCATTCGATCTTTTGTTTGCTGAAGGTCTCGCCGAAGAGATGAAGCCGTACGGTATCCGCGTTTGCGCCCTCTGCCCAGGCTCGACGGAATCTGAATTTCACGCGGTCGCCGGCCAGGAAAAATTCACGAAGAATGCGGAGACCGCTGAAAAAGTTGCGCGCACCGGACTGAAAGCCCTCGCGGCGGGAAAAAGCTACGTGATTTCCGGCCTCGGGAATTATCTCGGCGCGCACGGCGAACGCCTCGTCCCGCGCCGTTTCGTTACCCGCGTCGCCGCCGGCATGTTCAAGCCCAAAGGCAAGTAGAGCGCCTTTTCTTGGCTGACACGCAAGAGCTACGAAATACGTCCAACCTATTGTGAAATCAAAGACTTCCAAGCTCAACCGCCGGCCATCCGGATCCGGCGGGAACTTTTTCGGCTCGCGTAAGGAATTCATGCATAGTACCGCGCAAAACGCCATTTCAGGGGAGATGGGGATCGCTGAGCCAGAGAGAGACGACGTTTTGTTGCGGCGGGCCGCCAAGGGCGACGAAGATGCGTTTACCCTTCTGTACCGGCGGCACCAGGCGGCGATGTGCCGCTTCGCGCTGCGCATGACCGGAAGCGCGTGGGCCGCGGAAGAAATTGTGCAGGACATTTTCATGACTTTGATGCGCGCCCCGAAGAAATACGATGCGAGCCGCGGAACGCTTGGCGGATACCTGTACGGAATTGCGCGAAACCGCGTGATGAAGCATCTGGAGCGATTGCCGCGGGAAGTTCCTCTGGAGCAAAAAAACGAGGACGGAAGCGGCGCGGGAATTGTGTTGCAGGATTTGGCGACTCCGGCAACCTGGGCGGAAACGCGCGAGCGGATGAAGCATGTTCGCGCCGCAGTGCTGGAATTGCCGGCGGAGTTTCGCGAAGCGGTGGTGCTGTGCGAACTGCAAGAGTTGAGCTACGAAGAAGCGGCGCAAGCGGCCGGATGTCCGATCGGGACGATTCGATCGCGGCTGCATCGCGGGCGCGCGCTGCTGCTGGCGAAGCTCGAGATGTTGCGCGATGTGCCGCGGCGCGTGAGCGCGGCGCGATGACGAAGAGAAATGGAAGTGCGAGATGAAGTGCGAAGAATTTGACGCGATTGGACTGGATGCAGAGCGCGACGCATCGCTCAGTGAACTGGAGCGCGCCGCGGCTCGTGAGCACGCGAGCGCGTGCTCGCGGTGCGCGGCGCTGGAGGATTCCTGGCAAGCGGCTCGCGTCGAGCTGCATGCCTTTGCGGATTCGACCGCTGCAGCGGAGACTCCCGCGCGCGTCGAGATGCGCTTGCGGCAGGAATTCCGGACGCAACACGGCACCATGAAGACGCGGCGGGTGGCTGTAATCGCGGCCTGGGCGCTAGCTGCCGCGGCGGTTTTGGCGGGCGCGGTGAGCTGGAGCAATTGGCGGACGAGCCAGCAAGAAGAAGCGGCAAGGCATCTTGCCGCTCCGCAGAATTCCGCTGAAGCGCCGGCGCAGAATGATGGCGCGACGCCGAGCAACGCAAATTTCGAGAATGACGTCAACGGGGCGCAGCCGGGTTCCGCGAACTCGGATTCGTCAGGGACGCTCGTGGCAGACAACGAAATGGGGAACTTCACTCTGCTACCGGGAGCCTTGCCTGCGGAAGCGGACGACGCGTCGATTTTTCGTGTGCGGATGCAGCGCGGCGCGCTCGGTGCGCTGGGCCTGCCGGTGAATGAGGAGCGCGCCGGCGAATGGATCCAGGTGGACTTGCTGGTTGGAGACGACGGGCTGCCGCAAGCGGTGCGGTTACCGCAACAGTAAAGCGGAACGAAAAAGTTTTGAAAGTTTGGGAGAGAAGAGGAGAAGGAATGATGAATCACAGAATAGGCATGAGTTTGGGTTTCGGCGTGGCGTTGATTGTGGGCGCTGGATTCGCGCGGGCGCAGGAGCCGCCGCCGGGCCATCCTGGCGGAGACGTGATGTTCCAAAGAGTAGGACCCGGTGACGAATTCATGGCTCCGCCGATGGGCGAGCGGATTGAATTGCTGGGCTTCGAGGGAATGCACGGCGGAAAAGTGGTGACAGGCGCGCCGTTCAGCGCGGTCGCCATTTCCGAGACGTCGCGAACCCTGGCGGACGGAAATCATATTTCGCACAAGACGCAGACGAATCTTTTCCGCGACGGGCAGGGGCGATTCCGCAAGGAAGTGACTTTGCCGGCCATCGGGCCGCTGGCCACTTCCGGTGGACCGAAGTCATTTGTGATGATCAACGATCCTGTGGGGCAGCAGAATTTTATTCTGCATCCCGAGGAAAAAACGGCGGAGAAAATGGGAAAGCCATTTGGCGGGATGAAGGGGCATATGCGCGGCGGAAGGAACGGCGCGTTGAAGGGCAACGCCGGGTCCTGGGAAGCAAAAGCAGCGGCGAGCGGAAATTTCAAGAAGGAAGATCTGGGGACGCAAACGATCGCGGGAGTGAGCGCACAAGGAACGCGGTACACGCGCACTATTCCGGCGGGACAAATCGGAAATGAAAAGCCGATCACGATTGTTTCCGAGCATTGGTACTCCAACGATCTGCAAATGACGGTGATGAGCAAGAGAAGCGACCCGCAATTCGGCGAGAC